>Ga0209746_1000888_pt1 | contig 14818 bp, 17 predicted proteins | sample BarGraNGADG00211_3_FD_184496 | JGI IMG/M metagenome (GOLD analysis project Ga0209746, IMG submission 184496) | Arctic peat soil microbial communities from Barrow, Alaska - Barrow Graham LP Ref core NGADG0011-211 (SPAdes) (version 2) | ecosystem: Environmental > Terrestrial > Soil > Wetlands >... | reverse complement strand
GCGAAGCGATAGGTGCGTTTGCCGAGCTTTTGTTTTTGCATCAGGCCGCGTCAAAGAATGACATACGAGCCAAAAATAATTGCGGCACAGACCAGCCAGCGTTGCCAGTCGTGACCCATGAAATGCCAGATGCCGGCGACGACGATGTTGATGAGTGCCAGCGGCAGCATGAATTTCCAGGCGAGGTTCATCAGTTGATCCATGCGCAAGCGCGGCAGCGTGGCGCGAATCCAGATGAAAACGAAGACGATGGAGATCATCTTGGTCAGGAACCAGACATACGACGGAATCCACGTCAGGAACGACACCGGCGAGGTCCAGCCGCCGAGAAAGAGCGTGATGCCGAGGCCGATGATGGCAAACATTCCCAAGTATTCGCCGAGGAAAAACAGTGCGAATTTGAAACCAGAGTATTCCGTGAAGTAGCCGGCGATGATTTCGGATTCCGCTTCCGGCAAATCGAACGGCGAGCGGTTGGATTCCGCCAGCGACGCGATGAAGAATAAAATGAACCCGACCAAGCCCCACGGCGTGAATACGAACCAGTGTGCAATGCCAAAGATGTAATGGTTTTGCGCGGCGACGATGTCCACCAGTTTCAGCGAGCCGACAATCATCACGACGGTCACGGCGGAAAGGATGAGTGGGATTTCGTAACTGATCATCTGCGCGATCGCGCGCATCGCGCCAAGCATCGAATATTTGTTGCGGCTCGACCAGCCGGCCATGAAGACGGAGAGTTCCACCGCGCCGCCGACCGCGAAGAAAAACAGGAGGCCGGCATCGAAGTCGGCCACGGTCATGTTCTTCCCGAACGGCAACACGGCATAGGCGAGCAGCACGGGAATGAGCATCACGACGGGCGCGAGAAAATGAACGATTTTGTCCGCCGCACGCGGCACGATGTCTTCCTTGGTCAGCGATTTAATGCCGTCAGGAATAAACTGGCCGAAGCCGCACAGGCGAATTTTGGTGAACGGAATGCCAACGCGGTTGGGACCGTAGCGGTTCTGGATGCGACCGATGCCTTTGCGTTCGAAAATCGTGACGATGGCAAATATCCCGGGGAAAACCGCCAGAATAAGCGTGACGGAAAGCAGCCCCGACACCAGCGGCTGCCAGGCGTCGGGAACGAACCCCAGCAACTGGTGCTTCAGGGTTACGAAAATTTGATCGAGCTGGTCGAACATTATATTTCAGTTTTTTAAATTATAAGTTTTCTCTCCGGGCAATCACCCGGATTTCATTAGCACCGGGCTTCAGCCCGGTGATCCAGCGGCAACCAACTGTGCCAGCCGCTTCAGCGGCTTTCCCGGTTTTTGAAAAGCCGTTGAAACGGCTTCGTCTTTCGCGGCCACCCAACACCGGGCTGAAGCCCGGTGCTAATGAGAAACCAACGCTGCCTAAATTGTTATGAAAATACGCCATAGTTATGATGTGGTCTGTGGCGCGGCGGCGGCGGCTTTCGCCTTGGCTTCGGCAGCGGCTTTGGCTTTGGCCTCGGCCTTGGCTTTTTCTCCGGCGATGACAGCGTCGGAATCGGCGGCGTCGTGGGGATGAATCTTTTGGTAATGGGCGTTCGACTTGGAGAGCTTGTCCTTCGTGAACAACAGGCCGCCGAAACGGTCGTCGGTGCTCAATTCAAACTCGGTGTCCATCTTGATGGATTCAAACGGACAGACTTCCACACAAATCTGACAGCTCATGCAGACGGAAATATCAATGTCGAACGTGAGCGGATAAAGCTGCAACTGGCCTTTGTAATCAGGCTTCTTGTCCTTGCTCTTGACGATGTAGATGCATTTGGGCGGACATTCCTTCTCGCAAATCTGGCAGGCCACGCAACGCAGACCTTTTTCCGCGTCGTCGCCGTCATAGACCAGGAACGGAAACTGCCGGGTGTTTTCCTTCGGCACGAGGCGCTCTTCGGGATACTGCACGGTGGTGAGCCGTTCCTTCGAGACGTAACTCCCGAAGAAATTTTTGGCGGTTACCGCCATGCCTTTGACTATTGCTTCACCTAACATTTTTAATCCACTGGATGTTGGATGTTGGGTGTTCGTTGTTGGATGTTCCGATGTTCCAAAATTTGGAAACATCCAACATCCAACATCCAACGCTCAACATCGAAAGAGTTTTCACCGGTCCACCTCACCGAGCACGATGTCCACGCTGCCGAGAATGACCACGGCGTCGGAAATCCGGTGGCCGAGGCACATATCTTCCAAAATCGTCAGGTTGATGAAACTCGGCGGACGCACGCGGTAGCGATACGGATTCGGCGAACCGTCGCTGATGAGATAAAATCCGAGTTCTCCTTTCGGCCCTTCGACGCGGCCATAAACCTCGCCGGCTTTCGGACGGAAGCCGCGCAACTTCGTCTTCGGATCCATGACCGGCCCGGCGGGAATGTCGCGCAGCGCCTGCTGCAAAATTTTCACGCTCTCGCGCATTTCCAGAACGCGCACCATGTAGCGGTCGTAAATGTCGCCGTGTTCGCCAAGCGGCACCTTGAAATCGAACCGGCTGTAAATGCCGTATTTGTCCACCTTGCGCAAATCGTAATTCACGCCCGACGCGCGGAGCATCGGGCCGGTGATGGCCGCGCTGACGGCCAAATCCTTGGGCAGCACGCCGACGTGTTGCGTGCGGGCGAGGAGAATTTCGTTTTCGGTGAGGAACATTTCAAATTCGTCGAGGAATTTGCTGTAGCCATCCACCAGTTGCTTCGCCTGCGCGAGCCATTCGTCCGTCACGTCCACGCGAACGCCGCCGAAGCGCATGTAATTGCACATCATCCGCGCACCGCTGACCGACTCGAAAAGGTCGAGGATTTTTTCGCGTTCGCGGAAGGCATACATCATCGGCGTGCCGAGTGCGCCCATGTCCTGCACCACAAACCCGATGAGGCAGGTGTGGTTTTGCAAGCGCGTGAGTTCCGCCATGATGACACGGATGTATTCCGCGCGTTCGGGAACGGCCAGTCCCGCAAGCTTCTCGACTGTGAGCGCGTAGGCCCAGTTGTTCGTCATCGAACAAAAATAATCCAGCCGGTCGGTGTAGGGCATCGAGGCGAGATACGAAATGTTCTCGCCAATTTTTTCGTGATTGCGGTGCAGATAGCCAAACACCGGCTTGAGCCTCACGACCTTCTCGCCGTCCAGCACCACATCCATGCGGAACACGCCGTGCGTGGACGGATGATGCGGCCCCATTGAAATTTCCAGCAGTTCGCCGAGCGGTTCGCCCGTCTCGCTCGTCTTCGGCAGGACCTCGTAATTTTTCGGCGGCATGGCGGCGACGGTATTCACGCTTTCACCTCCGTCGAATAATGTTTTTTGGCCTGTTCCAAAACTTCGTCGTGCGGCGTCGGCTCGTATTCGAAATCGTCCGGCGCGACATAATCTTTGCGCATCGGAAAGCCCTTGAAACCGTCCCACATCAAAATGCGGCGCAAGTCGGGATGCCCGTCGAAAATCACACCATACAAATCATAAACCTCGCGTTCCTGAAATTCCGCGCCGCGCCAGAGCGGCGTGAGCGACGGCAAATGCGTCTGTTCCGCGCGGTTCACCGTGCGCATCCGCAAAACCACGGGGCCATGCTTCAATTCCATCGAATATAGGTGATACACCGCTTCGAGAAAACCCGGGCGCAAAGATTTTTTTACTTCCTCGACTTCCTTCTCCACGCCGTCCACGACCTGCTTCACCTTGATTTTTTCGGTGAGTTCCTTGTCCGGCCAGTCAATGCCCGTCACGTTGGAGCAATAATCCAGATACAACTGCGCGTCGTCGCGGAGGAATTTCGCCACGGCAAAAACGCTCGCGGCGTCCACCAGCAGCGAGCGTTCGCCCGCCGGACATTCATTCGGCAGAATGTCAATCTTTGCACCGGGCACCGCCACTTCAAAGCGAGCTTTGATTTGTTCGAGAGTTTCCACGGTTTAACGCTTGATGGCCGGCGGCTGCCAGACCTCGGGATTGTTCGGCGGTTCGAGATCGTGTTCGCCGTAAGCCGGCACTGGGAATTCGCCCGGCACGTCGGCGTTGAGATGACGCGGACGATCCGGCCCGGTGAGCTTCTGGTTCAAAATTTTTTCCTGCAACGTCATGATCGCGTGAATCAATGCCTCCGGCCGCGGCGGACAACCGGGAATCATCACGTCCACCGGCAGATAACGGTCAATGCCCTTGAGCACATTGTAGCCCTGCTTGAACGGCCCGCCGGAAATCGCGCACGCACCCATCGCGATGACGTATTTCGGTTCCGGCATCTGGTTGTAAAGCCGCACGACCAGCGGCGCCATTTTCTTCGTGACGGTGCCGGCGACGATCATCAAGTCCGCCTGGCGCGGCGACGGACGAAACACTTCCGCGCCGAACCGCGCGAGGTCGAAGCGCGCCATGGACGCGGCCATCATTTCGATGGCGCAGCACGCGAGGCCGAACGTCAGCGGCCACACGGAATTCGCGCGGCCCCAGTTATACAAATCCTCCAGCGTCGTCACATAGACGCCCTGCTTCTGCAATTCATTTTTGAGGCCGGCTTCAATCATGGCAAAAAAATTCCGGCGTCAGTTCCAGGTCAACATTCCCTTGCGCCACGCCCACACCAGCCCTTCGACCAGCAGCAGCAGAAAAACAATCATCGCCACGAACGCGCCGACGGGAAGCCCGGCAAAGGAAACGGCGAATGGCAGCAGAAAAATCGTCTCCACGTCAAACACGAGGAAAATAATTCCGTAAAGATAATACTCCGAACGGAAATGAATCCACGCATCGCCTTTGGATTCGAGACCGCATTCGTAAATCGCGTTTTTATCCTTGCCCGGTTTTTGCGGGGAATAGAATTTTGCCCACGCCCAGGCCATCGCCAACGGCGCGGCGGCAAATCCCACCGCTGCCAGCATCAGCAAAACGAGCACCAGATATGTATTTGTTTGCATCAGTCGCTTCGTCTTCGTTCACCATCGAACCTCAAAGACGGGTTTATCTTACCAGACGGCATTGCCGGTGATCTACCAAAATTAGTTTTTGCTGGACAATATTTGTTTAGCCAGTCAGCCCACCACTAAAATTAGATTGCCGATGCTTTGGCAAAACTTCGACAAACGCCTGGAGCCGACGGGGGTAGCGGACATATAGTAATTAACAATAACATTGGCACATATTGGCGATAAAAAGGAAGGGGTTGGCGGCGGTGGAAAGCTCTTTGCGCAGGCGGGTCTTGCAGGCGGCCCAGCGATGTTCGATGGGGTTGAGGTCGGGCGAGTAGGACGGTAAAAACAGCCGTTGGGTTTCCAAAAGCAAATGAAGAAGGCAGAATGAAGAATGAAGAAACGGGACAGCAACCGGTTCACGCCGACCGATAATTCTTCATTCATCCTTCTTCATTCATCATTTCCCCGTCGTCGCTACCGGAGAATGTGAATTATGCGGTGAAGAGCAGCCTGCTCTTGAGCTTCCTCGAATCGGTGCCGGATGTGGCGGCAAAACTGAAAGAGCCTAACGCGAAGGATGAATCGTTTGAGGAGGTGGTCAAGTCGGCGCAGGCGGCGGCGGTTTTAGTTTTGGTTTACTGATCTAGCCCACGCTGACGAATTTCACCGGCACCAATTCCACAATCACGTTCCGCGATCCGGCGGCGACCAATTCCAGCCGGAGATTTTACCGGACAGTGATTCCATGATTTTTCAGTGCCGTTCGGGCCATGGAAATTAACCGCTGACCGCCGGGCGGCTTTCGTTTATGCTCTTGCGCCATGAGTAAACTGTTGTTGATTGATGATGAAGCGGACGTGCGGTATTCGTTGCAGCGGATTTTTGATTCGCCGGAGATCGAGTTCGCCTCCGCCGCCAGCGGCGAGGAAGGTTTGAAGGTCATTCCCAAGTTCAAGCCCGACCTCGTGCTGATGGATGTGCGCATGGGCGGCATAAACGGCCTGGAAACCCTCCGCAAAATCCGCGCGACCGATCCGAAGCTGCTCGTCATTTTGATGACCGCCTATGGCACCACGCAGATGGCCATCGAGGCGATGAAGCTCGGCGCCTACGATTATCTGCTCAAGCCGTTCGACATTCCGAAGCTCAAGGAAATCATCGCCAACGCCCTCAAGGCCGCGCGCGACATGCAGCAGGTGGTTTCCTACGAACCGCTGCTGCAATCGGAAGATTACGAACTTGGCATCATCGGCCGCAGCGGCGGGATGCAGCAGGTTTTCAAATTGATCGGCCAGGTTTCCGCAACTGATGCCACCGTGCTCATCACCGGCGAAAGCGGCACCGGCAAGGAACTCGCCGCCCGCGCCATCTATCATCACAGCGACCGCGCGCAACAGCCGTTTCTCGCCATCAACTGCGCCGCCATTCCTGAACAACTGCTCGAAAGCGAACTGTTCGGCCACGAAAAAGGCGCGTTCACCGGCGCGGCCCTCCAGCGCATCGGCAAATTCGAGCAATGCAACAAAGGCACGATTTTCCTTGATGAAATCGGCGACATGACGCCCGCCACGCAGACGAAAATTCTCCGCGTCCTCCAGTCCGGCACGTTCGAGCGCGTCGGCGGCAACCAGCCCATCAAAGTGGATGTCCGCGTCATCGCCGCCACCAACAAGCCGCTCGAAGCCGCCGTCGCCGCGCGGCAGTTCCGCGAGGATCTGTTTTACCGGCTCAATGTCGTCCGCATCCACATTCCGCCGCTGCGCGACCGGCGCGACGACATTCCGCTGCTCGTTAATTATTTTCTCGAAAAAATTGCGCGCGAACAATCACAAAACCCCAAGTCCATCGCCGCCGCCGCCATCAAGCTGCTCGAAAAATACCACTGGCCCGGCAACGTCCGCGAACTGGAAAACGCCATCCGCCGCGCTGGCGTGATGGCCAAGAGCGGCGCGATTTTGACCGGCGACCTGCCGCCGGAAATTTCCGGCAGCACCGCCAGCGCCTCCATCGCGCCCATGCCCATTGCCGTCAGTGCCGTCGCGACGACCGATGTCGGCGTGCTCGCCCGCCAGCTTTTTCAATGGGCGCGGCGCGATCCAAAATTAAAAATCATCCCCGCCGTCGAACGCGAACTCGTCATCCAGGCGCTCAAGGAAACGAACAACAACCAGGTTCACGCCGCCAAAATGCTCGGCATCACCCGCGCGACGCTGCGCAAACGCATTGATAAATTCGGGATTTTGCGCGAGTTGAATGTGAAGTGAATTGACTGCGATGAATCCACCTGAAAAACTCTACAAATACAGGGAGTTGAATGCGTATACTATTGATACCATTGTGCGTAGCGTTATCTATTTTGCCAAGCCATCTGAATTTAATGACCCTTTTGATTGCATGTTTTGCCCGACAAATTATGACGGAACAGAAGGAGAGTATAGGGAGTTTTGGACTAGGATTGCGAAACCTCATCTACAAGCCGAAAAGTTGGCTGATGAAGTGGAACAAAAGATTCGTGATGGCGCTCACCTTAAACAGAATTTGGACGATTGCTGGGAAGTCGCCCAGAAAGAGCAAAACAAAACAACCGGACTATTTTGTCTCACTCAAGATCCCGCAAATATTTTAATGTGGAGTCATTATGCAGGTAAACATGCGGGTTGTTGTCTCGAATTTTCCACCGTCGAGAGCATTTTTAAAGCGGCCAGAATTATTGACTATCCTAAAAGTTATCCAAATCATCGCTTTCTTGATTGTATGAACGTGAACAACCGTGAGTTGCTTTACAAGCTCAGGTTTTTTATAAAAGCCAATCTTTGGGATTATGAGAAAGAGTGGCGTATGCTTTTTGATGAAAAGAATGAAAAGGGTCCGGGCTTATACGAATTTAAAAAGGAAGCATTGACTGGCATCATATTTGGCTGCCAGATGATACCAGAACACAAAGATTTGGTGCGCAGACTTGTTGCGGGGCGAAATCCGCGCGTCCAACTCTATGAAACAAAACCTTGCAAAGGATATTTCAAGATGCAGATTATTCCTATCTCTGCGCCCTAACCCTGAAAAAACGATTTGAAGAAGTTGTTCCGTATGTTCCCGGATTCGCTGCTGTCCAATTTATTAAGTCGGTGCTTGATTCCAAAATAATAGTAACAGGACCAGCACCGTCGTTCGGAATTACAACCGAACTGCTTGGCGTGAAAGTTAAGGCTGACGCTGGCGAAGTTTGAATTGTGCAAATGGATAACGCATTGTTTGATATACCGTTAGTAGAGGTCAAAGTGATTGTTGCTGGGCCAGCTATTATTGCTTGATTTGGTTGGCCATTAGCGACACCAATGGAAAGGGCGTTTGTGGCTTGTGGCAGAGAAACCAAAATTGCGTTTATGTGTTGAGCATTATTCCAAAGGTATGAGTAGGTAACTTGGGCCACAGTATTTGACGGAACCTGAAATATCTGCGTTGCTGGGTATCCCGCCCCGACGGCAATCGTAACCGTATCAGCCATTACCTTATCTGGCCTCAACAATATAAAATTCGTCAAAAATAAAACCATTGCGATTTTGAGTGTTTTCATTTGTAAATTAAAGGCTGGCAAGCTCGGACTTTCAAGGCAATTTGTATTCGGTAAAAAATGTGAGGTGACCTTGAACCCCGTCTTGACACAAACCGTTTCATTGCTATCCTCTCAAACTCCGGTTTTTGCGCCGGGAACCATTTTGATTTAAATTTATGAAACGCCAGTATCAACCGTCGAAAATCCGCCGTAAACGCCAGCACGGGTTTCTCAACCGCAATTCCACCAAGAGCGGCAAGGCCACGCTGGCCAACCGCCGCCGCAACGGTCGCAAACGCCTCACGCCCGTTTGATTCCGTGAACGCCGCGCCGCCGAAACGCCTGCGCTTGGGCCGCCCGTCGCGTCTCCAGCAAAGCCGCGATTTCGCGCGCGTCCGGCAGCAGGGCGAACGGCTGGTGCTCGGTTGTCTGATTGCCAATTGGAGCAAACTGCCGGAAGGCGCTGCGCCAAAACTGGGCGTCGTGACCAGCAAGAAAATTGGCGGAGCCGTCCAGCGCAACCGCGCCCGGCGGCTGCTCCGCGAAAGTTTCCGGCTGCATCAGCATGAATTCGTGCAACCGGTGGAGATCATCCTCGTCGCGCGGAATTCCATTGCGGGGAAGGATTTTGCCGGGGTGGAAAAAGATTTTCTCACAGCACTCCACCGTGCGAAACTGCTCAAGAACTGAATTGTGAATCCGCTCCAGCACATTTTAATTTTTGCGATCCACGCGTATCGCTGGACGATTTCGCCCGCGCAGATTTTTTTATTTGGTGCGGGCGGCTGTCGTTTCACGCCGACGTGCTCGGTTTACGCGATTGACGCCGTTCGTCAACATGGCGCGCTGGCCGGAACCGCGCTGGCGGCGAAACGGATTTGCCGCTGTCATCCGTGGGGCGGCTGCGGCCACGATCCGGTGCCGGCGAAAAATTTTCAAACTTCGGTCCGCTAAAATTTCATGGATAAAACAGGAATCATCGTTGTTTCACTTTGTGTCGTGCTGCTCGGCTGGTGGTTTATTGAGCAAAAAAAGATGGCCGAGGAACAGCAGCGCTACGCCGCCGCTCATCCCGTCGCCACCGCGCAAAGTGCCGTTTCAAATTCGACGGCGACGGCGACCGCACCGGCCGTTGCCGCGTCGGCGCCGGTGATGGTTTTCGACACGAATATGGAGGAGCAGACGCTCGTCTTCACAAATAAGCTGCAACTGGCCGGGGTCTTGATAACCAACCGTTACACGTTCACCTCGCGCGGCGGCGGTTTGAAGCTGGTGGAATTGCTGAATTATCCGCAGACGATTTCGGCGCGCTGGAAGGGGCAGATCACCAATTCCGCCGCGAGCAGCCACGCTTCGTTGAATGCCCGCGCCAATGTGCCGGTGCTGGCGGTGTTGGGCGACGAGAAGTTTGTCGGCGATGGCAATTTTACTTTGACGCCGGTTGCCGGCGGCGTGCGTGCGGAAAAAACTTTCGCGGACGGTCTGCGGCTGGTGAAAAATTTCAGTTTCAGCTCGAATTACCTTTTGAACGCGAGCGTGCGCATCGAAAACACGTCGGACAAACCGCTGACCTTGGCCGCGCAGGAATTGGTTGTCGGCACGGCCACGCCGATGGACGCGGACGACAGCGGCCAGGTCGAGGGCGCGATGTGGTCTGACGGCACGACGGCGGTTGACCAGCCGCTGATGGCGTTTTCCGGCGGCGGCTGTTCACGCGCTGCGCCGAAAACGGAAATTCGCGCGGGCACCGGCAACGTCGTCTGGGCGGCGGCGCACAATCAATTTTTCGCGCTGGTGGCGATGCCCAAGGAACCCGCGCAAGAGATGGTGGCGCGGACGGTCACGCTGCCGAGGTTTCAGAATGTCGGCGTGACGACGAACGGGATTTCGCCGCAGGGAATTCAGACCGCGCTGATTTATCCGGCGCAGACGTTGACGGCGAATTCAGCGGTGGAGCGGCAAATCATTTTGTTCGCCGGGCCGAAGGAATACCGGACGCTGGCGCGCATTGGCGAAGACCTGAAAAACAACGTGGACCAGGTGATGAATTTCGGCAGTGGCTTCGGCAGTTTCTGGGGCGTCGGCACATTTTTTGCCAAGCTGCTGTTGTCGGCGATGAACTGGCTGCACGACGTGACGACGCTGGGCTACGGTTGGACGATTGTTTTGATCACGGTCATCATCAAATTGATGTTCTGGCCGTTGACGCGGGCCAGCACGCGTTCGATGAAGCGGATGCAGGAACTGGCGCCGCAGTTGAAAGTGCTCAAGGAAAAATACAAGGACGACGCGCAGCAGCTCACGAAGAAACAGTGGGAGCTTTACAAAAAGAACAAGGTCAGCCCGATGAGCGGCTGTCTGCCGATGCTCGTTCAAATGCCGGTGTTCATTGGTTTTTTCACGATGATCCGCAGTGCGATTGAATTGCGCGGCGCGCATTTTCTCTGGGCGCTGGATTTGTCCAAGCCGGATACGCTGTTCATGATTCCGGGCGTGACGTTCATTCCGTTCATCAGCACGCCGGAAGGCCTGCCGTTCAATCTGCTGCCGTTGCTGATGGGCGGCGCGATGTTGTGGCAGTCGCACCTGACGCCGGTGTCGCCGGGCATGGATCCGTCGCAGGCCAAGATGATGCGCTACATGCCGCTGATGTTCCTGCTGTTCCTCTACAACTATTCGTCCGGTCTCGCGCTTTACTGGACGGTCAACAACGTGCTGACGGTGTTGCAGACGAAATATACGAAGACAACTTCGCTTGCGGCCACCGCCGCTCCGGCCTTGACGCCGCCGTTGAAAAAGAAGAAATAATTTTCGTTATGCCGACGCAACCCAAAGAAATCGTGGAAAAAATTCTCACGTCGCTCGGTTTTCCCGCGACGGTGGACGAACAAAAATACGACGACGGCGTGATGCTCGACGTGAAAACGGAGGAGTCGGGCCGGCTGATCGGTCGTCAGGGCCAGACGCTCGCGGATCTGCAATACATCGTGAACCGCATTTTGTTTCAGCAGGATCAGAGCGCGCCGAAGGTGATGCTGGACGTGGGCGGCTACCGTTCGCAGGCGCGCGCGGCGCTGGTGAAGAAGGCGAAAGACGCGGCGGAAAAAGTGAAGCGCTGGGGCGACGCAGTGGAGTTGGAGCCGTTAAGTGCTTTCGACCGTCGCATCGTTCATCAGGCGTTGAAGGATGACCCGGACATTGACACGCACAGCGTCGAGGTGGAAGGCACGGAGAAAAAAGTGCTGATCCTGCGCCCCAAACAACACTGACACGGTTTGATCTGATTTCGACCAATAAAAAAGCGCGGACAAAATTGTTCGCGCTCTTTTTTTGACCAGGTTTTACTGGTCGCTGACTTTCAAAGTGTGAATCTTCGATAACACACTGCTTGGTTTTGGCGCGGTGCCGAAGTTGTTGTAGAGGTAATCAAACTTGAAACGGTAGTTCGCCGAATTGGCCGACGGCGGCACGGGCACGAGGCCTTCCCAGCGGTTTTTCACGAGCGGCACGGGGCGCAGCGGATAAGTCTGGCCGTTGACCAGGACAAACGCCTGGATGCTGTCCCAGCGTAGCGACTGCTGTTGGGATTCAAAGGCGGTCTCAACCGGATAAAGATTGTTGGCGTTGCGCGGCTGAATGTTCGGCGTGAGGCGCGTGAACGTGCCGGTGGCGCAACCGGCGAGCAAAATCACGGGCAACAGCAGTAAAAATCTTTTCATAAACATCGTCACAGTCTGCCAGAAAAAGCCGGTTTGTAAAGTTGGATTTCAAGGCTTGAACGGTGGTGGCATTTCGGCAATCCTCGCACGCATGAATTCCCCGAATCCCTCTGCCCCGTTGAAAAGCAATTTCCGCTGGAATATCTGCGCATTGCTGTTCTTTGCGACGACCATTAACCACATAGACCGCCAGATTCTCGCGCTGATCAGGCCGATCCTAGACGGACAGTTCAGGTGCGCAAACACAAGATTTAGCAGCACCAACTCGGCGGCCCAAGGCTTCCCTGCGCTGTAATCACCCAACCTCGCGACTCAACACCTCTGCATTTATGAGCTTCTCTTCCGTGAATGAAAGCATCGGACGCCATCGCTGGACAATTTGTGCGCTGATCTTCGCCGCCACGACGATCAATTATCTTGATCGAAACGTCCTCGGACTGCTCAAGCCCGTGCTCTCGGCGGCGGGCGTGTTCGGTGCCGACAAAGCGGTCCAGGAATTGAACTATTCCACCGTGGTGATCTGTTTCCAAGTCGCTTACGCGATGGGCATGCTTGCAGCCGGCAAGTTCATTGACAAGGTGGGCACGAAATCGGGTTATGCGTGGGCGCTTATTGGCTGGAGCATCGCGGCCATCGGACATGCGTTCGGACATCATACCTGGAGTTTCGGATTCTGGCGGGCTGCCCTGGGTGTGACCGAGGCGGGCAACTTCCCGGCCGCAAACAAAGCCGTCGCCGAATGGTTCCCGAAGAAGGAACGCGCGTTTGCCACGGGCCTCTATAATTCGGGTGCCAATGTCGGTGCCATCGTCGCCCCGCTCACCGTGCCGTATATCGCCAGTGCGTGGGGTTGGGAATGGGCCTTTATTCTCACCGGCGTGGTCGGTCTGACCTGGCTCGCTTTCTGGTATGCCTTGTATGCATCGCCCGCCGCGAAACTCCAGAGCGGAAAACTATCGCAGGCGGAATACGATTTCATTCACAGTGACGTGGACGAACAGGAGGCTGAGAAAGCCGATGTCGCGAAGACAAAAGTCTCGTGGTTCAAACTCCTGACGTTCCGGCAGACGTGGGCCTTCTTCGTGGGCAAGTTCATGACCGATCCAATCTGGTGGTTCTTCCTCTTCTGGCTGCCCTCGTTTCTTGCCGGCGAAAACGCCCGCAAGGTGAAGGAGTTTATGGCTGCCAACCCCGGTTACACTGGTGCCGAAACTGACATTCCTGGGGTCATCAGTTGGCCGTTCGCCGTCGCGGTCGTTTACACCGTTTCCACATTTGGTTCAATTTTCGGCGGCTGGCTGCCAAAGAAATTCATCAATGGCGGAATGGACGCCAACCACGCCCGCAAACTGGCGATGTTCATCTTCGCTTTGTTCCCGCTGACCGTGCTGCTCGCTTCGCGTCTTGGCGCGATCAACACCTGGTTCGCGGTGGCCACCATCGCCATTGCCTGCGCCGCCCACCAAGCATGGTCCGCCAACATCTTCACCACCGTTTCCGACATGTTTCCGAAAAAGGCGGTCGCCTCGGTTACCGGCATCGGCGGCATGGCGGGGGCCGTGGGCGGCATTCTCATCGCCCGCGCGGCCGGTCTGCTGCTCAGTCACTACGAGGCGTTGCACAAGATCGAAGTCGGCTACGGCATCCTGTTTGTAGTTTGCGGATCGGCTTACATCACGGCGTGGGTGCTTATGCATCTACTCGTGCCGAAGTTCAAAAAGATTATTCTGTAAGCAATGTAGGTGAAATCAAAAGCTCGTTGAAGTTTTCACTTCAACGGGCTTTTTCGTGTATTTCGCGGTTAAGAAACCGGCTCAAATGCTCATCGCATCAAAACCGCCGTCCACGACGATCTCCGCGCCGGTGATGAAACTGCCCGCGTCCGACGCCAGCAACAGCGTCGCGCCCACGAGCTCATGCGCCTCGCCAAAACGCTTCATCGGCGTCTTGCCCATGATTTGTGCCACACGTTCGGGATTGAGCACTTTGCGGTTCTGCTCCGTCGGAAAAAATCCGGGAACCAGAATGTTCACGCGCACGCCCGCCGTCGCCCACTCGCGCGCGAGATTCTTTGAAAGATTGTGAACCGCCGCCTTCGACGCCGAGTAGGTGAACACGCGCGACAACGGCGTCAGTCCCGACGCCGAGCCGAGATTGATGATGCTGCCGGATTTCTGCTCGACCATGTGCTTGCCAAAAATTTGGCACGACAGCACGACGCCTTTCAGATTCACCGTGATGATGCGGTCGAACTCATCTTCGGGAATGTCGAAGAACGGCGTCGGCGAATTTATGCCGGCACCATTCACCAAAATATCCACGCGACCAAGTTTTTTCAAAACGTCGGCCAGCAACTGTTGCAAGCCCGTCTTGGAAGTCGTGTCGCACGAAAAGAATTCCGCCTTGCCGCCGCCTTTGGCGATTTTATCGAACCGCGCCTGCGCCTTGGCGGCATCGCGTCCGACCAATGCCACCGTCGCGCCGGCGGTCGCCAATCCTTCGGCCATCTCGCCGCACAGCACGCCCGTGCCGCCGATGACTACCGCCACTTTGCCTTTGAGTGAGAACAGTTCTGCTGGTGTTTTCATATTTTTAAATCGGAAG
>Ga0209746_1000887_pt1 | contig 14823 bp, 13 predicted proteins | sample BarGraNGADG00211_3_FD_184496 | JGI IMG/M metagenome (GOLD analysis project Ga0209746, IMG submission 184496) | Arctic peat soil microbial communities from Barrow, Alaska - Barrow Graham LP Ref core NGADG0011-211 (SPAdes) (version 2) | ecosystem: Environmental > Terrestrial > Soil > Wetlands >... | reverse complement strand
TGCTTAATACATACCCTCCCATGCTCCCCTTCCTTGCCTACCCAACTGCGCTTGCTTATGAGATGGAGTATGGATTATGAAAAAATGGGGTGACGCCAGAAAGTACCCATTTGACTAAAATTCCGTTCCCCGGTAAAATATACGAGTGACCAAAGCACGGATCTTTTGTTGGCTCGTGATTTTCCCGGTTCTTTCTCTTTACGCACAGACCGTCGCGGTCAGTTCGTTCGAGCTTCCCAATGGCTTGCGGGTGATCCTATCTCCCAGCAATGACATGCAGGCCGCTGTGGTTTGTGTCTACCACATGTACGGCGCCCGGAACGAATCAGCCGAAAGCCGCGGCATTGCCTATTTGTATCAATACCTGATGTTCGACGGCAATGAAAATCTCGAACCCTACGACCATGTCCTGTTCATCAACAAGATGGGCGGAGTGGTCAGCGGCCGGGTGAATTACGACAATTCTGTTTTTTACGAACTGCTTCCGGCCCAGGAGATCAATGTGGCACTTTGGCTGGAAAGCGAACGCTTGAAGAGCCTGCGCTTGCAGGACAGCAATATCGATTATCACAAAAACCAGATTTTCAGCCGCATCAACCGCCTCTGGGAATCCAACCAGAATTTCAAGGCTCAGAATTGGGTCCAATCCAAGGTGTTCGAAGGATCGGCCTATGAGCATCCGCTCTATGGCGACTTGAACAAGATCCGTTTTTTAAACAATGACCGCATCAGGGGAAGCTATCAAAATTTTCAGGATCTGGCCGATATCCTCCTGATCATTGCCGGGAAATTCGACATCAACGAATTGAAGGCCGGGATCAACAAATTTTTCCAGGACATCCCGCCGGGACGGCGGCCGCAAAATCCCGTGTTCAGCGCCCAGAACCAGAGAAAAGCCTATGTTACCAAAAACTGGCTGGTCCCGGGTTTGAAAAAGAACTTTGTCGTTTTCGGGATAAAATCTCCCGCCAAGATAGTCTACAATTTTATGTATTTCTACTTTTTACGCTATTATCTGACCGATACGCGCTTTGCCCGGCTGGACTATATCCTCAATACCGTGAACAAGCTGAATGTCGAGATCGAGTGCAATTTTACCGATTATATGGAGGCCAATTGCCTGACCATTGAAATCTCCAGCCCCAAGCGCATCAATCTGGAAAAGGCCAAATACGTATTGGAAAGCGAGTTTCAGGCCCTTGGCAAGAACCTGATCAGTAGCAGCGACTTGAAATCCATCCGCTCCCTGATGGAGATCGATTTTTTAAAAGGCATGACGTCGTTGGAGGATCGCTGCCTGCGCATCGGCGAATTTTATCACATGTTCGGCGAACTGAATTTCTTTGACGTGCAGCTCAAAAGGCTACGCAAGATCACTTCCTATGATGTCCTGGAAAGCGCCAAAAAGTACCTTATAAAGGAAAACCAAGTCGTTTTGAATGTATATGCCCAATAAATACCTTTGCAACCGCTGCTTTTTCTGGCTTATGGCCGGAATCCTGCTGTTTGTAAGCGGGAGCCGGCAACTGGCCGCGGAAACGCGGTTGTTTTCTTTTGTGACATCCAAAGGGCTGACCATCAAGGTCCTGCAAGACAATGAAATGCCTTTCATTCATGCCGAATTGCATATTTTTCTGGATGGCAACACCCAAAACTATACCTCCTTGGCCATCGCGCAACTGACGGTCATGAACATGTTCGATCGGGAATTGAATTCGCCGCCGTCCAATTTGCTGGATTTGCTGCAAAAGCAGGGCAACGATTATCAGGTCGAGCAAAACCCCGAGTACGTAAAGATCAGCATGAATTTTCTGCAGGACCGCCTGGCAGCTTTTCCAAAGCTGCTCGGGAATATTTTCAACTACCAATCGTTTCACTTGAAGAAATTCAACCTGAGCAAGGAAAATTTCTGGTTTTTATATTCCAAAAACAGGGACTGGAAAAAGGAAATGGCGTTTTTGCTGGCCTACCAGCAGATCGTCGGCAATTTTTATTTTAGCCAGGGATTTTCTTTCCAGGAATTCATCAACAAGATCAACCTGGCCCAGTTGCGGTCGTTCCTCTTAAGGACATTCCGGCCGGAAAACGCCGTGTTGGTTTTAAAAGGCAAGATCAACCCCTATTTTATCCTGGGCATGATCGAAAAAGATTTTCCGCAAATGTCCGCGCAGCCGCCGAAGCCCAAAAAAGAGGAAACCCCCATCAATGCCGGCCGAAAGGTTTTTATATTGAATGTCAATTCCCAAGAGCTGCCGGCGATCTACTGGTTCGACACAGCCCCGGCTGTGACCGATGCCAATTATCTGCCGTATTTTATCGGTAACTTCAGCCTGTTCGGCTTTCCCGGCGGCCGGATCTACCAATCCGAAAAAAATCAGTTTTTGATGGCCGGCTACAAGGTGAATACCGAAACCTATTTCATGAAGAATTTCACTATTTTTTGCAATTACTTGCGCCTGAATTACAGTGACGTGGAAAACTTCCTTTTGCTGGTGGACCAGGAAAGGAGAAAATTTGCCGTCCAGCCCATTGAGAGAAAGGAATATCTCGATGCCTTGAATTTTTACATCGGCCGGTCCCAGGTCGACACCAGCCGGTTCGATCACGACCTGCAGGGCGAAATTGACCTCTTTCATGGCCAGTTGGCCACGGCGCTCCCGCCGCGTCCAGGGCCGGAACTTTTTCAGGAAGTGAGCATCAACCGCGTGATGCAGGTGATGGATGAGCAGATGGGAAACCGGCACAAAAGCGGCGGCAAGGAAAGAGGTGTCGTGGTCCTGATCGGCAATGCGGCCCTTATTTTAAGTAACCTGAAATTTTTAAAACCGGACACGGTTGAATTGTTGACGGATTAAAACAAGGCGGCGACCGGATTTGAACCGATGAATAGCGCTTTTGCAGAGCGCTGCCTTACCACTTGGCTACGCCGCCAATGGAGCGGGAAACGGGATTTGAACCCGCGACATCCACCTTGGCAAGGTGGCGCTCTACCGCTGAGCTATTCCCGCTCTTGGCCATAAGGATAATCGATATTGCCATTTTTGTCAAGGATTTATTTCGTTCCCCGGCTGTAAAAATGAGGCGCTGCGGCGATTTATGCGCCTACCGCGTCGGCCGGAAAGAAAAGCCGGACCGTTTGGGCTAATTTTCTAAAAGATGGTTGTATTTAACGGGTCGAAAGCGACAAGACAAGCTCCCGTTGATTTTTATTTGCGGAGCCGGATTTATGGAAGGTTCTCCGGCCGGCCTAACAGAACGGCCAGTTCTGGCGGCAAAAAAGGACGTCCTTTTTCATTCAGGGCCGTGCCGATGGTCCGGGCTGAAAGAACATGTCTCTGGTCGGGGTAACGGAATATGCCCTGCAAAAAAGCGAACCTTATAGGTGAGACGCGCTCTACGTTCAAGCCGATCCAGAAAGCGTCGCCGCCGCGCAGGGCTGCCTTGTAATCAAGCTCGGCCCGCACCACCACCAGAAAGATCTTTTTTTGGGTGAGCAGGTTGAAATCAATGCCCTGCGACCGCAAGAATTCATGGCGGCAGTGTTCCAGGTAGTTCTGGTAGATCGCGTTGTTGACTATCCCCTGCATGTCGCATTCGTAGTCACGGACTTTAAGGTCAAGCTTGTAAATATATTCAGTCACTTTGTTTCCCTGTTCATGACTGGGGATTTTAGCAGTTGCCGCGGCCAAAGTCCAGAATACGATTGCAGTCCCGGCGGGATCTTGACGGATTATTTGTCGCTTTGTTTCTCCAGTCGTCCGCTTTGCGGAATCAGCGCCAGAAAAATTCCGGCCATGATCAGGGCGCCCGCCGCCAATTTCAGCGCTGATGGCGTCTCGCCCAACAATAGGAATGCCAGGAAAGCGGCTCCCAGCGGTTCGCCCAATGTGGCGATGGCCACGTAGGCAGCGGGAAGGTGCGCCAGGGCCCAATTGAAAGAGGAATGCCCCAGCAATTGAGGTATCAGCGCCAGCAGCAGGAACCAGCCGTATGTCGCGGTTTTGAAACCGGTCAAAGGCTGGCGCAGGAGCAGTGCTGCGACAAGCAAGGTCAACGCCGCGAATCCATATACGATGGTTATATAAGGGATCAGGGACAAATGGCGGCGCAGTCGTCGACCGATAAGCCAATAGGCGCTTACGGCCAGGGCCCCGCCCAGTGCCAAAATGTTGCCCAGGAACGGATTGGCGGCCAGCCCCGATCGGCTCTCCGCGAAACTGATGACTACTACTCCGCCCAAAGCCAGCAAAAGCCCTGTCAAAAGACCGGGAGTCAACGGCTCATGCAAAAAAAGCCAGGCGGCCAGGGCCACCCACAGCGGCGATGTCGAGACCAGAACCACCGAGCTGGCCACGGAGGTATAGGCAAGGGAGGTGACCCAGGTGCCAAAATGAAGGGCCAAAAAAATTCCGGCGGCCAAAGCCCAGCGCCATTCGGATGCCTTCAGCCCTGACAGTTCACGGCGATGGTTCAACCAGGCCACGGGCAGCAGAATAAGAGTGGCCAACGCCAAGCGATAAGCGGCAATGGTCAGGGATGGAGCGTCCGTCTGGGCATAGCGTATAAAGATGGCTGCCGAGGAAACGGCCGCGACGCCCATGCCCAGGGCAAAGCGCGGCGGGAAAGGTTTTTTTGCGAGCATATTGTTTTTTCTGGCTTGCCGGCCCATCCGGGCCAAGGCGGAAAACTATCTCCTGGTAAAACCGTGGGATGAAATGCCGAAGCCGACCAAAGCAACAGCGAAAATGCTCACGCTTACTATTGGAGAGATCGCCTTGGAAACCAGCAGTACAGCCAACACCACGCAAACTCCGAGAAATGTCAAACCCGCCATCTTTTTATTCATGGTTCCCCTCCGCTTATCCGATGATGAACGAGGTCATGGTCAGCGAGCCGGCAACGGGTTTGTCGTTGAAATATGCAACAGGTTCCCATTTCTGCTTCAGGGCCAGAACGTAGAGCAGCGGCAGGAAATGCTCCGGCGTAGGCACGGCCAGTTGCACGGCGTCCCCCTTTTGAATCGGTCTCTTAGTTACTACTATAATTAAAAATGGAGCAAAAATCCATTAAACAAACCTACCCTTGGCAACGGTTACGGCTTTGCCGCCGACGGAGATATTGATCCTGGAGCCTTGCTGTTCCGCTTTCAACAGTAGAAGCGAGGGCATGCCGATCTCATAACCCTGCTCACTGCGGATGTCAATGCTGTCATTGCCGAAATAGCGGTGTTTGACCAGGTAGCCGGCCAGGCAGCCGTTACCGCTGCCTGTGGCCGGGTCCTCGGGAATGCCGAAACAATCGACGAAAACCCGCACGCTGATATCGTTTTGGGCTTCATGCGCTTGCGGGCAGAAGACCAGGATGCCTTTGGCATTCGAATCCTTTATGTAGGCGAAATATTTATCCCGGTCGACTTTTGCGGTTTTCAAGGCGGCAATGGTCTTCAGCGGCACGATGAAAAAGGGCAAGCCCGTGGATACTTCCTGGACCGGGAAACGGCCGTCGATATCGTCAATGGGCAAATTGAGAATGGCGGCCATGGTTTCCGCTGGATGGGGCTTTCCGAACATAGGCTCGATCTGCTTCATCCAGCAATAACCGTCAGGGCCGAAAGTCACCGGGATCTTGCCAACCTTCATATTCAAGGATAACGCCTCGACCTTGCCCTTTACTATCTCGTTGCGGATGATATGGGCGGTCCCCAGTGTCGGATGGCCGGCGAACGGAACCTCTTCCCCGGGGGTGAAGATGCGTACGTCGTAGCCGCCGTCGCGCTGTTCGTCCTGCAGGATGAACGTGGTTTCGGAAAAATTGGTTTCGCGGGCGATCCGCTGCATCTCTCCACTGCTTAGCTCTTTGGCCTGGCGGAAAACCGCGAGCTGGTTTCCGGCATATTTCTTTTCAGCGAAAACGTCAACGATATAAAAAGGAATTTGTTTCATCCTTGTCCTCCTGATTTTTTTATCCTTGCCGGCTGCCGACCTTCAGCGCTTCCCGGAAATATACTGGCAGTAGCCGAAAGCGATCGGCCCGGCTTTCGTGGTTTCGCAGGGAAAGTCATGACAATCGAAGCACAGGCTGACGCCCTTTTCGAAGGCGCAGGTCGCTATTTTGCAGAACTTGTTTTCCTTGGGCACGCAGCCTTGTTGATAATTCGGGCACGATTGCTGGACCAGGCGCGGGCATTTCTCACAGGCGATGCCGCAGACTCCGATCTTCATCCTTGGTTACTCCTTTAGGTTCCTACTTAAGCGAAATGCATGTTGAAAAATCATGCATTTTGAAGTAAATGTTTTGTTTCATTTATTATCAATACTCCGCAAGCTGCCGCCGGTTGGCACTTGGGGCGCGGCGCCGGATCGGACTTTTCAGCCCGATCCGGGCGACTGTCTAAAACTGCTTTCTGACTTACGCGTTTTCAGAGAGTCAGATCAAAACTGGAAAACCAGGCCCGCGCCGACATTGAATCCGCCTACCGTGAGCTTGATGCCGGGAACTTTTTGCGAAGCCGGCATAAATGTTCCGCTGCCGGACAGGTAGCGGCCTTCCACGAATACGCCCAGGTGGCTGCTGAAGAAATAGTTCAGGTCCAGGCCGCCAGTGAATCCGAAACTGTTCTTTTTTACTTTTTCGGTCGTGAAGGAAATGGTCACGGTATCATTCGGGAAAACATCCTGGATATCGATGGCGCTGATGACTTCACTGCTGGAATTGAAATACGCCGGACCGGCAAAAAAGTTCAGGCTGAATTTGCTAAAATTGAATTTGTAAATGAAGTCCAGATAAAAAATAGTGGCCTTCAGAGTAGTTGCGTAGGCGCCGCTGGCAGTGCGGGGGGAATTGAAGACCCAGGGGCTGGGCACGCTGGCGTTGACGGTGGCATCGAGGTCGCTGGAATAAATGATCGCGCCCAGGCCGACGCCCATTGTTTTGCTCAGATTATAGCCGAAAGCAAGGTTGAAACTCGAACTTTTCCCCGTCTTGTTCACGAGGGTGTATTCGGTGTTTTCGCCGTAGAGCGGTTCCGTCCAGGACTGGGTCTGGTCGGAGCCGGCCATGCCCATGGCATAGGAGATCTTGACGAAATATTTATTTTTTATGGAGGTTTTTGCCCGCAGTGGTTTTTGTCTTATTGGGGTTTTGGCAGGCGCTTTTATTACGGACGGCCGCGCCTGGGCCGGGGTTGTTTTGGACGCCGGTTTTGTCACGGCCGGCTTAGCTGTAGTTTTTTCCGGGCTTTTGATGTCGCTGAAAACCTGCCTGAAGGAAGCCCGGTAGTCAGCCGGTTCGAGTCTTTTTTCAGGATTGATTTTCAAGGCATCCTTGATGAAATTCTGGTAAGTCGTGATTTTATTGCCCTGCAGATGGGACATGTACGCTGCTTTTAGCAGGGCATCGACCTTGACGTAGCCGGTGGCCAGGTCGGCCGCCTGTTTGAAGTAGGGGAAGGCCTGGCTGGGAATTTTATGCGCCCGGTATGATTCGTTGCCCTTTTTTATCAAATCCAGCGCCTTTTCGTTGTCAACGGCCACGGATAAAAACATGACGAACAGCAAGGCAAACAGGACGGAAAAAATTGCTTTGTTTTTCATTTGCGCTCCTGGTTCAGTTGATGGTCCAGCAGATGGCCTGCATGGCTTTTACGGTTTGCTGGTATTCGCTGCTTGCCGACCCGAAAAGAACGGATGCGGATTTCAACAAGGCATTGGCCGCGTTGACGAATTGCGAGGTGGGGGTCAGATAAGCGGTGAAAGCGTTGTAGAAAATATTTGTGGCTTTCTCCACCCCGATGCCGGTCACGGCGACATGAGAAACCACATTTGTCACGCCGTTGGCGAGCAGATAATATGCATGGCCGTAGATCGTGCAATTGGCATGGACCCCGCCACAGTCCCCGGCTTCGGTGTTGGGCAGGTTCTTTTTTTGCGACAGATGGCAAGGATCGCCGTTGAGGTTGGGATTGACCAGATTGCGCAGGGCGTAGCCGTAATTGGTAAAGATATCCTCGCCTATGTAATAATCGGCCAGGCAAAAGCCCGTTCCCGCTGCCTGCCAGTGGAATTCCACGGCAGTGCCCATGATGTCGGAGAAGGACTCATTCAGCGCCCCGGACTCGAACTGGTAAACCAGCCTGGACGTGTAATCGGTGACCCCATGGGTGAATTCATGGGCTATGACATCGAGCGCCGCTGCCGTCACGAAGCCCTGCGAACCGGGATCGAGGAAAAACATCATCTTGTAATCCGAGTTCCAGAAAGCATTGTCCTTGCCATCGGGGTAATGAACGATGGCCTTGACGTCCAGGTTGTGGTTGTCCATGCCGTGCCGGTTCTGGACCAGGTAATAATAATTATAGGTCAGTCCCATGTAGGCATGAACGTCGAATGAAGCGGCGTCCTGGTCCCAGACATTGTCGGTATCGGTCAATACCACGTTTGCCTGCTTGTAAAACGTGTATTGCCTGACCGGCCGGTTCAGGGCCTTGTCCATCAGCCAGTATTTCCCGTTTTCGAAGTTGGTGGAGAGTTTGAGTTTTTCCCCGTGCACGCCCGTGCCGATGCCAATGGTCAGCGCTTCGGATTTGACGTTGGAATAATGGGTCAGAACTTCTCCGCTGCGAGCGTCGATGAAGCCGGTCATGCTGTAGTCCGCGCCTCTTTCCAAAACGACCAGGTAGGACAGGCGGTAGTCGCCGTCGCGTACCGGAAAGACCACCAGCCTTGACTCTTCGGTTCTTTCCGCCAGTTGGGGATCATGCAGATAGCGCCGGAAAAAATCAGCGGCTTGCCCGGAAGTCAGGCCGGGTTCCAAGTCCATCTCGGTGATCAGGTAGTATTCCCCGTCGATATCCTGCAGCTGGCTGTCTTTGAAATGCCGGATGATCTCTCCCCCGAAAACTTCCAGGCCCGAGAAATATTGCTGGTAACGGTGATGTTCCATGCCGGAAAGGGGATCGGCCTGCACGCGCAGCAAGCGTAGGTTGCCGCGCTCGATTTCGGCGTTGAAATAGAAAACCTCCGCCGCGGGTCCGGCGAACAAACCCAGATGAAAAGGCATGGCCGGAACCTTGAAAACTTTTTCCTCGTTCCCGTCCCAGGGCTTTACAAATGTCCGGCCCACGCGGGCGCCGAAGAGTGAGGAAAGGGCGAACAGAAAAACCGCCGCGGTCGAAATTGTTTTTTTCATTAAACGCTCCTTGGTGTTTTTATACCCACAGCAGGTGCATTTGAACTCTTTATCATTATTTTGTCAAGAGCAAATTAGTTGAAAAGCTAAAAATTAACTTAATGGAATGCCTTTTGCTTTTAATTTCTTCAACTTCGAACGTCGGACATCGAACTTCGGCTTATCTCTTCCTCGTCACTTGTCACTAGACACTATAATTCGCTTTTTTTATGCATCAAGAACCTATCATACAAAGCCAAACCGATCATGGAGAGCACTCCCATGCCGGCCACGATCAACCACATGACCGCTGGTTTTGCGGGCAGGCCCTTCTTAACCGGGTCGCTAATGAAGGTCTCGAACAGGCGTCCGCCCATGGGCGCGCCCACGATCGAGCCCAGGGCCACGGGCAGGTTGGCGTAGCCCAAGTACAGCCCCTCCTGCCCCTTGGGGGCGATGGCGCCGATGTACTCATAGATGCGGGGCGAGGCGAACATTTCGCCCAGGGCCATGGAAGCGATGGAAACGATCAGGAATATCCCGGCTAGCGGCAGAAGTATTTGGAAATTTCCGATCCGCAACAAAGCGACTTTCAGTGAAATATTGGCGAACAGCATGGGCGCCAGCATGTTGACCAGCATGCCGATGGTGGTGACCAGGACGCCGAAGATGATCGAGCGCACCGGCGTCCATTTCTTGGCCAGGCGGGTGATGAGGAGCTGCAGGGAGACGATCATGACCGGGTTGACCAGGGTGTAGAGCTCGACCGGGGCCTGGGGATCGATCCAGCGCAGGAAAAGCGGTACCAGGTTATAGAGTTGGACATAAAGGATCCAGAACATGCCGATGACCACCAGGAAAAAGACGAACTTCCAGTTGCGCAGAACGGTGACGATGCCCAGCAGTGCCTGGCTCAGCGTCTTCTTGGCCGCGACCTGGCCATCCTTCCTGCCGTCGGAAACGTATTCTGGTTCGCGATAAATGAAGAACACGATCAACAGGCCGACAATGGCGAAAGCGAAGGCCACGTGGAAGAAGATGGCCGGGATGCCCATCTCGCGGCGTACGAAATAGGAGATGGCGCGGCCGCTGATTGAGCCGATATTGATGACCATGTAAAAGATGCCGAAACCCAGCGTGGCGCGCAGGCCCGATGTTTTCTGTACCGTGCCGGCTATACAGGGTTTGACGATCGAGCCCCCCAGGCCGATAAGCACGATGCCCAGCAGGATCGGGATGGTGAAGTTGCTCCCGGCCGGCCAGAAGGTCTGGACGTTGCCCATGACCAGGTAACCCAAGGAAAGCATGATGAAGGCGGCGACCAGGGAGCGCTTGAAGCCGTACTTATCGGCCAGAGTGCCGCTGACGATGGGCAGGAAGTAGATCAACCCCCAGAGCAGCGAGCCGTTGAGAAAGGTGGCGAACGTCGGGCTCATGCCCAGGTTCTCCGTCAGGTAGATGACCACGAACGAGGCCATGGCGTAATAGGCGCCCCGTTCGAACAGCTCGATGGTGTTGGCAGTCCAGAAAGTAGCGGGGAAACGTACGGGTTTGCTCTCTGGCGAATTCATGACGACCTCCGGGTTACTTTTTTATGGCGATGCCCAGCTCGTCCAACTGGCGCTGGGAGACGGCCGATGGCGAACCGGTCAGCAGGCACAGCGAAGAAGTGGTCTTGGGAAAGGCGATGATCTCGCGGATCGAATCCTCGCCGGTCAGCAGCATCAGCAGACGGTCGAATCCAAAAGCAATTCCCAGGTGGGGAGGCGTTCCGAACTTCAGGGCGTTGAGGAAGAAGCCGAACTTGTCTTCGATCTCTTTTTCCGCCAGGTTGAGCATCTGGAAGACCTTCTTTTGCAGGGCGATGTCGTGGATCCTTTTGCTGCCGCCGGCGATCTCCACGCCGTTGAGCACCAGGTCGTAGGCGATGGCTTTGACCGCCAGCGGCTGGCTGTCCAGCAGGGGAATGTCTTCGGGCCGCGGCGCGGTGAAAGGGTGGTGGTTGGAGTCGAGGCGTTTTTCCTCCTCGTTGTAAAAGAAAAGGGGGAAGTCGGTCACCCAGAGGAACTCCAGACGGTTTTTGTCCTGGAACTTTTTGCCCATGTGTTCGCGCAGTTTGCCGGCCAGGAACAGGGAATAGGCTTCATTGTCGGCGACCAGCAGGACCAGGGCGCCGGGATCGATCTTCCTTTTTTCAAAGAGGGCGGCGATGGCCTCGGGAGCGACTTTGAGCGAGGATTTGAATCCTTCTTCGGCCTTCTTCATCCAGATGACGCCCTTGCCGCCGAGCTTTTTCCCCATGTCGTTGATCTCGTCGAGTTGCTTGCGCGAAAAACCGCCGGCATCAGGAATGACCAGCCCCTTGACCTTGGCTCCCCCGGCCAGGGCGGCGTTGAGCAGGTCGCTGTTCCATGATCCGGCTTCGGCGGTGAAATCCTGGATCTGGTAGGGAATGCGCAGGTCGGGCTTGTCCGAGCCGTATTTTTCCATGGCTTCCTGGTAAGGCAGGCGCCGGAAGGGTAGGGCGACATTGTCACCGTGCATGGCGAAGATCTCCCGGACCAAGCGCTCGATGATGGCGAACAATTCGTCATGTTCGGCGAAGCTCATCTCGATGTCGATCTGGGTAAATTCGGGCTGGCGGTCGGCGCGCAGGTCCTCGTCGCGGAAACAGCGGGTGATCTGAAAATAGCGTTCGAAGCCGGCCACCATCAGCAGCTGTTTGAACTGCTGCGGCGACTGGGGCAGGGCGAACATCTTGCCCTTGTATATTCGCGAAGGGACCAGGTAGTCGCGGGCACCCTCGGGTGTGGCGTTGCTCAACATCGGAGTTTCGATGTCCAGGAAGCCCTCTTTGTCCAGGAAATTGCGGGCCAGCAGGTTGACCTTGGAGCGCAGCTTGAAATTCTGCTGCATGGCCAAGTTGCGCAGGTCGATATAGCGGTATTTGAAGCGCAGTTCCTCCGAGACATTGGCATGGTTTTCCGGGATGAAAGGCGGGGTTGCCGAAGCGGCCAGGATTTCCATGCAGTCGGCGATGAGTTCGATTTTTCCGCTCGGCAGGTCGGGGTTGGCTTTGGCGCGCAAGACCACCTGCCCGCTCACGGCCAGGACCGTTTCCTTGCCGATGCTTTTGAGTATCTCCGGCTTGCTGAATGTTTCGTTGACCACGATCTGCAGCAGCCCTTCGCGGTCGCGCAGGTCGATAAAGGTTAGCCCGCCCAGTTCGCGCATGTTGTTCACCCAGCCGTAAACGGTGATAGTCCGGCCGGCGTCCTTGGCGCGGATGTTGCCGCAGTAAGTTTCCCGTTTCAATAATTTTTTTTCAGCCATGCGTTCAGGTCCTTGAGTGAGATTTTAATTTGTTCCTGGCTGGCCATGTTCTTGACCGAGACCGAAGCGGTCTTGACCTCGTCCTCGGCCAGGACCAGGGTGAAGGCGGCCGCGACGCGGTCAGCCTTTTTGAACTGTTTTTTCAGGTTCTTGCCTTGGTAATCAAGGTAAACCGGATAACCTTCTTCGCGCAGTACCTGGGCCAGCTGGATGGCATGGGCCAGCCACTGGTGGTCCCCGTAGGCGACGAAAAGGTTTTTGGCCCTGGGTAAGGCCAGGTGGTCCAGGTGCAGGACGATGCGCTCCATGCCGGCGGCAAAGCCGATGCAGGCCATGTCGGGCCCGCCCAACTCCTTGATCAAATTGTTGTAGCGGCCGCCGCCCAGCAGCGCGTTCTGGGCGCCAAGCTGTCCAGAGGTGACCTCGAAGGCGGTTTTGGTATAGTAGTCGAGGCCGCGCACCAGGCGGGGGTTCAGCTGGAAAGGGACGTTCATACAGTTAAGGGTCTCGCGCACCGCGGCAAAATGGTCCCGGCATGCGGGGCACAGGTGGTCGCTGATCAGCGGCAAGCGGCCGGCGGTTTCGGCGCAGGCCGGCAGTTTGCAGTCAAAAATGCGCAAGGCGTTGCCGTCGATCTTGCGTTGGCAATCGGCGCAAAACTTGTTTTTCTCGGCACTGGCCGCCCGGCGCAGCACGTCCAGATAGGCGGGACGGCACTGCGGGCAGCCCACCGAATTCAACTCCAGCCGGATGTCGGTGATCTGCAGGTTTTTCAGGAAGTCCACGGCTGAAAAAATAACTTCGGCGTCCAACTGCGGCGATTCGTCGGCGAAAACTTCGATGCCGAACTGCTGGAATTGGCGGTAGCGGCCCTTCTGCGGCTTGTCGTAGCGGAACATGGGCCCGATGTAGTAGAAGCGCAACGGGGCCACGGTTTCGAACAGGTTGTTTTCAATGGCCGCCCGCACAACCGCAGCCGTATTCTCGGGACGCAGGGTCAGGCTGCGGTCCGATTTGTCCTTGAAGGTATACATCTCTTTCTGCACCACATCGGTTTCATCGCCGATGCCGCGGCTGAACAGCTCGCTATGCTCGAAGATCGGGGTGCGGATCTCCTGGTAAAGAAACTTTTGATAGTAGTCATGGATGGCACGTTCCAGGAACTGCCATTTTTGGATTTCCGGCGGAAAAATGTCGCGTGTGCCTTTCGGCGCTTTGAATTCGTTCATAAATACCCCAGTGATTTTAATGTGTCCATGGTCTTTTGGTTCAATCGGTCACGGCTGCGCTTGCTGGCGGTGATGATCCGGGAAATTTTCAAGACCGAGTTGACCATTTCCGAACGCTGTCCCGAAGGGTCGGGTCCGGACTGCAGGTCGTTGATGCCGAAGCGGTCCTGCTGCAAGTTGAAGAACTCCAGTTTGTTCTCCTGTCTTCCCGGCGAAAAAATGATCTGCCATGGAAAGTGGACAACCGCGAAAGCATCGAAATAGGCCTCGGGGGAATATGTTTCAAGGAAAAGTTTTGTGTCGGAAGAATCAGCCAGAGCGCTGGTCCCAAGCAAATGCCCGGGCGGCCTGGCTCCGATCAGTTGCAGCAGGGTGGGCGCGACGCTGAAATTAGAGACCAGTGTGCTGCGGGGGCTGCGGCGGGGGATGTTCTTGCCGCTGAGGAAAAACGGAACGTGCGTGTAAACGTTGTTCAGGTAATGGATATGCCCGAAATGGGATTGGTATTCGCCCAGGCCCTCGCCGTGATCACCCATGACCAGGAAAGTGGATTTGTCGTACAGTTTTTCTTTTTTTAGATAAGCCAACAGCACCCCGATCTGGGTATCCATGTAGTGGATTTCCTTTTCATACCCGGAGATCTTGGCCTTGTCGCTGACCTTGAGCAGGTATTTGAAAGCCAGCTCGGCCCGGCAAGCCTTTTTTCCCTTGTTGGTCAAGGTCAGCAAGGATTCGCTTTTGGGGGAGTTGACCGTAACCAGCCCGTAACGCTCGCTGCGGCGGACCAGGTCCGTGGAAAAAGAAATTGCGATATCCGCTCCCGGGTCCAGCGGTTTTACCTGCAGATCGGCGTAACTCACAGCCGTGAAACCATGATTTTCATTTAAAAAAACCGGGACCTCGGTATTCAGGCGGACGATGTTTTCTCCGGGCTGCAAAACAAGGGCGAGGCGCAGCACCGGCTGTTCGATGCTCGGGCCGCTGTACAAAAGGTTCGTGCCGCAGTGCACGGTGAATTTTTCTTTTGCACCCGGGGGGAAGTAAGGTTCATGGGGATCGGAATAGTGGATCCAGATGAATGATTTCTTGCTTTTAA
>Ga0209746_1000886_pt1 | contig 14835 bp, 16 predicted proteins | sample BarGraNGADG00211_3_FD_184496 | JGI IMG/M metagenome (GOLD analysis project Ga0209746, IMG submission 184496) | Arctic peat soil microbial communities from Barrow, Alaska - Barrow Graham LP Ref core NGADG0011-211 (SPAdes) (version 2) | ecosystem: Environmental > Terrestrial > Soil > Wetlands >... | reverse complement strand
CCGGGCCGAAGGCCGCCAGGTAGCGCCAGACGAGAGCGCGCAGGTCCTGCTCGACGGGAACCGGCCGGCCGAGCCACCGATCGGCGAGAGCGAAGCGGGGGTTGCCGGGATAGCTCCAGCCGTTCGCCACCGGCGCCTGGACCAGCGGCAAGCGCGTGCGCACGGTGTAGCGCAGCGGTCCGACGTCGGCGTCCCGCATGAGTGCGCTGAGCATGGCGCTGATCTCGGCAAACGTGCGCAGCTCCTCGGCGATGTAGGCGCGCGCCGCCTCGACGGCGCGTTCGTAGTCCAGCCCCGGCGCGCGCCGGCGGGCGATGCTGCCGGCGGCCTGGTCGAGCGCCGGCTGCAACGTGGCGCGCAGTTGCAGGTAATCTTCGGCGCTGAAGAGGTGCAGCGTGGCGCGCATGAGGGTCGCCTTGACGACGCAGCGCTCTTCGATGGGACGCGCGAGGTCTTCCCGGCGGAAGTCGTGCAGCCGGGTCCACAGGCCGATGTAGGGCGCGACGGGGAGCTGGGCCTGCAGGCCGGCCAACCGGTCGATGGCCTGCGGCGCGGGCAGCGTGGCGCGCGCCAACAGCATCTGGCGGGCGAGCGTCGCCCGGTTGAGCCCACGAACGGACAGGGTACGAACGGTCATGGCGCGGCTCCGATCTTACGCTCTCACTCCGCTGCCATGCGATTCCGATCGCCGCGATTATAGCAGCAAGGTCAAGGGTGGACGAGCGGACCAAGTCGGGGTAGAATCCGGCGGTCAGGATGGACGCGGGGAGGGAGAGCAGGATCATGCAGCTAAAGCCTTTTCAGTCCGGCACGATCATCGAGCCGTTCCGCATACGGTCGGTCGAGCCGATCCGTTTCACGACTATGGAGCAGCGCGAGCAGGCGCTGCAGCGGGCAGGACATAACCCGTTCCTGATGCGCGCCGAGGACGTGCTGATCGACTTGCTGACCGACAGCGGGACAGGCGCGATGTCGTCGCAACAGTGGGCCGGCATGATCGGCAGCGACGAATCCTATGCCGGGGCACGCTCGTTCTACCGCTTTGAGGCGGCGGTGCAGGACATCACCGGCTTCAAGCACGTTATTCCCACCCACCAGGGGCGCGCGGCCGAGCACATCCTGTTCAGCAGCATCGCCCATCCTGGCGACGTGATCCCCAGCAACACGCACTTCGACACGACGCGCGCCCACGTGGAGAACAGCGGCGCCGAGGCGCGTGACCTGGTGATCGCGGAAGGCCGCCAACCGCGCACGATCCACCCGTTCAAGGGCAACATGGACCTGGACGCGCTGCGGGCCACCTTGCAAGAGCTGGGCCGGGAGCGCATCCCGGTGGTGATGCTGACGGTGACCAACAACTCGGGCGGCGGGCAGCCGGTGAGCATGGCCAACGTGCGCGCGGTGAGCGAGCTCGCGCACGCCTATGGCGTCCCGTTCATCATCGATGCCTGCCGCTATGCCGAAAACGCCTGGTTCATCAAGACGCGCGAGGACGGTTACGCCGGCAAGACGCCGCTCGAGATCGCGCGCGAGATGTTCTCCTACGCCGACGGCTGCACGATGAGCGCCAAAAAGGACGGCATGGCCAATATCGGCGGCTTCCTGGCGCTGAACGACGACGATCTGGCGGCGCGCTGCCGGAGCCTGGAGATCCTGACCGAGGGCTTCCCGACCTACGGGGGCATGGCCGGCTACGACATGGAAGCGATCGCCCAGGGCCTGTACGAGGCACTGGACGAGGGTTACCTGCGCTACCGCATCCGCTCGATCGAGTACCTGGGCGAAAAACTGACGGCGGGCGGCGTGCCGATCATCCTGCCCACCGGGGGCCACGCGATCTACCTGGATGCGCGCGAGATGCTGCCGCACATCCCCGCGCTGCAGTACCCGGCCTGGTCGCTGAACAACGCGCTCTACCTGCTGGGCGGGGTGCGCGGGGTGGAGATCGGCACGATCATGTTCGGCCTGCAGCCCGACGGCACGGAGAAGCCGGCGGCGCTCGACCTGGTGCGGCTGGCGTTCCCGCGACGGGTGTACACGCAGAGCCACGTGGATTACCTGTGCGAGGTGATCCTGGCCGTCCACGAGCAGCGCGCGCATCTGCCGGGCTACCGGGTCGTCTGGCAGGCGCCGGTGCTGCGGCATTTCACCGCACGGCTGGAACCGATCGGCTAAAATCCCCATCCAGCCCGAAACCCGCCGCTCAGTGCACCAGCGAGATGAGGGAGTAGAGCAGGGCAGCGACGGCGGCCGCGACCGGGATGGTCAGCAACCAGGCCCAGACGATCTGCCCTGCGACGCCCCAGCGCACGGCGCGGCGGCGGCGGATCGAGCCGACGCCGACGATAGCGCCGGTGATGGTGTGGGTGGTCGAAACCGGGATGCCAAGAGCGGTTGAGGCGAAGATAGTCACCGCCCCGGCCGTTTCGGCGGCGAAGCCGCCCATCGGGGCCAGCTTGGTGATCTTGCTGCCCATGGTGTGGATGATGCGCCAGCCGCCGGAAAGAGTGCCGAGGGCGATGGCCGCGTGCGCCATGAGGATGATCCAGAACGGAATTGCCAGCCCGCCGGCCGCATTCGACACCAGGTGGCGGTACTGCGGAATGGTGAAGAGCAGGCTGGCGATGATGCCCATGGTCTTCTGCGCGTCATTGGTGCCGTGGCCCAGGCTGTAAAGCCCGGCCGAAACGAGCTGGCCGCGTCGGAAGAGGTGGTCGACGCTGGCGGGAGAGCGCTTGCGAAAGAGCCAGAGGATGATGACCATGAACAGGCTGGCCAGCAGCCAACCCATGACTGGGGCGATCACGATGAACGCCAGCGTCTTGAGCCAACCGGCCACGATAAGGACTCCCATGCCCGCTTTGACGATCGCCGCCCCCGCGTAGCCGCCGATCAGCGCGTGGGAGGAGCTGACGGGCAGACCGACGCGCCAGGTGAACAGGTCCCAAGCGATGGCGCCCAACAGGCCGGCGAGGATGACGCGCAGGTCCACCTGCTTGATGTCGATCAACCCGGAGCCGATGGTGGTCGCGACCGCGGTCCCGAAAGTGAAGGCGGCCACGAAATTGAAGACGGCCGCCCAGGCGACGCCCTGCAGGGGGGTCAGCACGCGCGTTGACACGACGGTCGCGATCGAATTGGCAGCGTCGTGAAAGCCGTTGACAAAGTCGAAGGCGAGCGCCAGACCGATGATGGAGACGACGGCGATCAAGGTCACGTCAGGCATTGGCGATCATCACCCTCTGGATGACATCTCCCGCATCCTCCAGGCGGTCGGTGGTTTGCTCCAGCAGCTCGTAGACTTCCTTCCAGCGGATTAAATCGAAGATATCTTCCCGGCGCTCGACCAGGCTGCGCAAGCCTTCTTCGAGCACCCGGTCGCCGGTGTTCTCGATGGTGTTGATCTGCACGATGCGCTCTTTGACCTGGGGGTATAACTTCTTGTCGTGCAGGCTCTTCATGGCCAGGTCGAGCTCGGTGGCGCCCTCGACGATCAGGCGCGCCAGCCGTCGGGCAGGCTTCTTCACCTCGGTGACCTGGTAGATCGAAAGACGCACGGCGGCGGCGTGCATGGTATCCAGGGCGTCGTCGACGGCGTCGATCAGGCGTTGGATATCGTCGCCGTCAAAGGGCGTGATCAGCGAGCGCACCAGCAAGTTGGTTATGTCGTGGACGATGAAATCGCCGCGGTGCTCCAACTCCGTCAACTGCGCGACCACTTCGTCGACATCGTGGTAGTCGTCCAGCAGCTTCTGCAGCAGGCGTGCGGCCACGAGCAGGTTGCCGGACGCGCTCTGAAAATGATCGAAAAACTTGACCTCAACGGGTAGAAAGGAGAATCTCAAGGAGTGCCTCCCGGGCAAAATGGGGAGATGAGAACTAACCCCCACCACCGGAAGAATATCATACCGCAAATCGCGAAGGCCCGGAAATAATGTTGAATGCTAAAAGTGCAAGAACCGGTCCAGCCTGATGGTCTCACCCGGCCTGGCGACCACGAACTCCTCGTCCCATGGGCCGAAGAGGAGCTTGCGGACCATGGCATCCGAGCCGTCCACCTCCTCGTAGCGCAGATTGAAACGCTCGCCGTGCGGCGGGCGTAGTCGCGGTATTCCTCTAACTCATATTGCCCGGTATTGATCAGGGCCAGGCGCTTGTAGTTAGCCAGCATGATCTTGAACAGGCGCTCGGCGCGCGCCGCGCCGTAGCGATCCACAGTGCGTTGGAACTCACTGAACGGCGTCTCGCCGACCTCGACCCAGCCCTTGATCAGATAATAAGTGCCCGGCTCGGCGCCCGCCTGCTGGTTATAGGCGGCGCGCGAGCCCAGGAAAATGGCGATGCAGTCATCGGTGCGCGGCATGGTCGGCGTGCAGCCACGCGCCTGCACGCCGACCAGCGCCTGGGAACAGAGGCCGTAGCCAAACAGCAGGGTCAGGTCCTGCCCATCGCCGGCGTGCGCCTGCACGATCTCGTCAATCTTGGCCTGCAAAGTGACGCGCAGCTTGTCCGGATACACGTGCAGGCCGAACTCAAGCGTGTGGTGCTCCATCTCCGCCGGCATCAGCGGCAGCATCTCCTCGATCACGGTCGCGCATGCGATGACGATCTTGCATTCACTCATGATGTCTCAAACTCCTGCGAACTTCGAACTGCGTCAGCCGGCCTGCTCAGCCACCATGCGCTCCGCGGCTCTTTCCGCAGCCGGCACGGGAAGTGCGGCCGGCTGCGCGCCAAATCGGAAATCAACAAACAAGAACGAGCAAGCGAACGCCAGCAAGCCCGCGACAAACACGAAGATAAAGCCGCTCTGAATCGCGGACGCCAATCCCAGCCGGGCCGTATCTAACAACGCCTGCTGCGTCAGGCCGACGGTGGTCGTGGTATTGCCCTCGCCCAACGGCGTGGGGGTGATGGCGGTGACGTCAATCTACTTGCCCTGCGGTCGGCCCGCAAACTTCTGCAAAACATCCAGGTGGACCTTGGCCTTGTACTTGCCGTACAGTTCCAGGTCGTCAGGGTTGAGGCCCAATGATCCGGCAATCTCCAGGGTCGGCGTCAGCTCGGCTGCCTGGGCAATGCCCAAGTCGCTCGGCACGGGCTGGCCACTACGGGTGGTCTGGGCGGCGGGTTGGCTGGCAGCCCGCTGCCCTGGGCGCTGGTAGGCAAAGCAGTAATGCCAGGCCTACCCTTAAAACGCGTCCTACGACGTTGGGCCGTGGCCGCGGGGGCTAAAGTACATGGCCACCGCGAAATTGTGCATGAAGCCTGGCGCGCGGGCCAGCTCGAGGTAACGCACGCGGTTTGCGATTTGTCCGGCCTCGTGGCGCATGCTGCGCGAGATCAGTGCCAGCCGCGCGCCCGTGCCGGCCGCGTTGCCCACCTGCGAGAAGCGTTCGAGCGGCAGGTCGGGCAGCATACCGATGGTGATGGCGCTGGCGACGTCGATGTAGGTGCCGAAAGCACCGGCGATGATGACCTGGTCCAGGTCGCCAGGCGTCAGACCGGCGTTTTGCAGCAGTGTGTCGATGCCGCAGCGGATGGCGCCCTTGGCCAACTGAAGCTCGCGAATGTCGTGCTGGCTGACGGTGATGGCCCGCCCATTGCCTGACTCCGCCTCCTCGGCGATCACGAACTCGATGTCGTTTTCGCCATCACGCACATGCGGGCCATGCGCCAGCCGGCCGCGCTTGTCCAGCAGGCCCACGTCGTACATCTGGGCCACCGCATCCAGCAGGCCCGAGCCGCACAGCCCCACCGGCGGCTCGTCCGCAATCGTCTTGTATTCCACGTGGCCGTCAGCGATCCGCACGCGTTCGATGGCGCCCGGCGCGGCCCGCATGCCAAATTTGATGTGCGCGCCCTCGAAGGCCGGGCCCGAGGCGCAGGACAGGCTGGTCATCTCGCCGGCCGCGGCCAGGCACATCTCAGTGTTGGTGCCGATATCGATCGCCAGCACGGTGCCGCGCTGCTCGGCTACACGCGTGGCCAGCAGCATGGCTACGTGGTCCGCACCAACGAAGCCCGCGATGTTGGGCAGCAGGTGCGCGTACGCGCCCGGCGCCAGCCGCAGGCCCAGGTCACGCGCCTTAACGTCAACCTCGGCGCGCACCGCGGGCACGTAGGGCGCAGCGGACAGTTGGCGCACGGGCAGCCGCAAGAACAGGTGGTGGATAGCCGTGTTACCCACAACCACTGCCTCGACGATGCTGCTCGGATCGGCGCCGATCTCGCCGCAGGCCTCGACGGCGATCGTGTTGAGCGCGCCGGCCAGCAACTCCTGCATATGTGCGGCCTCTGCCGGCCCCTTGCTCGCATAGATCATCCGCGCGATGACGTCTTCGCCAAACGCGATCTGGGGATTCATGGCACCGCGTGATGCTAGCGTCTGCCCAGTCGCCAGGTCGACCAGATAACCTGCGATCTTGGTCGTCCCGATGTCCACGGCCAGGCCCAGCCAGGGCGCATCGGGCGGCGTGATGGCGACGACCTCACGGCCGCGCAGCGTCAGCCGCGCCTGCCAGCCGGAGTTGCGCAGCGCGGGCGACGCGTCGCGCATGACTGCGAGGTCTGGGATGTGGGCTTCGATGCGGTGGACCGTTCGCAGCGCGGCCAGGATGCGCTGGTCATCGCCGCGCAGATCCTCGAGCGACGGCGGGTCGATCTGCACCAGGTAACTGTGGACGGGCGGCTTGACCTCAACCGGAACATCCAGCCCCTCAACCTGCGTACGCTGCAGAGCGGTCAGCGATTCGGGCGGCACGTGCAGCTTGCAGTCGCCGAGCGGCCAGGCCCGGCAGGCCAGCCGGTAGCCCTGGCTCAACTCGCGCTCGCTCAGCCTATGCCGTTCGCCGGCGGTAACATCGGTGAGTGAGCCGGCGATCAACTGCACTTTGCAGCGCCCACACGTGCCCGCGCCGCCACAGACGCTGGCCAGGTCTACGCCCAGGCTGCGTGCGGCGTCGAGCAGCGTGCCGCCCTCGGGGCAAGGCCAGCGCCGGCAAACCGGCTCAAAGTCAACTGAATACGCCATGTCTTCGTCCGTCCTGTGCGGGCCCGGGCAGCGCCAGACCCTGTTTTTGTAGGTCTAGCGCACGCGGGCCAACCAGCCGGCTACGGCCCCAAGCAGCGCCATGACAGCCAGGCTGGCGAAGGCCAACGGCCAGCCGCCGGCAGACTCGATCAGCGTGCCGAAGATCACCGGCCCTAGCAGCATGCCGCCGTTCTGCCCGATCATGATGATCGCCATGGCCAGGCCACTCTGGCGCTCATCGCCCGCCGCTTCCACTGCGGCCGAGAAGATATTGGTGGGGATCAGCCCCATGACCAGGCCGATAACGGCGAGCAGCACGATCAACGGCGCAATAGCCAGGCTGCCGGTCAGCGGCAGCAGCAGCCCGGAGACGGCCAGGCCTACCACGAACGGCCAGCGCCGCGAGCCGATCCTGTCAGACACCAGCCCGCCGGCCGGACACGAGAAGATCGTGATCAGCGTGGAGATGCTGGCCAGCAACGCAGCCCGGCCCAGTGGCAGGCCGCGCACCGTGCTGAGGAAGGTGGGAAAGAACGTGCCGAACGCGCCCACTGCCAGGCTGAAGCAGCCAAACGCGGCGGACAGCAGCCAGATGTTGCGATTACGCAGCACGCTGCCGGCCGTCACCACCGTCTGCACGGCAGCCGGGGCTGCCCGCCCTGGCCGCGCGCCCAGCATCGGCTGAGGCGCAGGTTTGACGAAGGCCAGGTACAAAACGGTGGCAAGCACCGCGAAACCTGCGCCGAACCACCATACGGCCCGCCAGCTACCGGCCTGGGTCAACGCGGGCGCGATCAGCAACATGATGGCGGTGCCGATGGGCACCCAGGCCGACCAGATGCCCATCGCCGTGCCGCGCTTCTCGGCAGCAAATGACTGGGCAATGATGGCCGGCGCCAGCACGGCCATAAAGCTAAGGCCGATGCCCTCGATCACCCGGCTCGCCAGCAGGCCGCCCACGCTTGTGCTGACCGCGCCCAGCGCAGCCCCGATCACGATCGAGCCGCCCGCGATCAGCCCGGTCAAGCGCGCTCCGGCGCGCTGAAAGATCAGGCCCGACGGCAGCGCCAGGATCAGGCCGGTCACGGCGTACACCGACATCAGCAGGCCGGCCCGCGCGGTTGATAAGCCGAGCACGGACATCAGCACCGGCATGATGGGCGGCACCTTGAACTGATTCAGCGGCGCGGCGATGCTGAAGAACAAGAGCACGGCCAGGATAAACCAACCGGTGCGCCCGGCCGAGCGCGCGGTAGGATGGGCCATGCTGTCACTGCTTGTGGTCATCAACCTCACCAGGTGTGGCTGTGCCAACGACACGAAGACGCAAAGCCGCTCAAACCACAAAGCGTACACTCTTTGAACGCGCACTCGGCCTCTGGCGTAGCAAACTGAATACCCGGGGCAGACGTCCAGGTCTGGAAACGCACTTCGAGCTTTTGCGCTGGCGTCATCTTTTGCCAGTTGGTATCCATGTGGTTGCTCCTCTCGAGTGGCTTACTGGTAAACGCCGAACTCCTTCGTGGCCTCTACCCAGACTTTGACCAACTCAGGCCGGCTGCCTTCCAACTTGCCGACGCCGTTGCTCATGATATACCCTCCGCCTTTGCCGACCGTTTCGCATAGTTTCCTGGTCAGTGAGCGCACCTCTTCGGCGGTGCCGGCTTCCAGCAGCGAGTTGGACATGCCGCCCATGATACACATCGTCTCGCCGACGACTTCTTTCACCTTGAAGATGTCGCTCGACTGGAACAGGCCCGCGGTCTTGCCCTTGTGCAGTTCCGTGAGGTAGGTGAGGCGCTGGTCCCAGACACCTTCGTGGAAGACGAAAGGCTGGATTCCCTTCCTCGACCAGACCTACCTGCAGGGCCTTGAGCTGCGGCCAGTAGAACTTCTCGAACTGTGGCAGCGACATGAAGCCATCGGAGCCGCGGTGTAGTGGGATGAAGCAGACGTTGATGCCGGTGGCGCGGCTCCAGTTGATGGCGTACTCGAGCTGGAACTTAAGCACCTTCTCTTCGGCTGCCAGTAATTGTTCGGGCCGCCGGTGGATATCGAGCATGATGCCGCGCATGCCACGCAGCGTGTCAGACATGAAATCGAACGGCGCTTCGGTGATTGAGCCCATGAACGTAGGCGGGCGATGCCGAGGGCCGCCAGGCGCTGGACAGACTGAACCGCGCATACATCCGCCTTGGCCTGCGCCTCCGCAGCCCTGCCCAATGCCTGCAAGGCCGCCACCACGGGGGGCAACGTCAGGACGCCCAGGTTAGGGAGGGAGTAAGCGCCGTACGCTGCGATGCCCAATGGGGGAAGCAGCGCCAGGCCCTCGAGCTCCTTGAAGACGCGAGGCCAATACTTGCGGATAGCCCAGTCCGCTGGGTCGTCCAGGAAGGCGTCGTAATCCTCGGGTTTCATGTACTCGCCTTCCACGAACTGGAACGATCCGTTGGCGGGCAACCCGTGGCCGGGCCAGCGGGTCATGCGATCGCCAAGGATGACGCTCGGCTCCGGATTGTTATACAGGCCCATGATGGCATCCGGCTGGAAACGCAGCGCCGCGTGCTCCAGTAGTCGCTGGTGCAGGTCCTTGTCGTCCTGTAGCTCCTGCCGCGTGACGCCATACATCTCAGCAAGCATGTAACCCATCCCCAATTGGATGGGGATACGGTCGGGCTGCTTGAGCTGCAGCGCTTCTGTGACGCGCTGCAAGCGCTCGGCGAACAACTGCTCGGGACTCTTGCCCGCATCGGGATCGACATAGGCTGCCATGTGATCTCACTCCGCCGCTGACCTGCGGCTGGGCCGTCGAGCGCTTGGCCAACGTCACCGCTGCCATGGCATCGGAGCCAAAGGCATCGGCGCCCGAGTACGTGCAGACCTGCTCGTCGACTGTGCCGCCGCCAACCATGATTTTGACGCCGCTGTGCAGTCCGGCCGCCTGCAGGGCCTCGACCGTCTCCTTCATCGATGTATACGAAAGAGTCAGGAAGCCACTCAGCGCAACCACCTGCGGCCGCAGTTTCTTGACGGTCTCAACGAAGGCCTCGGGCGGGACGTCCACACCCAAATCGGTAACATCGAAGCCGTTGACATCAAGCATGAACAGCACAATATCCTTGCCGATGTCATGGATATCGCCCTTGACGGTGCCGACGAGGACCCTGGCGCCCTTCTTGGCGTCGACGCTGCCCTGCATACGCGGCTTGACCTCTGCCGAGATCGACTTGAGCATTTCGCCGGCCAGGATCAGCTCGGGGATAAAGTACCGCCCCTGCTCGAAACGCTTGCCAACGACTTCCATAGCCAGCCGGCAGTCCTCAAGGATCTGCACCGGAGCTATACCGGCGTCCAACATTTCCTTGGCGAGCGCCAGCGCCTCGTCTTCGTTCATGTCCGCAATTGCATTGACCAGTTTGTCCGACATCAGATTACCTCCGAGATAACGTGCTGCCTGCGACGAAAACCGGCTCTACGCAGGTGGTGCGGCAGTAAAGGTAATGGCCGGGCGGCCGGCCGCCCGGCGCTGGCGAAGCTACTCCAACAGGCCGGCGCGGAACGCGCGCGTGTAGTTGAGGCAGTGCCGATCCACACCGGCTACCACCTCGGCCGCCAGCAACGCCTTGCGCAGCTCGCGATCAAGGGGATCGAGGATCGCGCTATCCAGCCCGGCTTCGACCATCAAGGTCAGGAAGGCCCGGTTGACGAGCGAACGGACGGGCAGACCATAGGAGACGTTGCTCAGGCCAGAGGTGAAATGGACCTTCGGGAATTCGCCCTTGACCGCGCGCAGCGTGCCGAGCGCGGTGCGGGCTGCGTTGCCGTCTGCGCCAATGGTCATAACGAGCGGATCGACGTATAGCTGCTCATCCGGAATGCCGGCGGCCCGGGTCTGCTCCAGCAACCGACGAATGATGGGCAGGCGGCCTTCGACGGTGGCAGGGATGCCCTTGTCGTCTATCGGCAGGGCGATGACGCCGCCGCCGGCCGCGCATGCCAGTGGCAGCACGCCGGTCAGGCGGGCCTGTTCGCCGCTGATCGAGTTGATGAGCGGGGCGCGACGCGCTTCGGGCAGGGCAGCCGCCAGCGCGGCCGAGTTGGCGCCGTCAAGGCACAGCGGCGCTTCCACCGCTTCCTGCACCGTGTGCACCAACCACACCAGATCGTCTGGCTCACGGTCAGTCGGTGTACCCGCATTGACGTCGATCCAGGTCGCACCGGCTTCAGCCTGGCTGCGGGCCAGCTTCTGGATGAACTCCGTGTCGCGGTCGAGGACAGCCTGTTTCACAGTCTTGCGCGTGCCGTTGATCTTCTCGCCGATAATCTTCATCTCTTGCGCCTCACCTTGTTATTTGTTCTGAACAGGGGACTGGGGGAAAAAGTGCTCGTAACGGATGCTCTCGCCGGGTGGGATGACGACAAACTCCGCGTCAGCGTCCCATGGCCCAAACAGCATCTTGCGGATCAACGCAGTGGAACCGGGTATTTCCTCAAAACGCAGGCCAAAGCGCTCGGCCAGGTTGCGGTCTTAGGCACGATAGTGGTCGAGGTTGGCGTGTCCGGTGTCGATCAAGGCCAGGCGCGTGTAATGCTTGAGCATCTGGCTCATCAGCCACTTCGCCTTCTTCTCGCCATGCTGCTCGGCCAGGCGATCGTATTCCGAAAATGGCGTGTCGCCGACCTCGATCCAGCCCTTTGTGAGATAATAGGTGCCGGGCTCGGAGCGCGCCTGCTGTTTGTAGGCGGCGCCAGACCCCAAAAAAGGAGGCGATGCAGTCGTCGACGCGCGGCACGACCAGCGTGCAGCCGTTGGCCCGCAGCCCCATGACGGCCATGCTGCAGAAGCCGTAACCGAGGATGATCACGTCGACGTCAGCCGAACCAGCCGCTCTGTCGATGGCCTCTCGCAGAGCTTGCTTCAATGCCTGTGGATTGACGTGCAGACCAAAATCGAGTACTTCGTAGCTCACGTCGGGCGGCAGCAGGGGCAGCATCTCTTCAATGACCGTAGCGCAGGCCAACACTTTGCGAGAAGACGGCACCAGACCTCCTTTGCCCTGTCGGGAACAGGGCCAATGATATAATACCCTAGGGAACTTTGTCAAACGCGGGGCCTCTATGGTAAGATAGAATACATAGCTATGGTCGCATCGCAGGGAAGCACTCGTTGTAACGGCAGGTTGCGCGGCCTGAAATGGTGATCAGAATGGTTAGCAAAGGACTGCCGGGGGGCCGAAGCAAGGGTCCCCTCGGCCCTCAGATCAATCGCAGCTCATTCGAGCCGCCCTACCACCAGCTGGCCAGTATCCTACGCCGGCAAATTGCCACGGGCGCGCTCCGGCCCGGCGACCGCCTGCCGTCCGAGGTTCAGTTGTGCTAAGGCTATGCGGTCAGCCCTATGACCGTGCGCCGGGCCATCAATATCCTGCTGGATGAGGGGCTGGTGACCACCGCGCCGGGACGCGGCACGTTTGTCCGGCCCCTGGTGCTGGGCACGGCCACTTTTGGCCTTCAGGCGCTCGAAGACCTCTTCACCAACGAGCACACCTCCGTGCGCATCCTGTCGGTCAAGACCGTGCCCGCGACCAGCCGTATCAGTCTGAAGCTTGCGCTCCCGCTCGATACCAAGGTCATCTCGATTCGCCGCCTGCTCGCGCTGGGCACCGAGCCGCTGGCCTACCATCGCGAGTACCTGATCTACGACCCGGAGCGGCCGATCGTAGAGGCCGAGATGGCCATCACGACGTTGCGCAGGCTGTTTGACGGCAGCGGCGAGACTGTGCTCAAGCGGGGCGACCTGAGCATCCAAACCACGGTACTGACCGAGGAAGAAGCTCAGCTGATGGCTGCGCCAGCCGGCACAGCTGCCTTCCGCATCGAACACATCTTCTTTGACTTTGACGACCGGCCGGTTAGTTGGGGCTGGTTCATCATTCGCGGTGATTGTTTGCGCTTTAGCGCCAGTGTGGGCGCACAGAGCCCAGTACGGTGACGGTCCGAACGGGAGAAGCGAAATGGAAACACCGACGCACTTGGACAAGCAGAACCATGGCGGATCGGCCAGGCCGGCTGCCATGCTTGCCGACCTGAACGAGAACAAAGTGTTGAGCATCGTTCAGGGGCGCGGGCGGGCGGCGCAGTGGCCTGCGCTCAGCCGGCGGCAGTCAGGCGACGCTGGGCAGCGGCGCGCGGCTCGCGCACCCAGGTGGCGAGGAGCAGGGCGCCGGCGCCTGCCAGGACGATGGCGAGGCTGAACATGCCGGGGTAACCGGCGAGGGTGGCCAGGGCGCCGCCGATGATGGGCGCGAGCGTGCGGGTCGGGGCGAGCAGGGTGTTGGTCAGACCGATGTAGGTGGGGCGGTCCTCGACGCTGCCGAACTCCATGGCGATGTTGAGGCTGCTGACCGAGTCGGCGGCCTGCGCCGCGCCCAGGACGGCAAAGGCGGCGAAGAAGGCCAGCGACGTGGGCGCTAACAGGACGCCGGCGGTCGCCAGGAAGGTGCAGAACGCACCGCAGGCGAGCACGATCTTGTGGCCGGAGCGGTCTCCCAGGAGGCCCCAGAGCGGGTTCATGACCGCCTGGCTGCCGGCCAGGATGGCGGTGAGGATGCCGACCTCCCTCCCGCCGAAGGCGAAACGCTCGAAGCCATAGACCATGAAGAAGCCGCCGGCCATGCCACCCAGGGCGGCGATCGCGCGGCTGATGAGGAAGCGCCGGTAGTTGCGATCGCCCTGCAGCAGGCGAGGCAGCCGGCGGAAGTAGTCGGGCAGCGAGACGTGTGCCTTGACGACAACACCGGCCGGCTCGCGATTGAGAGCAAGCCCCAGCCACGAGAGGACCTGTGCGACCGCGGCCAGCATAAAGCAGAAGGCAAAGTTGCCTGGGAAGGCGACGGTCGCCAGGATCAGGCCGGCCAGCCAGGCGCCCGCGACGCCCATCAGCGCGCCGAGACCGTTGGCCGTGCCAGAATAGAGGCCGCGCCGCCGCACGGGGATCACCTTGCCGATCAGGTCGGACCAGGCGGGCGTGGCGATGCCGGCCGAGCTGGACGTGACGGCGATCAGCACGAACAAGATGACCAGGGTGAGGGCCGGTTGCGGGCCGGCCAGCCACCAGAGGGCCAGGCCGATGAGCAGGTAAGGCAGGCGCTCGCCCGGCCCGCTGATCGCCACCACGAACGGCTTCTTGAAGCGCAGGCGCTCGGTGTAGTTGGCCATGAGCAGTTGCGGCAAGAGGAAACCCAGGCTGAAGATCGCAGGGATCAGGCAGATAGCCAGCTTGGATGACGTGAGCCGGCTGACCAGGAGCGGCATGACGGTGGTCAATGAGACAAAGCTCATGGCGAGCGCGTAGAAGGCCAGGTCCATGACGTTGGCCCCGAAGTTCCAACGGAAGTGCGCGGCGACTTGCCGGTCGAATTCGTCTTGATCGGTCACGCGTGGGTCCCCTTGTGCCAGGATGCACGATATGTTAACATCGGCTGAGGCGGATGTCAACGCCGGGGGAAGCGGTGGTATGATGGGGTGCCGTTGCGGCCCCAGGGCGCACCGGCGCAGGAAGGGAGGACGCGCATGAAGGCCAGCATTCGGTTGATCCACTGGAACGACCGGGAGGCCGCCGAGCGGGCGGAACGACTGCGGGCGCTGGGGTATGCAGTGAACGACGCGCCGCCGAACGGCCCCACCTTGCTGAAGGAACTGGCGCAGGAGCCGCCGGCAGCGCTGGTCATCGACCTGTCGCGGCTGCCGTCGCAAGGGCGTGACGTCGGGGTGTCGCTCCGCCAGCGCAAGGCCACGCGGGA
>Ga0209746_1000883_pt1 | contig 14861 bp, 10 predicted proteins | sample BarGraNGADG00211_3_FD_184496 | JGI IMG/M metagenome (GOLD analysis project Ga0209746, IMG submission 184496) | Arctic peat soil microbial communities from Barrow, Alaska - Barrow Graham LP Ref core NGADG0011-211 (SPAdes) (version 2) | ecosystem: Environmental > Terrestrial > Soil > Wetlands >... | reverse complement strand
GGGTGGAAGATGGGGCTCGAACCAACGACCTTCGGAACCACAATCCGACGTTCTAACCGACTGAACTACATCCACCGTTTCAGGAGTGCAAAATAAGGTCAAAATTTCTATTTCACAAAATTTTAATTTTATTTTCTCATGCTGAAGTCAATTACTATCTTTGGATAGTTCAAAAAAATGAACTTTCCTTCACAATTTATGATCCTTTTAATTGTTATCAGGAAGTAATTTTGACAGATTTTTTCCGGCTTGAGAAAACTAAAATTCATAGATAATATTTCAGGGCTGCAACTTGCCCAGTTGATGAAGGCCGTTATATTCTTCATTATTAGCATTGTATTAACAAAAAGTTCTCTTTCCACCCAGGATATCGGCCAATTTGAAATATTTATGTTTATTAGTGGACTCATGACATTTTTCTGGGTCACGGGAATAATTCAATCGCTCCTTCCTCTTTACCACAGGAATAAAACTTACAGGAAAATGGGTGATAACGGTGTAGACAAATCACCTGAGGTTTTTAATGCATTCCTCCTGTTGTGTTTTTTCAGTCTGCTCTTTTTTATTCTCGGTCATGCATTAAAAGGCAATTTTTCTGTCTTTCACAACAGAGGTAATGTGCCTTTTATAAATCTTTTATTACTATATATTCTATTAAACAGTCCGGTTCAGCTTATCGAATATATTTATCTCCTTAATAACAGATCCTATAGGATTTTTCAATATGGGATGTATACTTTTACGGCGCAACTGATCTTTATTATTACGCCCTTATTATTAGGGGAAGGAATCATCTGGTCTATTTACGGGTTACTCCTGATTACCTGCTTCAGGTGGATTTGGCTGATAATACTGTTGCGCAGATACACCGAAATGAAAATTTCAGTTGAGTTTATTAAGGAGCATCTTTACCTGGGTATTCCTTTGATAATAACTACTCTTATAAGCGGATCAGGTCAGTATACAGATGGTATAATTATTTCGGCCGTTTACCAGGACCCGGCTAGTTTCGCAGTTTTTCGTTACGGGGCAAAGGAATTTCCGCTGGTGCTTATGCTTGCAAACGGATTGAATGCTGCAATGCTTTCAGAGTTTGCAACCCGGGAAAAGATGAAGGAATCCATTGAGATAATAAGGGTAAAGTCGAAGAGACTTATGCACCTGCTTTTTCCTGTTACAATGGTTATGATGCTGATTGCACGTTGGATCTATCCGCTAATGTTCAGGCAGGAATTTGAAAAAAGTTCAGGTATATTTCTTGTCTATGCATTGCTCATTATTCCGCGACTCGTTTTTCCGCAAACAATAATTGTCGGGAGAAAGAAAACTCACATCGCTCTTATTGCTGCAATTCTTGAAATAGTAGTAAATATTTCATTAAGTCTGCTTATGATAAAATGGGGTTATAAACTTGTAGGTGTTGCAGTTTCAACATTTATTGCATATATAGTCAGTAATTTATTTTTGGTGGGATATGTCTGGTTTAAAATGAAAATCAAGCCTGCTGAATATATACCTCTCAAAGTCTTCGCAATATATTCTTTTCTCATTGGAATCCTCTTTATTCTTATTGACCACAGAATAATTGATATACGTTAAATGAGGTAAGAGGTGTGAGGAGTAAGGAGTGAGGAAACTGTATTCTGGCTTCCGACTTCGGCCTTCCGACTTCTTGTTATAAAAATCTGTTTATATTTGCTCCTGATATCGGTAAACTGAGTAAGATCACCGACAGACAGCTGGTTCTCATATAACTAGAATTATGAAGCTAATTGAGGTCAAAACAAACCAGGATAAAAAAGAATTTATAGATTTTCCAAAAGAATTGTATAAGGCTGACCCTTACTGGGTTTGTCAGCTTGATTCAGGACTTGAATCAGTTTTTGATAAAACAAAGAACCATACCTTTCAACATGGTGAAGCGATCCGTTGGATTCTTAAAGATGATAACGATAACCTAATCGGGAGAATTGCAGCTTTTATTGATAATGTAAGGTCATCGGCAAACCGACAACCTACCGGAGGTATTGGTTTCTTTGAAGTTATTGATAGCAGAGAGGCTGCATTTATTCTGTTTAATAAAGCTATTGAATGGCATACCTCACATGGTATGGAGGCAATGGATGGCCCGATTAATTTTGGTGAAAACGACAATAACTGGGGACTGCTGGTTGAGGGATTTGTGCAGCCTGGATTTGGAATGCCATATCATAAAAAGTATTACAGAGCTTTTTTTGAGGAGTATGGCTTTAAAAATTATTTTGAACAATTCTCGTATCACAGGGATGTTAGAGACTCACATAATAAAATAGTTCAGTTTCCTGAGCGAATCATGAAAATTGCTGACTGGCTTTCAAAAAGACCAGGCTATTCTTTTCACCATTTTGAATTCAGGAGAAAGGAAAAATATGTAAAAGATATTGTGGAGATTTACAATTCCACATGGTCGGTTTTTAAAGAAGATTTTACACCTCTTGATCCTGCAATTCTGGAAGAGTCGCTTGCGAAAGCAAAGCTGATTATTGATGAAAAACTTATTTGGTTTGCCTATTTCAATGATAGACCAATAGCTTTTTTTGTGCTTTTCCCGGATCTGAATCAGATACTTAAGCATTTCAACGGGAAACTTCATCTCTGGAACCTGATGCGCTTCGTATACTTTAAAGCGACTCATAAAATGACAAGAATGAGGGCTGTTGTCGGTGGAGTTCATCCTAAATTTCAGAATAGCGGAGTTGAATCTGCTATCTTCTTCCAGCTATATAAGGTGTTTATTAAGAAACCATGGTTTAGAGAGCTGGAACTCTCATGGGTAGGTGATTTTAATCCCAAAATGATTGCAATTTATGGGGCAATAGGGGCTAAGAAGGCGAAAACACACATTACCTACCGGTATATGATAAATCCTAAACTTTCTTTCATAAGATACAAAGACGAAATATCTGATAAACAATCATTTAAGCAGGAATATTCATGATATAATCAATAATTTTGCAATTACTTTTGCATTTTAAAAAATGTTAATTAATTTTGCAAGCCCTTATCAGCTGGAATTTATTAGGATTAATCAGGATAAAAAATATTAAGCAATGAAAAATGGTATTCATCCAAGCAATTACAGGTTTGTAGTTTTTCAGGATATGTCAAACGGGACATCTTTTCTGAGTAAATCAACTGCACCTTCAAGAGAGAACATTAAATGGGAAGATGGAAACGAATATCCTCTTCTCAAGCTTGAGATTTCAAATACATCTCATCCTTTCTATACGGGTAAAATGAAACTTGTTGATACTGCAGGTAGAGTAGACAAATTTATGAACCGTTACAAAGATCATCTCGGTAAAAAGAAATAGCTATAATTATAAACTCTTTTAAAGTAGGGACATGCCATGGCATGTCCCTACTTTTTTGGTTTTATTTATACTGTGGCACAATCATTGCAATGCTCAAATTCACATCAGTTGTAAAAATAATATGTAATTTTGGCACTCTTATTAAAGACAAAAGACAAAAGGCAAAATACCGCAAACCACAAAAAACAAGGAATACAATATCAGATGGAAAAAAAATTCAGGAAACCTGTCAGTGAGATATTCCTTCCGGATATTCTTGATGGAGATGGAGATATAATACCGATAATTGCTGACGGAGACGATGGTGAGCTTGAGGATGTTGAGGTCCCGGAAGCAATTCCAATATTGTCACTCAGGAATACTGTACTCTTTCCGGGTGTGGTCCTTCCTATATCAATTGGTCGTCCAAAATCGATCCAGTTAATTAAAGATGCTTACCGCAACAATAAGATAGTAGGAACAGTAGCACAAAAAGATCCGGATATTGAAAACCCCGAGTTTCAGGATCTTCACTCTGTTGGCACCATTGGTCAGATAGTGAAACTTCTCGAGATGCCAGACGGCTCAACAACTGCTATTATTCAAGGACGGAAAAGAATGGTGTTACAGGAACTAATCTCCGACGATCCATACTTTATTGCAAAGGTAAAGACAGTTCCTGAAACGAAACCGGAAATCCTGAGCAAGGATTTTGATGCTATTGTCGGCTCCCTGAAAGACCTATCCCTCAAGATAATTAAGATTAATCCCAATATAAGCCCTGAAGCATCTTTTGCAATTAAAAACATTGAGAACAATACATACCTTATAAATTTCATCTGTTCGAATACGGACATAAAGGTTCAGGATAAGCAAAAGCTGCTGGAAATGAATAGCTTGCGGGACCGGGGGTTTATGTTACTCGAGTTTCTTGTGCAGGAGATCCAGGTTCTGGAACTTAAAAATGAATTGCAATCCAAGGTTAAAAGTGATCTTGATCAACAGCAAAGGGAATTTCTGCTTCATCAGCAGATGAAGACCATCCAGAACGAGCTTGGCGGCAACCCTGCTGAAAAGGAGATTGAAGAGTATACTAAGAAAGCCGAAACCAAAAAGTGGAGCGCTGAAGTCAAAAAGGTATTCGAAAAAGAACTTGATAAACTTCATCGTCTTAACCCCGCAGCAGCTGAATATTCAGTTCAGGTGAACTATATTCAGACTCTTCTTGATCTGCCCTGGGAATACTATACAAAAGACAACCTCGATCTAAATAATGCCCGACAAGTTCTCGATTGTGATCATTTTGGGCTTGATGAGGTAAAGGAAAGAATCCTCGAACATCTCGCGGTTCTAAAACTTAAAGGTGATCTGAAATCTCCAATCCTCTGCCTTTATGGTCCTCCGGGTGTCGGGAAAACTTCTCTTGGCAGGTCTGTAGCCAAAGCTCTTGACAGAAAGTATGTCAGAATGTCACTGGGTGGATTACATGATGAAGCTGAAATAAGAGGTCATATAAAAACTTATATTGGAGCCATGCCAGGTCGAATAATCCAGAATATAAAAAGAGCAGGATCATCGAATCCTGTTTTTATTCTTGATGAAATTGACAAAGTAGGACAGGACTTCAGGGGTGACCCCTCTTCAGCGCTGCTTGAAGTTCTTGATCCGGAACAAAACAGCACCTTCTTTGACAATTTCCTTGAAATGGAATACGATCTGTCGAAAGTGTTATTCATAGCTACAGCTAATAATCTTGCTACAATCAGTCCGGCTCTGAGAGACAGGATGGAACTAATCGAAATAACAGGTTACCTGGTTGAAGAGAAGCTGGAGATTGCAAAACGGCATCTGTTCCCGAAACAGCTTGAAAATCACGGAGTAAAACAGGATCAGATTACTATTGACAATAAGGTGATGGAGATGGTTATTGAAAAATATACCAGGGAGTCAGGTGTACGTGAACTTGATAAACGTCTGGCAAAAATAATCAGGGTAACTGCCAAGAATATAGCATCTGATACAAAATATGACACTGTTCTTACGCAATCAAAACTTGTTGAAATGCTCGGCCCTCCAAAATATACACGTGATCTTTATTCAGGAAATGAACAGGCCGGGGTTGTCACAGGACTTGCCTGGACAGCCGCTGGAGGAGAGATTTTATTTGTGGAAACCAGTCTCAGCAGAGGTACCGGAAAACTGACTCTTACAGGTAATCTTGGCGAAGTAATGAAAGAGTCTGCAATTATTGCACTTGAGTACCTGAAATCAAACGCAGATTTGCTCAACCTTCCTGATAATTTCTCTGAAAAATGGAATATACATATTCACGTTCCTGAAGGAGCAATACCAAAAGACGGACCATCAGCCGGAGTTACCATGGCTACTTCGATAGCCTCCGCGTTCACCCAAAGAAAAGTAAAAAAGTTCCTTGCAATGACTGGCGAGATTACACTGAGAGGAAAAGTTCTTCCGGTAGGAGGTATCAAAGAAAAAATCCTTGCGGCAAAACGTGCCAGCATAAAGGAGATAATCATTTCTGAAGAGAACAGAAAAGATGTTGAAAACATAAAGGAAATATATATAATGGGATTGAAATTCCATTATGTGGAGACAATTATGGGTGTACTTGAGCTGGCTTTGCTTAAACAAAAGGTTAAGAATCCCAAGATAATATCATTTGAATGAAGAAGGTAGCTGTTTTTCCAGGATCATTTGATCCTTTCACACGCGGACATGAAGGAATCATAAGGCGGGCGCTGAGCCTGTTCGATGAGATCATAATCGCGGTTGGGGTAAATGCATTGAAAAAGAACTTCTATTCCCTCGAGACAAGAAAAGAGATGATTAGTAAGGTCTTTGAAAATGAACCCAGGATAATAGTTGATCAATATGAGGGTCTTACAGTTGACTTCTGCATCAATAATGGAGCCGCGTTTCTCTTACGCGGGCTTAGAACTGCTGCTGATTTTGAGTTTGAAAGAGCCATTGGTCAGGTAAATAAAGCAATGGCTCCTGGCATCGAATCGGTTTTTTTACTTACGGTTCCTGAACATTCCTTTATTAATTCTTCTATTGTCAGGGATATAATTAAAAACGGAGGTGATGCTTCCAGATTTGTTCCTGCAGCAATCAATCTTAAAGATTATAAAGGGATCGAGGACTAAGATATTATTACCTTAGGATTGAACAGTTGATGAGATCCATCAGAGACAGCCAGGCGCTACTTTTAATTGAATTCAACTCATCCGGGAAAAGCCATTCAACTTTTGTTATCCCTTCCGACAGCTGAGGTTCAATTATCATCTCTCCGTCATATTGCATAAGATACCAGCTTGTTTTCTTGAGGTATGAAATACCTTCCCAGCTGTATGTATGATAACTTGGACAAATAGGCTTCACGATTGTATGGCCCTTGATACCACATTCTTCGGATACTTCTCTTAAAGCACATGTCCCCGGTTCTTCCCCTTTTTCAATGTGCCCTTTGGGTAGATCAAGTTTCCCCTTCTTTTCGATAAAAAGATATCTGCCTGATGTATGCTTTACCAATCCGCCGGCAGCGCCAACTTCTGTAAAATAGATTCTGAAGATTTTCCAGATATGTTTAATGTCAGGTCCATAGATATTGATGGCTGTAATGCTCTTATCTGATTGAAAATCAGCAATTATCCTATAAAGTTCTTTTGTATCATAGAATTTATGGAATAAGCCGTATTTTTGTAACCTGTCAGGTTCAGGGCTTATCATTATAAATCTGTTCTCGAAGTGAACTTTATACATTCTCAAATGGGGAATTTTGAAAAAAAAACAGCTGAATATCTTTTACAAATTAAAGCAATTAAATTGCAACCATCAAATCCATTTACATGGGCTTCGGGATGGAAATCACCTGTATATTGCGACAATCGTAAAACTTTGTCATTTCCGGAAGTACGGTCTTATATCCGCGACTCTTTTTCTGCTATGATAATAGATCTCTATCCGCAGGCAGACGTGATCGCCGGTGTTGCAACAGGAGCAATTGCACACGGCGCTCTGGTAGCAGACAAGATTGAATTACCATTCATTTATGTAAGATCAGGAGCTAAGGAGCATGGACTTGGAAACCAGATTGAAGGATATTTTGAGCAAGGGCAAAAAGTAGTAGTTATTGAGGATCTGATATCTACCGGGGGAAGCAGCTTAAATGCCGTGACTGCTCTCAGGGAATCGGGTTGTGAAGTTCTTGGTATGGTCGCAATTTTTACTTATGAATTTAAAAAAGCCTCTGATGCATTTACTGCTGAGAATTGCAAACTGAATACATTAAGCAACTATTCCGTATTGATTGAAACGGCCTTAAAAACAGGTTATATCGGACAAGAAGAAGTTGAAACATTGAAAAAGTGGAGATTAGATCCTTCAATCTGGGGAACGGGAAAGTAATTTTAGGTACTTGATTTATAATAAACCTTGTGCAGGAAAAGAATCATTTTTTTTCAGAAAGTCTGTATGATCACTTAAAATCAGTAAAAATTACATTGCTATTTTCAGTACTGGCTGTATTCAATTTTATATATACTCCTTTAACTTTTGCTGACGGGAAAACCAATGTACTCAGTTTCGATTACTTTTCACAGACGGATGGTCTGCCGAATAACCAGATACAATGCATCTTTCAGGACAGAAAAGGATGGATATGGCTCGGCACAAGCCAAGGTCTAAGCAGGTTTGATGGTTACCGTTTTGTGAATTTTATACATAGTCCTGAAGATACCAGCAGCTTGTCGGGAAGTCTGGTAAGAGTCATCTTCGAGGACAGAAAGGGAAACTTACTGGTAGGAACGGAAAATGGCGGACTGAATGTTTTTGACCGTGAAAGGGAACGGTTTCTTCACCCTTATAAAAATCACCCGGAGTTTAAATCCAAAGAAGTATCTGTCAATACGATAAAGGAAGATCTTGATGGAAATCTTTATATTGGCACAGACATAAACCTCCTGAAGGTTGACAATAGCGGACACCTAAGTAAGGTAAGTCCATTGACTGGTGCCCAAACAACGAGTTTCTCAGGTAGTTTTATCCGTGTAGTCCAATCCGATAACTCCGGCAACTTATGGCTTGGTACAACTAATGGACTTTTCCTGTATCATCCTGATTCAAATGTTATTGAAGAGATTTCAATACCAACAAATACTAAGCAATCCAGGGAGGTTTTTGATATATTTAAAGATGAAGACGGACTTCTGTGGATAGGGACTTATTCTAACGGTTTACTTATTATGGACCCTGTCACAAAATCATTTCATCATTTAAGTCTTGATCCACATTTTGAACGTACTGAGACGATAAGAACTATCTCAAAGGGTATTCTTGGTGATTACTGGATCGGCACACGCGGGGGCCTTTATGTTTATTCAAAAACGAGGGGTGTAACTGGATTCTTCAGACACGATGACAGGGACGACAGAAGCCTTGCCAACAATTCTGTTCTCGATATCTTTCAGGATGCCCGTGGGGAAACCTGGATCGGAACACGCGGTGGTCTTAATTTGCTTGCAAAAAGTAAGCAGGTATTCCGTAATTTCAGCGCTTTACCGAATGATAACCATTATCTGAACAGTAACATTATTTATGCCTTCTGGATAGATGATAAGGAAAGGATTTGGGTGGGTACCGAAGATGGGGGAATAAATATTTGTGATCCGAAAAAAGGAACAATTGAATATTTATTAGCAAAGGATGATAACACAAATTCCATATCACAGAACTGCATTAAGGCTTTTCTCAATGATAGAAAAGGCAACCTATGGATCGGAACATTCTGGGGTGGTATTGATGTTTTTAATCTGAAGACCGGAAAGATTATCCATTACCAGCATTCCCCTGATGACCTGCTCAGTCTTTCTGATAACAGAGTGTGGGCGCTGTGTCTTGATGATGACGGAGGTATATGGGTCGGTACCAGCGGAGGTATTGACCGGTTTGACCCTGAGACCAGGTCATTCATCCATTTTCCGAAACTTGCACAGAACAGACAGGTTAACTGGATAAGTACTGATTCAGATAAAAATATTTGGCTCGGCACTCCTGATGAGGTTGTAATTTATAATCCTGATAATGAAAACATAATCAGGCACAATGAACATTCAAGGTCATTTCTTGAAGACTCTGATAAAAGGTACTGGATCGCAACATTGGATAAAGGAATAGCTCTTTACTCCAAATCTCAAGGCGCCGCAATCTACTATAACGAACTTGATGGCTTGGCAAACAACCAGGCTCTGTCCATTCTTGAGGATAATAATCATAGTTTGTGGATTAGCACTTCCAATGGGTTATCGAAATTTGATAAGGAGAAGAAACAATTCCGGAATTTCACTAGCAGAGATGGATTACGAAATGACCAGTTCACTTATGGAGCAGCATATAAAGCAGTCAACGGGGAATTACTTTTTGGAGGTATTGCGGGATTTAATATGTTCAATCCCCAAGACATTCTGACAGAGGACCAGCATGTTCCTCTAGTCTTTACTGAACTAAGGATGTTCAACAGACCTGTTCCGATAAGAGATGATAAAGATGCAATACTTAAGAAAAGCATTTCAGAAACCTCTCACCTTATATTGAAATATGATCAAAATGTTTTTACCCTGGAATTTGCCGCACTTGATTTCATTAATAGCAGTAGCACACTGTACTCATATTATCTTGAAGGATTTGACAAAGGATGGAATGAGCCCAGCACTTCCCGGACAGCAACATATACAAACCTGAATCCTGATGACTACATCTTAAGAATAAAGAGAGTACTTCCCGGCAATCCGGCTGTTAATGAGGATCTGGTGCTCAATATAACTATACTGCCACCCTTTTGGATGACCTGGTGGTTCCGTACTCTGATAATGCTGATAATTGCTGCTCTGAGTTATTCTTTAATCAGGTTCATAATTAATCGGGAAAAGATAAAGAATGAACTTGTTTTTGAAAGAATAAAAGCAAAAAATCTTCATGAATTTGATATGCTTAGACTAAGGCTGTTCACAAATATTTCCCATGAAATAAGGACTCCACTTACACTCATTCTGGGCCCTCTCGAAAAACTGATCTCTAAAAAGGTCCCGGATGAGGAAATACCTTCACATCTGGAGCTGGTATACAGGAATGCACGACAACTCGACAGGTTAATTAACCAGCTGCTTGACTTCCGCAAAGTGGAGACAGGCAACCTTAAACTTGAACTTACACAGGATGATATGGTCAGCCTGGTATCAAATGTTGTCAGATCCTTTGATGAATATGCGAAAGAAAATCAAATCATTTTAGAGTTCCGTACGCTTAAGAAGAAGCTTGTTGCTTTATTTGATCCGGATAAGGTTGAGACTATACTTAATAATCTCATTTCAAATGCTTTAAAGTACACCGGGGAGGGAGGGACGGTTTCAGTTCACCTTTCACTTGTATTTGCTCCTGATGATGAAGATTCTCTCAATAACCAGCCTGAAAAGCAATATATCGAAATTTCAGTGAAAGATACCGGGAAAGGGATTTCGGAGATTAATATTGATAAAATATTCACAAGATTCTTCAGGATTGACTCAAAGAATGAAAGTTCAGGAACCGGGATTGGTCTTGCTCTTGTTAAAGAGCTGGTAAAGCTGCACAGAGGAAGTATTACCGTTATCAGCAAACCGGATAAAGGATCAAAATTTACCTTGCGCCTGCCTTTTGAGACAGAAGTAGCGGGAGAAGTTTCCGGTACCACTGAAGAAATCGTACCTGACAAATCACGCGGAATAGATAATAGTAATTTTGCTGATGAGCTGCCTGAAGAATCAAATGCTCAGATAATGCTTATTGTTGAAGATAATCCTGATGTAAGATTTTTTATCCGAAGTCATTTTGAATCTGTTTATACAATTTTCGAAGCAAAAAATGGTCAGGAAGGATGGGATCTGGCCATGAAATACATCCCTGATGTGATCATCAGTGATATCTTAATGCCGGAAGTTGACGGTTATGAATTCTGTAAACGCATTAAGAAGGATGAGCGGACATCTCACATTCCTGTATTGTTGCTGACCGCACTCCATTCAAAAGAGCAGGAGATCGAAGGGTTATCATGTGGAGCAGACGATTATATTACAAAACCATTTGATATTTCGATCCTTCAGACTAAAATTGAGAATATGCTTCAGGTACGGAGATCTCTCAAAGAAAAATATACCAGGGAAATAATTCTTAAGCCTTCAGATATAACTATTTCATCACCTGATGAACGTTTTCTTCGAAAAGCAATGGAGGTTGTTGAAAGAAACATTTCTAATACGGATCTGGATATTGAACATTTTGCCACTGAAGTGGGTGTCAGCCGCATGCAGCTTTATCGTAAATTCGATGCCCTTACGAATATGACTGTTAAAGAGTTTATCAGGAGTATCAGATTGAAACGAGCGACACAGCTTCTTCTTGACAAAAAAATGACTGTGACGGAAGTTGCTTATGCTGTAGGATTTAAGGACCTGTCAAATTTCAGAAAAAGCTTTCATCGTGAATATGGCATGAGCGCTTCTGATTACGTGAAACAGAATGCTTCGAAAGAAAAAAGGGAAATGGCTTAGGAATTGTTTTTTACCACGTCAGTATTAGCTATAATTTATCTTATTTATCAGGCCGCAAACACGAGGTGATACGAATTCACCCGTTATTTGGGAAATATATCCCGCTATGGGAAGTACAACATAGCTAATTGGGAAAAAAAATACCAGTCACTATTCATTCGATATCTAACTTGTAAAAAATTAAAGTATAGATGAATAAGACTGCGCGCAACCTGAAAAAAATCAATTGGTCCATCATTTTAATTTCAATAGGATTGATACTTGCAATTTTTATCTTTTTGCTGGTAAGCTTTTGATTCTTTTATCATATATCGGACAGAAAATTAATAAAACAACTGAAAATAAATAACTCAAACCAACCTAAACAAAAAACCTATGACAGAACTAATCATTAAAACAAGAAAAACCCAGGGGCGAAAGATCAATTGCCGTTGGGTTTTACTGATGTTCGCTCTCATGATGACTTCATTATCCGCCTTTTCCCAGAATCTGACTGTAAAAGGAACGGTGACAGATTCTCAGACTGGAGAAGCATTGATCGGTGTGAATGTTGTAATTAAGGGTACATTGACAGGAATAACAACAGACGTCAATGGCCAGTACATACTCAATAATTGTCCTCAGAATGCAATATTGACGTTTTCTTATATCAGTTATACTTCAATTGATGTTGAGGTGAAGGGAAGAAGTGTTATTGATGTCCGGCTTGAATCCGCCATCAGTCAGTTGGACGAGGTTGTTGTTATCGGTTACGGAACTGTGAAGAAGAAGGACATAACCGGTTCTGTTTCGTCTGTACAGGGTAAAGATATAGCCAGAATCCCTGTTTCAACAGCTGCAGAAGCGATGACGGGAAGAATGGCAGGCGTGCAGATTGTTACCACTGAAGGATCTCCGGATGCAGCCATCAAAATCCGTGTTCGCGGAGGTGGTTCTATTACCCAGGACAACACTCCCTTATATATAGTTGACGGTTTTCCGGTAAACAGTATCTCTGATATTCCTGCATCGACAATTCAATCTATTGATGTGTTGAAGGATGCGTCTTCAACTGCTATCTATGGTGCAAGAGGCGCCAATGGTGTTATTATTGTGACAACAAAAGGGGGCGTTGAAGGCAAAATAAGAGTAAATTACAATGCCTATTATGGCTTTAAGAAAGTAGCCAATCACCTGAATTCATTAGGAGTTGAGGACTATGTAAAGTGGCAATATGAATATGCCCTTCTATCCAACAATCTTACTAATTATGAGAAATTTTTTGGCCTGTATCAGGATATTGATTTGTTCGCCGGACAACCGAGTACAAACTGGTATGATCAGATTTTTGGACGAATTGGAAATACCTTCAGCCAGGATTTAAGTATAACCGGTGGAACTGAAAAGTTAAAATATGCATTTGGTTTTGCAGGTTTAAATAGTAAAGAGATTATGTTAGGCTCTGATTATAAACGTAACAATTTCTCATTAAAGCTTGACAACAGACCTACCGATAAGATTGGACTATCATTTTCAATCCGTTATTCTGACACCAAAATCTTTGGAGCCGGAGCTACGGATCAGTCAAATGCTACACCAAATGATGCAAGGGTAAAACAAGCTATGGTTTTTCCTCCAATTCCATTTACCGCTATGGGCAATTTTGAGGATGAAGAAGTATCAAGCTCTATGGTAAATCCTCTGTCTGCTGTAAGTGATAATGACCGTCAGCAAATAAGAACAAGATTTAATATTGGCGGAAGCTTCTCATGGGAAATCGCTGATGGTTTGTAATTCAGGACTGAAGCCGGGTTAGACAGCTATCTTACTAACGATGACAGGTTCTATGGAATAACTACATACTACGTAAAAAACACTCCTTCTTCCGTATATAAAAATATGCCTGCATTGGAGTCAACTGAGAGTAAAAGCCTGAGTTTAAGGAATACGAATACTTTAAATTATGATTTTAACAATATCTTCCAAAATCCTGAACATTCTCTTAAATTCTTAGTTGGACAAGAACTTATCGTTACCAAGTCAAATGATATATTTAACCAGATCTGGGGTTTCCCTACCTTTTTTAGCTCCGACCAGACTTATAAACTGGTAAGCCAGGGATTTTCTAACAGTTATACAAATACATACAATCCTGATAATAAATTGCTTTCCTTTTTTGGACGTGCGAATTATGATTTTAAAAAAAGGTATCTGATTTCAGCAACGTTCAGGGCTGATGGTTCAAGCCTGTTTTCAAAAGGCAATCAATGGGGTTATTTCCCTTCTGCCGCTCTGGCCTGGAGAATCTCTGAAGAACAATTCATGAAAGATCTTTCCACACCTATAGATAACCTTAAAATACGTTTCAGTTATGGTACGGCCGGTAATAATAATATCCCGCCTAACCAGATATCACAGATATTCACAGCAGGTACTTCTTCGTATATCGACGGGTTTACTACCTTCTGGTCTCCTTCTTCTACTATGGCAAATCCTGATTTAAAATGGGAAACTACATATACACGTAACCTCGGATTGGATTTCGGGTTATTTAAAAGCCGTCTCAGCGGTAGTGTTGAATTGTATTACAATACAACAAAAAATCTACTCATAAAATTCCCTGTTTCCGGTACCGGATATGATTTTCAATACAGGAATATGGGCGAAACTGAAAACAAAGGTCTTGAAATTGCATTAAACGGAGTACTTATCGATAAAGAAAAGTACGGACTTAATATTGGTTTCAATATTGGTTTCAACAGGAATAAAATAATTTCTTTAGGAATGATGAATGACTATGGCATGGGTTCCAGCTGGGCATCGACCGAAATTGGAGACGATTACCGGGTTGCTAAAGGTGGCTCTGTTGGCGAGATGAAGGGCTATAAATCCGATGGCAGGTATGAAGTATCAGATTTTTCGGGCTATAGTGCGACTACTGATGTAT
>Ga0209746_1000878_pt1 | contig 14897 bp, 11 predicted proteins | sample BarGraNGADG00211_3_FD_184496 | JGI IMG/M metagenome (GOLD analysis project Ga0209746, IMG submission 184496) | Arctic peat soil microbial communities from Barrow, Alaska - Barrow Graham LP Ref core NGADG0011-211 (SPAdes) (version 2) | ecosystem: Environmental > Terrestrial > Soil > Wetlands >... | reverse complement strand
GACCCCAAAAGAGCTGGGGCAGGCAGCGGCTGCGCTCGGATCTTACTCAATGGCATGCCTGTTTCAACAAGCCGATCCTGCTCTCCGAGTTTGGTGCCGATACCATTGCGGGGATGCACGGCGATCCACCGGTCATGTTCACCGAAGAGTATCAGGTAGAATTCCTGAAAACCTACTTTGCAGAATTGGACCGCCTGGAATTCATCGTCGGCGAGCACGTCTGGAACTTTGCCGATTTTGCCACGCGGCAGGGCATCACCCGGGTCGGCGGGAATAAAAAGGGCGTGTTTACCCGCCAGCGACAGCCCAAGGCAGCCGCGTTCGTTTTGAATGAACGCTGGCGGAGTCTCAATAACTAACAACGAAGAAGAATCCGGGGGGCAGGAACTCTATAGTCTACTGGCGATCTTTCCGAACCAGTGTATGAGCACTGCACGCCGTGCTGTCCGCCCAATTATCCGTATAGTTAATTATAGGGTTTTCGATGAACATTGACGACTGCCACAAACTCAGCTGCGCGCTGGGAAATCTCGGCGAACCGGCCCTCTTTGGCCAGTAAGGGAGGGCAAAGTTCGCTCCCCGCTCCAAGCGCCACCGCCCCGCAGGAAAACCATTCCCCAATGTTCCCCAGGTTGACTCCACCGGTCGGCATTAATGGGATCTCTGGAAATGGGCCGTGCAGCGCTTTCAGGTACGCCGGGCCGGTCAGGGAACCGGGAAAGATCTTGACAATGTCCGATCCAAGCCGGTAAGCCTGCAACACTTCCGTCGGAGTTAAAGCTCCAGCCATTGTGACCAGTCCGCTCGCTACCATACATTCAACCAACTTCGGATCACAGACCGGGCTGACCAGAAACATCGCTCCTGCTCCCCGCGCGCTTTCCACCTGGCGGCACTCGGTCAGCGTTCCCATGCCCAGTAGGATTTTTTCACCGTATTTTTCGGCCAACCGCGCGACCACTTTTTCAGCGTTCGGTGTGCTGTAAGTCACTTCGATACCGTATACTCCCCCGGAGATCAACGCATCCACCATCTGGACAGTAAGATCCTCTGACGGCCCGCGGATGACGGCCAGGACCCCCAGTTGTTTGATTCTCTCGATCACCTCTTGCTTATTCATCCGGTCTCTCACAAAAATCCCTGAGGGTCGAATCAGCGCTGTACACGCCCGGATGCATCGCCAGCCATCAGGGTTTCGACTTCAGCCATGCTGACAGCATTGAAGTCGCCAATGATGCTGTGCTTAAGGCAGGCGGCAGCAGCGGCAAAATTCAGCGCTTTTTGCGGGTCAGCCGGATATTTGCGCAAGCCATAAATGAGCCCACCCATGAACGAGTCGCCCCCACCCACGCGATCGATGATGGGAATGATATCGTAAGTCGGGGCTGTGAAAAATTCACCTATATGCCACAGCACTCCAGACCAAGTGTTATGGCTGGCCGAAAGTGAGCCGCGCAGGGTGATGGAGATGGTCTTGAGTGAAGGGAAGCGCTCGGCGAGTTTTTCACAGACATAGCGGTAATGACCGGATTCTACCTTGCCGGAAGTCACATCCGATTCAGGGGCTTGGATGCCAAAGACCTTTTCGGCATCTTCCTCGTTACCTAGGGCCACATCGCACATGCCCACCAGGTTGCTCATCACCTCCCCGGCGGGTTTGCCCCACTTCCACAGTTTGGCACGGTAGTTCAAGTCACAAGAGACGGTGACACCCATCTCGCGGGCAGCGAGGATGGCTTCGCGACAAACTTCGGCTGCCCCTTGCGAAACTGCCGGGGTGATGCCCGTCCAGTGGAACCAGTCGGCCCCGGCAAAGACGGCTTTCCAGTCGATACTGCCAGGCTGGATGGTGGCGAAACTGGAACCGGCACGGTCGTAGATGATTTTGCTGGCGCGTTGGGCAGCTCCGGTTTCCAGAAAATAAATGCCGATCCGCTCGCCACCGCGGGCGATGTTACCCGTTCCAACGCCATATCCACGCAAGCTGGCCAGACAGGCATCACCCAGATCATTTTTGGGCAGGCGGGTGACAAATTCGACATTTTCGCCATAGTTGGCGAGCGAGACAGCCACATTGGCTTCACCGCCGCCGTAGGTGGCTTCGAGCGTCCGAGCTTGCGTAAAGCGCTGGAATCCTGGCGGGACAAGGCGTAACATGATCTCACCAAAGGTAACGATTTTCATCCAAATCCTCTGACATTTTTTTCACGCAAAATGAAAACTCACTCTTCAAATTCTACGCCGGGCTTCAGCAGCAGTTGATTGCCGCTGGATTCGGGCGCGGGTAAATCGGCGGCGGTCACGACAGCTTTCACGCCCCACAGCGCTTCGGCCGGGTTTGCTGGAACTCAGCGGTCTCTCACCCGTGACCGAGCTTGACCCAGACATTCTTCAGGCGGGTGTAGGCCAAAATCGCCTCTGGCCCGCCCTCGCGGCCGAGACCGCTCAGCTTGACACCTCCGAACGGGACTTCGAACCCGAAGGCAGCGGAACCGTTTATCGTAACGTGCCCAACGTCCAGCTTGGAAGCCACCAAATGGGCGGTAGTCAAGTCACTGGTCCAGATCTCGGAGGAAAGCCCGAAAGAGTTGTCGTTGGCCAGGGCAACCGCCTCATCGATGCTGTCAACCGGAATGACCGTAATGACTGGGCCAAAGATCTCTTCCCTGACGATCCGCATCCCGTTGTGGCAGTCGGCAAAAACTGTCGGCGCCACGAAATAGCCCTTCTCGCCTACACCTTCCGGCCGGCCGCCTCCGGCGATCAGCCGGGCGCCCTCCTCGTTACCGAGGCGAATATAATTCATGACATTGTCGTAATGTTTTTTAGACACCAGGGGGCCAAGGTCGACCCCGGGCTGGGTGGCCGGACCGGGTTTCAGGTTACGGACACGCGGGGCCAATCGTTCGAGGAAGGGTTCATAAAGATCACGCCGGACGTACCAGCGCGCCCGCTGCCCGCAGGATTGTCCGGCATTCCAGGCCATCGCGCCCACCGCGCCGCCCACCGGGCCATCCAGTTCCGATTCGTCCTTGACGAAGACCAGCGACGGGGCTTTTCCACCGAGTTCCATGGAGACCACCGGTGTAATATTGAGGGCTGCAGATTGGAGAACCGTTCGCCCCGTCGCGACCGAACCAGTGAAGATGATCCCGCGCACCCGCGGGTCTTCGGTCAGAACTTTGCCCAGCACCGTACCGGGCCCGGGGATCACGTTAAGCACCCCAGCCGGGATGCCTTCTTCTTGAAAAAGACGCGCCAAGGCAAGCGTGACGACGGAGATTTCCCGCGACGGCTTGACCACGCAGGTGTTGCCCGCAGCTAAAGCCGGCCCGACGCTCCGGCAAAATATGTCCAGGGGATAGTTCCAGGGTGCAATGTGCACCGTAACCCCCAGCGGTTCACGCAGCACATAGTCCAGTTGTCCCGGTCCGAGATCAATCGTCATCCCCGTCAGTTTATTTGCCCACCCACCGAAGTACTCCAGATAGCGGGCCGCATCCTCCACCTCGGACGAGGCTTGATACGGCGGTTTTCCGTGCTCTTTGCTAAAGAGCGCGGAAAGCTCCGCTGTATTCCGGCGGATAGCCGCGGCTACAGACAAAAGAAAACGGCCTCTCCGGGTCGGACTCCAGGTTGACCATTCGCCGGAAAGTGCCTTTTGGCTCGCTTCCAACGCCAGATTGGCATCCTCCGGTGTACCCCAGCTCACCTCGGCAAAGGCTTCTTCCGTGGCGGGGTTGATGACCGGAACCCTTTTGCCGTCTGACCCTTCACGCCAGACTCCGTCAATAAAAAGTTGATAAGAAGTATTCATTTAAATTTTCTCCATTGGAAAAACTGAGCTAACAGGAATTGACAATTGGGTAAATTAGCGTGTCAGCCAGCCACCGTCTACCGGCACAATGGCGCCATTCATGTAGTCGGAGGCGGCGGAGGCGAGGAAGACGACCGCGCCCATCAGGTCGGCGGGTTCTCCCCAGCGCCCGGCGGGGATACGGTCGAGGATGGCCGGGGCGCGCTCGGCATCGGCGCGCAGCGGGGCGGTATTATCGGTGGCCATGTAGCCGGGAGCGATGGCGTTGATGTTGAGACCTCTGGCGGCCAGTTCATTAGCCATCAGGCGAGTGATGCCCGCAACGCCACTTTTTGAGGCGGTGTACGACGGCACGCGAATACCACCTTGGAAGGAGAGCATCGAGGCGATGTTGATAATCTTGCCTTTGCCGTGTTCCACCATCACTCGCCCGGCGGCCTGTGAGAGCAGGAAGACCGCCTTCAGGTTAATCTGCATCACGTCGTCCCAGTCTTTCTCGCTGAATTCGAGCACCGGGGCGCGGCGGATGATGCCGGCGTTGTTGACAAGGATGTCCAGGCTGCCCAATCCGGCCACTACCTGTTCGACCACTTTGGTCACGTCATCGGCGTGCGCTTCGAGCAGGTTGGCGTTGAGCGGTAGGAAGCGCCGCCCCAAGGCTTGCACCTGGGCAGCGGTCTCGTCCAGGTGGATCACATCCAGCCCGGCCACATCGGCTCCGGCTTCGGCCAGGGCCACGGCCATCGCCTGGCCCAATCCACGCCCCGCGCCAGTGACGAGGGCGACTTTGTTGTCGAGTTTGAAGAGTTCGAGGATCAAGGGGGGTCCTTTTCGTGAAATGGTTCAGCGATAAGCGACAAGGCCTTTATTCCTGATTGCTTATCGCTGGTTTTTCTAGTGTCCCAATTCCTTCAACATGGGGATCGTCTTGGTAACCCAGCCCAGTGCCGGATCATCTACCGTGGCCTGGACGCGCTGGTTGCCCGCCAGGAACCACAGGTAGTAAGTGGTGTAACCGGGGGCGCTGACGACGGTGTGGTAGCCGCGCGGCATCATGTGGATGCTGTTGTCGCGTACGGTGAAGTTTTCATCTTCACCCTCTTCATTGTAATAGTGGCAGATGCCAAAGCCGTCACCGGGGCTGACCTTGAAGTAGTACATTTCTTCATGGTAGGCCTGGCGGGGCAGGTCATCTACCTGATGTTTATGGGGCGGGTAGGTGCTCCAGTTACCGCTGGGGGTGAGGGTCTCTCCTACAAGTAGTCGGCGGGCAGGTAGCTCGGGTTGAGCAACGGTGGTGAGAATCTGCTTGAAATAGCGTTTGAAGTTGGCTGCGCCCCAGATTCCTTCGGCCACCTGCGAGGGGGCGATGCCATAAGGCTGGATGCCGGTCTCGTCGCTGGGGGCACTCGGCAGAGCGATCTCCACCGCGCCCTCAGCCTGGATGCTGTACTCTGCCCCAGCGGGGATGTAGACGGAATGCGGCTTGCCGCTGAAGACATTGGGCCGCCCGCCGACTTTCTCGAAAGTGGTACCGTTGATGACGAAGGTGGCCTTGCCGCCCAAAATCACCGCCAAAATTTCGCGGTCACCGCTGCTGGCGTTGTGCTTTTCACCAGCAGCCAGCTTGAGCAGATTGAAATCGAGCAGTTTACAGGGGTTGAAGGGCAGGCTGTTGAGGCCCGGGTTGGATGTGAGGGGGGAATGATATTTCATGGGGTACTCCTAATTGGTTGATTAGGTGATTAGGGAATAGGGTAATTGGGTTTCAAGATGAGGGCGATCAAGTAATCGGGAGAGTGGGTTTGGCAAGACGGATGAGGGCTTCGACAAAGTAATAATCGCCATAGATCAGGCCGTGATCCATCAGGTTGTGAGGTTTGGAACGCGTGCCATGTAGCAACAGGCTGGCTTCGCCGGTGTCGCGGCTGGTGTAGTTCTGCCAGAGCGATTCGAGGATGCTGACGGCCCGGTTTTGCCAGATACCCGCCAGCTTGGGATCGTTTTCGATGGATGCCAGAGAGAGCAGGCCCGATGCCAGGATGGACGCCGCCGAACTGTCGCGTACGTCATTGGGAATGAGTAGGCTGTCGAAATCCCAGAATGGGATGAGATCGGCTGGCAAGCGCGGCCAGAGATATTCTATCAGGTGGCGGCTGGCATTCAAGAAGGCGGGATCGCCGGTGGCGCGGTAGCAATCGGCAAAGCCATACACGCCCCAAGCTTGGCCGCGACTCCAGCAGGAAGTTGCACTCAAGCCCTGGTGGGTGTCTTGCTTGAGGAACGCGCCCGTCTCGGGGTCGAAGTCGCAGACGTGGGATGTGCTGCCATCCGGTCGGACGTGGTGGACCAGGGTGGTGCGGGCGTGGGCGGCGGCGATCTCGGCGTAGCGCGGGTCGCCGGTTTCTTTGCTGGCCCAGAAGAGCAGGTCGAGGTTCATCATGGTATCCATGATCGTGCGGCCGCGCAGTTCGGGCGAAGCATCGAGCGCACCCCAGGCCTGGATGAACTGACCACGAGGATTAAAGCGGTGACTGAGTATCGCGGCGGCTTGCAGGGCGGGGGGCTTGAGACTCTCGTCGCCGGTCAGTTGGTGGCCGAGAACGAATCCCAACCCGAAGAGAAAACCCAGGTCGTGATCGGCTTGGTCGTGCAGGTGGGGCAGCAGGCGGTTGGCCCAATCGCGGGCAGCGGCTACGAGTGATGGATCGTCGGTGGCAGCGTAAGCCAGCCAGAGCAGTCCAACCCAATGCCCACCCACCCACCAGCCATGCTGATCGGGATCAATCTGTACCCATTGGCTACCTTCGGTTCGTTCGGGAAAGCTGGCGAGGGTGGCCAGATTGTGACGCGTTTTGGCGATGCAGAATTCGAGGGCGGCGTCGAGCCAGGGGGTAGAGACCATGAGGTTGGTCATTTTGGAAATTCATTTTGATATGTCCTGAGCGGAGCCGCACTCATTTGTGCAGTACCACTCAGGGTGTCTCACTGAAGTCACTTTCCCATCCTGCGCAGTTTGCGCTGAAGCCGCGACCAAGTGCGCACCGCTTGGCGGCCTTCGGCTTTCGTCGGTGGGCGCGGACCGTAGAGGGAGCGGGAATACAGGCCGGTCAGCCAATCGAGATCGGGCAGCAGGGCGGGCAGGGGCGAGCGCCGTTTGTTCTTCGCCAACACTTCCAGCCGGGAGGCTAGTGCGTTGGCAAATTCGTGTGGTGTACGGGCGGGACCGGTTTTCATGCCCAGTGCATGTCCCCGGCGATAGAGACGATGGTAGATGACCGTCACGGCCTGGCTGGCAGGACGCAGATACAGCAGCCAGCTTTCCAGTGGCAGGAGCAGAAGCAGAAGCACCAGCAGTGTGACCAAGATTGATTCTATCACCAAAAGAGGACGTTGTAACCGGGCCCAGTCGAATGGAATGCTCTCAGATTTGCTCTCTGCGACCGGAATTGGGACGGTGACCACTGCATTTTGCTCCACCGTTTCCTCTGGGCGGACCGGGCGTGGCTGGCCCGCCGTCGGCTCGAATTCCACCCAGCCGATGCCGGGGAAGTAGATCTCAACCCAGGCGTGGACGTTGGCCTGCCGGATGACGAACCGGCTTTCACTGTAATTGTATTCGCCGCTGGTGTATCCGATTACCAGCCGGGCGGGAATCCCGGCGGCGCGCGCCATCACGACCATGCTCGTTGCGTAGTAATTGCAATAACCCTTTTGCAGATCGAACAGGAAGTAATCGGCGGCGTCACGCTCCGGTGGAGGGGCTGGTACGTCCAGTGTGTAGGGGAACTGGCGCAGGTAATCCTGGATGGCAACGGCTTTATCGTAAGGGGTCGCTTGTGCGGCAGTCAGGCGTAGTGCTAGGTCACGCACCCGCTGCGGCAATTCCGCCGGCAGTGACAGGTAGCGGCTGCGGATCGAAGCAGGATAGTCCGTCTCGGCGGCGTGCAGTTTCTGCTCGCTGGCGTACGGCAGGCGCGATTCGGTTGTATAGGCATCGGCCTGCGTCTGGGCACCGATCAGGTCGCCGGGGCTGCGCCAGATTGCGGTGACAGGTTGGTCGGCTTGGAGCAGGTCCCCCATCACAAACAGTGTTTCATCCAGTTGTTGTACCCGTGTCACGTGCTGGGTAACGAATTTGTAGCTGCTTGTAGAATCCGGTTGTTCGGGCTGGAGTGAGGTCCCAGCAGCGAACTCTTCGAGACTGCCGGTTTGATTCGTCCAGCCGTGACCGTTGTACTGTTCGTAGGTCTGGGCACGCCAGTAGTAATGGGGGGGCGGTTTGGTGAGTGTAGTGTAATCTTCCCCGGTGGGCGGCGGAGGAACGTAGCCGTCCACGCTGACCAGGAAAACGATGTCTTGCGACAGGTGCGCCCCCGCCCCGATTGTGTGAATGTTCCCCACGCCGATGCTGCCGCCGCTACTTCCTGCGTCTCCGGCCTGGGGCGTCTGATGCAAGCCAAGCGATTCGGCCAGGGGTTTGTCCGGCTCGATCCGGTAAAGCTGTTGGATGGCATCGCTCAACTTCTTGATCGAAAAGGCTGGCAGGAGGATACCCGCCAGGACCAGGCCGGCCACCAGCAGGCCGACGGATGCCCCCAACTGCGGTTCGATCTCGGCCTGGTCGAGGCGGCGTTCCTGCCAGTGCTGCCGGGCAACCAGGTGGCTGTGAATCGCCTGGAGCAGCAGCCAGCCGCCCCCCGCTAGCCCCAGCCAGGAGATGCCTTTGGCGGAATTGGTATAGAAAATATCGTAAGCCAACAGGCCCAGGGGAATGACCATCCCCACGGCGATGGCATCCCGCCGCCGCACCCACCAGGCGGCCCATGTTGCTGCCAGCCAGAGCGCTAGCCCCCACAGCAGTCCGTCCACGAGTGTGTCTATTGTCGGTTTCCCGGCGCCCACTCCGCTGAACCACGCTGTCAAACGGCCGGTGAGCGCTGCCAGGGATTGTAGCAGACTTTTCCAGGCCTCCTGGACGGGAGCTTGGTCTGGCGGTAAGCGGTGGAGGAGTTGGTCCAGGAACGGGAAGAACGTGGAGAACAGGCTGGACAAGTACGCGCCGACCTGACCGATGGTCAGCGAAAGCCAGGTCAGGCCGATGCCGGTTGCAGCCAACCCAGACCCCCAGCCGGGCAACCGGGTGCGGGCCAACAGCCACCCGGTCAGTACCCCCAGGCAGGCGGTCGAATAAAGCCAGTCCACTGCCAGGTCCGTCACGATGGCTGATAAGCCAGCCCCGATGCAAACCAGTGCCAGGCAGAGCGGGATGACCCGGAAGAGGGCCTGCCCCCCCAACCGGAGGTAAAGCCAGCGGGCAAAACGCTGGAGGGCCATCTGGTTCATCCTCCCAATGGCCTCCAGCCGGTATCCGATGGCCGCCGCACGGCCACGGCCTTTCCATAGCCGACGGTTCGCCATTCCCATTTGCCCTGTGAGCCGGGACGCGCCTCGGGCCGTTCGAGCAGTTCGCGTTGGATCAGATGGTTGGCAATACCGTATTCGTCGAGCAGACCGGCCAGCCCGGTGGGGTTTCCCTCACCACCGAACGAGCGTGGGTCGAGCAACAGCACGGTGGGTGTGATGCCCTTCCTGACCAGCCCCAAAAGGACGGGCAGCCATTCCACCTCGACGTTGGGTGTGATGATGACCAGACTGGTCCAGCTCCGGATGGACTTCTGCGCACCTGCCAGCAGCTCTGGCAGTGACTGTTCCCCGGCGTGGACGAGAGCCAGGGCGTGAAGGATTTCAATTAAGCGCCCTGGCGAGCCCTGTGGCGGGAGCCAGGTCAGCCCCTCGCCATAAGTTGCCAGCCCGACGGCGTGACCCTGGCGCAAGCCCCGATCGGCCAGCGAGGCAGCCAGCAAGACGCCGTGTTCCTCGGTCGAGTTTTCCCCGCTGCCCGCCTGGGCGCTTTGCTGCATGTCGAGGAAAATCCACCAATCCTAGGACGGCATGTGTTCGAATTGCCGTACGTACAGTGATGCTTTTCGCGCCGAAGTGGGCCAGTGGATCGCCTTCAACGGGTCGCCGGGATTGTACTCGTGCACCGTTTCGGCGCTGGTCGTAGTCTCCAGGGCCTGACGGCGTGGGCGGCGGCCATCGCCGGCTCGTCCACCAGCGGAAATTTCGATGGGAGGCAGTGGCAGCACGGGAGGCAGAACTAGCAGGACGGTCGAGGAGGCGTTACGGACTTCCAGGTCGTACAGTCCCAGCGGATCGCCGGAGTGCAGGCTGGTCGGACCGAGTGTGTAAAGCCCACGGCGGGTGCAGACACCTTCCGTTCGCCACTCGGTGATGGCTTTGCCGTCGACGGCTGTGACGCGCCCGACAGTGTAGTCTGGCAGGTTGGAATGGTCTTCCACTTCCAGCCATAACCCAGGCAGCCAGCTATCATTCCCGACGACGAAATGGTCTTCCAGCCGATCGCCCACCTGCACCCAACCGTAGCGGATTTCACGCTCCAGGAACAGGTTGCGGGAAAGGGAGTAAACCCAGAATGTGGCGATCAGCCAGGCTCCCCCCAGAAGAATGAGTAAGGTCATCCAGGCTCGGTTCGGCCAGATGAGTTGCAAGACCAGCAGCAGGGCTACCAGCCTTGGCCACAGGCTGGATTTCAATCGGAATCTTTCGGTGGGGATTTTCATATCCACGAGATACTTGCCTACGCAATAGGAAAAATGTTGTAAAATAGGCCTGATGATCGGTGGCCTTACAGGTGAAGCAACTATACTTGAGTCGGCTATTTGCGTGAATCAAAATTGATTACTTTTCAGAAGTATAATTTGTTGGCAAGGTATTCCGTTCACCCTTGCCACTGCCCGTTGAGCTCAGCCATTGGATGGTGTACATTTCAAGATCTTGCTGGCTATACATCTGGTATTGGAGGACAAATTATGAAAAAACATCGAGTCACAATCGTTTTGTTTCTCCTGTCGTCAGGCTTGTTTCTGCATGCCTGCGGGCCAGGGCAAGTATTCAACCCAACCCCCTCATCATCCCCGCCAACCACTACACCTGCGTCAACCAATATTCCTGTTCCAGAGCTAACCTCTGCTGATGCAGCCAGTACCGTCACCATGAATTGTGGTGATGGGGCCCTGATCGATATCGGTGACTATCAGGCCCAAAACAATACTTGGGGGAAAGGCGAGCTCAGCGGCTGGTCTCAGTGCATAGGAATTGAAACAGGTGCCGACGGGACACTTGTTGGCCGCTGGACTTGGGATTGGCTGAACTCCGGCTCTAACGTCAAGGCATATCCAGAGATCGTCTTTGGTCAGAAACCGGGCAGTGCGACAACCTCAGAGGCTTTGCCGATCAAGATTAGCGACATTGGTGCTGCAACTATCTCTTATGATGTCTCTTCAACGTATACCGGAAGCGGGAATGTGGCCTTTGACCTCTGGCTGACTGATACGCCAAATCCATCCACGTGGGGAGTGCCGCCGATTACCCATGAGATCATGATCTGGCTCGATAGACAAGGTGGGATGCCGCCAGGTGGTGCTTTTAGCGAGCGGGCGAGTCTCGACGGCTCCACCTATGCTGTATATGTTGCTGATAAATGGGGTCAAGGTTGGAGGTACATCGCCTTTGCGAGCTCAGAATCGCGGCTGGGAGTTGGGACTCTGGATCTGGGCAGTTTCTTCTCGTACATGCGAGAAAAAGGTCTTGTGCAGGGCGATGAATATCTTGCGTCGATAGAGTTTGGGAATGAAGTCGCCACTGGCGCTGGTGAAACCGATGTCAACAGCTATACGGTATCTGTCCAAAAAAAGTGAACCTTCGATCAAAGCCGTAGACGAACGGTGTACTCAGTAGCATTTGGGTCGTTGATAGATTGCCCACGAGCATCACCAAGAACTGCCCAATCCCGGCGTGCAGCCGACCGCCTGTCGGCGCAGGTATGAGTGCACCAAAAGCGGGTCGCGCTCTGAACTCGCAGGAGTATCGCCCGAGTCGGTGGCGGCTGACGTCAATTGTCAGGTGTGCGAGTAAGTAACCGATTTCCACAATTTTCCTGTTTATGAGAGTGATATGAAATCCATAATCTCGATTGACGTTCTTACCAAGCTTGGCGGCTTAGCCAAACAGACTTTTCTAAAAGCATTTTTAGCCTTACTGATAATAACCGGGTGCATCTGTATCGTCTTAATTCGGAATATGGACCCCGTATTTTTGCCGAACTTCCTTGGAACCGACCTGGTAGCCTGCTTGTTTCTGGCGTGGGTGTTCCTTCTGTGGAAAACGGAGCCTCCAATCTTGCCACTCAGCATACTTGGAGCGGTACCCCTTATAATTGGGATCGGGGCATTTCTGATGACGGGGAATTGGATGTGGTGGTTGGTAGTGATATTTGGGTATGCGGGGTGGGCGATTTGGTCGAATTATTTTCGCGCTCCGGCTTTGCGCGTGGCGATGCAACAGTGGAAAGCGGGAAATGCCGAGCGAGCCATATTGGTGCTTGATCGTTACATAGAATCGCATGCTTCTTCAAGCGACGCGTATCAGCATAGAGCATGGTTTCGATTAGATCGGGCGCAATACCTTGAAGCGGAGCAAGACATTCAAACTGCGTTGCGATTGAAGCCACGGTCGTATTTCTCGCATTACATATTAGGGCGGATTCTATTGGAACAAGGGCGTATACCAGAAGCAAGGGAATCTCTCGAGGCCGCCGTGCGGTTGGGACCTGGTCGCGGGATAAGCTACTTATCGCTAGGGATAATCTATCATTTAGAGGCTGAACACATTTTGGCAGTTGAGGCCTTGTGCAATGGCGTAGGATGGGGATTGCCTAATACTTCAAATTATTTCCTGGCTTACTATTACATGGGGCGCAATCTGGATGCGCTGGGCCAGTCCGCCTCGGGTGCAAGAGCGTACGAACTGATGGCCAGATATAGGAAAGGGTATGACAAGCTGGTCGCTGTACTGCAGACCGACAGTAGCCCAGAAACCCCCACCAGCAAATTGTATCGTACGGATTTGTCAGATATGCGGCGTCGTCTGAATTTGGAAATCAAGCACACCTGACCACCGCCTGCAGCCGACAGGCGCTGCGCGCCTGGATGACAGGCTAAATTAGGTTCATTGGAGGGGTGCTCGTTTTGGGGTGTATGGAGCGGGTTGATCATCCCCCAAAATGGATTTCTTCGTCTCCAACCCTTGATGATAAAAAATCCCCGCAGGAAAACCTGCGGGGATGTCTATATGGATGGGTTCAATAATCCTAGAAGGAATTGAATTATTGAGCCTTGGCGGCTTTCCAAGCGGTGTACTGTGTCTGGACCTCTGTGATGAGTGCTTCGAGGCCAGCGGCCTTCAACGCCGCAATGTACTTCGGGAGTTCAGTCGTCGGGTCCACGGAACCGGTCAGCAACGCCCTCTGGCTGCCGTCAACCACAGCCTGTAACGCTGTGACCTGAGCCGCTACTGGGGTGGGGTCGAAGGTGAAGCCCAACGTAGGCATCGGGATGGAGTCCGCGGAGTAATCGATCAGCAATTGGTTCTTTGCAGGATCTTCCTTGTTGGTAACCTTCTGGAGGGTGACATCGCCCATGACCCACGCGCCAGCAATCGCGGTTACCCAAGTGTTGCTTGCAGAGACATTCACGCGGCCATCCGGGTCCACAGTCCAATCTGTATCGGGAACACCGTATAGCATCATGTTAATGAGCGTGGAGTCGCTGTGCATGAGGTTGATGAACTTCATCGCTACAACCGGATTCTCTGAGGTCACGGGGATGGCGAGCATCGAGCCCTGGGTATCGCTGGTGTTGATGATCTTGGGCTCGGTATAGATTTCTCCCAGCTTCAGGTCAGGATTGCCGGAGGCGGTCATCATCTCAACCGCCTTGACGTTGTTGCCCTTGAGGGGCATGACGTCGACGAAGAAATTACCAACGTTCAGAGTATCGTTGGGCAGGAAGGTGGTCAAGGCGGCATCGTGATTGATGTATCCAGCGGTATAAAAACCGCGGATCGTGTTCAGGTAATCGGCCATCCACGGTGTGTCCATGGGGTCGATGATGGTCTCATCCACGTTGCCGCTGGCATCTGGCATGCCGCTCATGTTGACGATGTAGTCAGACGAGGTGGTAAGGCCGTGCTGCCATTGCATAAAGGCAATGGTCCCATCCGTGAGGTAAGGAAACATATCCGGGTGGGCTGCTTTCGCGAGCGCGAGCCAGGGCTCGAGATCCGCTATGGTCGTGATAGCAGCAGCATCTGCCTCGGTGAAACCGATTTCGTCAGCAATGGCGACATTATAGACGAAGCCCCACGGAACGGAGAGCTCTTTGTTGGTGGGAACCGCATAGTTCACGCCGTTGACCTGCGCACCGCTGAGGTAGCCGGGACTCATGCTGCTGGTGAGGATGCCTTGACCATACTGCTCGAGCAGGTTGCCGTTCGGACCAGTGGGATCGTTCAACTTGGTCAACAAGCCTTCGCTGACTTCCTTCCCGTAAAATTCCCAGGCTGCGGTGAAGAAGATGTCCGCCTTCGTACCAGCTTCCAGAGCGGTGACTGCAGTTCCAGCCCAGTCGCCCCAGCCGATGATGTGGAAGACAACGTTGGCGTTGATGAGCGGTTCAATATAAGCGTTAATCGCTGCCTCAACAGCGGGGCGGTCCGCGGAATCCCCGTTGCCGACCATGTAGTAGTCGATCACGTATGGGGGACCCTGAGCGGGTACCTCAGTCGCAGGAGCCGCAGTTCCAGGAGCCGCAGTTGCAGGAGCAGCAGTCGGGGTAGCGCCGCATGCAGATAAAGCCATGCTAGCGGCTACCACGAGAGCTACTAAAATATATAGTTGCTTTTTCATGTGTTTATTCTCCTCAAATATTGGTTAGTAGAAGGTTGGAATAGGATAGAACTATAGAGTAATGTGTACTTTTATGCAGGCAGTAACCTCCTTTCCACATTCAATATTATAACTAAAGAATGTCAATTATATATTAATCTTTCGAGGGGTCTCAAGGAGTCAATGGGGATCCTTTCCAGTTCTCCTCTTTTCTCTTTGGATTTTTTACTTGGACCTATCCACAATGCGATTGGATATGGAATGTTGCCT
>Ga0209746_1000876_pt1 | contig 14900 bp, 13 predicted proteins | sample BarGraNGADG00211_3_FD_184496 | JGI IMG/M metagenome (GOLD analysis project Ga0209746, IMG submission 184496) | Arctic peat soil microbial communities from Barrow, Alaska - Barrow Graham LP Ref core NGADG0011-211 (SPAdes) (version 2) | ecosystem: Environmental > Terrestrial > Soil > Wetlands >... | reverse complement strand
GCGAAGAAGGCTACCGCGTCGTCCTCATCAACTCCAACCCGGCCACCATCATTACCGACCCCGAGTTCGCCGACCGCACTTACATCGAACCCATCACGCCGGAATGCGTGGAGAAAATCATCGTGCGCGAGTTGGAAGAGATGAAAAGGATGGGTATCCCCGTCGCTTCGGGGAGCGCACGCGCCTCGCGTGCCGTCGAAGGCGCCCCGCCTTCGACTTCTTCGGTTCCTCACAAACTCGTCCTGCTCCCCACGCTTGGCGGCCAGACTGCGCTGAACACGGCAATGTCCCTGCATCGCTCCGGCGTTCTGGAAAAACACGGCGTCGAAATGATCGGCGCGAAAGCCGAGGCCATCCAGAAAGGCGAAGACCGCCAGATTTTCAAAGACCTCATGTTGAGTATCGGCCTCGACGTTCCCATTTCCGGCACCGCGCACAATCTGGACGAAGCCCGCGCCGTGGCCGACAAGATCGGCAAGTTCCCGCTCATCATCCGGCCCGCATTAACGCTTGGCGGCACGGGCGGCGGCATCGCCTATAACCGCGACGAATTCGACGGACTCGCCAAGCGCGGCATCGAGCTTTCGCCCGTGAACGAAATTCTCATCGAAGAATCCATGCTCGGCTGGAAGGAATACGAGATGGAAGTCATGCGCGACAAGGCCGACAACTGCGTCATCATCTGCTCCATCGAAAACTTCGACCCCATGGGCGTGCACACCGGCGACAGCATCACCGTCGCGCCCATCCAGACGCTGACCGACAAGGAATTTCAGATCATGCGCGACCAGAGCTTCGCCGTCATCCGCGCCGTGGGCGTGGAGACCGGCGGGTCGAACATCCAGTTCGGCGTCAGCCCGGAGAATGGCCGCATGGTCATCATCGAGATGAACCCGCGCGTCAGCCGCAGCTCCGCGCTCGCGTCCAAGGCCACGGGATTTCCCATCGCGAAGATCGCCGCCAAACTCGCCGTTGGCTACCTGCTCGACGAACTCAAGAACGACATCACGCGCGAAACCCCCGCGAGCTTCGAGCCGAGCATTGATTACGTCGTCACCAAGATTCCGCGCTTTGCCTTCGAGAAATTCCCGCAGGCCGATCCCACACTCACCACGCAGATGAAAAGCGTGGGCGAAGCGATGGCCATTGGCCGCACGTTCAAGGAAGGGGAGCACACGCGCCTCGCGTGTCGGTTTCGACGCCCTCGTCGAAATCATATTCGCCCGACGTCGGATTCGGCCAGCGAGGCGCTTGACCGAAGCACGCGAGGGCGCGTGCGCTCCCCAACCCGCCCGTTTTTCCCGCGCTGCGTCCGGACACCATCCATTTACTTCCGATATGAGAAGACCATCCCCTCATTGGTCATGGTGAACGTGTTGCCGTTGATATTGCCCGTCGTCATGCCCGCCCCTTCCCATTGCATGGTGAGTTCCGCGCCCTGGCGCGTGTAGGTGGCTTTCACCTCGCGGCTCATGTCCCCTCGCGACGGCACGGAGAAGGTAATCAGACTGCGGCAACTGCCGTCGGCGTTGATGGTGAAGACTCCGGACTTGATGGTCATCGCCGCTCCTTCATGCGCCAGGTTGCAGGGCAGGCTTTTGCCATCCACGCTGACCAACGTATAAACCCCGGCGGGATTGATGTCCGCAGTGACATGCGTTTCTGGTTTGCATCCGGTCCAGGCCGGCATCAGGAGTGCGACCATCAAGCACAGTCCCAGGAAATGAGACGCGGCCTTTTGAAGTTTGACGTTTGCTTGGTTGAGTTTCAGTTTCATGATGCAGTTATACCTCATGCCGGAGAACGGCGTCAATTGATAATTCCAATCATCACATTGGAGAAATCAATCCTCACCCGCGCTGCGCCCGTAACGGCTTTCGGCAGAAAGCCGCCATTCAATATCCCTGCCAGTTTGCGGGTTGAAGCGGTAATAATTTTCGCGCTGATTCACCCGGCCCGCCTTTGATAATTTCACTGTTCGCGCTCGAAAATGCGTGGCTCTTCTCCGAAGCAACATCGCCAAAGGTTATTGAGTCCACCATCCTCGTGCCGGATGTAGCGTTGGCAGTCGCCACAATGCCAAACATGAATAGAAGCATTTTGGTTTTTCGATGAGGAACTGGCGAAGGCAACGGAAAAATACGAAGCGGCTTATCGCGGTTTGAAGCCGCAACTGGCCGGTTACATTCAAGATGGACAAATGGCTTCGCAAACCGCTTCGCCCCTGCAAGTGACATTGAAATTTGAGCCGGAGGCGGACGGCGTGGCCTTCAAATTGTCCGGCGCGTTTTACGACGCGGTTCCGTCCGGCAGCCCGCGTTTGCCGCAGTGGACAGGACTTCCCGCCGGTTCCCCGCTCGGCCACGCCGCGAATAGCAAAGCCATTTCCATTGACCGTATTTGCGGGCCGTTTGAAAAATTGAGCGCGAATACTTTTGCAATTCGTTTCCAGAAAGAGACATTGCTCAACACGAACGCGCGGCAATATGAACTTGTCTTTGCCGCGCCGCATCCAGGCGACAAGGAATACAAACCGGCGGTTCAACAAGCGCACATGTTCATTCCGGCGCGAAACGTGGTTGGCGCGGAACAACACCTCACTTTTCCTGAAATTCCCGATCAAAAGGCCGGAACAAAGTCCGTGAAACTCATGGCCAGTTCCGACGCGAACGTGCCGGTTTATTATTTTGTCCGCGAAGGTCCGGCGGAAATGGACGGCAACGTTTTGAAATTCATGCCGCTTCCGCCGCGCGCGAAACTTCCAGTCAAAGTCACCGTTGTGGCGTGGCAATATGGCCGGGCGACTGAACCGAAATTGAAAACGGCTGTCCCGGTTGAAAGAATGTGTTATAGAAATTAACAATAACATTGGCACGTATTGGCGATAAGAAGGAAGGGATTGCGGGCGGCGGAGAGGTCTTTGCGCAGACAGGTTTTGAAGGCGGCCCAGAGTTGTTTGATGGGATTGAGGTCCGGCGAATAGGGCGGCAAAAACAGCCGTTGGTAACCGGTTGCCGCCGCCAGTTTGTTCTGGATGACGACTTGAAATTCTTCGCCTTGGCCAACGGTGAGACTTGGAACCTCAACGCTGACGCTTTGAGCTTCATCGTCGAGACTCGGAACCTCACGGTTGAAGCTCGGCAACTCCATCGCTGACACTTTGAACTTCACCCGCGAAGCTCAAAAACTCATCGTTAAACCTCCGCCAGCACGGCGGTTTGATTCTGGGTGCCAGCAGCGGCAGTGAGCGTTTCCAGTGCCTAACAGAAAAAATGTTTACCAAACGTCTCCCAACAGGCAACGTAAAGGCATAGGATTTAGTCACGGACTGGAACCATGCCGTATCCAATGAACAACCAACTGCCCGCGCACCTCATCGCCCACATCAACGTCAAGCTCGCGCTCATCGGCTGCCTGCCAGTGCCGATGAAAGGCGACCGGGAATTTGTCGAGATCGCCGCCGCCATGGCCGCGCAATCGCGCGAGAAAGACCGGCTCCTCGGCCAGCATCTTTGTCCTGCCGACCAGCGCATCCAGACTTTTCTCTACGATTATTTGCAGGACGCGCCGGTGCCGAAACTGCCCGCGCGCACCTTCACGCTCGACCGTCCCGGCCTCGCCCGCGTGCTTTCGCTGCCGGTGGACCGCGATGATTTTTCGTCCGACATCATCAATTCCTACCGCGTCAAACAAGGTGTTTTGCACAATCCGCGCAGCGACCGCCGCACCACCGCCGGAATTTTTCACGTCGCCGAAGGCGGCCTGCCGATCCCCGATGACAAGCTCGGCGTGCCAAAAATTACCTTCGCGAAAATGCTCGCCCTCGCGCTCACGCCGCCCAAGGAACTGCTGAAACTGCCGTTCACTGCCACGCAGCCGAGGCCAGCGGAATGTTTCGTTTCGCTGCTGCTGCGGCCATTGGTCTGCCCGGAAGTGCCCGGATTTATTTCCGAAAAATCCATGGAGATCCGCTTCTTCGTGCCGGGCAGCCTCGTCAGCAACCTGGATTTCGTCGAAGCCATTTTCAACAACGGCGGCGATCCGCTGTTGCCGGAAAATGATTCCGCGCTCGATTCCGAACATTGGACCGGCCACACCGGTTGCATCATTCTCGCGCCGCATCTCACCAAGATTACGAAAAAATCCGTCGGCCTGCCGGATTGGGATGCCGCGACCGAACGCCAGCGTCGCGATGGCATGTGCTGGAAAAAAGAAGACGAACTCTACAACGACGGCCACGCCTTCAAGCTCACGGCCCGCGACGAAACCGGCGTCATCATTACAATTATCGCCGACAACTATTTCGGCTACTGCAAAAAAGAGGTGAAGACGCAGTTGAGCTACGCCGCAAATTTATTTGGCCTCTGCGAGGAGGAACACGCGGGCGGCGCGCTGGTTTTCCCCAGCTACGACCTCGGCGAGGAGTTCAACGGCGACGTGCTTGCCAAACGCTCCAGCCATTCGTTCGTGGAAATGATTTTGCTGTTCGCCGACGTGATGGAATTGAAACCGGAAGGTTATGCGGTGGACAAAAAATTTCCGGAAATCATCTATGTCCCCGCCGCCGCGCGTTTCGATTTGCAGAACCAGAAGGTTTTCTGGACGAACCCCGCCACCGGCGAACACAGCATCAAGCTCTCGCCCGAAAAAACTTACGTCCGTCCCTCCGGCTACAAAGTCCGCATGGAGAAACCGCCCGGCCACGGCCGGCAATGGCGGCTCGTCGGCACGGTCGCCGAGGGAACTTTCTGCCACAAGCCCAGCACGGTTTCCGGCGGCGGCAAATCGGAAATTTCCAAGCCCATCACCGACGCGGTTCTCACCGGTCCCGTGTTCGTCGCGGATTTCAAAACGGATTTCGACCGCGTCGCCGAATTGATTGATCGCGATTACTCCGACCGTTTCGCCGACAAATCGCGCGCGGACAAACGCGCCGTGCTTTCGCCGGAACGTTCGCTCGGCTCCGTCATCAAGCTGCTCACGCCGGACGAACAAGATTACACGCCAGAATACAACGCCTGGCTCACGAGCGTTCCACAGCACGTCAAGGAAGTCGTCTTCGTCGTGAAACGCTATTTCAAGCCCGCGTGGAACGGTCATTGGCGCGATCATTTCAGCGTGGACATCATCAACGGCACGCCCGGCAACGAACTGAAATGCGACAACCGCAAGCTCGTCACCACTTATTTGCGCGTCGGTTTTGACGCCGACGGCGCGTGGCGCACATTCGGCCTGCGCAAAGATTTTCATCCTGCCGTCAAAGTGCAGATGGAAGACGACATCACCGCGTCCACCGTCGTGCCTGCGGCGGCGCTGGAAAATTTACCTGCGGCCACCGACAAAAATCTTTCGGTCAAGTTTGTGCAGAACTGCGAACAGCGTTTGTTCCAGCGTCCCGACGACGCGATTCATCGCGGCTACGACAAACAGGCGGAAAACGATTTTGTCCAGCCCGACAATTTCTTTTCCAACTACGAACCGCTCACGCCAAGCGACGCAAAAGAAATGGTTGAGGATGCCCTCGGCTTCCATCAGTTCACCGAGCCGATGCAGTCGTTCATCCGCGAAATCGCCGAGACGGGCACGCCGAATTATTTTGTCTGCACCGCCAGTCCGCGCCTCGTGGACGGCAAACCAACGAAAAATCCGCGCTACCTCCAGAAACGGCCCGACCTCGTGCGCGCACAGGAAACTTACCTCGCCGAAATCGCCACGCGCCTGTGCCGCCGCGTGCCGCCCGGATTGCCGCTCTATACGCCGGTCACGGTTTTGCTGCCGGGCCGGCGCAACAATCCGCCCGATGTCGGCATTCGCGCGCTCGCGTGCTACAACCCGGTTCATTTTTTCGAACTGCCGGAGTTGTTCATGGAATTTATTTGCAGCATGACGGGCAAATCGCCTTCGACCACCGGCGCGGGTTCCGAAGGCGCGCTGACCAAAGGGCCGTTCAATGCCATGCCGCCGATCATGGATTTGAACAACGCGCTCGTCGCGTGGATCCTCTGTGGCCACAATGGTTTTGTGACCGCCGCTGGCTACGTCGGGCCGAAGGCGCGCGTGGATCACGACGTGAGTCTGATCGTGCCGGAAGTCTGGTGCCGTCTCACCGCCGAAGAGCGCGAACCAAAATTTCTCATCGCCAACCGCTTTCTGGACAAGTGCCAGGACTTCGAGCACGGCGGCAAAAAAATTCTCGCGAGCCGGCTCGGCTGGCGCATCAACGCGCGGTTCGTCCACGCATTTTTTGGCCGTGTGTTCAATCATCCGCACGCCGTCTTCACCGAGGCGATGCTCAAGCCGGAATTGCAGAGCCGGGAAATTTTTGCGGACGGCATGGACAACATCGTCGCCACGCAGAAGCGCGTGGCGAAAATGTATTTCGACGACGGCAGCATCAAGCAGGCGTGTCCGCCGTTACGCGCGCTGCTGCACATCATGCTTCACGACGCGTGGGACGGCAAAGGCCTGGAACATCCCGATGTGCGGAAACTTTTTACGCTCGAAAATCTGTTGGCGAGCGATTGGTATGCGGCCCGATTAGCGGCGAAACAGAAAGTGGACCGCGCCTTGTGGAAACGCCATGTCGAATGCCTGAATCAATTTCTGCGCCGCCCAAACTACACCGACGTCGCGGAAAATCTCGGCATCGCCGCCCGTTTGACACAGGCGCGGAAAACGCTCGAAGCCGTCGAGTCGCCGGATTATCCGAAAACGCTGACCGGCACGCTCGGCGCGGAACCGATTGAGAATTACATCAGCGCGACGTGATGAGGATTTTTTGGTGGGGCGAGCGTCCTCGCGAGCCGGGGCTGAATTGCGGCGACCTTTCGGCTCGTCAGGAGCCTCGCCCCACCAAATTAATTAATCCGCTCCGCCACCTTGTATTTGAACATCCGCTGCTTCATCCAGCGCACGGCGAGCAGATCGTAGAACGACGCGAACAGCCGGTTCCACACGCCGTAATTGCTCTGGCCGGCGAAGCGTGGATGATTCGTCACTTCAATTTCCGTGACCGTGTGGCCTTCAATCTTGAACAGCGTCGGCAGAAAGCGGTGCATGCCCTTGAAAAATTTCAAATTCTCGATGCACTCGCGTTTGAACGCGCGATAGGTGCAGCCCGCGTCGGCAATTTGCTCGCCGGACAATTTATTCCGCACCGCGTTGGCAATGCGCGATGACGCGACGCGAATAAAATTGTCGCCCTCGCCGCGCGCCTTCACGCGCGTGCCGCAGACGCAGTCGAAGTTCTTCAGCGCCTCCAGAAATTTCGGCAGATCTTTCGGGTCGTTCTGCAAATCGGCGTCGAGCGTGAAAAGATATTTGCCGCGCGCCGCCTTGAGCCCGGCGAAGCTCGCCGCACTCTCGCCGCAGTTGAACGCGAATTTTTGCACGCGGATACGTGTATCACCTGCCGCAAGTTCCTTAAGAATTTCCCATGACTTGTCCTTGCTGCAATCGTCGGTGATGACGACCTCGTAGGAAACTTTCAACGGCTCGACCGCCGTGCGGATGGCCTTGACGAGTTCGCGCAAATTGCCTTCCTCGTTGTAGCAAGGAATGACGAGGCTGATTTCAGGTGTGGTTGACATTCAAATTGGTTTGCTGCCTTCGGCTTTGGCGATGCGTTGTTGTTATTCCGAAACAATTTTCCGCAATTCGATCATGTCCGTTGGCAAAAGATGCGGCTCAAGCAATTTGAACAAAGGTTCAACCTCCGGCTTATGGCGTGCCAGCAGAAGCTTGACGTCGCTTTCATAAACGTAAATTCGATCCCAATCAAACTGCCGGTAAAGCGACGGCAGCGCATAAAGTTTCAAAACAATTAAACCTTCGACTGTGACGGCGGGAACTTCCAATTCCGCAAACCGATGTTTCGTGGCGAACTTTTCCGCGACGGTTTTAAACAGCGGGTTGAATGTGAAAAGCAAATCCACTTGCACACTGCGAAACTGCGCCCGGGCAAAAAAATCCTGCCGGTCACGGATTTCCAGTTCCGGGATTTCGCGCGTGGCTTCGAGGGACATCAACAGGTTCACGTCCTTGGTGTTGCGGCCGTTGACGTAAGTCAGCATCGCCAGGCCGCCGACGAGCAGATACGGCACGCGCCGTTCCGCCAGCAGCCGGAACAAGTCCAGCGCATCCTGCGGCACAGGCATCGCCGGCTTGGGCGTTGCGCCTTCCCGCAATTGCAGCGGACTGTCCGTCCACTGATGCGCGCCGGCCTCCCACGCATCCAGCAACACCTCCGCCACGCGCCGCAAACTGACGCCTTCCGGCAGCGTGACCTGGCGATTTTCTTTGCTCGTGGCAGTCATTCGGATGGCTGAATTTTGCCGGGAAATGCCGTCGAAAGAAAGCTGATTCGAGCCACAGAACCGGCGGCAGCCGAAGTATATTTCAAGCGAAAACCCCCGCCCGTTGCCGAGCGAGGGTTTTGTAATTGGCCACTGCCGCTGGCAGTTATTTCTTCCCATAAAATTCCGCAATCGCGTCGCAGACTTTGTCCGCCGCGTCGAGGCCCATCTCGCCGTGGATCGGCAGCGACAGGATTTCCTTCACCGCTTTTTCGGTGTTCGGCAATTTCGGGATATATGGGAACAGGCCGATGACCGCCGGTTGCAAATGGTTCGGCTTGGGATAATGCACACCAGTCTCGATGTTCTTTTCCTTGAGAAATTTTTGAAGGTCGTCGCGTTTCTCGGCGCGCACGACATACATGTGATACACCGGCGTCGCCCATTCGCGCACGGGCGGCGTCTGCACGATGCCCTTGAGCCGTTCGCCGTAGCGCGCGGCGATCTTGCGGCGGTTTTCATTGAAGCCGTCGAGGTGCTTCAACATCACGCGGCCGATGGCGGCGTTGATTTCGTTGAAACGAATGTTGTAGCCGGTGAATTCGTGATCATATTTTCCCTGGCGACCGTGATTGCGCAACATCCGCAGACGGTCAGAATAATCAACCTTGTTCGTCGTGATGCAGCCGCCGTCGCCGAGGACGGTGAGATTCTTCGACGGGAAAAAGCTGAACGCGCCGAAGTCGCCCATGCTGCCGACGGTCTTGCCCTTGTATTTCGCGCCCTGCGCCTGCGCGCAATCTTCGATGACCCACAATTTATTTTTCCTGGCGATGGCGAGCAGCCGGTCGTTGTCAATCGGATGGCCGTAAAGATGCACGCCGATGATGCCGACCGTGCGGGGCGTGATGAGCGATTCGACGTGCGCCAAATCCATGACGAACGTGTCGTCAATGTCGGCGAACACCGGCTTCGCGCCGAGATGAATCAGCGGCTCCATGGTCGGAAACGCCGTGTGGCTGGGCACGATGATTTCGTCGCCCGGACCGATGCCTTGCAACTGGTGCAGGCAATAAACAATCATCGTCCACGAACTGCCGAGGACGCATTGCGTGGTGCCGGTGTGCGCGGCGAGTTCGGCTTCAAACGCCTTGCTTTCGGCTCCGAGAATATATTGGCCGGAGCGGATGGCGCGCAATGCGGCTTCCTCGACTTCGGCGTTCACGAAACATTTTGATAACGGGATTTTGCTCATAAAAACTTTTGACGCGAATTGCGCTAATTTTCGCTAATTATTTTTGTTTTAAAAAACGCGCACTTGTTTCTTTTAATTCGCGTCAATTCGCGAAATTCGTGTCAGTTTTTTCTTACAGCGTCACAGCCTTCCCGGTCTTCACCGATTCCAGCGCTGCGTTCAACACGCGCACGGCGTTGTAGCCGGACCACGCATCGGCGCGCGGCGTGGCGCGGGTTTTCACGGAATCCACGAATGCGCGCAGTTCGGCCAGCAGCGGCTCTTCCGGCGGACATTCGATCTGTTTCACCGCGCCTTCGATGCCTTTGAAATCTTTGCCTTCGGCGACATGCTTGTTCTCGTAGGTTTTGATTTTGTATTGCGATATGTTGTAATCGCAGACGGCGCTTAACTTGTCGCCGCAGACGATGACCTCGCGGAATTTGCCAGGAATAAAATATTCCGTCTCCACCGTCGCCCAAGTTTTGCCGTGCGCGGTTTCGTATTCGAGCGAGACGAACGAGACGTCGTCCATGCCGCGGCCCATGAAGTCGTGATGAATCGCCAGCACGCTCTTCGGCAGCGCGCCGAGGATGAAGTTGAACAAGTCCACAAAATGGATGCCGTCAGCGAACATCACGCCGCTGTCATTGCGCGGGCGTTTGAAGCCGCCGAAGTGGCCGCGAATCATGTTCACCTTGCCGAACTCGCCGTTTTGCACGGCGTCGCGCAGCCACAGCGTCGCCGGATCAAAGCGCAAAATGTGTCCGACTTGCAAGATGCGTTTGTGTTTGTCCGCGAGTTCCGCGAGCTGCTTGGATTCATCGTTTGCCAGCGTGAGCGGCTTTTCCATGAACACATCTTTGCCAGCTTCGAGAAATTCTTTGCACAGCGGAAAATGCGTTTGCGCCGGCGTGACGACAACCACGCCGTCCACTTTGCCGATGAAATCTTTGTAATTCGTCGTGAGCCGCTCGGCAGAAATGCCGAGCTTACGCGCGGGTTCGAGCTGTTTCTCGCCGACTTCGGCGACATACAATTCGATGGGCAGATTGTTGAGGTTGCGCAAATGGTTGGCGCCCCAGCGGCCCAAACCCAAAAGCAGAATTTTGGTCATCACGGAAATTTTCGGGCAAAATTTTCTGGCCAGCAAGAAAAACCTTTTCAGCTTAATCTAAACTATTAGTCAGGCGACGAATTCTTTTGCGTGTGGGAAACGTCCAGACACCGCGTCGTCCACCCAGATGTCCTCATCCAATTCTTCCCACCGCAACGCCAGTCCGTTGAGGCGGAGTTTCAATTTTTTGAGCAGATTTTGCGGTGCATTGGCGAGCAACGGGTATTTTTCGGCAGGAAAGCTGACGAACCGTCCGTCGGCCAATTCAAGGCAAACGCGCCGGGCTTCCACCCAGCAACGCACCGCGACGGTTTCGGTTTTTGGTTCAATGACCATGCACTTGAATATAGGCTTCCAACAATTTCTGGCAATGCTCTTCCACGAGCTTTTCGATGCGGGCAAGTTCGGCCTTGGCAAAGCCATAGTTGGACGCAAGCGAAACCGGACGCAGCCAGAACTTTGCTTCCATCTCGTCGCGCGCGATATGAACATGCGGCGGTTCGCTCCCTTCGCGACTGTAAAAGTGGAAACGATACGGCCCGATGCGCATCACGGTTGGCATACGAAAATTTTAATTCACCAGCCGATACCAATTGTCGCGCTGATGCGGTTCGTAGCCGAGGTCTTTGATGAGCCGGTGCATGTCGCCGACGGTCATGTGGAACGTCGTGCCCGCCTGCGAGACGACATTTTCCTCGATCATGATGCTGCCGAGATCGTTCGCGCCGTATTTCAACGCGACCTGGCCGATCTCCAGGCCTTGCGTGACCCACGAGCTTTGGATGTTTGGAAAATTATCGAGATAAATCCGCGCCAGCGCCTGCGTCCGCAAATACTCATGCGCGCCCACCGTCGGCGCTTTCAATTTCGTATGCTCCGCCTGAAACGTCCAGCCGATGAAAGCGGTGAAATTTCCCATTTCCGCATTTCCGCTTTCCGCTTTCCGCTTTAACGAAATGTCCTGCTGCGTGCGCAACCGTTCCAGATGTTCGATGCGGTCTTCAATCGTCTCGACGTGGCCGAACATCATCGTGGCCGAGGAAAAAAGTCCGAGGCGATGCGCCACGTCCATGACTTCGAGCCAGTCGCTGCTCATCGCTTTGAGCGGCGAAATTCTTTGGCGCACGCGGTCCACGAGAATTTCTCCGCCACCGCCGGGAATTGAACCCAGCCCCGCCGCCTTGAAATCGCCGATGATTTTTTCGAGCGGCTCGTTGAAGACTTCACGGAAATGCACGAACTCGCTCGGACTGAAACCGTGGATGTTGATCTGCGGCCACTTGTTTTTGATGTGCGCGAGCAAATCCAGATACCACTGCTTCGTCAGCTTGGGATGATGACCGCCCTGCATCAAAATCTGCGTGCCGCCGAGCGCGAGCGTTTCCGCGATTTTCTGATCCATTTCGGCGAGCGAAATGACGTAGGCATCGTCGTCTTTTTCCACACGGTAAAACGCGCAGAACTTGCAATAGACATTGCAAACATTGGTGTAATTCACGTTGCGATCAACGTTGTAGGTGACGATCTCGTTGCCGCGCCCGTTGTAAGCCGTGGCCTTCGCGAGCTGGCGGCGACGGTCGGCGAGCGCGCCGAGTTCTTCGAGCGGCAAATGATAAAGCCGCAACGCTTCCGTCTGGGAAATGCGCTCGCCGTTCCAGACTTTTTGCAGAAGCTCGTCGAGTGACGCGTCGTAAATCACGGTGAAAGGTTAGCGCGTTCATGCAATTGAGACAAGCCGGACGAAATTGAACCGCCAAGACGCCAAGGCGCGGAGAAATTATTCTGTTTTGTCGCCAAGGCTGGTGCGCAAATCTTTTTCCAGTCGGCCTGTCGAGCCGAAGCAGGGTGCGGCTGACTTCCGGAGCTTCAACAGTGAGGTTGCCGGAGTCAGCGATGAAGCCCGACAGCTTCAACCGTCACCCTCAAAGCCTCACCGTTGAGGTCCGGAGACTCATCGTCGAAGCTCAAAGTATCAACGATGAGGTTCGGGAGGTTCACGGATGAAGCTCAAAGCCTCATCGTTGAAGCTCGGAGGGTCAACGGTGAGGCTCAGAGAGTCTCCGTTGATGCTCAGAGAGTCATCGTTGAAGCTAAAAGAGTCAACTGCCAGCTTCCCAACTTCATCATTTACAGCAGATTATACAATAAATGGCTCTTTTTGACCATCAACGGGGTAATGTCCTGCCGCTTTGTTGCTGGCAGGAGGGGAAGGCAATTTTAGAACAAATGGAGAAAAATCAGCGCCCAAATCGCCCCAAACACAACACTTATAGCCATTGCCGCCGCGCCGTGTCCATGCTGGTTTTTGAACAACAAATAGATGCCAACAAAAAATCCAACCGCCGGAAGTAAAATTGCTAGAACGTATCCCAAAGCTATGATGCCGTCAAAATCAGCCGTTCGACATTCGGCTTAAATGAATAATCCGAGCCTTTGGCGTAAATGTGTGTTTCCTTGCCGCAGGACGGGCACCAAACGGTTTTCTCCATGCCTTCATCCTCAAATACGCTTTGGCAATGTTCGCATTTAGCTTTGATTAGCATATTTTTCCTATATTGACTTGGCTGCTTTGACTTGGCGCGGTTGATATGAAGTCAGTGGCGATCTCAAATGTTACCGAGCAGACGAAATATGAAGGGGCAACCGTCCACTATTCTTTCCATCTACCTTCAAATCAAAAAAATAATCGCCGGGTTTCTCAATCCATGCCCCTCCGCCGCCTGCAATCTTTCCCGGCTGTCCCGCAGACCAAACTTCAAATTGACAATGCGGCTTATTCGTATCAGGCACTTTGATGTTCTTGGAAATTCCAATTGGTTTTTTTGTTGCTGGCTCAACTAATTGGCGCAAGTCAGCATCAATCATGCAAATTTCAATTTTATGATCCCCGTGTTCTTCGGCAAAAAACCGAATTGCAGAGACAATAGTAAATGAAATTCGGGCGGGAAATGTTGGCAGATCAATAGAATCAAATGGGCCAACTATGCTCCAGACAATTTGCCCTTCTGGAGATTTCCCCATGACGAATTTGTCGCATAAGACGAAAATTTCAACTTGCATAGTTTTAGACGTTTGCCGTTTGTAAATCAAACGCCTTCCCCTCCTTTTTGTAAATCTTAATTTCCCCGCGCTGTCAGATTGTCCCCTTCAAAATTTCTTCAATCGTCCATACGTGATCGGTGAGATTTGCGGCCTGTGCTGGCGTCTGTCCGTGCGCGCTGTGCTTCCGGCAGAAATTGAAGTGGCAAATAAACATCGCCACCGCAAAGCGCATATTTTCAAGTTTCTTGCTAAAGCCAATCGTGCAACGGGTGAACCGGCGCGTGAACGTCCGCACAGACAGGTTTGGCGGGCGAAGGCGCGTTCAAAGGTGTCGTGGTTCTTCCAGTTCGAGAAATCAGGGATGTGATATTTGCGGACTTCTTCCGCCAAATCTTCGCCGAATTTAAGCGATCTTTATTTCAGTCTGCCTTCGGAAGCCTGAGCTAACAAGTTCGCCCATCGTAGGCAAAACGTCTCGGCATTTTCGTCATCAATTGCTGTTGGGCCATATTCAACTGCGTATTGTCCCATAATTTGCGACAGAGCAATGTCAACATGCTCGAAGTTATCCATCGCAATATGGTTTGTGAATCGCTTGCCGACAAACATTCCAAAATTAAACCCTACTTCCCACCAACGATATTCCTCATCTCCTCGACGTTTAGCGTAGAATAGTGACGAACTTATCCCTGCTTTTCGCGTCATTTGGGACACACCAATTTGAGCCACAGCAATAACATCCCATCCACTGTGCTTAAAACGATCCCACGGAAACGAGTTTGTTGTTGTGATTTTCAATTCTAGCCAACCGTCGCCCAAGGTGATGTTATTTCCACTCCGACTTGCTTTGGGTGCGGCGCGTGTAATTCGAGCGAGTAACTGCTCATAAATAGCGCGTAGGTTTTGCAGGGCTTCTTTAGCAATTTCGTCGCGCTTCTGCTTCTTCAGCCTGTTTGCCTCACGTTCCGCTTCTTCCTGAGAATGCTTTTCCTCAAGTTTTGCGTTGATAGAAGCCAAAGCGTCGAATTCTTGCACAGACTCTTTTGATGTCGCCAATCCTTCACTAATTAGTTTTCGCACCCTCTTGAGTAAAGGGCGCGATTCGGGAGACTTTCTCATCAGCATAGAAACCAACGACCGGAGAAAGGGTGCGTGGTTGTCCAGCTTTGGCGGTTCTACACTCAAATGCTGTCGCTGATAATCTTCTCTTTGA
>Ga0209746_1000873_pt1 | contig 14934 bp, 15 predicted proteins | sample BarGraNGADG00211_3_FD_184496 | JGI IMG/M metagenome (GOLD analysis project Ga0209746, IMG submission 184496) | Arctic peat soil microbial communities from Barrow, Alaska - Barrow Graham LP Ref core NGADG0011-211 (SPAdes) (version 2) | ecosystem: Environmental > Terrestrial > Soil > Wetlands >... | reverse complement strand
AGTTTCAGAAACCCACCGTGCGATTCGCGGCGAAAGCTGCGCGTCCAGCCACAGCGTCATACCGCCAGCACGGGATGGTCAATGCGACGGCGCGCATAAACCATGCACGCCTTCACGTCGTCCGGTTCGAGATCAGGCAGTTCGTCGAGGATTTTCTCGGCGGTCAGGCCGGCGGCGAACAAGTCCAGCACATCGCTCACGCGAATCCGCATCCCGCGAATGCACGGACGCCAGCCGCATTGCTTCGGATTGACGGTGATGCGCTCTAAAAGACTCATGCAGGCAATTTCACGCCAGAACCACGGTAAAGTCAAGCGGGCGAAGGCGATTTTCCGGGACGTGTCGGAGCAAATCGAGGTATTGAATCATCGCGGGAAAAATTTAACCACGAAACGCGCGCCGGGGAAAAAATTTAGCCGGGTAAAGAAGGAGAAGGTTTTGAATATCGCGCACGCCAGCGACGAAAAATCCACACCATAGGCAAAATACTGAACAGAAAAAACAGACACCAAAAGCTAATCGCGAGAGTCCAAACTGGAAGATAATTGTTGAACCAGCGAATGTGGCGAAAATAAACTCCTGGCAAGTCACAAAACCGCTCCGAGATTTCACCTCCGCGTTGAAGGATAGTGATGTGGCCGAAACCATTTTTCCCCAAATGCCAGATACGTCTGACCGGAGGAGGATCGTTCGTAGAAGAAAGTGCAATCGTTCCACCGACAAATGGGCCATTTGTGGCATTAAAGAAAACCAGTCGGCCAGGTATGTCGTCACTGAATCCCCTCCAGACACTGACATGGAAATTTTGCGTGAACGAAATGCGATGATCCCACGGCGTCACCGCAAAAGTCAAAAGCCACAGAACAAGCGTGAAAACGGCGAGAACTAATGAAACCAGAGATGCGACATTGAATCTGCGATGTGATTCTTTTCGTTTCACGCTTGCGACTTTATTTTGCCATCCAGTTTCTGGCAAGCCTCTTCGCTCAAAAAAGATTCAGCCGCGAATCACGCCAATCAACGCGAATTGAACCAGCAAAAATCCGCGCCATTCGCGTCAAGAAATCCGCATCCTCTATTCCGCCCGCACTTTTTCCACCAGAATCCTGGACGGGTCGCCGATGCCGAGCTGGAGCAGCGCGGCGTTGGTGTAGATTTCAAAATTGGAGCGCAACGGCGGCACGTCGAACAGCCGGCGTTCGTGCGCGAGTTCCTTCAAGGCCAGCGTATCCAGCGCCACGGGGTCGCGGCTGAACCAGAGCTGTTCCAGCACGGTGGAGTATTGCAGATAGCCCGCCGGGCCGCCCTGAAACTGGCCGAGCAGCGCGTCGGTGACGTGCAGCACCACGCGGTCGCCGACGACGGGAAGCGCGTCAATCTCCGGCAGCGCGACGGCCAGCCGGCCGGGGTCGCCTTCAAACCGCCGGGTGTTGTCCACGCTGCCGAGCGCGAGGCTGAAAAAATGGCCGCAGACGCCGGCGTCGTTTTCATTGATGAGCGGCGCGACGGAAATAATTTTCGTCAGGCGCTGGCTGACGAGCCTGGAGACGAAGGATTTTTTACCGACGCCGGAATTTTTGTTGGTGTTGCCAAATTCCAGATCGCCCCAGACGAGCGAACCGATGACGGGCGAGTCGGGCAGATAAAAAGTCTGTTCGTCGTAACCAAAATTCGCCGCGCCCGCCACATGGACGCCGAGCGACTGGCCGAGCTTGAAAAATCCGGCATGGCGCAGGTCGTCGGCGTGCTTGTCCCAAATAATAATATGGTCGGGCGGCAAACCGGCGGCGATCAGTCCGCGCGCAATCGCGGCGACGACGGCGGGTCGCGTGCCGCAAATCGGGCCGGGTTCGGAAAAGACCTTGATGCCCACGGTGTCACTGGTTTTGACGAGACTTTGCCACGCGGCGGCGACGCTGGTGGTGCGGGTGAACTTTATCAGGCCAAGATTGAAGGCGGCGGCGACGCGTTCGTCGTCCGGCAGAAAGGCGTTGAGCAGATTTTCGCCTTGAACCAGCACGATGCGCACGGCGGAATTGGTCTGGTGCAGCGGGAAAAAATCGGCGGCGCGAACAGGCAGGTTGAAAAAACAAAGCGCCAGCCAGACAGCGCAGAACAACCACAATTTCCTAATCTTAATCGTCATCGTAATCTTAATCTGCCTCGGCGTCGTCTGCTTACGATTAAGGGCCGGATTAAGATTATGACCAAACCAGTTTTGTGCGTTTCTTGACACTTTCAAGCGCGGATGTTACCACCACTGCGGATGCTGGCAAAAAACATTTTGTTTCGGAACGGCGTAATTTTATTTCTGGCGCTGACAGTCATGCTTGCGGGTTGCACCCCGGCGGGGCCGAAGGCGTTGCTCAAGGGGAAAAAATACCTCGACCACGGTGATTTCGCGGACGCGGTGGCGCAGTTCAAAACCGCCACGACGCTGCTGGCGACGAACGCGAACGCATGGAATTATTACGGCGTGGCGTTGCAGCGCGCAGGCCAGCCGGACGACGCGGCGAACGCCTACAAGCAGGCGTTGAACCTGAACCGCGATCTGGTGGAGGCGCATTTCAATCTCGGCAGCCTGTGGCTGGAGCAAAACAAACCGGACGCGGCGAAAACGGAATTCACGGCCTACACGCTGCGGCGCACCAGTGACCCGGCGGGCTGGCTCAAGCTCGGTTCCGCGCAGTTGAAGTTCGGCGAAATCGCCTCGGCGGAAAGAAGTTTCAGCACCGTTCTCGCATTAAAGCCGAAAGATGCGGAGGCTTACAACGGACTCGGTCTGGCGCGTATTCAGCGCGGAAAACCGCAGGAGGCTGCGAAGTTTTTCAACGCCGCCATCCAGGCCTCGCCGAATTTTGCCCCGGCGATTTTGAATCTGGCGACGGTGAACCAGCAGTATTTGCACGACAACAAAACCGCTTTAGAAAATTACACCGCCTACCTCGCGCTCACGCCGCGTCCGGCCAATTGGGAGGAAGTGAACGCGCTCGCCAGCGGCCTCGAACAATCGCTCGCGCCGACCGCAGCGGTGACGACCACCATCGCAAAATTAAATCCGCCGGAACCGAAGCCAGCGCCGGAGCTGAAGTCGCCGCCGAAAATTTCCAACGTCGCCACCTCGCACCCGGCCAGTTCGCCGAAGCCGCAGCCGGTGGCCAGAGTGGTCACTGCCAATCCGGCACCGACACATCTCGTGCCCGCCGCACCGGCTCAACTGGTGCAGGTGAAACCCGCGCCACAAATGGTGACGGCACCGAACCCGACGGTGGCGGTGGCCGCGCCCGAACCGTTGGAAGTTCCGATGCCCGAACCGGCGCCGGAACAAAAATCCGGTTTCTGGCACAAGCTGTTTGGTGCTTCCAAAAAGGAAAATCCGCCGAACGCGAAGTTCATGGAAAAGGGACTGACGCCGTTGCCTGCGTCAGGCGAACCGGTCGTTCATGCCGCCGCGCGGCCGGTGGAGGTGACGCCCGCGCCGGTGAGTTTTGCGCGTTACAATTATCTTTCTCCGCGCAAACCGGCGGCGGGCGACCGGCGTTCCGCGAGCGGCGCGTTCACCAAGGCGCAGATGTTTGAACAGGATGAAAAATGGCTGGACGCGGTGCAGTGGTATCAGTCGGCGGCGCAGATTGACCCGGCGTGGTTCGAGGCGCAATACAACACGGGCGTGCTGGCGCACCGGCTGCGGAATTATCCGCTGGCGCTGCCGAGCTATGAAAATGCGCTGGCCATCCAGCCGGACTCGGCGGATGCGCGCTATAATTTTGCGCTGGCCTTGAAGGCGGCGGGCTATGCCACCGACGCGGCGGCGGAGTTCAAAAAAATTCTCTCGGCGAATCCCGGCGAGGTCCGCGCCCATCTGGCGCTGGCGAATCTTTGCGCGCAATCGTTGCACGACCCGGCGCAGGCGCGGTCGCATTATTTGAAGGTGCTGGAACTGGAGCCGGGCAATCTGCGGGCGTCGGACATCCGCTTCTGGCTTTCGGCGAACCCGAAATAATTTGCGGCGGAAAAATTCCGTCAGGTTTCCATCAGCAACTTGAGTTGCGCGACGAATGCTTCGGGCATTCGCTTCGGTTTTTCGTCACGGCTGGTGCAGGCGTGAAATGTTTCGGCTTCAAGAATCAGTTTCCCATCCTGGTTCAAAATGCGGTGGCCGAAATTCAGACGCACGCGCTCGACGAGCGTCGGCCGGACTTCGATGGTCAGCAAATCATCGTAACGCGCGGGAAACCGGTAACGCAGCCGCGCCTCGATGACGGGAAAAATAAAATCCGCGTCCTGCAACGACAACACGGTGACGCCGAGCGAGCGGAGGAATTCGCCGCGCGCGGCCTCCAGCAAGTCAAGGTAGCGCGAATGGTAGATGTGGTCGCCGACGGTGCATTCGGCGTAGCTGACGCGGTGCAGGTGGCGGAATGGTTCAGACATGCGCGCAGCGTAGGCGGCTGGACGGAAAGTTCAACGCCGAAAATTCCATTTGCGCGGCTGGCGATTGCGGTTATGTTGGCGGCATGAACTGGCAGCAATTTCTTCCTCTGTTCATCGTGCTGGTTGTGGCGGTGATTTTCGTCTGGCGCAGTTCCGGCGGCAAGAAAACCGGCTGCGGCAGCAACTGCGGTTGTTCCCATGACCACGGTTCAAAAAAATCAGAGTAAAAATTCCAAAACTTTTTTGCCATGGCCGTAACCAAAGTCAGTTCAACCATTCATTTTGCCCCCCGCAGTTCCGCGCTGGGCGGTGCGGGCGAAACCGCCACATGCCGCTGGGCGCCTAACACGGATATTTACGTCACGGATTCCGGCCTCGTCATCAAGGTCGAGCTGGCTGGCATGAAAAGCGACAGCCTGGAGATCACTGTGGAAGGCCAGCGCGTCCGCATCAGCGGCGTCCGTCCCGACTGCTGCCGCGCGCCGCAATGCAGTTTTTTAGTGATGGAAATCACCTACGGCCCGTTTGAGACCGTGCTGGATCTGCCGGCAGGTTATGATTTGAGCCAGGCTAGGGCGATTTATGTGAACGGCTTTCTGCGGATTGATGTGCCGCCGGCACGCCAGCCGCAGACCAAGACCACCAAGGTTCCCATCAGTGAAGGAGTTTGACCGCGCTATGAATTTTCCGGCGCAGCGGGATTTTTTATAAAATGGCTGAAGACTCGACGATAAAATCGCCAGAGACAGAATTTGTCAGCATCCTCGGTTTGAACGAAAAATCCGAGATGCCGCAACGGGTTTCCTCGCGTTCATTGCCGGAGACCCTGCCCGTCCTCGGCCTCTCGGACATTGTTATTTTTCCTGGCGCGGTCGTGCCGCTGCTCGTCGAAACCGGCCCCAGCCTCAAGCTTATTGACGATCTCGTCGCCGGCGACCGCCTGCTCGCGGCCGTGTTGCAACGCAATCCTGATGTCGCCGAACCCGGCCCGGCAGACCTGCACAGCGTCGGCTGCGTTTCGCGACTGAACAAGATGGTAAAATTTCCGGACGGCACCGTCCGTGTGCTCGTCGAAGGTCTCTGGCGCATCCGCGTGGATAAATTTTCGCCGCCGGCGCCGTATCTCCGCGCCAGCTTTGAACTGCTTCGCGACGAGACGGAAGATTCCGTCGAACTGCAGGCGATGCTGCGGAACGCGCACAAACAGTTCGAGGAAATTGCGAAAATTTCCAGTTCGCTTTCCGAGCAGGTCAAAATCGCCGCGCTCAACACCGAGCATCCCGGCCACTTCGCCTATCTCATCGCCGCCAATCTGGGATTGCCGCTCGCGGAAAAACAGAAGCTGCTGGAAACCATTCCCGTCCGCGAACGCCTGCAAAAACTGCTGCCGCTGCTCAACCGTGAACAGGAAGTGCTGACGTTAAGTTCCAAGATCCAGAACGACGTCGCCTCGTCCATCGCCAAGACGCAACGCGATTTTTTCCTGCGCGAACAGCTCCGCGCCATCCAGCGCGAACTCGGCGACGCCGACCCGAACGCCAACGAAATCAAAACGCTCCGCGAAAAAGTCGAGCAGACGCCGATGCCCGACGAAGCGCGCAAAGCCGCGCGGCTGGAACTGGAACGGATGCAGCAGACGTCGCCCGCCGCCGCCGAATACGGCGTCTCGCGAAACTATCTCGACTGGATTTTGAACCTGCCGTGGGAAACCACCACGGAGGACAAGCTGGATTTAAAGACGGCGGAAAAAATCCTGGACGAACAGCATTTCGGCCTCGATAAAATCAAAGAACGTCTGCTTGAATTTCTCGCCGTCCTCAAGCGCCGCAAGCAGATCAAAGGGCCGATTCTGTGTTTCGTCGGCCCGCCCGGCGTCGGCAAAACCTCGCTCGGCAAAAGCATTGCCGACGCGCTGGGCCGGAAATTCGCCCGCATCTCGCTCGGCGGCATGCGCGATGAAGCCGAGATTCGCGGTCATCGCCGCACTTACGTCGGCGCGCTGCCCGGCCGCATCATCCAGACCCTGCGCCGCATTGAAAGTTGCAATCCCGTGATTCTGCTCGATGAACTGGACAAGGTCGGCGCGGATTTTCGCGGCGACCCGGCGTCGGCGTTGCTCGAAGTGCTCGACCCCGCGCAGAACAGCACGTTCACTGATCATTACCTTGACCTGCCGTTTGATTTGTCGCGCGTGCTGTTCATTACGACGGCGAACTGGCTCGAACCGATTCATCCCGCGCTGCGCGACCGGCTGGAAGTCATTGAACTGCCGAGCTACACCGAGTCGGAAAAATTGCAGATCGCCAGACGTTATCTCGTCCCACGCCAGATCGAGGAACACGGTTTGACGAATAAGGACGTGAAAATTTCCGACACCCTGCTCCGCGCGCTCATCCGTGGCTACACCCGCGAAGCCGGCGTGCGCCAGCTCGAACGCGAGATCGCCGCGCTCATCCGCAAGGCCACGCGGAAAATTGTTTCCAAAAATGGCGCGGCGGAAACAGTGAAGCTCAACGTCAAGGAACTCGAAAGTTATCTCGGTCACGCCAAGTTTGTTTCGGAAACGGCCGAGAAAATTTCCGAGTTCGGCATCGCCACCGGCCTCGCTTGGACACCGGTGGGCGGCGACGTTTTGTTCATCGAAGCGACGCGGATGCGCGGACGCGGCGGCCTGCTGTTGACCGGCTCGCTCGGCGAAGTGATGAAGGAAAGCGCGCAGACGGCGGTGAGTTATCTCCGCAGCCAGGCGAAAAAGCTCGATCTCGATCTGGACGATTACAGCAAACACGATCTGCACATCCACGTTCCGGCGGGTGCGACGCCGAAGGACGGCCCGAGCGCGGGCGTAACGCTCGTGGCGGCGCTGGCCTCGCTGTTAAGCAAGCGGCGCGTGCGTTCGGACACGGCGATGACGGGCGAAATCAGTTTGCGCGGACGCGTGATGCGCGTCGGCGGCATCAAGGAAAAAGTCATGGCGGCGGCGCGGTTCGGCGTGAAGCAAGTGATCTTGCCGGAGGGAAACAAACCCGACTGGCTGGACGTGCCGGCGGAAGTGCGCGCCAAGCTCAAAGTCCATTTCGTGAAGCAGATTTCCGAAGTGCTGCCACTCGCGCTGGAGGCGAAATGAAAATCTTTTCCATAATTGCCTCCGTAATTTTGCTGGCAGCCATTGGTGCGACAGCGGAGACGACGAACACTTTGTCCAAGGCGGAAATTGAAGGCCGGGAACTGGCACAACAGCTTTGCAACGCCCGACCGTCGGAAAACATCACCAATTCTGCGGTTTTAAAAATCCGCGACGCCAAAAAACACTGGCAGGAAATCCCCGTCCGCTTCCAGATAGCCGTGGTGGATGCGGAACCATCAAGCTGGGAAGCTTGTTACGAGACTACGGGCACAAACCATGTGCAGTTGACCATCAGCCGTGCCGCAAACCGGCCCAACCGTTATCGCCTGCTCACGAATGGCGAACCAGCCGGTTTGCGAGGCAGCGAAACCGATGTTCCTTTCGCCGGTTCAGACTTTTGGATTGGAGATTTTGGTCTGGAATTCTTTTCTTGGCCCGGTCAGAAAATCTTGAAAAAGGAATTCCACGACAACTGCGCCAGTATTGTGCTGGAGAGCAAGAATCCCCACCCTTCCACCAATGGCTATTCGCGCGTGGTTTCCCGGATTGAGGAGGAAAGCGGCGGCGTCATGGAAGCCAAAACCTACGACACCACAGGCCGCCTGCTGAAAGATTTTTATGTGAAGAGCCTGAAAAAGGTCAACGGACACTGGCAGGTGGAATTGGTGATCATGGACAACGTCCAGACCGGCTCGCGCACGCGGCTGGAGTTTGATTTGAAGAAGTGACGGAGCGCGGCTGGGGCAGCCCGCGTTCCGGGGAAATTCCATTGCGAATAACTCATGCCGCCGCGCGCTTGACTTCGATTTGCCGCCGCCTCACGCTGCGCGCGTTCGGCTATGAACTTGAATTTTAATCGGAAATTTTTGGCGGTGGTCGGCGGCGTCCTGCTGGCGGCACGGATTTTTGCGGCGGACACAAACGCGGTTCCAGGCATCACGCGCGAAGAGGTGGCGGACAATTATCTGCACATCCAAGAGCAGATCCACGCGTCGCAACTGGCCATCGAACAAAACCAGCAGGCCGCCGTGGACGCGGCCAAAAGCAACGCGGCGGCGCTGGCGGTGCGGTTGCAGTCGCTGGAGCAGACGGTCGCGGCGCAGCACGGCAGCGATGCCGAGGCCGCGCGTAGGACGCAGCAGTTCACGCTGTTTCTGGCGGGTGCATTCGGGCTGGCGGGGCTGGGCATCATGCTGTTGATGGTTTATTTCCAGTGGCGCGCGTTCACGCAGATCGCCCAGATCACCGCGCAGCAGCACGCCGCGATTGCCAACGCGGAAGCCGTCCACCAGCTCGCCGCCCCGGGCCGGGTGACGGTGGAGACTTCCAATAATCGTCTGCTCGACGTGGTGGGCCAACTGGAAAAACGCATCAACGAACTCGAAGGTGGCCAGCGGTTGCTGCCGGAGATCGCGTCCGTGAAAGCCACCGGTTTGCTGGATGAGGGACAAAAGTTTCTCGACGCCAACCAGCCGCAACCGGCGTTGGAAATTTTTGAAAAGTTTCTGGCCACGCAGCCGAACCACGCCGAGGCGCTGGTGAAAAAGGCGGCGGCGCTGGAGAAACTCGGTCGCGAACCGGAGGCGCTGATCTGCTGCGACCGCGCCATCGCGGCGGATGGAAAACTGGTCATCGCGTATCTACACAAGGGCGGCGTGCTGAACCGGCTGCGCCGTTACGATGAGGCGTTGAACTGCTACGAGCAGGCGCTGCTGGCGCAGGAGAAGAAGTCTGGCGCGAAGGTTTCCTAATCTTAATCTTCCTCTTAATCGTAATCTGCGGTTTTATTGATTAAGATTAAGATTACGAATTAGGATTAAGAACTGCCTGCGCGGACGATCAGTTGAAAATAATACGGTTGCGTTCGGATGCGAGATGGCTGCGGACCATTTCAATTTTCAGCTTCAACAGCTCGCGGTTTTCCTTCGACTGTTCACCGAGTTCCTTTTCCAGTTCGGAAATCCGCTGTTCGTAGGCACGAAGGCGTTCAAACATCGGTGTCTGCATGGCTTCGAGGCGGCGGGCGAGTTCGGTCAGTTCGGCGGCGGCGGTCTGCTGGGCGGCGAGGAGTTCGCGGCGCTGGGCGGCGAGTTCCTGCACGACGGCGTCCTTGAGTGCGTCCACGAGGTGCGGCGCGAGGCTGGACTGGGCGGCGTTCAACAGTGAATTGACGCTGGGCGGCGGGAGCGGCTGGGTTTTCTTGTGAAGAATTTTGGCGATGAACTGGTTGGCGTCCGGCGTGCCGTCGCGCCCGCACACGGGGCAGAAAACCGGCACGGGCATCCAGCCATTGTGCGGCTGGACTTCAAAGGAGTATTTCTGACCGCAGGCGCAAAAAATTTTGACAGGAATCATGCGTCGCCCTCACCAGAGGAATGATTTTTGTTCGCCGAACAACTGGCCGCCGTTCCAGAGCGTGACGCGCCAGGCGACGACGGAACCGAAATTTTTGTAATCATCGCCGCCGAGCGTGAGGGAGGTCCACTGGCGGAAAGTTCCGGGCGCGACTTCTGTTTCCAAAGTTTTCAACACGGGCCGGCCGCCAGCGCCGATGCCGCGCAACTCGGTGCGCAGCTTTAATTTTTCACCGGCGGATTTCGCCGCCTTCCATAGCACGTCGAAGCGGAGGGCGGAAACTTCATTGGTATGGCCGCGCAAAAAAACCTGATACGCGTCGCGGTCGAACAGGCTCGGTGAAGTGGCGGCGCGGCCTTGCTGGTCGAGCAAGAGCGGCAGCACTTTGACCACCTTGCCGGCGGCAGAATCGGCCGCGTGGGCGGCGGTGAACAAACCGAGCGAGAACAGCAAAATCAGGAGCGCGCGCATGGCGGAACGATAGCGGGCGACGTTTTGAATTCAACTCATTTCGTCCGGTAGAAGCTGACGACCTGGACGTTCGGGCCGGTGCGGAAAACGACGGCGGTGTATTGGTGCGAGACTTCGCCGATGGTGGCGGTGGCCACGACCTGATAGGTGTTACCCTGCTGCCCGAAGTTCGAAATCTGTGCGCCGCCGGGTGCGCCAGGCGTGCCAGGTGTCTGATTGAGGCCGGCGGCGGCGAGCAACGTGCGGGCGTCGTGGATGGGCGGGTCAGACTCGCGCGCCGTTTTGATGGCCTGCAAGGCAGCGGTGTCATTGCCCAGAATCGCCAGAAGCACTTTGTCGTCCGCTGTGAAAATGTTGACTTTGCCGTAAGAGAACGGCGTGAACACGTCGCGCAGACCGAAGGGATAGTCCGGCGTCTGCCCTGGCGCGGAGCCGAAGCCGAGGCGGTGCCGCGCGAAGCCCTGGCTGTTGGTTGGGCTGCCGCCAAAGAACATTTCCCGCGTGACGCCTTTGATGAGCTGGAGTTCGTCAATGTTGTCAATCGGCCCGTTCTTGGCGTTATACGGCGGGACGAGGCCCTGGTAATAATCGCTCTCCGCGCCGGCCATCCGTGTGCCGTCGTCCGGATCAATCCAGTCCAAGATCGAATCGGACACCACGGATATTTCGCTGGCGTCCACGCCCATGGTGGTGAGCACCTGCTGGAGCAGCGGCGCGGGGGCGGTGTTGATGTTGATTTTGCTTTCCAGCTCGGTCATGGAGAGCGAAACGGTGCCGGGACCGACCGGGAAATTGTCCAGCGACTCGAACGCCAGCGGGCCGTTCGTCTCCGGGCCGTCGCCGAGGCCGTGGTTCCAGTATTGATGCAAGGAGGTAAAGGAGTTGGGAGTCGGAGCTTCGAGCGCCAGCCACCAGCAAGCGCGATCCACGCCGCCGCGGCCGATCCAGTAAAACTGCTCGTCGTTGTTCGCGTTCGCGGCGAGCCGCGTCTCGACCTTCATGGCATACGCAAACGCGCCGGCCAGCAGCGTCAGCACCGTGACCGCCACCAGCACGATGATGACGGCGAAACCGGGATTATTTTTGGCGGGGGAAATTTTCATTTCAGCGCGGGGGAGTGCCGCCGCGCTGCACGGCCACCGGCATCATGACCGACGGCACGGTGAAGATGCGCGCGGCGGCGAATTCCGGCGCGCTGCCACCGGCGGCGGTGTTGCGGCCGAGCACGAGGTTCACCCGCAGCATCGGCGGGATGGAATTGGTGTTTTCCCATTCCGAAATCCACTCGGACTTGTTCGTGTCCCAGCACTCGACGGTGAACGCCTTGACGTTCCGTGCCAGCACCAGCGGGTATTGCTGCTCGTCCTGATCCATGTCCATGAGGATTGGATTCTGGCGGAGGATGAGGTTGTTTTCGCCGCCTTCACCGGCGGCAACCGAGAAGGTGACGCGGCGCGAATTGAAGTCCTTGCCGAGGCCGGAGCCGACAAATTTCCGGTCGCGCGGGAACGTGTCCGGCAGCCGCGCCGCGAAACTCAAGAACGCCTCGCCCTGGTTTTCCACGCGGAACCAGTAGTAGTTTTGCGACGCTTGGAACGACTGGATGCCCATGAGCGCGTCCTCGATGGTGCGCAGCACGACGCGCTGGCGTTGCGCCCGCGCGGCGGCGTCCTGGCCGACCTGCGTGGCGCGCATGACCAGCGCCCACGTCGCGTAAATCGCCGCGATGACCATGCCGAAAATCATCATAGCCACCATGATTTCAATCAGGGTGAACGCGCGGCGGCGGGATGGCGGCGGGCAGTTCATAGTGGTCTTTTCATTCCAATGCCGCCGTCGAGGCTGCCCGGCGGCGACTGTGGCTTGTAAAGAATCGTGGTCATGTCCGAAATGATTTCGTGGCCGTAAACCGGCTGGATGACGCACTCCACGCGGAACAGCCGGTTCGACCCGACCTCGACGATTTCGGCCGACCAGTTGTAGTCGCGGTAGGCCTTGCCGAGCAGTTCCGGGTCGCCGAGGTTGCCGCGATAAGTTCCCTCGACCAGTTTGTTCGTCGCCGCATACACCGCCAGCACCGGGCCGGCGTCCACCAGCGGCCGCTGCAGCCGGCGGACGTTGTTCAGCGAACTGGAAATCAGGCCGAGGATGGCAAACGCGGACACGCAAAAAATGATGATGGCGATCATCACTTCCAACAGTGAAAACGCCCGCCTTCGCTGCGGACTGGCTGGTGAATTTAATTTCATCGGTCCACGTCGGAAACCACCGGCAGGCCGGTCGCAAACTCCAGGGTGATTTTTCTTCGGTCGCCCTTGCCGATCAGCACGATCACCGCCTCGTCGCAGGTGCCGTCGGGGTTGAAAAAAATCTTGGCCCACTCTGACTCCGCGAAGTCCTGCCGGAAAATGTCCAGCATCGCGATCTCGATGCCGTCCGGCAGCGTGGACGAACTGACCAAGGTTGAACCTTTGCCCACGCCGCCGCCTTCCACCGAGAAGCTCCGTTCCGCCGGATGAAAAACCACGGCCACAGTTTGATTTTGGAAAATCGCCCTGGCCCGCGCCGAGGCGCAAACGTCCTGGACATCACTCACGGCTTTTCTCATGCCTTCTTTTTGCAGCGCCTTCATGATGGCCGGCAACCCCATCGCCGCCACGAGGCCGAGGATGGCCACGACAATCATGATTTCAATGAGCGTGAAGGCGCGGCGGAATTTTGAATTTTGAATTTTGAATGACGAATTGTTTTTCACATTCGCCATTCGCCAGCCGCAATTTAAAATTTCAAATTTCATCATCGGCTTAATGGATGGACGAAATCAACTTGAAGAGCGGCAGGAAAATGCTCAACAGCAGAAAGCCCACGACGATGGACATGACGATGATCAGCACCGGGCCGATGAGGTCGCTCATCACGCGCAGCGCATTCTTCAATTCGTTTTCGTAGGTGTCGGCGAGATTGTTGAGCGCGCCGGGCACGTCGCCGGTTTCCTCGCCGATGCGCACGAGGTCCACCATGAGCTGCGGGAACAATTTGCTCTGCGCCAGCGGCTGCGCGAGCGTCTTGCCGTCCGTCACCTCCGCACGCGTCTTGGCAATGGCTTCTTTGATCAGGCTGTTGGACATGACCTGCTCGGTGATTTTCAGCGCGGTCAAAACCGGCACGCCGTTTTGCAGCAGGGTGCCGAGCGTCCGCGCAAACTGGCCGAACAGATTTATCTTCACCACATTGCCGAAAACCGGCGCCTGCATCTTCCATTCGTCCATTTTTCGTCCGCCCGCCGCGCTGGATTGAAAGCGTTTGAACAGCACGATCACCGCGATCACCGTCAAGCCCAGCAGCCACCAATACTTCGTGAACAGCATGCTGATAAAAATCAACATCCGCGTCGGCAACGGCAGCGTAATGGTGAAGTCGCTAAAAATCGTGATGAACTTCGGCATCATCATCGTCATGAAAAAAATGACGAGCAGGATGCCCACGCAGATCACCATCACCGGATAAATCATCGCCGACTTGAACGTGGCCTGCACCTCCGCGAACTGCTGGAAATGGTTCGCCATGCGCCGCAACACCTGGACGAGCGAGCCGGCCGATTCACCGGCGCGCACCATGTTGATATACAGATCGGAAAAAATCCGGGGCTGCCGCTGCATCGCGTCCGACAACGACCGGCCCTCCGTCACTTCCTGCTTCAACTCGCGGCTCACCTCGGCGGGAATCCCCTTTGTTTGCAAGTGCGTCATGCTGTTGAGCGCCACGGTCAGCGGCATGCCCGATTGCAACAGGTTCGCCAGTTGCGTGGTGAACGTGGCCAGTTCCTGCAACTTCGGTTTCCGCTTCTGTGACAACTGCGCGCGCAACGTCGGCGGCAGAAACGAAGCGAGATCCACGCCCTTGCTCGCGGGTTTGCCATCGGCGACTGCGCCCGCGCGGGCGGTGTCCACGGCGATGGGGAAAAGTCCGAGCCGCTGGATTTGCATCAGTGCGGCTCCACGGTCAGCCCCGTCCAACACGCCCTCGACGAGTTCGCCGGAACGTTTGCGGGCTTTGTAAGAAAACTGCGGCATTTGTTCTTTTATTCAAAACCGGCGGCGGCGGAAAGTTTCAAAACAAAAAACCTGCTGGAACGCTTCCTCGTTCCAGCCGGTGAAGCGAATCGAGCCGTGCAGTTATTTTGCTGCCGCCGCCGTTGCCGGCGTGGAACTGGTGCGGTTAAAAAACCGTTGTAGACCGTCGCTCAAATTATCATCCACGCCTGGCAGCCGACAATGGAAACATCGTATCCTGCGCTCCGCTGTAGCCCATTTTTTGGGACAAGGCCATCTGGCTGTCCCCACTTCCGATTCAGTTCGGGTTGTGAATCGTGAACCATTCCAAGCCCATTGGGTGAGCGGGTAGTGGGCGGGTATTCGTGAAGTTCTGTCGAATCCTGGTGAAGGGTCAAAACCACCGCTGATTTACTGACAGATTCACTGACACCCGGCTCCCGCAGCGAAGAAAACCATTGATAATCCAACGCTTTCTGGCGATGGCAATAGTCG
>Ga0209746_1000869_pt1 | contig 14961 bp, 16 predicted proteins | sample BarGraNGADG00211_3_FD_184496 | JGI IMG/M metagenome (GOLD analysis project Ga0209746, IMG submission 184496) | Arctic peat soil microbial communities from Barrow, Alaska - Barrow Graham LP Ref core NGADG0011-211 (SPAdes) (version 2) | ecosystem: Environmental > Terrestrial > Soil > Wetlands >... | reverse complement strand
CCGGATACGGCTACGAAGGAATTGGAGGCGCTCCTGAGCCAGCGCGAGCGCATCACCGCCCTCGACCTGGCCGGAGACGAGGCACACTTCCCGGCCGAATGGTTCCGGGAGCACTTCCGCCGCGGGAGGGATGCCGGCTGGCACGTCACCGCCCACGCCGGGGAGATCGCAGGTCCGGAGTCCATCTGGCAGGCAATCCGCGAGCTAGGCGCGGAGCGCATCGGCCACGCCGTTCGCGCCGTGGAAGACCCGGCGCTGATGGATTACCTGTCCGAGCACCACATCGGGGTCGAGTCCTGTCTCACCAGCAACGTGCAGACCAGTTGCGTGCCAGACTACCCCAGTCACCCGCTCAAGACCTTCCTCGAGCACGGCATGCGTGCCACCATCAACACCGACGACCCGGGCATCAGCGGGATTGACCTGCCGTACGAATACAACGTGGCCGCCCCAAAGGCCGGACTGGCCGGGGTGCAAATCCGCCAGGCGCAGAGTAACGCGCTGGAGGCGGCGTTTTTGACGGAGCAGGAGAAACATGCCCTGCGGGCAAAGCAAAACCTTCCTTGAGTGGAAAGATTTGTTTGAAGAATTATTTGGATAGATTGCCATTGCAAGGAGATTGCTTACCCTTCCCCCTTCGGGAACCTTCGGTGGGCACGATGTCGCTTCGCTCGCAATCACACAATGTTACCGGGGAGAGCCGCCCAGGTCCACCCAACGCATCCAAATGTCATTCCCTTTCACCCTTCGGGTACTTTGCGGGGACGATGTGCAAGGGTGATGAATAAGCATCAGGAATTTTTGTGGGCGCCTCCTCAATTTGAGAAGGAATATTAGGCCAAAGCCTCAATATGAGTACATCCTGGCAGCGTTTTCGCGAACGATTGATCAACTTCTATCCGCCCCTGCTCGGCGCGGGGATCCGCTCACGTACCATTGACGAACACACGATCCGCGTGGAGATGAAACTGACCGCACTCAATCGCAACATCATTGGAGTCCACTTTGGCGGTTCGTTATATGCGATGTGTGACCCGTGGTTCATGCTGATCTTGATGCGCGCCTTGGGCACGGATTACATCGTGTGGGACAAGGCGGCCAGCATCCAGTTTTTGCAGCCGGGGCGTGGCACTGTGACAGCCACGTTTCATATTCCCCAGGAACGCATCGCCGAAATCCGTCTGGCAGCAGACCGCGGTCAGAAAATCGAGCCGACATTCGCTGTGGATGTGCTGGATGCGCAAGGCAAGGCGATTGCGCGCGTTGAAAAATTGCTCTACGTGCGCAAGAAATAATAGAGTCCGGACCTTCGCATGGAGGGGGCTTTGCCTAGGCCTTGAAGGCAAAGGCTTTGTTTTACGGGGGCACAGCCACCTTTTGAGCAAAATAGGTGGTTGTAAGCCAAAGCCCGAAGCAATCCCCTTAAACGTCATAATCACCTGGCAGGAGATTGCTTTGTCACCGCTTCACGGCACCTCGAAATGACATTTCCGGACTTTAGGAGATTATCTCCTTAACTTCCCGTCCCGACTTTTTCCGGTTGACCAGCCAGACCCCCGCCAGGATCAACACGCCGCCCAGCAGCGTGACAAGGTACAGGCGCTCCCCAAGGATGAGCGCGGCGACAACTACCGTGACCACCGGTTCCAGGTACAGGAATGCCCCCGTCTGCGCCACCGGTAGTGCCTGCAAGGCGTCGTACCAGAAGATGTAAGCCAGGCCGGAACAGAAAATCCCTAAAAAGGCGATGCCCGCCCAGCCGTCCCAAGGGATGTGTCCGATCTGGCTTAGTCCGCCCTGCGCAAAAAACAGGATGGAAGAGAACAGCCAGCCGAAAGTCATCACGTAGAACATCATCAATGTGGCCGGGTATTTTTTTAGTCCGCGCCGCGAAAGGACGGAAAAGACCGCCCAGTTCGGTGCACTGACGAGGATGAGGAAATCCCCTACCGTCCCGAATTTACCCGAGGCGAGCAGGACCAGATCGCCGCTCGTGACCACCAGCAGGACTCCGAAGGCTGAGAGCAAAATCCCTGCCACCTGCAACCAGAGCAGTTTTTCTTTCAGCGCCAGCCATCCCAGCAGCGCCATGAAGACCGGGATGCTGGCGACGATCCAGCCGGTGGTCGTAGCCTGCGAAGTGACCAGCCCGGTGGATTGCAGCCACTGGTGGAAGGTGATGCCCAGAAAACCCAACAGGGCAAAATACGGCCAGTCCCGTTTTTCGGGCAGGGCAAAATTCCTCCCGGCCAGCACGGCGATCCCCAGGATGACCACACCCATCGCAAAACGCAGCCAGACCACTACGTCCGGGCTGGCATAACGCAGGGCTACCTTGGTGGCCACGAACGAGGCTCCCCAGACCACTACAGCAAAGAGCGCCTCGAGTATTGCGCGGCGGCGGTTTATTCCCATGGCTGGAGAGTGTACCATAAGACAACTCTAACAAAACATTTACGCCACTTCTCGGCAGGACCAGTTAGAATAATTCCCATGAACCGCCCGCTCATCCTCGTCAACGTTGCCATGACCGCTGACGGCAAGATCGACAGCGCCGCCCGCAAAGGCGCAGCCATTTCGTCCATCGCAGACAAACGCCGCGTGGATGAATTTCGTGCCAGCGTGGATGCCGTCCTCGTCGGCGGTCGGACTCTGCTGAACGAAGATCCAAACCTGACAGTGAAATCCGCCTAGTTACGCGCCGAGCGGCTCCGCAAGTGGTGGCCTGAGAACCCGGCCAAGGTTGGAATTATATCGGAAATACCTGCCATAGGGGCGCATGGTTTACGCCTTGATGATGCGGGCGGACTCCGTCCGCCCCTACGGCAATTCTTGACCTCTGGTCCGGCGAAGGTTTATCTTTTCACCACCCGGTGCACTGCACCGGAAGTGCTTTCAGCTTTCAAAACCGCCGGGGTAAAGGTCCATGCCATGGGGCAGGAACGTGTCGACCTGGTGGCAGTTTTCCGGTCCCTGCACGAGGCGGGCATCCGCTCGGTGCTGGTCGAAGGGGGCGGAACGCTCATCGCTGACCTTTTCCGCCTCGGTCTGGTGGATGAACTGACCATCTACATCGCCCCGAAGATCTTTGGCGGCGCCTCTGCCCCCAGCCTGGCTGACGACTCCGGGTTTTTACCGGAGCAGGCTCCCGGTCTGAAACTGAAATCGGTGGAAAAATTCGATGACGAGGGCGGTATCCTCGTCCATTATTTTGTCGAACACATGGAGTAAATCATGGGACTCAACCACATGCAAATCAAAGAACTGCTTGACGAGGGCCGCGCCCATGCCTGTGATGGCGTCGGCCCGGACCACGTGTGTGTCAAGATCGCCGCGATTGCCGAACTGCCCTCCCGCTTCGGCCAGTTCCATATCGTTGCCTTTTACAATAACAAGGACGGCAAGGAACACGTCGCCATCGTGCGCGGCGACGTGACCGACGCCGAGGATGTGCCGGTACGCGTCCATTCCGAATGCCTGACCGGTGACGTGATCGGCTCACTGCGCTGCGACTGCCGCGACCAGCTCGAGACGGCCCTGCGCATGATCGGCGAGATGGACAAAGGCGTCCTGCTCTACATGCGCCAGGAAGGACGCGGCATCGGGCTGGTCAACAAGATCCGCGCCTATGGCCTGCAGGATCACGGCTACGACACAGTGGAGGCCAACATCGCCCTCGGCTTCCGCGATGATGAGCGCGAGTACAGTGTGGCGGCCCACATGCTTGAGTCACTGCACATAAAATCCATCCGCCTCATCACCAACAACCCGAAGAAAATCGAAGACCTGACGAAGAACGGCATCATCGTCACCGGGCGCATCCCGCACATCATGCAGCCCAACCAGTACAACCGCTTTTACCTGGAGACCAAGGCGCTGAAATCCGGACACCTGATGGACCTGCTCGGCAAGGAACACCTGCCCGAACAGGCCGACATCCCGGTCATCGAGGGCATGAACGGCGAACAAATAAACCTGATCAACAAAATCTACCACACCTATTCCCGGAGCGTTCCGCGCACCCGTTAAACACCTGGAGGAACCATGACTCTTGAAAATCGCGTAGCTGTAATCACCGGCGCCACCGGTGGTCTCGGTTCTGTCGTGACCCGGGAACTGGCCGCACATGGCGCAAATCTGGCCCTGCTGGACCGCGACCCCGATAAACTGGCCATCCTGACCGGCGGCCTGTCCCTGTCCGAAAGCCGCATACTTGCGCGACCCGTGGACCTGCTCGATCCATCCGAAACGAAATCCGCCGCCGAAGCAGTTGCCGCCAAATTTGGCAGGATTGACATCCTGCTGCATCTGGTCGGAGGCTGGATCGGCGGCAAAACCATCCTTGAATCCCCCACTGACGATCTGACTTTCATGCTCAACCAACACATCTGGGCGAGCTTCCATGTAACCCAGTCTTTCGTCCCGCATCTGGTCAGGAACGGCTGGGGACGCATCATTATGATCACATCCCCTTTTGCAGCCCGCCCAAACGCCAAAGGCGGTCCGTACGCCATCGGTAAATCCGGTCAGGAAGCCCTGATGCTGACGCTCTCGCAGGAACTGAAAGGCACCGGAGTCACCGCCAACTTGCTCCAGGCCAGGACGATTGACGCCAAGGGCGAGAAGGTCTCCGCTCCCTCGCCCGACAACGCTTCCTGGACTACCCCGGAGGAACTAGCTGCCGGTATCCTGTACCTGCTCTCGGATGAGGCCGGTACGGTCAATGGTGCGAAAATCCCGCTGTACGGTTCTTATTAACATCAATCCCGGCATTTTTGAAGATGCCGGGGATTTTTCTCCACCCATTTCCTTAAAGAGTCTTTGGAAATTCCCGCAGGATAGTATCAAATCGCTTATACTAAACGTCTTGCAATAGTGGGTTGTATTGGCGAACACAGTCGCTTCTTGTCCCGAAACAAACGACTGAAGTCGTTACTACTAGAAGTTTTTTGAGTTATACAAGATATCTACTTTATAAAACTCTTTCGGAGGATCTTGTGACACTGCAATCCGAAATTTTTGAACAACCCGAACGTCTGGCCTATCTACTGCACAGTCAGCGAGAGACCGTTGAGAAAATCGCCGCAGCCATCCGCCAGAGCGATATCCACTACGTTTTTCTAGCGGCGCGTGGCACATCGGATAATGCCGGGCGGTATGCCAACTACCTGTGGGGCGCGCAAAACCAACTGCCCCTGGCGCTGGCGACTCCCTCGCTGTTCACCTACTATAACCGTCCCCCAAAATTGGACGGTGCGCTGGTGGTCGGTGTATCCCAGTCGGGGCAATCGCCGGATATCGTCAGCGTTATCGAGGAGGGACGCCGCCAGGGCTGCCTGACCCTATCCATCACCAATGAGCCCGACTCGCCCCTGGCGCGCGCCGCCGATCTCGTCCTGGACATCCAGGCGGGTGACGAAAAGGCTGTCGCCGCCACCAAGACCTATACAACCGAACTGCTGGCGATTGCGATGCTCTCCGCGGCTCTAGCAGACGATAAAACACACTGGCGCGAATTGGGAAAAGTCTCCGGCTGGGCCGAAAGGGTGCTCAAACAGGATGTGCCGATTTCCCATTTGACCGAACGCTACCGCTTCATGCGCCAGTGCGTTGTGCTCGGGCGGGGTTTCAACTATTGCACAGCCTTCGAATGGGCTTTGAAACTCAAGGAACTGACTTACACCGTCGCCGAGCCGTATTCCTCCGCCGATTTCCAGCACGGCCCGATTGCCATGGTGGAGGGCGGATTCCCGGTCCTGGCTGTCGCTCCACGAGGAAAGGTCTTCGACTCGATGCAGGAGATGTTGGGTCGCCTGCGCGGCGACCAACTCGCCGAATTGGTCATCATCTCAGACGATAAGGGCGCCCTCTCGCTGGCGCAGTCTCCTATCCAACTGCCGGATGGGATACCCGAATGGCTCACGCCCATCGTCAGCATCATTCCTGCCCAACTTTTCGCCTACCATCTGACGCGGGCAAAAGGTATCAACCCCGAAAAACCGCGCACGATCGGGAAAGTGACTGAGACATATTAAAAACAATCGCCGCAGGCTGATTTCCTGCGGCGATTTTCTTCAGGGGTTATCCCCAATATCTATTTCTTCCAAAACTGCGGCAAGTAAGGCTTATGGGTCTCGAGCATATCCTCGAGCACTGCCGGGATCTTATCCGCTTTTGGCCCGAGCGGATGGGCGAGCAGGGCTTGATATGCTGCATTGCGGTCGCCGTGAACCGCCGCTTCAACCGTCAACAACTCGTACGCTTTAACTTGTGCAATCAGGCCAAAGCAGACGGGCGGCAGAGGTTCGGCAGGAAGCGGTTCCACGCCTTTGCGGCTGATCTTTGCCGGCATTTCCAGGACCCAATCCGCAGGCCACTCTTTCACGGCACCATTGTTCCGGGTATTAACGATGTGCGTCTCGCCTAAATCGTTGTAATGGGCGTTGAGCAATTGGGTTGCGACCGTAGAATAGTACGCGCCGCCGCGTTTCATCAAGGCCGCCGGAGGTTCCTTCAGGTTGGGATCGGCATACTCGCGCAGCAGGTCTTTCTCGATCTCAATCACTTCCTCCGCCCGTGACGGCGGCCACCCTTCCTGGGAGGCCAGTTTCTTATCGGTATGATAATAGTATTGCAAATAATGATTGGGTATCATGCGCAGAACCTCGACAGTGCGCGGGTCCCATTCGGGGTCTTCTTCCGCTTTGAGTGAGGTGATGTAACCTTCGATCACCTGCGGCCACACATCCTCCCCGTCCAAGGTGAAACCCCGGTGCCAGGAAAGATGATTCAAGCCCAGGGTGCGGAGTTCGGCGCGCTCGGGATCAATGTGTTTGCCCGTCGCCCGTTCAAGCTCCTCTATAATCGTCATCTTAGTGGTAATCGCGCTATTACAGACACCCACTGCCGTCACATCTGGAGCATATCTACTCAAGGCCTGTGTCACCAAGCCGGAAGGATTAGTAAAATTCGCCAACATCGCACCGGGAGCAAGTGCGCGCATATCTTTGGCAAGTTTGAGAATGACTGGTATCGTGCGCAGAGCCTTGGCCATACCACCCACACCGGTCGTCTCCTGCCCGATCAGGCCATGCCGCTTGCCCAGATACTCGTCCTTGCGGCGCGCTTCCATCTGTCCGACGCGTAACTGTGTAATCACATAGGACGCACTCCGTACAGCCTCACGCTGATCGGTGGTCAGTACAACCTTGAACGGAGACCCCCTGGCTTCCACCATGCGACGGGCAAATCCACCTACGGTTTCAAGACGGGCAGCATCAATGTCCATCAAGCAAAGTTCCTTTAGCGGAAATTGATCCGTGCGGGTTAAGAAACCATTGACCAGTTCAGGGGTATACGTGGAGCCGCCACCAATGACTGCAACTTTCATGAAATTATTCCTCTCAAAACAAAGGGTCTTGTTTTCAATGGTTATTATGTAAGCGCTTACATACAATTCTAACACATTATACCGCAGGCAAAAGACTCGGGGTGACGGAAAAGAAAATGTTGGATTTGATCATTCTCCCTTGCAATGCCCCTGCTCAGCGTTTATACTCAGCGGGAATAGCGTAAGAGCTATTCAATGTTTACGGAGACTACATGGAAGACCTTTATCGCGAAATCATTATAGACCACTACAAAAACCCGCAGTACCGCGGCCACCTCGACCCGAACAACATCCAGTTCGAGGACGATAACCCACTGTGCGGCGACCATATTGAAATCACCCTGCGTGTGGACGAATCCAGCAAAGTGACCGATGGACGTTTCGACGGAAAGGGCTGTGCCATCTCGCAAGCTTCCGCGGACCTGCTCATTGAGTCCATTATTGGGAAACCGTTGGATGAAGTTAAAAAACTAACCAAGCAGGATATCCTGGATTTGCTTGGAATCGAACTCGGTCCGGTGCGCCTAAAATGTGCGCTGCTCCCCTTAAAAGTGCTCAAGGCGGGTGTGTACGGTTTGGGCGAAACCAGCGATGAATTAGTCGAATAGATAATCAGGCCTAATCCCCAAATCACTGATCACCCGATCCCTATGTTCAATTACACCCCGCTCGATCCATCCAAACTAGAATACGTTGAAATCGCTCCGGCAGACCAAATCACCGATGGCGAGCGCCTGTTCGTCGAACTGGGTGGAAAATCCATCGTACTCTTCAACCTGGCTGGAAAGCTGTTCGCCATTGGCGATGTCTGTTCCAACGACAACGGCCCGGTTGGCGACGGGGAGATCGAAGAGAACGAGATCATCTGTCCGCGCCACGGGGCACGCTTTGACATCCGGTCCGGCAAAGCCACCTCCCTACCAGCTATAGTGGACATCCCGGCTTATCCGGTCCGGGTGGTGGGGGGGATGGTTCAGATTGGGATGCCGAAAGCATAAAAGATAAAACGAAAATCAAAAAGGCGGAAGCCGCGCGGCCTCCGCCTTTTTTGTTACTTCAAGTAATTTTGGATTTCCCTCTCTACCATATCTGCTACTTTCTCCAGCGCCGCGCGAACCTTAGGACTGAGTCCTGCACCCATGCCGAATTGCCCGCCGGCAATACCGATCAGCGTGACCCGGCAGTTTGCCAGCGAAGGAACCAACAAGCGGCCCAGTTGCAGGGTCTCGGCCACGCTCCAACCGTGGGCGGACCCGGCATCCGGGGTGAAACTAGCTAACTCGTCCGGGCCGAGGCAGATGACCGTCCCGGCGGAGGCAGACGACTGGACCGCGTCCACGAGAATCGCGGCGTCCATGCCCTCCAGCAGGTCGAGCAAGGCCAGCCCCGGCAGTTCGGAGAGTTCCACCTGCACCTGTGCGGCGCTGTCCGGATGCTGTGCCTGCCACAATTGGACAGCCTCCAGCCCAGCGGCGTCATCCCCGCGCAGGGATTGGCCAATTCCAAGAATGAGAATATTCATGGGTAAATTTTACCGCCAAGACAGCGTCCTGGCGGTAAGTAATTCTTCTTCCTATAGGTCACGCTTTAACGTGAACTACTTCTTTTATTTTCAACTTCAAGAAATGCGTGGCGCACGAGATGCACGGGTCGTACGCCCGCACCAGGTGCTCGGCGGTCAGGGTGGCAACATCCTGCTCCATCTTGACCAGTTTGGGCGCCAGAGCGAACAGGTCGGCCTCGATGCGCGGAAGGTTCTGGGCAGTGGGCGGGACTATCTTGGCGAACTTGACCATTCCCTGCTCATCAATCTTGTAGCGGTGGTAGAGAAGTCCGCGCGGCGCTTCGCTCATACCGCAGCCTTCGCCCGCCTTGAGCTTCAAGGCAAGGTGTGACGGTCCATCCAGCTGGTAAGCCTTGATCAGCTGGATGGCTTCTTCGTAGAAATGGACCAGTTCGACGGCGCGGGCAATCAGGGACTTGAAGGGGTTCTTGAGCGGTAGTTTGAGCTTGGCATCTTTCAGCGCCTTCTGCGCCGCCGGGAGCAACTGGGCGTGGTTCAGGTTCAGGCGCGCCAGCGGGCCTACCAGGTAAGTTCCTCCATAGGAGGTATGGCCGTGAAGGGCGTTCGAGCGCTGGACGTGTTCCTCGAAATAGCGCATTTCATAGTCCGCAACGGAGGTCTTACTGCCTTTCGACGACCATGCATCGCCATGCATGACACCGTATTCTTCAGGGTGGTGGATGGCGACGAATTCATAATCAATTTCCAGGTCCGGGTAGGGCAGGGTCAGCGACCACCGGACGGTCTCTTTGGCGGCTTCCAGTCCCCATTCCAGTTCGGGGAGCAGGGCTTTGAGCGGAGCCACATCCGGCCAGCGGTAGAAGCCGCCCACACAGGCGTTGACCGGGTGGACACTCCGCCCGCCGATGGCTTTCAGCACATCATTGCCGATCTTCTTCATCCGCAGAGCGTTCTTGACCACGTCCGGGACGATGGCGGCCAGATCGAGGGCGGAAGGCTGGCCGAGCAGATCGGGAGCCTGGAGCAGGTAGATGTGCAGGGCATGGCTCTCGATATATTCGCCGCAGTACATTAAACGCCGCAGGGCATAGACCTGTGGGCTGACTTCCACATCCAGGGCTTTTTCCAGGGCGGTGACGGAACTCATCTGGTAGGCCACCGGGCAAATACCGCAGATGCGGGCGGTGATGTCGGGCACTTCCTGCAAATAACGCCCAACGAGGAATCCCTCGAAAAAACGCGGGGGCTCGTAGATGTCGAGCCGGATTTCGACAACCTGCCCATCTTTCACACCGATATACAGGCCGCCTTCACCTTCGACGCGCGCCAGGGCGGCAACTTCAATCGTCTTCATTTGGCCTCCCTGCCTGAGGCGGCTTTCAGGGCGGCATCGGCTGCAGCTCGGAATGCCGGGGCATGACTGCTGAAACTGCGCAGCAGGTTTGCCGTCTCGTTGGGATAGCGGTCGTGCGGCATCATGCTGGCGATCAGCGCACTGAAATTTCCGGCGCTGGAGGGACCGAAACAGCCGTAACAGCCGCGTCCGTTCGCCGGACAAAGAGCGCCGCATCCCCCATGCACCGCCGGTCCCAGGCACGGGATCCCCAGCGCCACGACCACGCAGACAACGCCGCGGCGTTTGCATTCCAGGCAGACGGGACTGGGTGGGAAATTAGGCCTGCGGTTCTGGAGTAAAGCGGCGAGCACTTCAACAACCGTGCCCTTATTCACCGGGCAGCCCCAGATTTCCAAATCCACCGGGATATGGGCGGAGATGGGGGTGGATGTCTCGAGGTATTGCAGGAATTCGGGGTGAGCGTACACAGCCCTGGCGTATTCGTCAGCCCTGGCGAAGTTTCGCAGGGCCTGGATTCCGCCTGCCGTGGCGCAGGTGCCGAGGGAAACCAGGAACTTGCACTCGGCGCGGACTTCCTTGATGCGCTCTGCTTCATGCGGAGTGGTGACTGAGCCTTCGACGATGCCCACGTCGTACGGTCCCGGTTTCACGGTGCGGGTGGCTTCGAGGAAGTAAGCGATATCCACGGCGGAGGCCAGGTCGAGCAGTTCATCTTCCAGGTTCAGGATGGATAACTGGCAACCGTCGCAGGAGGAGAATTTGTAAACGGCCACTTTGGGTTTTGGACTGGTTTTCGGAGTGAGAGTCATTAATACTCCTCCACGTTGAAGATATTTTCCAGCACACTGAAGGGGAAGACCGGGCCATCCTTGCAGATAAAGAAGGGACCTTGCTGGCAATGGCCGCAAGCGCCCTGCCCGCATTTCATATTGCGTTCCAGCGAGATGTAGATGTGATCGGAAGGAATGCGGCGGGCCAGGGCTTCGTAGATGACGAAGCGCATCATGATCTCCGGGCCGCAAGTCAGAACGGCGGTCTTGTGCGGGTCGACCCGGAAGTGGTAGAACCACATCGGAACAACGCCCACGCGGCCGGTCCAGGTCTCGTCGCCGCGGTCCACTGTCACCTGCATGTCAATGCCGGCTTTTTGCCAGGTTTCATACTCGGTTGGGTACATCAGGTCTTTGGGTGTGCGCGCCCCGTAGAGCAGGGTGACTTTTCCGTACTTCTCGCGATTGCGGATAATTCGATAAATGGCGCCTCGCAGCGGGGGCAAGCCAATGCCGCCGCAGGCGATGACCACGTCCAACCCCTCAATGGCGTCCAGCGGCCAGGAGGTACCGAAGGGACCGCGGATCCCGACCACGTCACCAACTTTGAGACGGCTGGTGCCCCTGGTCACATTACCGATATGCCGGATGGTGTGGACGAGCAGGCCGTGTGCAGTTTCGAGATCGGAACTCATCGAGATGGCGGCTTCACCGTAACCGGGTACGTACAGCATGTTGAACTGTCCCGGCTCGAAGCGGTAGCGGTTCTCGACCTCGGGATCGGTGAACTTGAGCTGGAAAGTGGTCACCCCATCGATCTCCGGGATGATTTTAACAATCTCGGCCCAGTGGGGCAGGAGCAATTTGTCGGTGTAACCGGCGCTGTGCGCGGAAGTGTTGATCAGCGTGGTGGTCATGCCTTCACCTCCGCGCGGATGGCAGCCACTTCTTCGGTCAGGTCAATCCCCGCCGGGCACCAGGTGATACAGCGACCGCAGCCCACGCAGCCCAGTACATCGAACTGGCCCTTCCAGGCGCCCAATTTGTGGGTCAACCACTGGCGATAACGTGAGCGGATATTTGGACGGGTATTGCCGCCGACAACGTAAGAGTAGTGCGGATTGAAGCACGAGTCCCAGACACGCTCGCGGCGGGTGGACTTGCCGAGGATGTCCACCTGGTCAGTGGCATCCCAACAGAAGCAGGTCGGGCAGACCAGGGTGCAATTGGCGCACGAGAGGCAGCGTTTCCCAACCTCGGTCCAGCGTTCCGCCTCGAGCTGCCCGGTCAGCAGACCGGGCAAGTCGCTGGTATCCATCGTGCGGACCATGGATTCGGCGGCGCGTTCCAAGGCCTGGTTGGCGGTGTTCTGAACGAATGCCGAAGGCAGGTCATAGGTCCGGTCAGCCAACAGAGAGCGACCAAGTTCCGAGCCAACCTCCACCAGGAAAACCTCGTCCAATTCTGTCACACACAGGTCAAACCCGGCGGCGAGGCGCGGTCCGGTACCCATCGAGACGCAGAAGCAGGTCGCATCCGGGTCCAGGCAGTTGACGGCCAGGATGAACAGTCCCTCGCGGCGGAGGCGGTAGATGGGGTCGCTGAAATCTTCGCGCAGGAATACTCTGTCCTGGATGTGGATGGCAGCCAGTTCGCAAGCGCGCACGCCGATCAGGGCGTAGCGCGGGGTGGGTTCGTCATTTTCTTTGAGCAGCCATTTGCCATCTTTCACGGCGGTGAAAAGCGTGTGACGGGGTGGAAAGAGGAACTGCTTCCAGGACTGACCCCCGGGGATGAAGTCGAAGTAGCGATCCTTGCCGGTCTGGATCATCCGGTACGATCCGGGGTTCTGCTCACTGAGGATGCCACGCGGCAGATCCTTCAGGCCGTCAATTTTTGTATAAACGATGCTCTCGTCTTGCAGATGCGGACCGACGGTCTGAAAACCGTTCTTACGCAGGTCCGCCATCAGGAGGTCGAGTTCGGGTTTGGGAAGTGCGACGGTGCTTCCGATGGTCAGGGATTTATCAGTCATTCATGGTCTCCGTCGGTCCGGCAAACATGTCAATCAATTGCAAACGAGTTACCATCAGCTGGCTGGCAACAATATTGGCCAGCCGGCGCATCAGCAGATAGCCGAAGTCATGGTCGTTCTCGGCAAACTGGCGTAGTCCCTCTGCATCAATGCACGCCACCGTGCTGTCCAGCACGGCCACCGCACCGGCTATGCGCTGGTGCATACCCGGTGTGACGCTCGACCAGCCAAAAACGTCGTAAGGCTCGGCGGTGTAAAAGTGCATTTTGCCGTGATGGGGAACGAAAATATCCAGCGACACACGGCCCTCCAGGACGATGTAAACATAATCCTGCTTATCGCCTTCACGGAAAAAAGTTTCCCCCGCTTTCGCGTAGCGTAGGTGGGCAAGTTCAGCAGTTTTTTTAAAATGTTCGGGTGTCAGAGTACTGAACCACGGAATTTTTTGAAGGGCTGAGTGAATATCTTCCGCAGGGACCATACCGGTCTCTCCTTTACTTGAATAAGAACTTATCTGAAAATTATACTCCAGGAGGCCTCCCCGCCGCCGGAGACGTTGACGAGAGCAATTATAGGATTGATTCTAAGGTTATTTTCGCATTGATTGTAATATTTTTCACAATAAGCGCCAGTGCGTTCTTTCCTTTTCCGTCAGCGGATTGTCACACGTTTGGTTCTCCGGGTTTCGCCGTGTTGATGGGAGTTCCCGTTACAGGGAAAAAGATAGGTAGTATCTTCCTCGTCACCACGGTGATTCTCAAAGAACCCAAAGACCCGCATGTTTGAAGCAAGGGAAATATGCTAAAATCCGAACACCAAGTATTAGGTAGCAAAAGTTTAGAGAGCAGCGGAGCAATTCCATGAAGAAGATCATCCTGCCCGTCAAAGGGACACGCGATTTCTATCCGGAACAGATGGCCGTGCGTACCTGGTTATATAACACCGTACGAGGCGTTTCGGAGTCTTTCGGTTACCAGGAATGGGACGCACCATTCCTCGAAACTCTAGACCTGTACGCCGCTAAATCGGGCGAGGAACTGGTCAAGAAACAATCCTACGTTTTCACTGACCGGGGCGGGGATGAAATTACCCTGCGCCCGGAGCTGACCCCCTCGCTGGCGCGCATGATCGCTGCCCGCCAGAACGAATTGGCCTTTCCGGCCCGCTGGTGGTCGTTTGGACCGTTCTGGCGTTACGAAAGGCCTGGGCGCGGCCGCTCGCGTGAGTTTTTCCAATGGAATATTGACATGCTGGGTGTCAACTCCCCCGAAGCGGATGCCGAACTGGTCGCGATTGCCGCCGCGTTCCTGAAGGCGGTTGGCCTTACTCCGGCGCAGGCCCGTATCTGCGTCAACAACCGCCGCTTCATGGACGCCGAGTTCGACGCCCTGGGAATTCCGCCAGAAACAAAAGCAGACGTCGCAGGGCTGGTGGACCGCCGCGAAAAAATGGAGCCGGAGCCCTGGGAAACCAACGCCCTGGAGATCGGACTGACCCCGCAACAACTGGATGGGCTGAAATCCCTTCTCGCAGACGGGGAACGCTGGCGAAAGTCTGAGGAACTGGCCAGGTTGTTCGCGGCGCTCGAATCGCTGGGTTCGAAAGAGTATGTCCAGTTCGACCCCAACATTGTCCGCGGCCTGCTCTACTATACCGGTACCGTTTTCGAGGCTTTTGACATTACCGGGGGTGTCCGGCGCGCAATTTTGGGCGGCGGGCGGTACGACAACCTGCTGCGCGACGTGGGCGGCGAACCGCTCTCAGGGGTCGGTTTTGCGATGGGAGACGTGGTCCTTGGCCTCATCCTGCAGGAACTGGGACTGCTCCCAGCGCTTCCAGTCACACCATCGGCGGTGCTGGTGACCGTCTTCTCCCCGGAGCTGT
>Ga0209746_1000864_pt1 | contig 14999 bp, 12 predicted proteins | sample BarGraNGADG00211_3_FD_184496 | JGI IMG/M metagenome (GOLD analysis project Ga0209746, IMG submission 184496) | Arctic peat soil microbial communities from Barrow, Alaska - Barrow Graham LP Ref core NGADG0011-211 (SPAdes) (version 2) | ecosystem: Environmental > Terrestrial > Soil > Wetlands >... | reverse complement strand
TTCATCGGTCTTCCAGATCAGTTTCTTCTGATAATCGGCACCTTTCAAATCGGTCCTGATTTTTTCTTCCCATTGGGAAGTCGAAACAGGCGAAAATTCCGAAAACAGCTTTTTGTTTTGATCTTTCTTTTCCATGATTCAGATTAGTCGCAGGATGAGTTTCATTTAGAAAAGGACAGCAAAATTAATCAATTGTTCGTATATTTACGAGTAAATAGGATGTTTTATGCTGGTAAGTATAAGCGGATCTACAGGATTGATCGGCCGCGAATTAATCGATACCTATACCGATAAAGGGTGGACCTTCCGGATCATCAACAGGGATTCCTTCAGGTTGCCGGATAATGAATTCCTTGAAACGAAGATCGAACGGGCCGATGCTCTTATAAACCTTGCCGGAGCACCTATTTTAAAACGATGGACCGAAAATTACCGGAACGAAATTTATCGTAGCCGTGTTGAAACAACACGTAAGATCGCAAATGCGATCCTTCAGGCAAAAGTCAAACCGAAAGTTTTCATCTCCAACTCCGCCATCGGAATTTATGACACCCTGAATGTTCATACAGAAGAGAGCAACGGGTTCTCCGATAATTTCCTGGGAAAAGTTTGCCGTGACTGGGAAACGGAAGCCCTGGGAGCTGCTGGAAATACACGCATTGTCGTGCTCCGAACCGGAGTCGTCCTCAGTTCCAAGGGCGGGGCACTGAAGGCAGCCCATGGGCCTTTCAGTTTCGGGCTGGGAGGCATCATCGGAAATGGAGACCAATCGTTTTCATGGATCCACATCCATGATCTGATGCACATCTATCAATTCATACTGGAAAATGAAAACATCAGCGGCGTGGTCAATGCCGTTGCACCGAATCCCACCACCAATTTTCATTTTACAAAAACGTTTGGAAAAGTCTTGAACAAGATCACCGTTTTTAAAATTCCCCAGTCAGCATTGAAGCTCATATACGGGGATGCGGCGTCAACTCTGACAGAAGGGCAAAATGTGATCCCGGAAAAATTGCTCAAAAATGGATTTGAATTCGAATTTCCTACCATCGAAAAAGCGTTGCTGAACCTCTACAGGATCTGATCCGGTAACCCTTTAATTTATGATCTTCATTTCATCGATCAGCCGCTGCGCTCCTGCAAACTTATCGATGACAAAAAGGCAATAACGGATATCGAGCGTTATGTTCCTGCAAAGATCCGGGTCATACATCAGGTCGCTCATGGTTCCTTCCCAGTTACGGTCAAAATTCAGCCCGAGGAGGTAACCGTTGGCATCCAGAACCGGGCTGCCCGAATTCCCACCGGTCGTATGATTGGTTGCCGTGAAGGCAATGTGAAGTGAACCATCCCGGTCACCATAAGGCCCAAAATCCCGGTCGAGGAATAATTTCTTTAATTTCGGATGAACAGCGTAATCATAGATGGTCGAATCTTCTTTCTCAAGGATCCCTTTACTGGTCGTAAAATAATTGTAACTCACCGCATCGGCGGGTTGGAATCCACTGACATTTCCATATGCTATGCGAAGAGTTGAATTTGCATCCGGGTAGAACCTGCGTTTCCCCATTTCCATCTGTCCAGCCATGTAAATCCTTTGCAGGCTGTCGATCTTAGCATTGAATTTCTGAGACTGCGGACTGATATCCTTTGTATATCGCTCGTAGATGCTTTCACCAAAACGGTACAACGGATCCTTTTCCAGTTTCTTGTAATCGGAAGCCTTATAGGAACTGAGAAATTGAAAGATTTTTGCTGAATCAGGCAGCATGGAATGATCAAAATAATCATTATTGATCGCTGTGTAATTCCCCTGATATTTCTTCTCAAAATCCCGGAAAGCGACAGGCAGGAATTTTGCATCCATCTTCTCCGTCATCTCTTTTGTCATCGCCTCAAATACCTGCCGGTCGATCGCCGGCTGGTAGTCCTTATAGAAGCTTCGGGCTGCATTTTTCAGTTTCAGGACCGACTTCATAATTTCTTCCGACTTTGTTTTTTTGTCCTTGCTTTTTTTTACAAGATCAGCGAATCCGTCGGCAAACCTTACGATTTCGATCCCCATTCCGGCCTCTGCCAGGTAAACTGAAGCCATGTCAACCGGCCTGTAATTGTTATAGGTTTGATTGAATTCTTTCAGGATATTATTATAGGAATGAGGCTGGATACCGGGTAACGAATCTGCCCAATTCTGGAACTTTTTTTCAAATGTCTTTTTCTTTTCGATGGCATTGATTTTCTTAATGCCATTTGTTTCACCCATCATTTTTTTCCATCCATTGGCAATTCCCTGGTGTTTTGAAGTATATTGAATACGCACCTGTTTGCTTTCGTTCATTGCCTTATTGATAATGTCGAGACGTTGCTGGCGAAGATTGATCCGGATCGGATTCTCCTGGTTAGCGATCAGGTCGACCCCGAAAGAGGTCAGGTATTCGCGGGTGGCCCCCGGGTATCCGAAAACAAAAGTAAAATCGCCTTTTTGATAGCCTTTCAGGGATATGGGCAGGAATTTTTTCGGCTGATACGGAAGATTGTCTTTTGAATATTCAGCCGGTTCGTTATTGCTGTTTACATAGATGCGGAAAACCGAGAAATCGCCTCCATGCCGGGGCCACATCCAGTTATCCGTATCACCACCAAATTGCCCGATACCGGAAGGGGGCGCTCCAACCAGCCGGATATCTTTAAAAATCTCGGTTACAAACAAATAGTATTGGTTTCCATAATAAAACGACCGGACCTTTGCCTCATAAGAAGTAACAGCCATGACTTCTTTTTCAATTCCGGCAATATTTTGTTTGATGATCTGCATCCGTTGGAATTCGGGCATTTCATTCGTAACATTTTGCAGGACTTTCCCGGTCACTTCTTCCATCCGGATGAGGAGTGTAACCGTCAGCCCCGGGCAGGGAAGTTCTTCCCCGAACGAGTTAGCCCAGAAACCATCGGCCAGGTAATCGTGCCGGGGACTGCTAAGGCGTTGAATGGATCCGAGCCCGCAATGGTGATTGGTCAGGATCAGTCCATTCGGAGAAACGATCTCAGCCGTACATCCGCGGCCAAACTGAACAATGGCATCCTTCAGGGAAGAATGGTTGATGCTGTAAATGTCCTCGGCCGAAAGCTTTAGCCCCATGTCCTGCATCTGTTTAATATTCAGTTGCCGCAATAACACCGGGATCCACATCCCCTCTTCCGCACTGAGGGAAAAGTTAAAGGTTACTATCAGCAGGATGGAAACAAATAATTTTCTCATGTGCAATTCAGTTTAAACTTGACATAACAGATCTTCTTATCGATCTCCAGCCACATCTTTTCATAATAGGTCAGGATGGATATCACATCTTCCGAAAAACCGGAATGATAAAGGTCGTTGGTGGAAAATAAAAGCGAATGATGGTATAGCCCTATGATTTCTATTGTGTAATTGTAGAAATCCCGATCATCTGTTTTCAGGTGAAGAATGCCTTCCTGGCCGAGAAGAATCTTGTACCGATCAAGAAAAACCGGTGCGGTAAGACGTTTTCTTTCCTTGTTGGGCTGCGGATCAGGAAAGGTGATCCAGATTTCGGAAACTTCTCCCGGACCAAAAAATTTATTCACATGGTCGACCTGGGTCCGGATGAAGGCCACATTTTTCATCTCCTTTTCCTGGACCGTTTTGGCACCCCTCCACAACCGGGCACCTTTGAAGTCAATGCCAATGAAATTTTTTTCGGGATACTTCTCAGCCAATTCAATAGTATATTCGCCTTTCCCGCAACCCAGTTCAAGGATGATGGGATTCGTGTTGGAGAAAAAATCCTTTCCCCAGCAGGAAGATAATCGAAAATCCTCTTCAATTTCGTGATAGCGGGGCTGGAAGAGGTGCGGAAATGTAAGGTTTTCCTGGAAGTGAATTAGCTTCTTTTTGGCCACATAAGATATTATTTGGACAGCAACCAGGCCGAATAATTGTTTGAACGGACCGCTGCAAGTTGTCCTATAGCTTCGTCCCTGCTAAGGAAGGTTCCCACGCTGACCCTGAACAAGCCTGTTGTTGTTGTATCAAAGATCCCTGCATCGTATCCTTCCTGTTTCAGCTTTGCAACCAGGTTATCCGCATTTTCACGGAACCGGAAAGCGCCAACAATGATGGCGTAAGGCTTTTTTGCTGATGGATCAGAGTTTTCGCGAACTTCCGGTTTTACGACTTGCTTCACGGGGGCGGCAGATGAGGGCTGAACTGCAACGGCAATTTTTGGTACAGGATTTACGGATTTTTTTGAAGGGAGAAGAATCTTTGGGGATTCAACCCTCTTTTTAACTACCAAAGTTGAATTGGAAAAGAGGAAACCGGTGTAATTTTCGTGGAAACTCCGGATCTGATCCATATTTGTAAGGCTGAGGTACACAGCAAGTCCCACCGGAAGCGCCATTACCGCGGCCCACTTCAGTGTCCGTGTCAATTTTCCTGATTTCCCCGAAGGAGCATGGATATAACGGTCGAGCTTTTTTTCCAGCTTATCCTGCATCCCCGGACGCCGGATCGCAGGCGAAACCAAGGTAGTCAGCCCAAAGGCATCCGGCAGGTAATTGACAGAAGTATCCTGTTCAAACTGAAAGATGCCATCTGTTTCTTTTACAATCTTTCCGACTTTTTCAATGACAAGTTCCTGCCCGTTTTCCAGTTCCCGGTTCCAGTCCTCCAGCATCATTCGGATCAGCTCCATGGCATGTTCATATGGAATCTGTTCGGCCTGGGATATACAGGAAGCCAACAAGCCATCATTCTGTTTCAGATGGATGTTAAAGAGCAAGGATTTAAATGGGGGATAAAAAGTATGGTACACCGGGTTGATCATGGCAGGGGAATAGTTCCCTATAAATCCCCCAAATCCGGGGATGATCACGCAATCGTGCCGGTATAAAAGTTCTGGTATGTATTTTACGACGTTGATTTTCATTCTTTTAATGATAGAACCATAGAAATCTATCTTCTCCCGGATCTGCTAAGATATAAAAAACAGGAACAACTTGTCAGGAAATGTTCGTAATTTTTAATAAATCACCGGGAGTGTCGATGGCAATACTCTCATAATCAGTCTCCTTAACATGAATGGGATAGCCATTCTCGAGCCAACGGAGTTGCTCCAGCGACTCTGCTTTTTCAAGCAGAGAAACCGGAAGCTGCGTAATGCTGTTTAAAATCCCGGTGCGGTATCCATAAATTCCAATATGTTTGTAATAATTCGTTCCGCTGAGCCACTCCCCGGGTTCAGTTTCCCGTGAATATGGAATAGGTTGCCGGCTGAAATAGAGGGCCTTATAATTTCTATCAAAAACGACTTTTACCACATTTGGATTGATAAGGTCATCCCGTTGTGTGATCTTTTTTACCAGCGTTCCGATGACCACCTCTTCAGAAAGGAAACACCCGGCAAGCTGCGAGATTTGCTGCGGGTTAATGAAGGGTTCATCTCCCTGGATGTTGATCACAATATCAAATTCTGCTGCCCCGGGGAAATTCTTTACAACGGCATTGCATCTTTCGGTTCCGCTGTTCAGGGTTTCCGGCGTCATCATCACGTTCCCGTTAAAGGATCGGATGCAACAGGCAATCCTTTCATCATCTGTTGCAACGATCAGGTCATCCAGGAGAAGACATTCCCTGGCCTGCTCGTAAACTCTTTGGATCATGGGTTTCCCCATGATATCCGCCAGCGGTTTCCCCGGAAAGCGGCTGGAGCCGTACCGGGCCGGTATCACCCCAAGTATCTTCATGGAATTAAAAAAGTCCGTGCAATTCTGCGTTGATGCGGTCAATGACGTTGCCCAGGTGTTCAGGATTCTCGGCAATATTCATATTGTCGACCTCGATGATTAGTAACTTTCCGAGGTTATATTCGGAGATCCAGTTTTCATAACGTTAGTTCAGCCCTTTCAGGTAATCCAGCCGGATGGCATTTTCATACTCCCGGCCGCGTTTCTGAATCTGGTTTACGAGCGTGGGAACACTGGCCCGCAGGTAAATGAGCAGGTCAGGAGCCTGGATAAAGGAACTCATCAGGGAAAAAAGAGAGGAGTAATTTTCAAAATCCCGTGTGCTCATCAGGTTCATGGAATGCAGGTTGGGTGCAAAGATGTGGGCATCTTCATAGATGGTACGGTCCTGTACCACCGTGGTCCCCGATCTGCGAATCTCAACGACCTGACGGAAACGCGAATTCAGAAAATAGATCTGCAGGTTGAACGACCAACGCTGCATGTCTTCATAAAAACTGTTCAGGTAAGGGTTCGTATCCACATCTTCATAATGAGGCGCCCAACCGAAATGTTTGGCCAGCAATCCGGTCAACGTTGTCTTTCCGGATCCGATATTTCCAGCGATAGCAATATGCATAATTCGATTTCTAATACATTTCAAACATACAGAAAAAAGTCACAAGTCAACAGAAATGTTAATAATAACTTATTCACATAGGATTTTGCATCCCCAATATTTCTTCAATGTATTTCCGGTCGTTCGACAGTCGCGGCACTTTGTGCTGGCCACCCAGTTTGCCTTTGGATTTCAGCCAGGAATAGAAGGTGTTTTTAGGCATCACCCGGATAATGGGTTCCCCCATGACCATATCGTGATACCTTTTGGCCTCATAATCTGAATTCAATGATTTCAGGGCGTTGTCGAGGGTATTGATAAAAAAGCCGAGATCGCCGGGTTCCTGTTCAAACTCGATGAGCCATTCATGGGCGCCCCGTTTTTCCTGGTTAAAATAGACAGGACCGGCGGTGTACTCCGAAACAATGGCCTGGCATTTTTCACAGGCGACGGCAAGGGCTTTTTCAGCATTATCCATGATCACTTCCTCTCCAAAGGCATTGATGAAGTTCCGGGTCCTTCCGGAAATCTTGATCCTGTAAGGATTCAATGTGGTGAATGTGACCGTATCGCCGATAAGATACCGCCATAAACCGGCATTCGTTGAAATCACCAGGGCGTAATTAACACCTGTTTCCACCTCTTCCAGGGAGATGGTCTCCGGGTGATCCGATCCCAGCTGTTCGATGGGAAGAAATTCATAAAAGATCCCGTAATCCAGCATCAAAAGCATATCATCAGCACGATCGCGGTCCTGGATCCCAAAAAACCCTTCGGAGGCATTGTAGGTTTCCAGGTAATTCACTTTTGGAGATGGCAGAAGTTGATAGAATTGTTCCCGGTACGGAACAAAATTCACACCTCCGTGGATAAACAGTTCAAATCGCGGCCAGACTTCAAGAAGATTCGATTTCCCAGTAATCTGCAGCACTCTTCTGAACAATAACAGGGTCCAGGAAGGAACGCCGGATGCACTCGTAACATCATGGTTGATCGTGGCACCAGCCATTTTCTCGATCTTGTTATCCCATTCATCCATCAGGGCGATGGAAAGATTGGGTGTTCGCCTGAATTCCACCCAAAACGGTAAGTTCTGGATAATGATCGCAGAAAGGTCGCCTTCGTAATAGAAAGACTCATTGTTTATCTCCGTGACCTGGCGGCTTCCTCCCATGGCAATTCCTTTTCCATCAAAAAGCAAGGTGTCAGGATGGTTGTTGCAGTAGATTGAAAGCAGGTCTTTCCCCCCTTTAAAATGACATTCTTCGAGGGCTTCTTCACTTACCGGGATGAATTTACTTTTTTCGGCAGTGGTTCCGGATGATTTTGCGAACCATTTGATTTCCGAAGGCCATAAGATATTCTGTTCCCCCTTACGCAACCTTTCTATATAAGGTTTCATCGTTTCATAATCGTTAAGCGGGACACGTGCCTTGAATTCTTCCGGCCGTGTGATGGATTTATAATCGTAGATGCGGCCCCATTCGGTATTTTTTGCCTGGTTTAGCAACTGGCTGAACCAATCGAACTGCACTTCATGAGGATATTTCATGAAGAGCTCCATTTGATGGATTCTCTGTTTCATAAGCCAGGAAAGAACAGAATTTATCAGCGCCATGAGGAAATTATTGATCCGGAATCAAAAATACAATATATGATGGCTCATGAATCAAATGCAGTATATTTTAATTGATTCCAAATAAAATCTGTTTTATGCCCTAACAGGATGATATTAAGTGGTAACAAAAAATCCTTCAGCTGGGGTCGATCTGTCTATCCTTCTAAATTGATTTTAAATAATTTTTATTCCGGAATTTGGAATCAATATTCTTTTTTTCTACATTTGTATGCCCTAACAATTGCGTTCCTGAACACAGAACTTAATTTTTCACTCGACATAATAACTAACTGATAGTTTTGAAGCTATGAAAATTTTAGTATTGAATTGCGGAAGTTCTTCTATCAAGTATCAGCTCATTGACATGAGCAAAGAATACGAACTGCTTGCCAAAGGGTTATTGGACAGGATCGGGCTGGAGAGCAGTTTGCTTACTCACCAGGTTCCTGGAAAAGACAAGTATCAAACCACCCAGTTCGTACCGGACCACCAGGTTGGCATCAACCTTATCCTCAGAACGCTTAAGGATCCTGAGATTGGCGTCATTCAGGATGAAAGCGAAATTGCAGCGGTGGGGCACCGGGTTGCTCACTGAGGTGAAAATTTCAAGGCCAGTGTAAAGATCACTGCAAACGTTAAAAAGGACATAGAAAAATGCATTGAGATGGCGCCGCTGCACAATCCCGCCAACCTCAAAGGAATTTTATCCATTGAATCCATCCTGCCCCATGTTCCGCAGGTCGCTGTATTCGATACTTCGTTCCATCAAACCATGCCTCCCCACTCTTATCTTTATCCGATTCCTTATGAACTCTATGAAAAGTACAAAGTAAGAAGGTATGGCTTTCACGGCACTTCTCATAAATTTGTGAGCCAGAAAGCATGCCGTTACCTTGGGAGGGATTTTTATAATATCAACATCATTACCTGTCATCTTGGGAATGGATCTTCGGTCGCCGCGATCAAGAAAGGACAATCGATCGACACTTCCATGGGATTTACGCCGGTGGAGGGACTGATGATGGGTACCCGCAGCGGGGATGTTGACCTTGGCGTACTGCTCTATCTTGCAGAAAAAGATAACTTGAGCATGAAAGACACCAATAACCTCTTCAATAAAAAGAGCGGGGTCCTGGGGATCTCCGGGATATCCTACGATATGCGTGATGTGGAAACCGCCGCGGAAAAAGGAAATGTCCGCTGCCGCCTTGCACTTGACATGTTTGCCTACCGGGTCAAGAAATACATCGGGGCCTATGCTGCCGCGATGGGAGGTGTTGATCTTATCGTGTTCACCGGTGGTATCGGGGAAAATGATATCGAAACACGCCGTAAGATCCTGGAAGGACTTGAATTCATGGGTATTGATTATGACAATGAACGGAATTCATTGCTGAAGGGTAAAGAATTGATCGTCACCCGCCCGGGATCAAAAGTACTCGCCATGGTGATGCCCACCAACGAGGAACTGGTTATCGCCATCGACACCTATAATATTGTTACAGATTCTGATCTTAAATTTTAATATTCCCCCTGAAATAAAAAGATTCTTAAAATTTCTTAATTTAAAAAAAGAAAAAAATGAAAAAAATCAAATTGTACATTGTCGAGGATGAGATCATCCTCGCCAATGATTTGAAAAACCGCCTGACCGAGTTCGGTTATGAAGTGCTGGGAATTGATGGAAGAGGGGAAAAGGCAATTGAATCGATCAATGCACTTGCAGTTGATAGCAAGCAACCGGATATCATCCTTATGGATATCATACTTGCAGGGGAAATGGATGGAATTGAAACAGCAAAAATCCTCTCGGAAAAACACCATTGCGGGATCATTTTTCTTACATCCATGAATAAAACGGAAACATTCAACAAATCCTTTTCGATCAAACCCTACGCTTATGTTTTCAAGCCAATTGACATCGAACAGATACAGATGGCGATTGAACTTTCCAACTACCAGCGTAACCTCGAACTTTCGCAGGCAAAAGCCATCGCAGACCTTAAAATTGAAGTGGAACAGCGAAAAAAAGCGGAAAAAGAGACCGCGATGCGTTTGCAGGAAAAGATTAAGGCAGAACATAAGGTCAACCAGCTGTATAAGCAGAAGCAACAAATGGAAATGGATCTCATCAACCGCGAACTTGCCACTTCTTCCATTTTTATTTCCCAGAAGAATAAAATCATCGGGCTGATCCGGAAAGACGTGAACCGGTACCTCAGAAAAGGAAAAGCCATTACAAAAAGCGATTTTGTGAAAATCCTGAAAACCATCGATGAGAATGTTAAATTCGAGAACGACTGGTACCGGATCAAGGCTCATTTCGAGAAGATCCATCCCGGTTTCTTCGACCGTTTGCGTGAAAAGTTTCCACAACTTACACCCAACGATCATAAGGTCTGTGCACTGCTGCGCATGAATCTCAGCACAAAGGAAATTTCACAGATCCTGAAGATCACGGCTCCGAGCACGGAAATTTCTCGTATCCGCCTCCGGAAGAAACTGGTCCTTCCGAAGAATGTGAACCTGGTACAGTTTATTTGCCTGGTTTAACAAATTCTCCAAAAAAAAAGAGGGTGACCCATCAGGATTCAGCCTCTTTTTTATTTTCCCCAATATGGGTTACAACTCTTCCATCAACTCATCCGTCAAGGTGAGGTTGTGGTAAACATTCTGAACATCTTCATCTTCTTCGATGATGTCGATCAGCTTTAAAACTTTTCTTGCCGAATCGGTATCCAGAGTTTCTGTGGTTTTAGGGATGCGTTGTAAAGAAGCACTTTCAGGCTCGATGTTCAATTGCTCCATTTTCTTCATCATGTTCCCGAAATCTTCCATCGCAGTCGTGATAGTAAACAAATCATCTTCCAGAATAATATCTTCGGCGCCGGCATCAATAACTTCCATTTCAAATTCTTCCGGGTTCAATTCCCCTTTGGGGATTACAAAGATTCCTTTACGGTCAAAAAGATAATTCAGCGAACCATTTTTACCGAGTTCACCGCCGTGTTTATTAAAATATGCCCTTACATTGCTGACGGTACGCTGGATATTATCCGTGGTGGCGTCCACAAAGATGGCGATCCCGTGAGGGCCTTTTCCTTCATAAGTGGTCTCGATCAGCGCAGCAGCGTCTTTGTCAGCTCCTTTGTTGATGGCACGCTGGATCGTTTCCTTCAGCATACTGGCCCCTTTTGCGTTGGCGATGGCAAGCCGCAGGCGCGGGTTGTGTTCCGGGTCGGGGCCACTTTCCTTCACGGAAATGGTGATATCCTTAATGATTTTGGAAAAAATCTTGGAACGCTTTGCATCCAAAGCACCCTTTTTTCGTTTAATGGTTGACCATTTATTATGCCCTGACATAAAAGTTCAGATTGGTTGTTACTCTATATTCTCCAGATCGTTGTGAATTTTCTGTGTAAAAATAATAAAAATTGGCTTATTTATACAAAAACCCTTGGTAAATTTGGTGCAAGCATTCCCTAAAACCAAATCCTGTCAAGGTGATCCGATCGAAATGTTTTTTTCTTTACGGTTTGTTTTCCCTGATCCTCCTGTGCCGTTGTGCCAATCCGGTTACGCCTGAAGGGGGACCAAAAGATATTACCCAGCCCAAGCTGGCCGAATGTGACCCGCCTTTATTAACCACCCATTTCCATAAAAAAGATATCCGTATCACGTTCAATGAATACATTCAACTGAAGGACCAGAATAACCAGATCAATATCTCCCCACCAAAACTTCCTCATACCGATATACGGCTGCGCGGAAAATCCATCCTCATCAAGCTGGCCGATACCCTGAAACCCAATACGACCTATTCCATCAATTTCGGTGATGCCATTTCAGACCTGACTGAGAATAATGTCCTGAATGATTTCACCTACACGTTTTCGACCGGTTCCTACATCGACTCGCTGAGCCTGTCGGGAAAGATCATCAATGCATTCGACCAGGTTCCCCAGAAAGATGTGGTTGCGATGCTTTATATCAATGAAAATGACACCCTTCCCCTCGACTCTCTCCCGCTTCATATAAAGCCCTATTACCTGGCGAAAACAAAAGAGAATGGCGAATTCACGTTCAGGAACCTGAGAGATGTACCATTTCTGTTATTCGCTTTGAAGGACATGAACGGTGACTATATTTTTAACCTGCCAAATGAAAAAGTTGCTTTCTGCGACAGTCTTGTAAAAGGGAGCTATGTCAAGCCTCCTCCACCAGAAATCCTGAAAAAGGATTCCGTTGCAAAAGGCGACACACTCATCCCGAAAAAAGACACAGCCAGCATAAAAAAGCAAACAGCACCGGCCTATATAATCCTGCTGTTTGAAGAATCTGATTCCCTTCAAAAAATCCTTAAAGCCGACATGGTCAATGAAAACCAGATTGGGATCTTTTACCGGTTTCCAACGGTGAATCCGGAATTCATCCCGTTGAATTTCGCTGACATTTCCGGGTGGATGGTACCGGAATTCAACGCCACCAGGGATTCTGTTTATTTGTGGTTAAAAAACTCTGGAAAAGATTCTCTTATGCTTCGTTTGGTCGATAATGATAAAACCCTTGATACCGCCAGGATCAACCTGACAAAAAAGAATCCGAAGAAAAGGAAAGGAGATAAAGGCGCTGCCATCGTGATAAAGTTGCGACTTTCCACCAATATGCCGGATGCCCGGCTGAACCAGTTCAAAAGAGACCCGGTGATCATTTCTTCCTACCCATTATCAGGACAGGATCTTTCCCGAATCCTACTGGTGGATGGCAAGGATACCGTAAAACCAAAACTGGCTTTTGCAGATTCAATCAAAAGGAAACTCAGGGTTTCATACAAATGGAAAGAAGACCGCCCCTACCGGCTGATCATCCCCGATTCTATCTTCAATTCCATCAACGGCCGTTCGAACGATTCACTGGTTGTTTCCTTCAAAACCTATTCCGTCAGGGATTTCGGGTCAATCCAGATGACGCTCAGCATCAAAGATCCTTCCGGCAATTATCTTATTCAACTCATGGATGAAAAAGAAAACGTTTTAGAACAGAAAATAATTTCCGCATCTGGAAAATTGAAATTTGACTACCTCTTCCCTGGAAAATACAGGATCAAAGTCATCTTCGACCACAACCGGAACGGCCGGTGGGATACTGGAAAGTTTTCTAAGAAACTCCAGCCTGAAAAAGTTCAGTATTACCAAAAGATAATTGAAGTCCGCGCCAACTGGGATATTGACGAATCCTGGGAACTCTGATACGATTGCTTTTAGCTAACGCTGCAACGGTTGATACAGTCGATCACTGCTGTGAGATGTTCAAATTTCAGGGAATAGTAGATCATCTTCCCATCTCTTTTTGAGTCAAGCAATCCTTTGTTCTTCAAAATGTTCAGATGATGAGAGGCAGAAGCCTGTTCAAGATTCAGGTATTCATAAATCTCGGTAACAGTCATTTTAGAATTTACAGTAAGCAAATCAATGATCGCAATTCTCATGGGATGAGCAATTGCTCTTAATTTACTGGCAGCCAATTCGAGTTTCTCGACGTCTAAGGTTACTTTTTTCATTGTCAGTTTGAGTTAAGTGTCGTTGTTAATTGTTTAACAAGTGAAAGTTAGTGCAAATATAAAGAAAATATTAGATAAAAATAAATATGTAGATATATTAAAATTATTTTTCAAAAAGTCCAGTAAATGAAAACTTCTTTCCATTAAACAATCCTTTATCGCTAAGCTTAAGGTCGGGAATAACCAGCAGTGCCATGAACGATAAGGTCATGAAAGGCGCTTTCAGGGTGGTTTTCAACTTTTTTTTCACTTGTTCATTCAGGTTTTTATAAAGTCCTGCCACCTTATATCCATCCTCATCTGACATGATCCCGGCAACCGGTAGCGGTAAAACGAGTACTTCATCCCCGGAAGCAACAGAAATTCCTCCCTGCGAACTTACGATTGCATTGATCGCCGCCACGATGGATTCATCATCGGTTCCAACGGCAATAATATTATGGCTGTCGTGGGCAACGCAGGATGCGATAGCGCCCGATCTTAAGCCAAAGCCCTTTACAAACCCGACAGCCGGGGGTGCAGGAAAATACCGGTTCATCACAACAATCTTCAGAACGTCATGTTCAAGATCTGTTTTGACTTCGTTATTTTCGATCCGGGCATCGAAAATCAGCTCTTCTGTCACCAGTTGTCCGTCGATGGCTTTCATTACTCTGATCCTTTTCCCTCCGGGTCTTACAACGATATCTTCAGTTTTTACTGGTTTTGCATGAAACTGATTCACCGGTATTACCGGAACAGATGGGATCAATGTTTTTCCATTCTCAGCTACTTTCCGGCCATTGACATAGGTTGCAAGGATGGTAAAATTTTCAAGGTCATCCACCAGTATGAAATCGGCAGGGTCTCCCTGCTGAAGCAGGCCTGCGTCCAGGCGATAGTGCTTTACCGGGTTGTAGGTGGCGCACCGGAGTACCTTCATTTTGTCATAACCCAGGCTGAAGGCTCTTTTCACCAGCTGATTGATGTGGCCCGAAACCAGGTCGTTGGGGTGCTTGTCGTCGGAACAAAGCATGACCATTTCGGGATATTCTGTGATCAGGTCCGATAGCGCTTCAAAATTTTTGGCAGCGCTTCCTTCCCTGATCAGGATCTTCATGCCATACCGGATCTTTTCAACGGCTTCCTCCAGGGTGTAGCATTCATGATCAGTAGAGATACCGGCCCGAACATATTTTTCAGCAAGTTCACCGGTCAGGCCGGGAGCATGCCCATCCACCGGTTTGCCGTATTTTTTTGCCAGGGCAAGTTTCTGTGCAACCTGTTCATCCCCGTACACGACGCCCGGGAAATTCATCATCTCGGAAAGATACAAGATATCATCCGATTGCAGCAATTCATCAAGCTCCGCAAGGCCCAGGCTGCCGCCGGCTGTCTCAAAGCCGGTGGCCGGAACACAGGAAGATGCCCCAAAATAAAATTTAAAGGGTACCTTTTTCCCGTTTTCGATCATG
>Ga0209746_1000857_pt1 | contig 15092 bp, 14 predicted proteins | sample BarGraNGADG00211_3_FD_184496 | JGI IMG/M metagenome (GOLD analysis project Ga0209746, IMG submission 184496) | Arctic peat soil microbial communities from Barrow, Alaska - Barrow Graham LP Ref core NGADG0011-211 (SPAdes) (version 2) | ecosystem: Environmental > Terrestrial > Soil > Wetlands >... | reverse complement strand
ATGTTGTTTTCCTTGATACGGACGGAAAGTTTTTCTTCAAGCCGGATTGGATCAACCAAATCATTCACACGCAAACCGACGCGCGCCGCCTTGTCGCCGTAAGCGGGGCCGATGCCGCGCTTGGTCGTGCCGATTTTGTTTTTGCCCTTGAGCACTTCGCGCTGCGCGTCGAGTTCGCGGTGATATGGAAAAACGACGTGCGCCGTTTCGCTCAAGACGAAATTTTTGGCACTGACCTTGACTCCGATTTTTTTCAGCCCTTCAATTTCCTCAACGAGGCCAATCGGATCCACGACCACGCCGTTGCCGATGACGCACAATTTATTTTTCCGTAGAATGCCGGACGGCACGAGGTGCAGGACATATTTTTTTGGGCCGAGAAAAACCGTGTGTCCGGCATTATTGCCGCCGGCGTAGCGGACGACGACATCCGCTTGCTCCGTCAGCACGTCAATGATTTTACCTTTGCCTTCGTCGCCCCACTGGGCGCCGACGAGAATTGTGTTTGCCATAAATTTTTCTGCAAGCCGCGCCGGGTGTTCGCAATAAAAATCCCCGGATTTTTATCCGGGGCAAAGCGGCGGGGTCTTTGCATGAAGAAGCTAGGGATGCGGTCACCAGATGTCAATTCTGCAAAAGAGCTGGCCGGGTCTTAATCTTTTCAGCAAGCCGATGACGATTAAAAGCGGAATTAAGATGACGATTCCGAAAAATCAAATTGGCGGAGAGAGTGAGATTTGAACTCACGGTAGTGTTACCTACGCACGCTTTCCAGGCGTGTGCCTTAAACCACTCAGCCATCTCTCCACCGAAGCGCCAATGTGGCCGAGCGCGCCGCACTTTTCAATTCAAAACTCCTGCGACTTGCCGACGCTCCGTTTTTCCGGCAACATTCCGCGATGAAAAAAAACAAGTCCGCCGATCCGTTGCGTCCCTTTTCCAGCATCCTTTTTGACGGTGACGAACGCGCCGCTGCGCGCGCCATGCTTTATCCCGTCGGCTTCAAGGCCGAAGATTTCAAGAAGCCGCTCATCGGCGTCGCCTCGACGTGGAGCGATGTCACGCCGTGCAACATGCACCTCGACAAGCTCGCGCGGGAATCCGAGAAAGGCGTGAACGCCGGCGGTGGCAAGGCCATCATTTTTAACACGATTACAATTTCCGACGGCATCTCGATGGGCACGGAAGGCATGAAGTATTCGCTCGTCTCGCGCGAAGTCATCGCCGACTCGATTGAAACCGTCGTCGGCTGCGCGGGCATGGACGGCTATGTCGCCATCGGCGGTTGCGATAAAAACATGCCCGGCTCGCTCATCGCCATCGCGCGCATGAACCGGCCTGCCGTGTTCGTTTATGGCGGCACGATTCTGCCCGGCTGCATCACCGGCGATGCGCGCAAGCTCGATGTCGTTTCCGTTTTTGAAGCCATCGGCGTGCACGCGAACAAAAAAATTTCCGACGCTGAATTTCTCGCCGTCGAACAATGCGCCATTCCCGGCGCCGGTGCCTGCGGCGGAATGTATACCGCCAACACGATGGCCTCCGCCATCGAAGCGCTCGGCATGAGTCTGCCGAACAGCTCCGCGCAAAATGCCATTTCGCCCGCGAAGCTCGACGACTGCCGCCGCGCTGGTGCCGCCGTCGTGGAAATGCTTCGTCGCGGCATCAAGCCGCTCGACATTCTTACGAAGAAAGCCTTTGAAAACGCCATCACCGTGGTCATCGCGCTCGGCGGTTCCACGAATGCCGTGCTGCATCTGCTCGCCATCGCGCACGCCGCGAAGGTGAAGCTGACCATTGACGACTTCACGCGCATCGGCAAATGCGTGCCCGTCCTCGCCGACTTGAAGCCGAGCGGCAAACATCTTATGTCCGAACTCATCGCCATCGGCGGCATCCGGCCATTGATGAAAATGTTGCTCGACAAAAAATTGCTCCACGGCGACGCGCTCACCGTCACCGGCGAGACGATGGCCGAGACGTTGCGCGATGTGAAACCGTATCCCGCGTGGCAGACCATCATCCAGCCGTTCGATCAGCCGATTAAAAAGAACAGTCATATCGTTATCCTGCGCGGCAACCTGGCGGCGGACGGCGCGGTCGCGAAAATTTCCGGCAAGGAAGGTTTGCAGTTCAGCGGCAAGGCGATTGTGTTTGAATCCGAAGAGAAGGCGATGAAGGCCATCCTCAACGGCACGGTCAAGAAAGGCCACGTCATCGTCATCCGCTACGAAGGACCGAAGGGTGGCCCCGGCATGAGGGAAATGCTGTCGCCGACCGCAGCCATCATGGGCAAGGGACTCGGCAAGGACGTCGCGCTCATCACCGACGGACGGTTTTCCGGCGGCAGCCACGGCTTCGTCGTCGGGCACATCACGCCGGAGGCTTACATGGGCGGGACGATTGCGCTCGTGAAGAACGGCGACGCCATCACGATTGACGCCGAGAAACGGGAACTGACGCTGGCCATTCCCGCGAAGGAACTGGCCGCCCGCCGCCAAGCGTGGAAGAAACCCGCGCCCCGCTACACGCGCGGCGTGCTGGCGAAATACGCAGCGCACGTCACCAGCGCGTCGGAAGGCGCGGTGACGGATAAGGATTTGAAGTTGTGATTCACCGTCTGCTCGAATGACCATTTATCTCGATGTCTGTTGCCTGAATCGTCCCTTCGACGATCAAGTGCAGAATCGTGTGCGGCTCGAAGCCGAGGCCATCTTGAGCATTTTGGAAATGGCCGGTGCCGGGAAGTTGGAACTAGCCGGCAGCGACATCATTGACGGCGAGCTATCCCAAATGCCGGACGACGAGCGGCGCGAGAAGGTCGAACTGTTGCTGGGCGCAACCACAAAACATATTTCGCTCACCACGACCATTGAGCGGCGTTCAACCGAATTGCAGAAGTGGAACATCTCGCCGCTGGACGCCCTGCATCTGGCGTCGGCGGAAGCGGCACGAGTGGATTATTTTCTGACGACGGATGATTATCTCCTTCGCCGCGCCCGCCGCCATGCGGACGAACTCAAGGTAAAGGTTGAAAATCCGGCCAAATGGATTATACAGGAGGCGACCGATGAAAGCTGACACACTCAATCCCGCCAAACTGCGAGTCGCCGGATACAAGGCGCTCGCCGCTGCGCTTGGCCCGCTGGGCATGGCGAGATTTATCCGCCAATTCGAGCAAGGTCGCGGCGATTACACCCGCGAACGCCGCGAATGGTTGCGCGATCCATCGGTCGCCACTGTCGCTGCCCGCATCCGCGCGCGGAAGAAAAAACGCGTTTGATTGATACCGTCACGAGCGCCTCGCTCGGCGCGGTGACGGATGCGGATTTGAAGTTGTAATCAATTCTTGATTTCCGCGTTTTAACTATGAAGCCGAGAATTAAAAATTTTCTTTTGATGGCTGCTTTGTTTCTCGTCGCAGTTTCTGTGTTCGTTTATCGAAATAAAACTGACAAGGATGCGGCTATTTACCTTAACAGCGGCAGGGCGAAATTGGCCAATGGCGATTTGGACGGTGCATTGGCTGATTTTAATAAATCAATCGAACTCAAACCCGATGATGCTGCAGCTTACGGCGATTTGGGATTCTTAAAACAATCCAAAGGTGACTTGGATGGGGCGCTTGCCGATTTGAACAAAGCGATTAAATTCAAACCCAATTATGCCGGAGCCTACCTCAGTCGTGGATTTGTGAAACGATTCAAAGGCGATTTGGATGGAGCATTGGTTGATTTCAATAAAGCAATTGAAATTGCACCAAACTCTACTGATAACGACGTCACGCAAAATGGCGATCCCAGCCGCGCATTAGCTGATTTTGATGCTATGGTTTATGTTAATCGTGGTGAGGTAAAACAGCTTAAGGGTGATTTAGATGGTGCGTTGGTTGATTTCAACAAAGGCATTGAACTGAACCCGTCCAATCCAAAATACGCTATTACCTACGCCAATCGCGGCGCAATGAAATATGTAAGAGGCGACACAAACGGCGCAAAAGCTGACTTTGAAAAAGCCATTGCATTGAATCCAGCAATGCTGCAGTTAATTCAAGCGAAGGGCTATTTAACGAACGGAACAAATTCAAATTGATTTTAATCGCTTCCGAATCCCAACGGGATTCCATCCATCAGCCCAGGGTTGGTCCGAGCCGGACTGGCGAGGAATTACCCTGAGACATCCGTCCAAAATCATTTCCACCCCCAACTGGGTTGCATCCCCGTTCCCTCGCGCATGGATTCAGCAGCCATTTAACCGTAGCGGCGTCTCGGCAGAGCGCCGCATTCTTCCCCTTCATTATATTTTTCAAATGGCGGCTTTCTCCCGAAAGCCGCTACGGGGCGCGGCGTTCACGCCGCTTCACGATTCGCATCGAACACACGTTGAAATTTTTCCACGGCTTTCGCCATCGCCCGTTGAAACTGGCGGCGAAATTTGGGGAGAATATTTTCTTTGCCAACTCGCAGGTTTCTGATTCTCTATTCGCAGTCAATTCAACCCAAATCAATCTATGAAAAATTATTTCAAATCAATCGCGCTCGCGTCGCTGACGCTGGCGTCGGTCACGTCCGTGTGCAGCGCGGAAGAATCGGTTGCGGGAAAATGGAAGGGGGAATTCGATTCTCAAATCGGCGTGCAGAAATATACCTACGATTTCAAGCTCGACGGAACGAATGTCACCGGCAAAGCCGTCGGGGAAAAACCAACGGGAACGAACGAAGTGGCGATCACGGAAGGCAAGATCAACAAGGACGAAATTTCTTTCATTGAGCCGCTGAAATTTCAGGACAACGATATCCGCATCGAATACACGGGCAAAATCAAGGGCGACGAAATCAAGTTTCATCGCAAGGTGGGCGATTTTGCCGAGGAAGATTTTGTCGCCAAGCGCGTGACGGAAACCGACGCGAAGTCCGACGCGAAGCCTGAAACCAAGCCCGGCACAAATTCTCCGCCGGCCAAGCCGTAAAAAATTCGGTCAAGTCACCCGACCAAAAAATCATCAACCCTGCAAGGCCTGAATTTTTCCACCGCTCACAACCTCGCACGTTGAAGCGCCCTGAAGGTCGCGCTCCCGAATCGGACGCGGACGCGCAAATTTCTTAAAACTGTTTCAGGAACCGCACGTCGTTTTCGTAGAAGAGGCGGATGTCGTTGATGCCGTAACGGATCATCGCGATACGTTCGATACCGAAGCCGAACGCCCAGCCGCTCCAGACGGCGGGATCGTAGCCGACGTTCTCGAACACCTGCGGATGCACCATGCCGCAGCCGGCGATCTCCAGCCAGTCCTTGCCCATCTTCTTCACGAGCGCGCTGCTGAAATCAATCTCGAAGCTCGGTTCGGTGTAACTGAAATAGTGCGGACGGAAACGGATCTTCACGTCGCTGCCGAGCAGTTCCTTGAAGACGAATTCGACCGTGCCTTTGAGGTCGCCGACGGTAACGCCTTTGTCCACATAAAGTCCTTCAATCTGCTGGAAGGTCGGGTTGTGCGTGGCGTCGGCGTTGTCGCGGCGATACACGCGGCCCGGCACGATGATGCGCACGGGCGGCGGCTGCGATTTCATCACGCGGATTTGTACGGAGGAGGTGTGCGTGCGGAGAAGTCTGCGGTCACAGACCGCCGCTACAGCGGGTGTATTTTGTAGCGGCGCTGTGTCAGCGCCGTTCGTTGCCAAATAAAACGTGTCCTGGGCGTCGCGGGCGGGATGGTCGGCGGGCGTGTTGAGCGCGTCGAAGCAATGATACTCGTCCTCAATCTCCGGCCCGTCGGCGACGGCGAAACCAAGCTTGCGGAAAGCGCGCACGATGTCTTCGGTGACCTGCGTGAGCGGATGCAATTTGCCGAGCGCGCGGCGGCGTCCGGGCAATGTGAAATCGGTCGGCTCCTTCGGCAACGCGGCGGCGAGTTCAAGTTCCTCACGACGGGCGGCGAGCGTGGCCTCAAGTTCGACTTTGGCGACGTTGATGAGTTTGCCGGCGGCGGGCTTTTCCTCTTTCGAGAGCGTGCCGAGTTGTTTCATCAGCGCGGTGAACTTGCCGTTCGCGCCGAGCCACGCGCCCTTGGTTTGTTCAAGCGCGGCGAGGTCGGGCGCGGCTTTGAGTTCCGCGATGGCGGTTTGTTTCAGCGGTTCGATTACGTCAAGGAATCCAGCCATAAAATTTTGAAAATATTAGCCGCAAGAGGGCGCAAAGGACACAAAGAAAAATTTACAAATCGATGCAAGGCCAGTGGGCGTTGGATGTTCTCATTCCGAAAAGCAAAACGGGCGAGCCATTGCTGGTCGCCCGTTTATTTCAAATTTGAAATTTAAAATTTCAAACCGCTTAAGCCTTCGCCAGGACAGCGCCAGGCTTGGCCTTCAGCGCATTCTTGGCGATGGTCACCAGTTCGCCAAACGCGGCGGAATCCTGCGCGGCGAGGTCGGCGATGACCTTGCGGTCGAGCGCGCACTTGGCGGCCTTGAGACCTTCCATGAAGCGGCTGTAAGTCAGACCGGCAGCGCGGGCGGCGGCGTTGATGCGAATCTGCCAAAGATAGCGGAAGGTGCGCTTTTTGACGCGGCGATCGCGGTAGGCATATTGCCGGCCGTGGTCAACGGCGTCGGACGCGTAGCGGTAAAGTTTGGAACGTTTAAGACGGAAGCCTTTGGCGGCCGTCAGCATTCGTTTGCGACGTTTGCGGGAAGCGGGAGAGTTGGTAACACGCATGGTTCGTTATTCGTTAATTGTTTAATCGTTCAGTGGCTGAACGGGAGATTTTGGGTGATACGGTAGGCATCAGTTTTGTCAACCACCGCCATCTTGCCGAGACGGCGGAGGCGCTTGGCGTTTTTGGTTTGGGCCAAGTGGCGGCGGCCGGCGCGGGAGCGCATGACTTTGCCGGTGCCGGTGATTTTAAACCGCTTGGCTACGGCTTTTCTGGTCTTAATACCTTTGGGGCGTCGCATAAATTCAATTAGTGATAAAAAAGAGCGCGAAATCTACCTGTCCGCGCCACCCGAAGCAAGCGTGAAATTATTTTGAAACGATTGTCCGTTCCGTTCAGGGCAGGTTCGTGCTGATGTTGAACGGCATTCTGCCGGCCGGCTTGGTCACATCAATGGGCGCGCCCTCGTTGAGTTGCTTGAGAACGGAATCGGTGAGGTCGGCGCCGGGGTCGCTGTAAACCACGACTTCGGTGGCGGCGGAATTCAGGACGAGCGTGTAATTGCCGGCCTTGGCCTTGTCGGCGACGAACTTCTGGATGTCGGCGACGAGATTGCCGCTCATGCGCTGGCTTTTTTCAGCCAGATTCGATTCGGCCTGCCGCTGGTATCGTTCAAATTCGGCTTTCTGGTTGTTCATTTCCTTGGCCTTGTCGGCGATGGCCAGTTTGCGCTTGTCGCGTTCGCCCGCAGAAATGGCCGGGTCGTTGGCCTGTTCCAAAAGCTGTTTGTAATCGGCTTGGGACTTTTCAAGGTTGTCCGCCATGTCCTTGAGATCCTTGCGGAGGTCGGCCTTGCTTTTTTCCAGCAAGGTCTGGGCGGATTTGGTTTTCCAATAGCCGTTGAAAAGCTTCTTCATGTCCACGCTGGCCGTCTTGGTCTGCGCGAAGGCCGGCACGCTTAAAAATGCCAGCAGGGAAATGGTCAAAACAATGTTTCGGATGTTTTTCATAAAGTGCATAGAGAATCAGAATTTACTGACAAGGCCAACCAAAATCAGTTCAAAATTACCGGCGGCGGCGTTTCATCTTAAAATTCCCGCGTGTAGCCGACGCCGAACTGGAACTGGCCGCTGCTGCCGTTGAAATTGTCGTGGGTGATGGGAATGCCGTAGTCCAGCCGCAACGGGCCAAGGTGCGGGATATTCAGGCGCATGCCCAGACCCCAGTTGTCGTTGTAAGAACTGGAGAAGGAATAAGGCGCGGCGCCCACCGCGCCGATGTCGTAAAACAGCGCGAAGCGAAGGCTCACGCCGCCGTCCTTTTCAAAAATTGGCACGCTGTATTCGAGTGAGCCAAACCAATAACTGTCGCCGCCGATGGGTTCATTCGGCATGGCCCGGTTAATCCCATAACTTGGATCGCGCGGAGCGATGTTACGGAATTTGAAACCGCGCAGCGAGTAAAGACCACCCAAGTAATAGCGGTCGTAGAAAGGCACATCGCCGCCTTCGAGGCTGTCGGCGACGCCAGCGCGGCCGATGACCTCAAGGACGTGGCCCTTGAAGAAACCGGGGAAATACCAGGCGGTGTGGAGTTCCACCTTGTAAAATGTTTTGTCTCCAGTGCTGAATTCAGATGACAGTTCGCTGCGCTGGCCGTGGTTGGGGAGTTGGGTGCTGTTGCGCGTGTCGTAAGCCAGTGAGCCGCCGAGGCGCTGGTAAAGATGGTCGCCGGTCTCCTTCAGAATGTCTTGCGGCACTTTTGCAAAATTCGAAGGTCCCTGAAAGCCGTTATTCAGCGAAACGCCGATATCTTCAGCGGTGTAGCTGACACTGCCGATGAGAAAATCGCTGCCGAGGGCGCGGGTGAGGCTTATCTTCGCCCCGGTGCGGGTCTCGTCGTAAATGTTGTTCGGGCTTTCAAAATTAAGCTGGTGGCGGTAGAGGTCAACGCCCAGTGACAGCTTGCGGTTGAGGAACCAGGGTTCCGTGAAGGAAAGTTCGTAGTCCTGACGCAGCGTGCCGAGCTGGACGCGCAGGCGGATTTTCTGGCCGCCGCCGGTGAAGTAGGGCGGGTGGAACAAATCAAAGTTGCCCTGCGAAACTTCGGCGTAACCGACGAGCGAATCCACGGAGCTGAACCCGGCGCCGACGGTGAAGTTGCCGGTATTTTGTTCCTCGACGTTGACGACCAGGTTTTTTCGGCCGGCGATGGGTGGTTCCGTGGCTTCGGGACGCGGATCAACCTTGCTGAAATACTGCAGACCTTCGAGGCGCTGCTTGCTGATCTTGACGCGCACCATGTCGAGCGTGTCGCCGGGGGAGATCGCCAGTTCGCGGCGGATGACCTTGTCCTTGGTCTTGAGGTTGCCGCGAATTTCAATTTTTTGGACGTAGGATTTCTGCGAGTCGTCCATCTGAAATTCCAGATCCATCGTGCCGCTTTCGACGTTGGGAACGCGCAGCACGCGCAACGCCTGGCCCTGTGAAATTTCAATGTAGCCCTTGCTGCCGTAAAAATCCTGAACCGCCTCGGTGTCCTTGGTGAGGCCGTCGGGGGTGAACGTATCGCCTGAATCCATGGGCAAACCATGCGTGCCGAGCTTGCCCTTCAAATGTTGGAAATCATGCGTGGTTCGGAGTCCGCTGGTAATTTCCGCGTCGGTAAAAATTTTATTGCCCGACATTTTTACCTGGCCGACCTTGTATTGGCGGCCTTCATAAACGTAATATTTTACGTTCAACAGGTTGGTCGTCGCCCGCTCAAACTTCACGTCCTTGATCTCAAAATCCAGATAGCCGTGGTTGCGGTAAAAATTGTTCAGCCGGTCGCGGTCGCCGTCAAATTCATCCTGCTTGAAGTAGCCGCTGCCGGTGAGCCACGAAAACGACCAGCGCCGGATCGTCTTGAGTTCCTTGCGCAACTGCTTTTGTGGAAACGCCGTCGCGCCGGGAAATTCCACATTCGTGATCTTGACCTTGGGACTTTCCTCGATGTGAAAGGTGACCGAGCCGTGGCCGGTCGCCTCCTCGATGTTCAGGACATATTTCACGTGTGTGTCGGACAGGCCGTTTTTTTCATACAGCTTCTTCATCTCCTGCACGTCCACGAACAGCTTTTGTTCGTCCAACGGTTCGCCGACTTTCGCGGTGATTTTTTTCTTCAGCTTCGAGTCGCTCAACTTCTGGTTGCCTTCGAGCTTGATGTCGGTGATGCGCGGACGCACCTGGATGATGTAGGTCAGCACCACGCCGCCGTCATCAGCCTGATCCACCGAGACGCGGATGTTGTAAAATTGGCCCGTGCCGTAAAGCAGATGCACATCATCCTGCGTCAGGCCCATCTGATAACTGGAGCCGGACTTGGTCTTGATGTTGGAGCGGATGAATTGTTCGCTGACCGAGGCCGGCCCGACGAACTTCACGTCCACGCGGTCAATTTTTGGTCCCGTGCTCTGCGCCCAACCAGCGGTCGCGCAGCCTAACAACATGGAAACACTCAGGGGTCGAATGATGGATTTCATTTTTTTATCTGCCAGATGGCACGTCTTCGTCGCTAAATTTTGCTGCGCTTTCAAAGCGCGTGTATGTTTTTAAAAAAGTCAAATTAACATCGCCCGTCGGCCCGTTGCGCTGCTTGGCGATCAGAAAATTCACCGGCACGCCGTCGCTTTCCTCGGGCGGTGCGCCGTCTTCATCGTCACCGGCGTTCGGCTTGTAAAGCAGCCCGACCAGATCCGCGTCCTGCTCGAGGGAACCCGATTCGCGCAGGTCGCTCAACCGTGGTTTCCGGCTCTTGTCCTTCTCCAGTTCACGGTTCAACTGGCTCAAAATAATGATCGGCACGTTCAATTCCTTCGCCAGCGCCTTCACGCCGCTGGAAATATCCGCGATTTCCTGCTGCCGGTTTTCTTGCGCCCGCCGCGCAGTAGAGTTTAGAAGCTGCAAATAGTCAATGATAAACAACTTGATTCCATGCTGCTGCGCCATGCGCCGCGCCCGCGCCCGCAACTGCAAAATCGAAAGCCCCGCCGTGTCGTCAATGAACAGTTTCGACCCCGCCAGCCGGCCCGACGCGCTCATCAATTTCGGAAAATCCGACTCGCTCATGAACCCGTCGCGGATGCTCCGTAGATTCACGCGCGCCACCGAGCACAACATGCGCAGCACCAGCGCCGCCGCGCTCATTTCCAGGCTGAACACCCCCACCGGCTGCTGCGATTCCAGCGCGACGTGTTCCGCAATGTTCATCGCCAGCGACGTTTTGCCCATCGAAGGCCGCGCCGCGATGATGATCATCTCCCCGCCGTGCAACCCGTCCGTCAGCCTGTCCAGATCCGGGAAACCCGTCGCCAGCCCGCTCAACTGACCCTTGCGGCTGAAATAATTTTCAATCTGGCCGAGCGACTGCGTCACCAGCTCCTTCACGCCGACGATGTTGCCCTGCGCCCGCGATTCGTTGACGCGCAAAATTTCCTTCTCCACATCATCCAGCAGCGCCTCCACATCGCCTTCGTAATCAAAAACGCGCCCCACGACCTCCGTGCAGGTCTGGATCAATTTCCGCAGCAAAAATTTTTCCCGGACGATGTCGAGGTAATAGCTCAAGTTCGCCGCGCTCGGCACCGCATCCTGCAACTGGCTCAAATACGCGATGCCGCCAATCTGCTCCAGCAACTGCCGGTCCTTCAAATTTTGCTGCACCGTGATCAAATCAATCGCCTTCCGCGTATTAAACATTTCTGCCAGCGTCTCGTAAATTGTCTGGTGCCGCAGATCATAAAACGCCTCCTTGCCATTGTCCTTGAGCTTCTCGATGCACTCGCCCAGGCATTCGTTCGGCGACAACAGCGCGCAACCCAGCACGCCCTGTTCGGCCTCCGGCGAATGCGGCGGCAAACGGTCAACCGCCGGGCGGGCATCGGAGCGGGCCGGCTTCTGCCGCCGCGCTTTTTTCAAATCAGCACCCGCACCGGCGGGTTCGGAAACGGAATCAATCATGCGAACAGAATCGCCGTTGGAAAATCGGCGGCAAGACAAAGTTGTTTTTCTTGTTCCCACATTATTCGCCGTCCCAATTTCAAATAAAAAAGCAGCACCCGATCGGATGCGGCTGGTGAAATGAAACTCTGCGCCAAAATTATTTCGCCGGCTGGCTTTTGGCGGCGGCCTTGGCCGCCTTCTTGGCGACCGCCGCCGGGGACGGCGAGGTGTCCACCGTGAAGCCGTAATCGCCGAGCGCGTGCTCGTTGCCCTTGTTCACGCCCAGCAGCAGGTCGCGCGCGGCCGTCACATAAAAGCGCACCGTGTTGTTGCGCAACTGCCCGGACTGGCCCAGCGTCAGGTCCCGGTTTTCCGTGGCCGTCTCGGCCTGCTTGGCCAGGGTGTCGGCCAGTGTGTTTTGCGTGTCCGCCGTGTCAACCAGCGGGGGCAGGTTCGTCCAGTTCTTGATGGCCTTGAGCGGACTGCCCGCGCCCAGCTTGTCGTCCTGCGCCTGCACCGCCAGCGCCAGTTTGATGAGTGCACCCGCATTCGTGGGGATGTCCACCCGGAATGAATTGTTTGCCATAATTTTATTCTTTTTTTGTTCTGCGCCCCCCGGCCACATGGCCGGCGAACAACTCCCATTCAATACCCGTCTGGCAAAATTACAACCGGCCCGCCGCAAGTATAATCCCCGCTGAAATAATAATTCACCAAAACTTCATTACGGGGCAGCCCGTCGGCGAATTGGCGCATCATAATCCAGTTCCTGGGCAGGCGGAGCCGGGTATGGAGCAACCCGCTGATGATTTCCTGCTCCAAAATTGGCGCGGGCTGTTCCCAACCTGAACCCTGATGCTCCAGAATCGGCTCCGGCTGTTCCAGAATAGAACTTGCCTGCTCCCGGCCTGCATCCGGCTGCTCCCCACCTCGGTTTTGATGCTCCAAACTTGAATTTTGGAGCAGCCAGATTCAATTATGGCGCAGGAAAATTGAAGAATAACAGGGATTTAGGCCATTTTGCCAGGCCGGGACGGAAAATGAGGGGAAAACCGTTGCTGCCAAAGACGCGGCACGCTGCTCCTTCTCCTTGGGGAGAAGGCCGGGTTGAGGGAGGTCGTTAAACTAACTTTCCGGCAGGTGCAAACGTCGCGCAGGCGTTTGGCCATGACGCACAGGCATGGGCGAAATATCAAAGCCCATCCCACGCGCGGATTTTCAAGGGGACAGCGGACGATTCTCCTTTTCCGTGTGGAGATGACCGGGTTGAGGAAGAATGTGCAAAATAAAAATGCGGACGAACAAAGCTTAAGCCGCAATCACATTAAATTCGCTTTCTGAACCGGGAGGATTTTGTATTATTGTGTCAACAGCAAATTGGTTTAAGCCTATCCATTCAATATTACCAGTTGCTAATATTGCTCCATCGGCAGTGATAGAATGGTCCAAACTTGATTTATTCAGGAATTGCACAGCAACTCTAACGAAACCACCGTTACCGGGCTCTACAATCAACTTACCATTGCCAGCTTCAATTCCTTTTTTTGTGCGCAGCTTAAAATGGACGGATTTGCCATGTAATGCAGCAACCGAAAATTTGCATTTACACCAATCAGGAGCGTTATTGTTTGGGTCGCATGGCATAAAAACTAGCTCAAATCGTCTTCTATCGTTTTTGATGAAATTCTCATTGGATTTGGTCCAGATTTTGAAATCTGCATCACGTCCTGCGGTTACAGCTGAAATTCAATCAATCTGGACTCAAAATATCTGTTTTTTGAGTCTCGCATTTTTACTTTTAACGAATAGCAGCCTGCTTGAAATTCTGAAAGTTCTGGCTTGTAATTTACTACGCAGGGAATTTGCATTCCGCCCCGAATGATAATGGGGGTATGTGAGCTTAAAAACTCACGCCCTTCAACATGATTGTTTGCGGATGCTTCCACGGTTCTATTTGACGGCGGACAAACTTCAGTTTTACAAACAAACAGTTCCTTGGAACGAAAAGTAGAGCCAGATGCCTGAACTAGGCATCGTAGTTGCAGGTGAATATTACGACAATTGGGATCAGGACAACGAAGCGCTGCAAATAGCCATTTATCCACGAAAATTTTTATTTTAAGGTTTTTTACCCGCTCAACATAATAAGTTACCGCAAGTATAATAGCGGTTATCGCGGTAGCGACGGCAGTTAGCGTGTTTGGCAAATCTTTCATGATTTACTTGGTTTATATCTGTATCTTCGAATAATACATTACACCAGCTTCTTCGCAATATGTTCGTCCAAGATTTCCTGGACGGTCAGGGCGACGATGACTTTGTGACTGCGCTTGAAGAATGATTCGATTTCCTGCAACGCATCCGACGTGAAATCGAACGACACGAAGAAACCTTTCTCGCAATCCTCGCGCATCATCATGGCTTCAAAGGCGTCAATGTCCGGGCGGCCGGCCTTGTCTTTCTGTTTCACCTGGATGGGATACCAGCGTTCTTTCAGGCCGAGTTCGCCGTCCTGCTGCTTGCGCGGCGCGGCACTGGAGGAGACGGGGAAGATGCGGCCATCCACGCCCATGTCGCCGACCTGCACCTTGTTTGGGATGCCGCCGAGGGCGATGACGGCCCAGTTCTCAAATTCAAACGGCGGGATGACGCGCAGCTTCTCCACCGTCCACGGCAAATCGCGGACGACAAAGCCGCGTCCAGCGCGCCAGAGCGGTTCGCTTTCCGGCAGGCCGCAAACATCGCGCAGGCGTTTGGCCATGACGCGGCAGGCGGTGGGCGAAATATCAATGCCAATCCACTGGCGTTTCAAATTCTGCGCCGCGACGAGCGCCGTGCCGCAGCCGCAGAACGCATCAAGAACGATGTCGTTTTCTTTACTGCTGGCTTTAATGATGCGTTCGAGCAATGCCAGCGGTTTTTGTGTTGGATAACCAAGACGTTCCGACGATTGCGAAGAAACTGGAGGGATGTCGTCCCAAACATTATCAACTGGCATTCCTTCACCTTCATTCAGAACTTTTTTCATGCGTGGCATCCCGCCTTCTTTTTCAGGCCAGTAAATTTGTCCTTGAGCGTCTAATTCATCAAGTTCGGACGGAACACGAATCCAATGACGAAGTTTTGCGGTAACATCAATTCCACGCCAAACTTTTCCGGTTTCACCCTTGCGAATACCAGCACCAGTTAAATCGGTGAGTGAATATCGGTTTCCAGTTTTTGAATCTACATTGCGATAATTCGTTTCCAGATATTCTTTGTCGTAAGGTCTGGTTTGTTTATTCCAAGTGTAATCATCGCTAGAGGTGTAAAAGAAAATTGAATCGGTTACATGACCAAAGCCCTGCGTGTCGCCGTGAGAGCTTGTTCGTTTCCAAATTATTTCCGCTTGAAAATTATTCGCGTTAAAAATCTGGTCGAGCATTTGTTTGACGTAATGGCTGGCGTGCCAGTCGCAG
>Ga0209746_1000855_pt1 | contig 15098 bp, 13 predicted proteins | sample BarGraNGADG00211_3_FD_184496 | JGI IMG/M metagenome (GOLD analysis project Ga0209746, IMG submission 184496) | Arctic peat soil microbial communities from Barrow, Alaska - Barrow Graham LP Ref core NGADG0011-211 (SPAdes) (version 2) | ecosystem: Environmental > Terrestrial > Soil > Wetlands >... | reverse complement strand
CAGAAGAGCTCCTCCGCTTTATCAAAGGACCGGATTTTCCGACAGGCGGAACCATACAGGGAATACAAGGTATAAAGGACTCCTTTGAAACAGGAAAAGGAAGGATAGTTGTCCGTTCCAAGACAGATATTGAGGTGAGTGACAGCGGAAGGGAGACAATAGTTGTCACCGAGATTCCTTATATGGTAAACAAGCGTGAACTTATCGAAAAGATAGCCGAATTGGTTGAGGAGAAAAAAGTTGAGGGAATTGCTTACATAAACGACGAGAGTGATCGCACTGGAATGCGCATTGTAATAAGGCTGAAGATGAGTGCTGTAGCAAATGTGGTTCTTAATATGCTCTACAAATATACACAACTACAGTCAAGTTTCTCTGTAAACAACATTGCTCTTGTAGATGGAAGACCCAGATTGCTCAATCTTAAGCAACTGATAAAATATTTTGTTCGTCACAGACATGACGTGATTATCCGCAGAGCCCGCTTTTAACTGGATCAGGCAGAAAAGAGAGCCCATATTTTGGAAGCTCTTCTTAAAGCTCTCGATTTTATTGATGAAGTGATTGCAATTATCAGAGGGTCCAAAACTGTTGATGAAGCCAAGACAAATCTGATGGAAAGATTTGATTTTTCCGAGATACAAGCAAGTGCTATTGTCGAAATGAGGCTTCGCCAGTTAACTGGATTGGAGAGAGCTAAACTTCAGGCAGAGTATGACGATCTTATGAACCAAATTGCTCACCTTAAAGAGGTATTGGCAGATCTGTCTCTTCAAATGAAAATTATAAAAGAGGAACTCATAGATTTGAGAGAAAAATATGGAGATGAGAGGCGCACAATGATTGAACTCTCTGCAGAGGATTTTAATCCGGAAGATTTTTATCCGGACGAAGATGTTGTTATTACAATATCTCACTTGGGTTATATGAAGAGAACCCCGCTTAACGAGTATAGAACTCAGAACAGGGGAGGGGTAGGAGCCAAAGGCAGTACAACCAGAGATGAAGACTTCATTGAGCATATCTATGTTGCAAACATGCATAGCACAATGCTTTTCTTTACCCAAAAAGGAAAATGCTTCTGGTTAAAGGTATATGAGGTTCCGGAGGGGTCAAAAGCATCTAAAGGCAGAGCCATTCAGAATGTGTTGAACATAGAACAAGAAGACAAAGTTTGTGCTTACATAAATGTCAAGAACCTGAATGACCAGGAGTATATTAACAACAACTATATTGTTCTGGCTACAAAAAGGGGAACAGTTAAAAAGACATATTTGGAGGCCTACTCGCGTCCGAGAGCAAATGGAGTTAATGCCATAACCATCAGAGAAAATGATGAACTTATCGAAGCGGTTCTCACAAATGGGCACAGTGAAATTCTCCTTGCCGGGAGAAATGGAAAATGTGTTCGATTTAATGAGAAGAACGTTAGAGCAATTGGAAGGACGGGTGCAGGTGTGCGAGGAATAAATATTAGTGATAAAGATGAAGTGGTTGGCATGCTTTGTGTGGATCCTAAAACAGATAATATGGATTCTAGTCATATTCTTGTTGTTAGCGAAAACGGATATGGGAAAAGATCAGATTTAGAGGACTATAGAGTTACAAATCGAGGGGGCAAAGGAGTGAAGACCTTGAACATAACAGAAAAAACTGGCTAACTTATTGCATTAAAGGATGTAACCGATGAGAATGACCTTATGATAATCAATAAATCCGGAATAACAATTCGTATGGCGGTATCAGAAATCAGAGTAGTGGGGAGGGCAACGCAAGGTGTAAGGTTGATTAATATTAGGGAAGGGGATATGATTGCGGCGGTTTGCAGAGTTAATAAAAGTGAGGAAAAACCTGTAGAATATTAAATAATCTTTAATTTTTAAAAACAACAATGAAAAATCTATTAATCGCACTAGCACTATTCTTTTCAGTACAGCTAGTTGCTCAACCAAAAGATGTGACGGATGCCCTCAAGGCATTTGAAAAGGCTCAGAAGGAGTCTGTGGATACTAAAAAAGCAACAATTCCTGCCACTTGGATAAAATTGGCCGGAGCGTATACCGCAATTTACGATGCTCCTATCAAATCATTATGGTTGGGCGCTTCAAGAATGGAACTCAAGGTTCTGCTAAAAGATCAAAGAATTATTAACACTGAGACTAAGAAAATTCAAGACCAATCTTTTACAGTGGACTCATACGAAGATAAAGAACTCTATTATGGAGGAGATGGAATGCTGGCTGCTTGGATTGTTACAAAACAGTACATGGAAGGGGATCTTTTGAATGAAGCATTTTTAGCACTCGATAAAGCAACTGAACTGGATACACAAGCTGCAAAATCAAAAGATATTTCAGATCAGTTTATAGCCCTAAAGACTCGCTATCAAAATGAAGCAATGTCTGCATATGCATTGGGAAATTATCAAAAAGCTACCGATAATTTTGAAGCTTCTTTCAAATCAAGTTCTCACAAACTGGTTAAGCAAATAGACACAGTAATTATATACTACACAGGGTTAACTGCAAATATGTCTAAGGATTACAACAGAGCAAAAAAATATTTTCAAATGGCCATCGATAATGGTTATGATGCGAAAGGCGATGCATACTCTTACTTGGCTGAAGCCTATAAAGGCCTTAATGATGTAGAGAAAGCAAAGGAAGTATTAATTGTCGGTTTCACCAAATACCCTTCAAATCAGAGTATTCTTGTTTCATTAATCAACACTTATTTACAGTCTAACGATGATCCTAAAAAGGTTCTGGAACTTATTAAAAAAGCACAGGAAAATGAGCCGAAAAATGCAAGTCTCTATTACGCAGAAGGTAATGTTTGGAAAAATCTGAAAGATGTGGACAAAGCTATTGAGTGCTACAAAAAGGCAGTTGAGATTGATCCAAACTATTACTTTGGAACATTTGCAGTGGGTGCTGCTTATTACGACAGAGCTGTTGAAATTAAAGCCAAAGCATCTGAAGAGGTGGATGATGCTAAATATGAGGTTCTTGTAAAGCAATTGGAATGGAATCTGGAAGCAGCCATCCAACCTTTTGAGTCATGTTTTGCAACAACAATCGATAACGAGGTAAAAAAAGTGGTTGCAGAGTACCTTAAAAATATCTACTTCCGTTTCCGTGAAAAGAGCGATGTATATAAGGCTGGATATGAAAAATACAACAGCTATGTTGGAACAGCTAAATAGGGAAAAAACGATAATATGTATTAAAAAGAGTTGCAGATATTGCAGCTCTTTTTCTTTTAGAAGTTGTCCGTAAGTTTTTGAACCAATTTTAAGTTTGAGAGAAACTCTCTGGCAAAAACTCTGATCACTGTGTATGCAGGAATTGCGACCAACATACCGATAATACCTCCAATACTTCCTGCAATCAAAATAACCAAAAAGATTTCCAGAGGATGTGCCTTTACACTGTTTGAATATATATAAGGCTGGAAAACAAAGATATCTATGATATGAGTGGCAAGAAATATTCCTCCGACTGTGAAGATGAACATACCAGCTTCCGGTCTCTCTATACCATAATCTACCAGACTCATGATTGTGCCGAAAACACCTCCTGTGATAGGTCCGATGTATGGAATTACATTCAGTATACCTGAGAAAAATGAGATAACTATTGCAAGAGAAAGATCTACGCCGGCAATAAAATAGAGAGACAGACTATTTATGATTGTTATAGCGATAGCTTCAATACTTATTCCAATAAAGTATCTTGCAAGCAACCGATTAATTGAACTAAGTGCACGAGTTACATTCTCTACATATTTGTCTGGGAAAAGTGCTAAAACCATATTGTTAAACATGTTTTCTTCCTTAAGAAAAAAATATGTGATAAAAATGATCACGAACACTGCAACCCCAAAATCAATTATTATACTTGCAATAGAGTTGAAGAAAGCTGAGATAAAAGAGACATTAAGTATCTCTTGAAACTGATTGATAAATACATTCTCAATTTTAAATGATGGATCTAACGCAGGAAACCATTTATGAAGTAATAAATTGTAATTCGTAAGAGGTGATGATATCTGCTCTCCCAGTGACACAAAGTTAATTGTACTTAAATTTGATAAAAGTTGTCCGATAAGAGGAGTGACAAAGAAAAATATACAGAAGAAAATTGTTAAAAGAAAAATCAGAGATATTGCTGCGGCCAGACCGTTTGGGATGGAATATTTACCCAATTTGATACTCAGTAATTTACTCTTGAGAGGTTTCCCGATTAATGAGAGAACTGCCGAGACTATTATGTATATCAGGATATTACTAAAAAACCAAGCTAAAAAAGCAATAACCAATGCTATGGCAATCCCAACTATATACTTAGCCAATTGGTTCATGTGTAGTTCAGTTTAATACTCAAAAGTAAGAAATTTTTGTAAGTTTGCAGTAATTATCAAAATATTATTGTTTTTACTCACAGCACTGATAGGTATAAATTAAGAGAGCCCCTATATTGAGGCTCTCTTAATTTATACCATAAAATGTAATCTCTTATTCTTCTCTAGATTCTTCTCTAGATTCTTCTCTAGATTCTTCTCTAGCCGGACGTTCGTTAGCTTGAGCAACATTAATAGTACGGTCCATGTGTTCAGCTCCGTTAAGTGCTGTAATAGCAGCGATACCCTCGTTATCGTTAGGCATCTCAACAAAGCCGTAGCCTTTTGAGCGGCGGGTGTCTCTGTTGATAATAATTCTGGCAGAAGCAACTTCGCCATAAGGTGTGAATAGTTCGGCTAAGTCTTCTTTCTTAGCACGGAAACTTAAACTTGAAACAAAAATGTTCATAGGAACGGTAATAAATAAAGTTTAGTAAATGTTTAATTAGTAATACAAAGTTATAGAAAAATATTAAACATAAAAATTTTATGACCTTTTTTTTATTTTTTTTATCCACAGTAGCTGGTTCAGTCGAAGCAGTATGTGCAAATTGACTCTTTGGGCAGCCCTATAGCCTTAACCAAAGTCTCTACACTGTTGAACTTTAAACTCGACAATTGATACATTAACGAAATTTTCGATTAACTTCGTTTTAATTTTTCAACAAAAATTTATGCAAAATATTATTTACCTAATGATCCATATCTTATTCGCTTTAGCTGTACTCTCAGTAGCACTCATAGCGAGCACACTATAAAATTTGCAATCAACCCAAAACAGATATATCTCTTATGCAAGTTGTCTTCGATGATATCAAATGTGTAGACAATTACAAGCATTAATAATGAAATAATCTGGCCGTTATTGAAGGATATGGCAATTGTAGAGTATGGAAGCGATTCAATTCTGGCAACTGTACTGTTTAAAAGATTTAACGAAAACCTCAAAACATTAGTTATAATTTCTGCCACTGTATAATATTCCATAAATAAGAGTTGTCCTAATGCAAGATATAGGATTATTGCAGACAAGGGAATTGCCAGCATGTTAGAAAGTAAAAAATATGTCGGGAAAAATCCAAAATAGGAAATAGAAATTATTGAAGTTCCAATCTGACAGGCAAGCGAGATGGATATTGTAGACCAAATGTAATTCCCAATACGGGTTTTTGGCAAGTAATATTGATTTATCTTTGGATGTATGGTGATAATTGATAGAAGAGCGGCGTATGACAATTGAAATCCAACATCAAAAATTGCCTGAGGTTCAATTATGGTAATCATTAATGCGCTAAAAGACAATGTGTTCAACCCGATTCTCTTTCTTTCGATGATTTTACATATTTCATACAGAGTAGCCATAATTACTGCCCTTGTAATAGAGGGGGCAAACCCTACGATTGTGGCATAAAACCACAAGAATGCAGTAATTATTATTAATCTCGCAAATTTTGAATACCTGCTGTTACCAAGTACCAATAGAAAAAATGAGAGAAAGGAGTATATAAATCCCACGTGAAGGCCGGATACTGCTAAAAGATGCATGGTCCCCGATTTTGTGTAAGCATTTTTAACCTCAGAATCCAGATAGCTCTTGTCTCCTATCGTAATTGCGACGAGTGTTGCTGCCTCATATTCGCTACCTATCAGCTTTATGATTTTGCTGATGTATCTTTCCCGCATTATGTATATTCGGTCCTTTATTGAGTGCACTTTTAACTTATGAAGTGTAATCTCACCTGACCTCACATAAGATGTAGAGTATATTCCTCTTTTCTCCAGATATTTAGAATAGTCAAATCTAGATCCGGCGTAGTTGGTCACCCTTTTCGGTGTCAATTTGGCATGGATTGTGTCACCGACTTCCAATAAGGAATAGGGATAATTTTTATCTAAGTAAAGTATCATTCCCTCGCCTGGTCCTTGAAGAAAAACCTCAACCTTCGTGCTCCTTTCTTTTTTCACCGGTCTCTCCCTGATTACACATTCAGTCCATATTTCAGATTTTTCCGAAAGTCTGGAGTTCTCAATCTTAAGACCAGCATAATTAGAAGAGCAGATATTCAGCCATCCTGATGAAATAAAAGATACGACAATAAGTAAGGAGAGAGAGTGCTCCAAAAAGGATGATTTAATTTTAAAGCAAAAGTAGTATATCAGAAAAGACAGGATTGATATGCCTCCTGTGAACATGAGCAAAGAGAGTGGCGATAGTGTGTATTTGCTGCCGATCAGAATCCCGGAAAGGTATGCGACAGTATATTTTAATAGCGGAGAATTGCCAAAACTGGCACTACGAAATGTGATTTCTCTCTGCACTTTGTCCATCTCCACTCACTTTCCCGTAAAATTATAAATATTATTTAAAATTATCACAGGAAAGCTCTTTTTTTAGTACTTTTGCGCATCTTTTTCTCTATTTTTTGTTGCAATTATAAATAAACATATATATGATAATTTTAGTATTGAATTGCGGGAGCTCCTCTATCAAGTATCAGGTATTGGATATGAGGACAAATTCGGATTATAATGTCTTAGCAAAGGGTTTAGTTGAAAGAATCGGATTGGAAATTGGAGTATTGTCACACAGAGTAGATGGAAAAGATAAGTATGAAATAGAAAGTCCAATCCAAAACCATACAATTGGCATAAAAAAAGTGTTGGATATCTTAGTTGACCCTAAGTTTGGAGTCTTAAAATCCCTTTCTGAAATTCAAGCTGTCGGTCATAGAGTAGCGCATGGAGGAGAATTTTTTAACAGTAGTAGATTGATTGATAAAGAAGTTGTTGATGGTATCGAAAAGTTGTGTGAGTTGGCACCGCTTCATAATCCTGCAAATCTTCTCGGTATAAAAGCTATCGAAAAACTCCTTCCCGGAACTGTTCAGGTAGCTGTTTTTGACACCTCATTCCACCAGACTATGCCAAATTATGCATATATGTATGCAATACCATATGAGTATTATACAAAGTACAAAATCCGCAGATATGGTTTTCACGGCACAAGCCACAAGTTTGTCGCCAAGAAAGCCTGTGATCTGGCAGGATTGGATTTCGAAAAATCCAAGATTATAACATGTCACTTGGGGAACGGTGGATCAATTACCGCAATCAAAGATGGTAAATCAATAGATACTTCCATGGGATTCACACCTTTAGAAGGTATAATCATGGGTACCAGGAGCGGAGATATTGATGCCGGTATCGTCACTTACATTCAGGAGAAAGAAGGACTCAATGCTGCAGAAATTAATGCAATTTTAAATAAGAAGAGTGGATTCTTAGGAGTATACGGACTATCCTCAGATGCCAGAGATATTGAAAAAGCTGCATCAAAGGGCGATCTAAGAGCGAAACTTGCGTTAAACTTATTGTATTACAGGGTTTTAAAATATATTGGTGCATATACCGCAGTGATGAATGGCGTTGACATGATAGTCTTTACTGGTGGTATTGGCGAAAATGATCCTCATATCAGGGAAATGGTAGGAACTCACCTTCAATATATTGGTGTCGATTTTGATGCAGATGCAAACAGAGGAGTGAGGGGCAAAGATTTGATTTTAACAAGACCAAACTCTAAGGTAAAAATGTCTACGATAACCACAAATGAAGAGTTGGTAATAGCCCAGGATACTATGTCTATTATTGCTGCCAAAAAACAGAAAAATTGTCAAATAAATTAATTGAAATAATCATGATAACATCTTTTGAGCAGATTTTTGAAAAATTAAGAAGTAAACCAAAAAAACGTCTTGTTGCAGCCTGGGCTGTAGATGACCACACAATAAACGCAGCTCGTTTGGCTGTTGAAGCAGGAATAGTTGAGGCAACCCTTGTCGGAGATGAGAGAATGATCCGTCAGGTTTGTGCACAAGAAAAAATTGATCCTTCCATTTTCAGGATTGTTCCTAACGACGATGAACTAAGAGCTGTCTCAATGGCTGTTGATTTAATTAATGCGGGAGAGGGTGATATTCTTATGAAGGGGCTATGCTCAACTGATAAATATATGAGAGCAATCCTTAATAAAGAGAACGGGCTACTTCCTCCAAAAGCTGTTTTGAGTCATGTTACAGTTCTTTCTAACCCTCAGTACCACAAATTGCTCATACTTGGAGATATTGCTGTAATACCTGCACCGGATCTTACCCAAAAAATTGCAATAACAAACTATGTTGTAAAGACAGCCCAAGCAATAGGCATACCAAAGCCAAAAGTTGCAATAATTGCTGCTACAGAGCAAATGTTACCAAGTATGCAAGCTTGCATTGATGCAGCTATTATCTCAAAAATGGCTGAAAGAGGCCAAATTTCCGGCTGCATTGTAGACGGTCCTCTGGCTTTGGATGTCGCTCTTTCTACTGAAGCTGCAGCAGTAAAAAAACTGGTAAGTCCTGTAGCAGGAGATGCGGATTGCCTGGTATTCCCCAATCTGGAAGCTGCAAACGTTTTCTATAAGGTAAATACACAACTCTGTGTAGGTACAAAACTGGCAGCGATAGTAGCCGGAGCAAAGGCTCCATGTGTACTGTCAAGCAGATCGGATAGCATTGATACAAAATTAAACTCAATTGCACTAGCAGCATTAACCGCAAAATAACCCGTATGGCATATAGAATTTTGGCTATTAATCCAGGTTCCACCTCTACAAAAATTGCTGTTTTTGAAGATGAAACAGAACTATTTGCAGAGAACCTCATACATACAAGTGGAGAATTGTCCGTTTTTGAGAATATAGCAGATCAGTATGAATTCAGGAAAGAATCTATTTTAAGAGCTTTAAATAAGCACAATATATCTCTCTCTTCCCTCTCTATAATCGTTGGCAGAGGAGGTCTGCTTAAACCGATAGAGTCGGGTGTTTATGAGGTGAACGATAAGATGATTTCTGAGCTCTCAGATTCAAAAAAAGGAGAGCATGCCAGTAATCTTGGTGGTTTAATTGCAGCCAATCTTGCAAAGGAGTCAACAGGGTGTAAGGCCTATATTGCAGATCCGATAGTGGTGGATGAATTATCCAAGGTTGCCAGAGTGTCCGGCCATCCTTTATTCGAGAGGGTTTCAGTATTCCATGCTTTAAATCATAAAGCCATAGCAAAAACTTACGCCGCCTCCATAGGTAAGGAATACAACCGGCTAAATCTTATAGTTGCTCATCTGGGCGGAGGAGTTTCTGTTGGAGCCCACTTAAAAGGCAAGGTGGTAGATGTTAATAATGCATTAAATGGAGAGGGTCCCTTCTCACCTGAAAGATCGGGCACATTACCTGCTTATGCCCTTGCAGAGCTATGCTTTTCCGGGAAATACTCGCTGCTTCAAGTTAAAGAAATGATTACCGGAAAAGGCGGACTTGTTGCTCACTTGGGGACAAACTCATTTAGCTATGTGGCTCAAAAGGTAGAAGCAGGAGATGAAAAATTTACTATTATCTCAGACGCATTTGCATACAACGTTGCAAAGGCTATCGGAGGATGTGCTGCTGTTTTGTCTGGAGATGTAGATGCAATCTTAATAACCGGAGGAATTGCTCATAACAGCAAATTGATGATCAAAATATCCGAAATGGTCAAGTTTATAGCTCCGGTAAAAATTTATCCAGGAGAAGGAGAAATGACCGCATTGGCAATGAATGGTTTGGCGATTCTTACTGGCAAGGATAAGGCCTCAATTTATGATTAAAAGGCTATTTCAATTGTTTATAATAGACCAACTCTCGTCTTGAATTTAACTCAGGGTGTAAGATATCTATTAGATCGTTAAGAATAACATCAGGCTCAATAACACCCTTTTCCCAAAAATCACTTCCTCCCTGCTTGGTTTCTCTCTTTGTGTTATTATAAACCTTTCCACTCTTTAAACAAGGTATGTTTTTAAAAAGCGGATTGCTTTTTTTAAGCTCTTCTATTGAAGAGTAATTATTTGGATTCAGCCAAAAATCTGCAGTCATCGATTCTTGGTAAACCTCCTCTAAACTATATGATACTGATTTGGATTCCCCCGGTTTGCTCATTATCGGGTTTCCTCCGGCATCATTTATTAAAACACTCATATAGTTACTATTTCCCGGAATATACCAGACCTCCTTCCATGGAGCATTTAGAAGAACCTTTGGCCTGTAACCCGAACCGCCCGCAATCTTTTTTATAGAGATATACCTCTCTTTTACGGAGTTGTAAACCGAGTCAGCCTTGTTGCTGCAATTAAAAAGCTTACCAAACAGCTTCAGGTATTCAAGTTTGCCAATGGGATGATCTTCCAGATAATCGCCTAATGCGATAACATTTATACCCAACTCTTTAATTTTGGTTACATAGATATTATTTTCTCCAACAATCCCATAAGTGAATACAACATCGGGTTTTAGTCTTAGCAGAAGCTCATAGTTGAGTGAACCTTCATAACCAACATCCATGATTTCCCCACTTTTGATTTTGTTTAAAATTACCTCATTTGTAATGTATTGTTTGCCTGATATCCCAACAATTTTATCCTCCAATCCAAGTGCTGTCATATAAGCAATATGGCTAGTGGACATACATATGACTCTTCTGATAGGAGTTGTTCTGGTGTTGATTTCATATCTACTTATATTCTCACCACTTGAGCTCCAGGAATCCAATATCTGAAATTCAAATCTATCGCCCCGGTCAGACATAATAAAATGTTTTGCATATTCATTACCGGTAGTATTAACATCGAACTTCAACTCATTAGTTCTCCTTTTGCAGGAAAAAAGGAGTAGTATTAAAATAAGAAGATTAATAAATGATTTGCAATAATACATCGCAGAAATTTGCTGCAAATTTAGCAAAATTAACTTACTTTGCGTTATGGGTAAAAGAGAGTTAATAATTATCGGGGCAGGTGCTGCCGGATTGCTGGCCGCCGTTGGTGCTGCACAAAACGGAATCTCTGTCCTCCTTTTGGAAAAGATGGAGAAAGCCGGTAGAAAGATAAGGATAACCGGTAAGGGAAGATGTAATTTTACCAATACAAAGAACTGGGCGGATTTTTCCATCCATATTCACCCGAAAAACACCTTTTTTAAACCCGCCTTTTATAATTTCAGCAATGTGGATACTATTAATTTTTTTGAGAGTATTGGTTTACCGACAGTTGTAGAGAGGGGTGATAGGGTTTATCCGAAATCCGGACAATCAAAAGATGTGGTAGACTCTTTGGTAAACTACCTTCTCTCTCTTGGAGCAGAGATTTCTTACAATTCTAAAGTCATCGATATTGAAGTGGAAGGCAAGAAGGTTGAGAAGGTCGTATGGATGAAAGAAGGAAAAACACACAGAGAAGATGCACAAGCTTTGATAATCGCAACCGGAGGCCTTTCTTATCCTGCAACAGGTTCAGATGGCGATGGATTTATTTTTGCAAAAAAACTTGGACATAGTGTTACGGAGTGTTGGCCCTCTTTAACTGCATTATTGCCCGGAAACTACAACAAGAGCTTGGAGGGACTTATATTGAAAAACATTGAAATTGAGCTCTATGTCGGAGGGAATCCTGTTCAATCGGAGAGGGGAAATCTGGAATTTACAAATAATGGAATTGAAGGCCCTATCGGTTTCAAAATAAGCAGGAGAGCTGTAAAAGCAATGAAAAATGGCGAGAAGATATATACTGTTCTTGATTTAAAACCAGCATTATCAGATGAGCAACTGACCAATAGAATAAAAAGAGAATTAACAGAAAAAGGAGGAATGAAAATTTGGCATCTTCTCACTTTGTTATTACCAAAACAACTTATATCGCCTTTTTTGACTTACAACAAAGTTAACGGAGAAACAACAATAAATATCCGCGATGATAAGATGGTAAATATTCTTGTAGTCTCTTTAAAATATTGGCGTTTTGATATCGATACATTTACATCATACGAAAGGGCAGTTGTTACTGCAGGAGGAGTCTCCCTTGACGAGATTGTTTCAAAAAACATGAAGTCAAAACTTTACAATAATTTATTTTTTGCAGTGGAGATAATTGATTTGGATGCGGATACAGGTGGGTATAATTTGCAGATAGCATTTTCAACCGGATATCTGGCAGGAAGAGAAGCAGCTCACCTGATACAAAAGTCCAGATAAACTTGGTCGGAATAACTTAGTTTTAAATTATTTCCAAATAGAAAAAAGATTAACGCAGGCAGATTTCAACAGATTCTCAGGGTACAAAATGAGGCCGAACCCCCATTCATTATAATATCTATTCGCATGCTCACTGGGTTTATTTACTTTCAAACCCGAGCTTTAATTCTGTGATTATCTGCTTTGTGTCCAGTGTAAAATCTCCATTCATCATCCATGAATAGTAACTTATCTCACTCTTGAAAACACTTTCAACTGTTTTTCCCTTATGTTTTCCAAAGTTGAACGTTGGTTCATCTTTATCATTTAAAATAATTCTTCCGGCATAGTCAACGAACCGAGATTTTGTAGAAAACTCTGCCAGGAATTTTATATCATTCTCCAATACATCGTTGTATTTTTCTAACTGAGACTCCAATATTTCATATGTGGCAATAGCGTCTACCTCTGCAGAGTGAGCATTTTCCAAGTCCTTCTTGCAATAAAATTTATATGCTGCAACAAGGGTCCTCTGTTCCATTTTGTGGAAAATATTCTGAATATCTACAAGCTTTCTTTTTCTGAAATCGAAGTTTACACCTGCACGAAGAAACTCCTCTGCAAGCATAGGAACATCAAAACGAGTAGAGTTGTAACCGGCAAAATCACAGCCGGACATCCAGTTTGCCAAACTCTTAGCAATCTCCTTGAAGGTGGGGCAATTTGCAACATCTTCATTTGAAATACCATGTATCTTTTGGGCCTCGGGAGATATCATTATTGTGGGATTAATCCTCCTGGTTTTAATCTCTTGATCTCCGTCCGGCATTACCTTTAATGCGCTTATTTCCACAATCCTGTCTGTAGCAACATTGAGACCCGTACTCTCTATGTCAAAAAAGAGTATAGGGTTTTTAAGATTCAATTTCATCTGTAAATAATTTGTTTTTATGCACTAACCATCATAGGCATAATGAGAGCTAAAATATCTTCATTAGGGTCTGTCTGACCGGATGGCAAGATTAGTGCGGCACGGGTTGGATCTGCAAGTTCCAATGATATGTCTGTATAAGGCAGGTTGTTTAAAATTTCAATAAGAAAAGTAGATTTGAATCCAATCTCCATTGAATCACCTTCGTATTGACAGCTTAATCTCTCGTGAGCAGATATTGAGAAATCCAAATCCTGTGCAGAAATTACCAGTTGATTATACGATAATTTAAGTTTAACCTGACTGCTGGCCTGATTTGAACAAACTGCTACTCTTCTTGTGCTGTTTAAAAAGTCTTGACGATTAATAATCAGCTTGTTTTGATTGTTTTTTGGTATTACGGAACGATATGCAGGGTAATTTCCTTCGACAAGACGACAGACTAACACAAAAGATTCAAATTCGAAATAGGCGTTCTTTATGTCAAATCGTATCGTAACCTCCTGATCTACTTTTGATAGAATATTCTTTAGTATCGAAGAGGGTTTTTTGGGAAGGATAAATGATGATTTTTGTGCCGACTTTATGTCATGTCTTGTGTAGCATACAAGCTTATGTGCATCTGATGCTACCAGTGTTGTTCCTTCGTTTTCAATGTCAAAAAACACACCGTTCATAACAGGTCTGAGCTCCTCTTCTGCAGTAGCGTAGAGGGTACGGTTAATTCCCTCCAAAAGAACAGAAGAAAGAATGGATATCTCTGTCCTGTCACCGGATAGTTCAGCAATATTCGGGTAATCATCTGAAAGGGTACACGGAAGTTTCGAATTTCAATTTGCCCAGGTGATTTCGATAATCGAAGATGTCTCATTTGTCTTAAACTCCAAAGGTTGATCCGGAAACTCCTTAAGGGAGTCTACCAACAATTTTGCAGGAATAGTAATTTCCCCTTCTTCTATTACATTTTCAATAGCCATACCGGATTTAAGACTTGTCTCTAAATCTGAAGCGGTTATACTCAAATATCCATCCTTTAACACAAAGAGAAAATTGTCCAAAATTGGAATTGTGTTATTAGAAGAGATGACTCTTGAAACCGAAAGCAAACGGGCTAATAATTCTGTGCTTGAAACTACAAACTTCATATCCTTATATTTTTTACAAAGATAAAAAAAATAAGTTATGGCATATAATTTGATTTGTTTATGAGCAAAATAACTTTTAAATCAAAATCGGAATCTTAAGGGATGTATGGGTCTCTAATTTTTGCAACTTCCGCTAATTTTTATTAATTTTGCAAGATATTATATATACATGAGACAGCTTAAGATAACCAAATCAATTACAAATAGAGAGAGTGCCTCTCTTGATAAATATCTCCAGGAAATTGGAAGAGAAGAACTTATAACAGTAGAAGACGAGGTAGAATTAGCTCAGAGAATTAGAAAAGGAGATCAGGAGGCTTTGGAAAAGCTAACCAGAGCTAACCTCAGATTTGTAGTCTCTGTTGCGAAGCAGTATCAGAACCAAGGTTTAAGTTTGCCAGATTTAATTAATGAGGGCAACCTCGGTTTAATTAAAGCTGCAGAAAAATTCGATGAAACCAGAGGCTTCAAATTCATCTCTTATGCTGTTTGGTGGATTCGTAAATCCATATTGCAGGCATTGGCAGAACAATCCAGAATTGT
>Ga0209746_1000853_pt1 | contig 15123 bp, 17 predicted proteins | sample BarGraNGADG00211_3_FD_184496 | JGI IMG/M metagenome (GOLD analysis project Ga0209746, IMG submission 184496) | Arctic peat soil microbial communities from Barrow, Alaska - Barrow Graham LP Ref core NGADG0011-211 (SPAdes) (version 2) | ecosystem: Environmental > Terrestrial > Soil > Wetlands >... | reverse complement strand
TGCCCAATCTTATCCACCCCCGCCCCCTCCCCAACGCTCCCGTAAAGGCTTGTGGATCGGCCTCGCTATTGGCGCAGTCGTCCTTTGCCTGTGTTGTATCGTCGTCGTGGTTGGGGTTTATTTCTTCGGACTAAATATTCCAGTTATTTCCAATTTCTTACCCTCCCCGACCTCGGCCGGTTTGCTCTATAACAACCCCTCCGCCGGAATCAGCCTGACCTATCCGCTTACTTGGCAATATTCCGAATCAGGTGATGCCACTAACGGCTATTTAATCACCTTCGCCTCTTCGGCAGATATTCTGAACAACTCCTCGAGCGCCCCCCCCCAGACCGGAGCCGCACTGGAAATAGTTACTACTGCCATGAAGGCCAGCGACCTCTCGTTCACTGTCAACGCAAGTTCGATGGGAGATGTTGTGGATTACCTTGCCTCCTCTTCCAATCTCAGCCAGGGTCAAAACCTGCGCACTTTCACGCTGAGCGGATATCCGGCAGCCTCGGGCGTCTATACGCTGACCAACGACACCGGCGGCGCATCAGCAGTCTATCTCATCACCGTTTTACGGAACGATGAGATCATCCTGTTCCTCGGCGTCTGCCCCCAAACCGAATGGTCACAACACCAACCCACCTTTGACTCAATCATGAATTCAGCGGGCATCGTCACGCCCTGATACAAGCAAGCAGATTAAACCTGTATGAAATGCCAAAAAGCCAGCCGTTGCCGGCTGGCTTTTGGTTCTACAGATTTATGCAGGAAGCAGTACAGGGTACTGCGCAAAGATGTGAACCCATATTGCTGCCGAAGGTCCCTGTATTTTGATCAATATATGTTCACGCTTTTATGCAAAAAGCAGTAAAATCCACCGGATGAAGAAACTTTCCTTCCTGTTGACCATGTTCGCCTTGCTCGCTGCAGCCTGCGGGACCCCGGAACCGGCTTTAGCACCATCAGCCACCGCCTCCCCCTCGGCGCTCCCCACCGAAACACCGACACTTCCTGCCACTCCCCTGCAGCCTACACTGACAGCCACCCCCATCCCCATTGATGGGACGCTCAAAATCAAGGTCAATGTCCGCAGCGGTCCCGGTACCGGCTACGACTCGCTCGGTCAACTGGAAGCCGGAGAGAAAATCCAGATCATCGCCCGGGACAGCCAGGCAGCCTGGTACCTGATTCTCTATCCCTCCGCCCCACAGGGACGCGCCTGGGTGGCCGCACAATATGTCACAGTCGCGCCAGGGACCAATGTTCCACTGGATGCCACCCCGACCCAGGCCGGTCCCACTGGGCGCGTGATCCAGCGGTTGAACGTCCGCAGCGGACCGGGAACATCCTTTGATACACTCGGGTTACTCGAACCGGGTGTGGCAGTCTCACTGACCGGCAAAAACACCACTGCCTCCTGGTTCCAGATTGACTACCCCGCTGGTCCCGGCGGGCGTGGCTGGGTAACCTCCCAATACGTCCAGACGGACGCAGCCGCTGACTTGCCGGTACTCGATGATTACGGCCTCGTAGTCACACCCGGGACGCCCTCCGTACCGTTCTTACCTCCCACGCCCACGGTCGGTCCGGCTTACGCCGATGGTGATTCATCCGTCAGCCCGGTCATCCGCGTTACTTTCTCAGGCACAGGCACGCACCAGTTCGTTTATTCCAGCCAGGTCTCCACGCCGGAGGGCGATGCCGAAGATTTGGTCGAGTTCACACCCTATACCGCCAGCGGGACAAATGCCCGGCTGAACATCAGCCTGGCTTGCACCGGCAACGGCACGCTGACGGTGGAACTGTGGCAGGGCGGCACACTGCTCTCCGGCTGGGGCGCTCTGGCTTGCGGCGAGACAGGAAAATCCATCCTGCTCCCCGCCGGTCAGGATTTCCAGATGCGTCTGGCTCCCGCCGCCGGAGATGGCCTGCGGCTGGTGGCTTACACACTGACCGTGCAGAATAATCCCTAGCCGAGGCGGCTACAAGCCGCCATTTGCGAAGCACCCCCGCGGGGCGGCTGCTTCGGCGCCACGAGGCGCCGAAGGCATATCCCCATTTGAGGGGACGTGGGAAGGGGTTAAAACTCACATTTTGAGCATGCCCTACCCAAGTCAGCCAACCTATGATCACCGCACCGCTTTCTAATATACAATAAGGGCATGAAGAGAACCTCCTGCCCCCACCATTCCCTGCAAACCTGGCTTCTGCTCGGTACTGCTTTCCTTCTGTTGCTCAGCGAAGTCCTCGCGGCATCCCGCTGGAACGGCCCGCTGGAACACATCCAACAGACCCTCCGCGGAAAAAGCAAACCGGTCAAAATCTACAAGCTGCTGGGCCGCAAGGGTGCGCTGAAGAACGAGCGCCTCCGCTCCCTGGAAGCGTAATCCGAAATGCACCGCCTGTTTCTTCTGCTTTCTGTTTTTTGTCTCCTGCCAATCGTTTCCTGCATACCGGCTTCTTCCTATCGGGAATGGACTTATGCCGACCTGCGCCTGCTCGACCCGGTGGATGATACTTCAACCCCCTCTACTGACATCCTGGCCGTCTACACCCGCAAGTTCGGTTCGGACCTCGAAATCCGGGTGGACCTGCTTGATCTGCCTCTCACCCCGGATTACCACCTCCAAATCTTGCTCGACACCCTCCCCGGCTGGAATCCATGGGATCTGACGATTAACATCCCTGCCGACGGGCATCCAAGCGTGACACCGGCAAACTCCAACCTCATCCCCCGCCTCATCCGGGACCCGTGGATGGATACCGTCACCGTGCGGTTCAACCGCCTGGACATTCCCCAGCCCTTTACCCTGCAAGTCGCAGCCTTCACCCCTGATGAATCCAACCCGGCGGATGTGACCGGCCTCGTCCGCTCGGATGCCTTCCCACCCACTCAGCGCGCCCCGCTGGCGCTTGTCTTTTGGGACGTTTTCCCCGCTGCCACCCCCGCCCAGGCCCTGCGCCGCTGGGATGGGGCGCATACCGGCCCGAGCGGGGGACGTCACGGCCTGAAATATATCCTCGATAACGCCGGGCAGTATGGCGTCCCGGTGGCGCTGCTGGATTTGAAGACTCCTGCCAGTTTGGCCGCCCTGGACTACTTGGGCATCACGCCGCTAATCCAAAGCCTGACCAGTCGCAGCCTGCTGATCCTTCCAGACGTGGCTTATGGCGAACCGGCGGACATTTCACTGGGTTTCAGCCGCCGCGCCGCAGCCGGATTTGGCCTGCCCGCCAGCCAATTTGTCTATAGCGCGGCTTCGAATCTCCAATCGAATTATCTGGCCCAATTCCTTCCGCTTGACACTACCTCCCATCTGGCCCGTTCCGGCGGGACGCGGCTCATCCCTCTCCCCGCCGAGGATGCAATCCAGGCCACCCAGGACGGTCCCTCGCTCGACGTGCGCCGGGCACTGGTCGCAGCGGCGTTTTCCGATGACCTGTCCGATCTGGTAGTGCTTGGCGGGGACCTGCCCCACTCCACCTGGGGGAATGAGAACATGGCCGGTCCCACCTTCGCCTGGATTGCCGCCCATCCGTGGATTCAGCCGTTGACCGGCGAAGATTTAATATCGTTTCCCGAAGAGACCCATGCTGTACATCTACTGACGACCTCATCTGGTGCAACTCCGTTTCTCGCTGCCTTACGCGCAGCCCACAACAACTCCCTCACCGATTCCGCCTGGCAGTCTTATTTCATGCTGACTGCCCCCACCAGTGACGAAAAGCTTCTGGTTCTGCGCACCAACTATCTCGGTCAGATTGGAGAACTGCTGGCGGCGGCGCACTGGGCGGAACATCCGTCCGCACAGGCCAACTGCGATCATGACCTGAACAGCGACGGCCAGCTCGAATGCGTCTTATCGAACCAAAAATTTTGCGCCATCCTCGACCCCGTCGGTGCGCGGCTGACAAACCTTTTTTTCCTTGACGAGACCGGTCCGCACCAACTGGTTGGGCCGTCCAGCCAGTTCACCGTCGGGTTGAGCGACCCGTCTGAGTGGCACCCGGAACTCGGCGAAGCCGCCGACCCAAGCGTAATCCCCGGTGCGTTCAGCGATGATGCCAATGCCTGGATTCTCTACTCGTCCGATGTTACTCCCGAAGGCATTACCTTCAGCAGCCCGGACGCCAGCCGCCTCAAGACCTATCAGCTGCTGGAGGACGGTATCGAAATCACATACCAGGTTTCCGGTCCGGTTAGCACCCGCGTCCCGCTGGCGGTGGATCCGCAGGCCTTCATCTTCGGTCCAACGGAATACCGGTCCGCACCCGGCACCGGTGCGTGGACCTGGGGACTGGTCAACGGGATCCAAGCCGAGGTCCGTACCGATGCGACGCTCTCGGCACAAAGCTTCACGGACTCATTCCCGTACCTGTCTCAATCCGAAGACCCCGACCGTGCCTATCCAGGCGGTCACTACTTGCCATTCCCGTTGTCGGTCGTCAACCTCCAGGGCAGCGGGAATTTCAGCGTTCAAATTAGTGTAAAATGAAGAATTGCACAAACCCCTTTTTTATGGTAAAGTTTGTCCAGAACATTCAAACCGAGGAAATACAGGGTATTGCGTAAATATCTGAACCAAAATTCCAAGAATTGCTCGCAATTCGATAATAGCGAGTTCAGATATTTATGCAAGAAGCAGTAGAATTGCTGTAATTACCAGTATTTTGATCGTTCAAGGTTAAGTATTATGCAAGGAGCAGTATATGAATAAACAAGAAATCCCCGATATCATCATCAGTCGTCTACCAATCTACCTGCGCGCCCTGAGGCACATACAAGGCGAGGGGAAACTGATTACTTCTTCGCAGGAACTGGGCGCAAGCGTAGGTATCTCTGCCGCCCAAATCCGCAAGGATCTCTCACAATTCGGTGAATTCGGCAAACAGGGCACCGGCTATGATATTACTTTCTTGATTGATCAACTGCGCGAAATCTTGAAGGTGGAGCGCGTCTGGAACGTGGCCGTGGTCGGTATGGGCGATATGGGCCACGCTCTGGCCCGTTATCAAGGCTTCAGCGACCGGGGCTTCCGCGTGGCAATAGTCTTTGATAACGACCCCGCCAAGATTGGCGGGCAGGTGGGACATTTTGTCGTGCGCGACACGAAAGAGATCGTGACGGCAATCCGGAAATCAGGAATCAAGGTAGCGATGTTGTGCGTCCCGGCCGCGGCAGCCCAGGAAGTGACCAACCTGCTGATGGAAGCCGGGGTCAAAGCGATCTTGAATTACGCCCCCATCAGCCTGAATGTTCCGGCAGGCGTACGAGTGCAATATCTTGACCCGTCCATTGGGCTGCAAAGAATGACATATTACTTGGATTAACCTTTGTAGCAAGGCAAAACGGCGCTCAGTGGAGCGCCGTTTTTTGAATCTTCACAAGCAAGCGTGCGGGGAAAGTCTCTAGGATTGCATCGGTACCGCCGAAAAGCCCAGCCCGTTCGGTCCGACGTGTGTCCCAATCGCAGTGGTCACGTTGACCAGCAATGGCTGGACAATCACCTTCGATTTCACATCTTCGAGCAATTGCTGGGCAGCAGATTCGGCGTTGGTGTGCAACACAGCCAACCGTTCCAGCGGCCCCCAGGAATTGAGTGCATCTACCAGACGCTCGATGCCCTGCAGACGCGTGCGCGCCTGTCCCAGCCGATGGATAATGCCATAACGCAGCTCAATTAGAAGCTGGAGACGGAGGATGCCGCCAATCTTGGCCACCGCCCAGGAAACACGTCCGCTGCGATGGATGTACTCAATGGTATCCAGCAGAGCCGCCAGACGCACCCGCTGACGGACACTGTCCACCAGTGCCGTCACTTCGTTCAGAATGGCACCGTGGGCTGCGGCCTCTGCCGCCATGATGACCTGAAACCCCAACCCCAGGCTCACCTGACCACCATCCAGCACTTTGACGCGCTGACCGAATGCCTCCGCCGCCAGGCGGGCGGCATTAAAAATTCCACTCAACTCATTCGGCGGGTGGATGGAAATCACAAAATCCGCCCCGGCTCGAAGCAATTTTTCATATCTTTCCTGGAACGAACCGACCGAAGGAGAGGATGTCGTCGGCGGCGGGTTCAGGTCCGGCAGGCGTGCGTAAAACTTTTCGCGGCTGATCTCAATTCCATCAGTATAACTATTACCGCCGATATTCACTAGCGCCGGGACAATTTCGATGCCGTGCTGTCCAGCCAGGTCAGCCGGAACATCGGCAGTGCTGTCGGTGACAAAACCGATTTTCATAAGCACCTCTAATCCAGCTTTTCCATGATGACCAATCCGGTGCTCTGCGGACCGAATAACGCCGCCAGGTGCGGAGCAATGGTATGTTCACTGAACGACGTATTCGGGAAAGTCTCCTGAACGTACTGACGCACAGGCCGGGTGCGGATGGTGTTGTGGCTCACACCACGCACCAGGGCAATATAGGCGGGAGCGTCGAATTCATTTATGAACTCCAGAAAAGACTCGAACAAATGTCGCCGCGTGCGTACCTTTTCCATTGGCGTCAGGCGGCCTCCCTCGATGGCGAAAATGGGCAGCATTCTCATCATCTCTCCGACTAGCGCCTGAGAATAGTCCATGTAACCGGAATGGGCCAGATACGTCAACTCCGGAATGCAAAATAGCATGTAAACACGCGGGATGGATGCCCGCATCCGTCGTTCAATCTCCACCGGTGGATCGCCCGCGCACGCCGCGGCGGCCGCGGCCTGGACGAGGAGTCCCAGCCCGATACCGGTCGTCTGCGAATCGATCACATCGATCGTGGCATGATTGCTGTATTGCACCGAAGCGGAAAGTGCAAAGCTGTTCGTAGGATTGAGCAGGGAGGAAAGCGTGAGTACGAAAATCGTATCGTACTCGCGGCTTAACTGGGCGTAAAACCGGACAAACTCTTGCGGCGAAGGAGGAATCAACCGCTGGGCCAGACCACTACGAGACCGAGATTCATTCCCCTGCTGCGTACTGGTTTGAAATTCGAATGGGATAACATACACCCGTTCATGCCCCGGATAATTCGGATGTGTAAACTGCACAGTGCTATCGGTGAGAATGCAAACGTTGGACATAAATAAGCGCCGGAGGCCAGGCCTCCGGCAATGGTAGCTACTCGATGGAGATAATAAATTGATAATGTGACTGGCCGCCATCCTGCAATTCGATTTCCTGTGCAGGATACGCTGCCCGGATCACATCCACGATGCGGTTGGTCTCCGATGTGGGTAGACCCTCGCCATGAAAGAGGGTGATAAGCTCATAATCGTCTGCATGGGCATGTGCCAATGCTCCCAGACAGGCTTCTTCCACCGATGCCACCGAGATGGCAAGCTTGCCATTCACCAAAGCAATGACCTGTCCCTGCTCCACCGAAACGCCGTCTATCTCGACCGTGCGTGTGGCGGTCGTGACCTCAATCGTTGTCACATCTTCGATGGCTTTGGACATCTTGGCAGCCACCGCTTCTGGTTCGCCGTCGGGGTTCAGGTGCATCATCGCCGCCAGTCCCTGCGGGATGCTGCAGCTGGGAACAACGTAAACTTTCTTGACTGTCACGTCCTTGGCCTGCTGGGCTGCCAGGATGATATTCTTGTTATTTGGCAGGATGATAACCTTGTTGGTTGGCAAATTCTCGAAAGCATCCAGAATATCTTTCGTGGACGGGTTCATCGACTGCCCGCCCTCGACGATGGCCGCAACGCCCAGGCTGGCGAAGACGCGCGATATGCCTGCACCCGGCGAGACCACAACTACTGCAATCTTTCCCGGCTCGACCTTCGCCAGTTCAACGCGGGCGCCGGAAGATTTATGGTTAATCCCTTCCATTTGAGCGAGCAGGTTTTCCATGGCAATCTTGGTGATGGTGCCCAGGCTCATGACAAAATCGATCGGCTCATAGCGTTTCTCGGTCGGGACATGGATGTGCATACGGTACATCCCCTCGCCTTCGCCCATCTGGATGGATGTACCGATCTTTTCCAATTCGCCGTAAAACTTCTGCAAATCGAGCGTTTCTCTGGGAACGAAATCCACTACTACTTCATAATCCTGTCCTGGCTCTATCGAATCCATCGTGTTCTCCAGATTCATCGCCGAAAGCGGCTGGACGGTTGCCGTGGGTGTGTCTAATGGCTCACCGTGGACAAAGCGCAGCATCCCTTCCAGGATGAAATACAGGCCTTTGCCCCCCGAGTCAACGACACCGGCTTGCTTGAGCACCGGGAGCAGGTCCGGGGTCCGCTGAACCGAGGCGTCTGCCTCAATGACAACGCGGGCCAGAATCTCTCTTGGATCGTCTGTCTCCTGGATTGCCTTAGCTGCAGCCGCCGCCGCGTCTTTGGCAACGGTCAGTATGGTCCCTTCAACCGGACGGACAACGCCCTTGTAGGCTGTGTCACGCGCTTCAGCCAAAGCATGCACCAGCGCCGGGCCATCCAGAATCTCTTTGTTATGCAGAGCGCGCGCAAATCCGCGCCACAACTGGGAGAGAATCACGCCTGAATTGCCGCGCGCTCCCATCAGCGCTCCCTGGGAAACCGCCGCAGCCATCTGTCCAATCCCGCGATGACCGAGGTCGTCAATTTCGTTGTAAGCCGACTGCATGGTCAGGACCATGTTCGTACCGGTGTCGCCATCCGGGACAGGGAATACATTAAGGGCATTAACCATTTGCTGGTTGGCTCGCAGCCAGATCAGGCCTGCTTCAACCAGTTTCTTGAGAGCTTGCCCGTCAATCGGTGTGAGTTTTAATCGCTCCATCCGCGCTTGAACATCCGGATTCATACTTCTAAATTCTCCTCACTTTATTTAGAATCGCTAACGTGCAGGCCCTCTACATGTACATTTACATGGTGAACAGGCATTCCTAACGCCTTTTCCACCTGGAAGCGCACTGCATTTGCCACACTGTTAGCCACCGATGTGATACGCGTGCCGTATTCAATAATAATATGAACATCAATATCAATTTCTTCGCCGCTGTAATGCACTGCAACACCATGCGCCGGCTCCCTGGTGAACGTTGCCGTAATGCCCTCTGCCAGGTTCTTCGGCGCCAGGTCAACCACGCCGTAGGATGTCAGCGTGGCATGATAGGCAATTGTCGCCAGAGCATTCGGCGAGATGTGGATGGTGCCTAAAGTGGTAGTTTCTTTGCCCATAGTTTTGTCCTCTACACTCTTTAATAACACTTGACTTGTACAAGGATACGTTTCGTGGTAAAATACGCCGCTCTCAAAAGATAGACACAGGTATTATTTGGCAAGAAAGGAAGTCAATAAATGGCAACATGCGCTCACTGTGGTAAGGCCACTACCTTCGGTCATAGCGTCTCCTTCTCTCATCGTAAAACCAACCGTCCCTACCGTCCCAACCTGCAAAAGGTAACGGTCATCGAGAACGGCCGTAAAGTAAAGAAGACGCTTTGCACCAAGTGTATCCGCACGCTGGTCAAGACGGCGAAATAAGTTATTAATCTACAGACAAGATCACGGTGCAAGCCGTGATTTTTGTTTTCCTCACCCCGGCTCAGGAGTGAGGCTTTTTATTTCAAGTGCTCTCGCAACGACCGGATGCCTGCCGCGATGCCATCCGGATGATGGAAAATTGAATTTGCCGCCACGAAAGCGTCTGCGCCTGCTTCCCGGACCCGGTAAATGTTCGCCGCGGAAATGCCGCCGTCCACCTCCAACCAGGCCGACGAGTGGATCTCGTCCAGCCTGCGGCGGATTTCGGCCACCTTGGATAATACCTCCGGCATAAACTCCTGCCCGGAATATCCGGGGTGGACGGTCATCACCAGCACCTGGTCGGCCAGTATCAATGTATGTTCGATGTCACTGGCGGGGGTCGCCGGGTTGAGTGTCACCCCGGCTTTACAGCCGAACGATTTAATTGTTTTCAAAGTACCGGTAATATCCGGGCAAGTTTCCACATGAACAATCAGAGAGCTGGCTCCGGCCTTTGCGAATGCTTCCAGGAAACGTTCCGGCGCTTCAATCATGAGATGCACATCGAGCGGTAATTTTGTCGCCCGACGGCAGGCTTCGACGACAAACGGACCCATGGTCAAGTTCGGGACGAAATGCCCATCCATCACGTCCACATGGAGCCAGTCCGCGCCGGCGGATTCGGCTTCGGCAATCTGCTCGCCCAGACGGGTAAAGTCCGCTGACAGGATGGATGGAGCAATGACACAAGTCTGTCTCATTTTCACCACAGAGACCGCGGAGTTGAACTACCGAATGGGCGGATTATACACGATGTAAATCCACATCCAGAACGGAATCAATCCCAGTACGGCCACCAGAGCGACCAATCCCAAACCTACGGAAGCCCAGTCAATCTCGGGCGCAGGGGCAGGCGCGGGTGCGATTTTAGCCGATGGGGAGGTATTAGCATCAGGAGCCGCTTCGGGAGTCAGGGCCAGTGCCGGAGCGGATCTGGCATTGCCAAAGTTCAGCAGAACGCGTCCCAGTTGATCGGCAGTCCGGTAACGCTGGGAAGGTTCCTTGGAAAGAACTTTCGTCAGGATCTGCTCCAGCGTCGGTGAAATATCCGGGATCATCTCACTCAACAACGGGGGTTCTTCTTCAACGTGCAGGCGGGCAAGGTCGATGGCCGTGGTGGCCTGGAAGGGCAGCGAACCGGTCAACATCTCATACATGATGATACCCAGCGAATAGACATCCGAGGCCGGGGCGGGGGCTGCCCCGGAGGCTTGCTCGGGGGCAAAGTACTGCGGCGAACCCCAGACCACGTCGCTTTGCTCATCGGGATGGATGGTGGAAAGGGCACGGGCAATGCCGAAGTCAGCCACTTTGAGCCGCATATCCGGCGTCACCAGCATGTTCTGCGCTTTAACGTCGCAGTGGACCAGCCCGGCACGGTGGGCGTAGCCGATGCCAGCACAGGCCTGGATGAGCAGCGGCAGGGCCTCCTCTGGGCTGAACCGGCCGCGCTGTTTGATAAGCGTCTTCAGGTCCGTACCCGGGACGTATTCCATGACCAGGAACAATTGCCCGTTATCCAGACCGAAATCGTGCATGGTGACAATATTCGGGTGAGATAGGTTGGCTGCCGCTTTGGCTTCCTGGCGGAAGCGTTCCTGAAAGGCCGGGTCACCCGAGTAATCCTCGCGCAGCACTTTGACCGCCACCAGACGTTCCAGCATCAGGTCACGGGCGAGGTAGACAACAGCCATACCCCCTTTGCCAAGCGGGTCCAGCAGTTGGTAACGTTTATTCAGAATTTGTGGCTCTTCCATAGACTGCCTGGGTGGATTATAACATGTCGTTTTTATTCGGTTCGTTCCCTCCCTCCCAAGTATAATAAAGGCATGGCTGACACACTGCTTATCTACAACCCCGCTGCCGGACGCATATCAGTGCGTCCATTTATCAGCGGCGTGATCCGCACCCTGAACGACCACGGCTGGCGTGTGGAAGTGGCCGAATCACTCAACGGACGCCATACCACACAACTGGCCCGCATGGCTGCCCGGGAGAATTTTCGCGCCGTCTTCGTAATCGGCGGTGACGGAACTGTCGGTCAGGCAGCCGCAGGCCTGATCGGTTCAAAAACCGCCTTGGGTGTACTCCCCGCCGGGACGGCCAATGTTTGGGCGCTGGAACTTGGCATGAAAGCCTTCACCTGGCCGCGCTGGCGGTTATTGCGCGAGAATGCCCGGCTGCTGGCCGAAGTGAAGCCCTGCGCGATTGATGTAGGACTCTGCAATGACCAGCCCTTTATGATGTGGGCAGGCATCGGCCTGGATGCACTGACGGTCAAAAAATTGGAGCCGCGCAAACGCTTCGAGAAATATCTCAGCGTGCCGGAATATTTCGCCACCACCGTATGGAACGCCACTCTGTGGCATGGGATGAATCTGCGCGTCAGTGCGGATGATAAGCATGTTGAGGGTCATTACCTGTTAGCCGTGGCCAGCAATATCCGCCATTATATTGGCGGAATGGCAGAGATTTCTCCTGAAGCCTATCTGGATGACGGTCTGATGGATTTATGGTTGCTCTCCGGCTCTACCCTGGCAGATGCCTTCCGCCACTTCTTCGACATGCAGTCCGGGCGTCACCTGACCTCGGACCAGGCGCGCTGTATCCCTTTCCGCAAAGCATCCATCGAATCCGGCACGCCCTTCTCCCTCCAGATGGACGGCGAGCCGATGCTTGGCGCCCAACAGATCTCGCTCAAAGTCATCCAGGGTGGGTTGCAGGTGCTCCTGCCGCCACAGGCTGGTTACCTGCTGTGTAGTGAAAAGGTATAATTCATGCCAAGAACGGGAACCCTCATGAAAACTGCCGGACGCTTTATAACCCGGAACCCGCTGTCCATCTTGCTTGATTTCCCTCCCCTGACCCTGGTCACTGGCCTGGCCTTCTTCCGGTTGCCTGTATAACAATGAAAAATATTCTTAACGGTAAAGTGCTGATTGCCGCGCTGGTCATCGCCAGTGTGTTATTGTGCGCCAGCCTCGTGTACATTCTGGTAAGACGTCCGGCCGCGGCGGCTCCGGAATTGACACCTGCCTTTGCCGCTCTGACTGTCATCCCCGCCCCCACCTCCACGCCGCACACTCTGCCCCCCACGACGACGCCCATCCCGCTCGCGTCATTATCCTCCCCCACCCCGGCGGCGGGACAGATCGCAATAGGTGTTTACGTACAGCCCACGACAGGTGGTGATGGTTTGCGGATACATACTGAACCGAATGTGAGCGCTGGCTTGGCATTCCCCGACCCGGCTTTTGATTCAGAGGTATTCCTGATCACGAAAGGACCGGAACAGGCCGATGGCTATACCTGGTGGTATCTCACTGCCTTATATGACACATCCCGCGCCGGGTGGGCCGCGCAGAAATATTTGACGGCCATTCCGTCACCATGATTGTTTCGTAGAAAGAATTTATGAAACCCACCTCAATTACCGCCAACCGCGAGAAAAAAGAACTTACCGTCATCTGGGACGACGGCCATACCAGCCTGTATACTTTCTCCTTGATGCGGGCAGGCTGTCCGTGCGCCGAATGCCGCGGCGGGCATGACAAAATGGGCAACACTCCCGACCCGTCCGTTTTCACCACGGAATTGCCCGACTCCCCCGCCACCCGTATTAACAACGTTGTCCCGGTCGGCTCTTATGGCGTCACCCCGGTCTGGGAGGACGGGCACGCTGCCGGGATTTACCGGTGGGAATACCTGCGGGCGCTGTGCCCGTGTGGGGAGTGTCGGAAATAATAATTCGGCGGCAGGTGACCTGCCGCCGAAATCGTTTCTTGCATTTCACGTCATTTTGGGGAACTGTCTGGTAATTTTTCCCTTAAAGACTGAATTTCCTCCCGTATTTTCTTCACTTCCTGCTCGATCTGCTCACTATGGCGGGATATTTTTCTAAGTGTTTTGAAAAGCAGCCATACAACAATCACCGGGATGAAGAGAAGTATCACATAAAAAACGATTATGATCATCTCCCCCAAGCCAAATGAGTCGATTTGCATATCAAACTCCTTCTCTATATTATACTCGCTATGGTGTCTTCGTCGGCGTCTTGGTGGGGCTTAGCGTGGGCGTGAACGTGGGGGTGATCTTCAGGCGTTCAAATGCAATGTTGCGCCATTCCTGCGGCATCGCGTTTTCTGGCAAGCGGATGAGACGATTCCAGTAAGCATCTGCGCTTGTTTTATCCGGGATATTTTCCATGAATTGAGTTTAGCACAGCCTGATGGAGTGGGCAAGTGAAACGTGTATAATCTATCCATGCGAGGATTCCTGGCCTGCCTGTTTCTTCTTTCAACTTTAACCGCCTGTGCGGGGAACGCCGAAACGGTTACGGACATCGCGCCGGCTGTGCCATACCAGACCGTTCCCCCCTCCGAGACTCCTACCGTTATCCCCCCGCTGACAGGGATAATCCTGCCCACTCCGACGACTTTCACCTACACCGTTGTCCAAGGCGATACGTTGAACGGTATCGCCAGGCGGTACGGCGTCACGTTGGAGGCGCTGCTGGCCGCCAACCCCGGCATCCAGCTGGCGGTGCTCTCGGTTGGGACAACGCTCATCATCCCAACCGGTAACGAAATCCCCGGTGAGCCAACGCCCACCCCCGCCCCGCTCCCGGTCCAACAGGCGCGCTGCTGGTCAGAGAAGGATGGCGGGCTGTGGTGTTTCGCCCTGGTGCAGAATGAGTACGCCGAGACTCTTGAAAACCTTTCTGCCCAATTTACTTTGCTGGATGCCAACGGACAGGAACTCGCCAGCCAGGCAGCCTTCGCCCTGCTGAATACTCTCCCCCCAGGACAGTCCATGCCGCTGGCAGTTCACTTCCCTCCGCAGGTACAGACCGACGTGACCGTGCCCCGTGCTGGCATCGTCCCGACGCTCTTACGGGAAACCGGGACTACCCTGCGTGTCCAGGTGCTGATTGCCATCCGCCTGCTTCCGGGAGATACACGTTACCTGCCAGTGATACCGGAGAACACCCTGGTCCGCGTGGAGGCTTCTGGGCAGATGGCGCAGGTGACTGGTCGGGTGATATTGACCGGCGCGGGCACGGCGAACACGCTCTGGGTCCTGGCAACCTCTTACGACGCTGCCGGGAGTGTGGTCGGTGTGCGCAGGTGGGAATCCCCGTCCGCACTGACGGCGGATGCACCCATCTCATTCGATTTCTTGGTATATAGCGTGGGGCCGGGGATTGACCGGGTGGAATTCCTGGCAGAGGCAAGGCCATAAAACAGGGTACTGCGTAAACAACTGAACCACAAGGTACTGTATAAATTTTTGAACCCAAGTCATCGTTTTTTCCTTACATTTGGCCGCTTCAGTTCAGAAATTTTTGCTAAGAGCAGTAAAATTCCGTTAATTTCGAGCCCTTCGATACAGGAAAGTTCATAGTTTTATGCAAGAAGCAGTAAAACCCTCTCCCGCATGGGAGAGGGTTTTTACGAACATTGGGGTTTGGGGTGATAGGAGCGGTAAAAACGCTCCCATCACCCCAAGATCTTCTTCTAGCCGAGGCGGCTTCAAGCCGCCATCGGCTGTTTCGGCGCCCCGAGGCGCCGACATCGTCCCCGCAGGGGAAGCCCCCGCCCCTGACCGAGGCGGCCATCGC
>Ga0209746_1000852_pt1 | contig 15145 bp, 13 predicted proteins | sample BarGraNGADG00211_3_FD_184496 | JGI IMG/M metagenome (GOLD analysis project Ga0209746, IMG submission 184496) | Arctic peat soil microbial communities from Barrow, Alaska - Barrow Graham LP Ref core NGADG0011-211 (SPAdes) (version 2) | ecosystem: Environmental > Terrestrial > Soil > Wetlands >... | reverse complement strand
ATGCGCGCCGCGTAGCGGATCACCCTCCAAATGCGCACCGGGTCCTCGCGGAACCGTTCCCCCGCCTCACCAATGATGCGCACCCGGCCCTGACGCAGGTCCTCCAGCCCGCCGACATAATCGATGACCGCCGCCTTTACCGGATCGTAAAAGAGGGCGTTAATGGTGATGTCGCGGCGCCAGGAATCCTGGGCCGGAGTCCCGAAGGCAAATTGGGGACTGGTGGCGGCCGATGAAGGGTCAGGGACATCGGGGCCTGGGTCCCTGCGGAAAGTCGCCACTTCGATGATCTTGCCGCCGCGAAAATGAATATGGGCCAGGCGGAAACGCCGGCCGATGATGAAAGCGTTGCCGAAATACTTCTTGACCTGTCCCGGGCGGGCATCGGTGGCGATATCGAAGTCTTTGGGCTCCCTTCCCAGCAGCATGTCCCGGACGGCGCCCCCGGTCAGGTAGGCGGTGAAACCCAGACGGTGGAGGCGGAAAAGGATGCGCAGGGCATCCGCATCGATATTCCGCCTCGATATCGCGTGCTTGGACCTTGGCAGAATGACCGGTTCGCTGGTCCCTGCGGTGGCGTTTCCGATTCCCTCCATGGGTCGCCGCTCAGTACACGATCAGGCTGGCGTAGCCGACCACTTCGTCCATGTCACCTGAAACTTCCCCGGAGTGGGTATAGCAGACAAGCTCGGCTTGGGTGGCCCCGGCTTCCTTGGCCGCAGCCAGCATGATCACTGCCGGCGCCACCCCGCACATGGAGATGCGGTTGTCGTGGACGGTACGGTACAATCCTTCGGCGTCGAGCTGCAGCATGCTGTCGATGGCCTTGAAATCGAGTTCGCGGGCTTTGGCCGCGGCGATATAGTGGCTCATGTCGCTGGAAGCGACCATCATCAGGTTGTGGTTGTTCTTGAACAGAGCGGCGATTTCCCGGCCTGCCGCCAGCAGGTCCTCGAGCCGGGCGGCGGCGACGGCAATGGGCAGGATGCGCGATCCCGGGCTGGCATACTGGATGAACGGCACCTGAACTTCCAGGGAATGCTCCAGGCGGCCGGACTCGCTGTCCAACTTGAAAAGCACGGATCGGGTCAGCAGGCGCGAACGCAGTTCGGAATTGACCTCCACGTTGCCCATGGGCATTTCCCAGTAGTCATTCCCGTCCACCGCCAGCGCCGGCCCGCCGCCGCGATGGCTGACGCCCAGGATGATGACGGTTTCGGTCACCACGACCCGGCCGTAGCCCTGGCCGGCGCAGGCGCCGGAATAAACATAGCCGGCATGGGGGGCGAGCAGGCCAAGTACCTGCCGCCGGTTTTCCGCGGGCCGGACGATACGATGCAATTCAGCTTCCAGGACTTTTTTATCGGCCGGATAAAAATGTCCGGCCACGGCGGTTTTGCGAAACATGGTCTTAGCCTCCTCCCGTTTTCATTGGCCGGTGAGCTGCCGGTCCCGCACCACGATCTTTCCCGCCTTGAGCACGGTGCGCACCGGGTTGATGCCCAAGTGGTAGGCCAGGTACTTGTAATCGGGGATATCCAGAAGCAGCAGGTCCAATTTCTTGCCCACGGCCAGCGAACCGACCTGATGCTGGCGGTCGATAGCATAGGCGGCATTGATGGTGACCGCATTCATGGCCTGTTCAATGGTCAGTCCCATTTGAAAAACAGCCAGATGGAAAATGAACAGCTGGGACGAGATCATGGAGCTCCAGGGATTAAAATCCGTGCCCAGGGCAACGATGCCTTGCGCGGCCAGGATTTTTTGCGCCGGTGCATAGCGCCCGAGCCTGAGAAAAAAGGATACCCCGGGCAGCAGCACGCAGGCAGTCTTGGCTGCGGCAATCTTCACGATCTCCTCGTCGCGGATGGCGACCAGATGCTCGGCGGAAACCGCGTTGAGGCGGGCGGCCAGTTCGGCGGCGCCGTTGGAAGTGAATTCATCTGCATGCAGCTTGATCTTGAAGCCCATGGCCGCAGCCTGACGCAGGTAATATTCCGCTTCGCCATAGGAAAAATAGCCATCTTCGCAAAAAATATCAACAAAGCCGGCCAGCTGTTTTTCCTGCACCTGAGGCAGAATATCCTGCAGCAGGTGGTCGAGATACTCCCTGTTTCTTCCCTGAAAATCATCGGGGATCTCATGGGCGCCCATGAAGGTCGGGATGACGGTCAGCGGATGCAGTCCGGCCAGTTGCTGCAGCGCCTGCAGCTGCTTCAACTCGGTTTCCAGGTCCAGTCCGTAGCCGCTTTTGGCTTCCAACGTCGTCGTGCCGCAAAGCAGCATCTGGTCAAGCCTTTTCCGGCAGACCGCTACCAGGTCCGGCAGGCTGATGGCCCTGGTCTGGCGCACCGTGCCCCTGATGCCGCCGCCGCGGCTGGCGATCTCCTGGTAGCTGACCCCCTGCAGTTTCAGCCCGAATTCATCCTGGCGCGTGCCGGCGAAAGGAAGATGGGTGTGGGGATCGACGAACCCGGGAAGCGCCAGGCCGGCTTCGGCGTCCACTTCCAGCCCCCCGGACTCCAGCCGGCAACTGCTGCTCCATTCGGCCGCGGACCCGATAAAATTGATGGCTCCCTTCCTGGCGCCGATGTAGACGTTCTCGGCGATGCGCAGGGAATCGGCTTCCCGGCCGCGGGCCACGCGGTCGGAACCCGGGTTGACCAGCTGGCCTATATTTTTAACCAGCGTATCGGCGACGATCATTTTTTCTTGATCGGGTTCAGCCTCTGGAAGGTCGGGATATCCAGCGGATCCTCGAAGTTTTCCGGCCCGTGAGTCATGTTGGGCATGTTGCTGTCATTGACGTAATGGCGCAGGTCGGCTCCGCCGCTACCCTGTCGGCTGGAACCGAGAAAAAGCTGCCCCGGCGTAGGCTGGCGGAAAGACGGCTCGATGGGCACGAATGCGGCCGGCGGTGTCTTGCCCCGCGTTGCTGAATCGCCACGGCCTTCCTTGAAGCCGGTGGCGATCACGGTCACGCGCAGGGCATCACCGGCGTTTTCGTCTTCGATGACGCCGAATTTGATGGTGGCGTCGATGTCGGCGTTTTTCGTGATCAAGTCGGATATTTTTTCGATCTCGATCAGGGTCAGGGTGGAGGAGGCGGTGATGTTGAACAGGACCCCGGTGGCGCCGTTGATGGCCAGGTTGTCGAGCAGCGGCGAGTTCAAAGCCCGGTTGGCGGCCTCTTCGGCCCGGTTGTCGCCTTTGGCTTCGCCGGTGCCCATCAGGGTGATGCCCTTGCCGACCATGGTGGCTTTGACATCGGCGAAATCCACGTTCTGGGCGCCGGTCGAGGAAATGATGTCGGAAATGCCGCGCACGGCCTGCAGCAGGACTTCATCGGCTTTCTTGTAGGCGTTCTTGTAGGTAATGTTGGGATCGCCCAGTTCCAGCAGCTTCTGGTTGGGGATGATGATGATGGCATCGACATTTTCCTTCAGCTTGCGGATCCCCTCTTCGGCCACGCGCATCCTTTTTTCCTTTTCGAAATGAAAGGGCTTGCTGACCACGGCCACGGTCAGGATGCCCATGGTGGAGGCGTGGTTGGCGATGACATGCGATGCGCCGGTGCCGGTGCCGCCGCCCATGCCGGCGGTGATGAACACCATGTGGGCGCCTTCCAGGGCCTCGATGATCTGGCCGGTATCGTCCAGGGCGGCCTGTTCCCCGATATCGGGATTGGATCCCGCTCCCAGTCCCCTGGTGATCTTATCGCCGATCTGCAGCTTCAATGCCGGCGGCGTGATGGTCGACAAAACCTGCATATCGGTGTTCACGGCCACGAATTCCACCCCTTTGAGCTCCTCTTCGATCATGCGGTTGATGGCGTTGCCCCCGGCTCCACCCACGCCAAAAACCTTCAGCACAGCGCCCCGTTTTTTTTCATTGCCATACAGGATTTTGATGTCATCGTCCATTTTCCCCTCCTATACTCCAAAATAATCCTTTAATTTATGCAAGACATTTTTCGGCTTGTTGCGAATAAACCCCTTGTCCTTCATGTCGGCGAAGCCGTATTTGATCAGGCCCACGGCCGTGGCGAAATCCGGAGTATTGACCTTGTCGATCAAGCCGCCGACGCCATAGGGGGCACCGATACGCACCGGGATCGAAAAAATTCCGTCGGCCACGTCCAGGATGCCGTCCAGCAGGGCGGTGCCGCCGCTGATCACCACGCCGGCGTTGATCGAATTCTGCAGGCCTTCCTTCTCGATCTCCATCTTGACCATCTCGAATATCTCATAGGCCCGCGGCTTCAGGATGTTCATCAGGATGGAGGTGGAAATCTGCCTGGATTTCTTGCCGCCGATCGAAGGCACCTCGATGGTCTCGTCCCTCAGGTTCGGATCCATGGCGCAGCCGTAGCGGCGCTTTATCTTTTCGGCGCGGTCGATGGCGGTGCGGATGCCGATGGACAGATCATTGGTGAAGTTGTCGCCGCCCAGGGGGATGGTCCCTGAATAACTGATGGCCCCCTTTTCGAAAACGGCGATATCGGTGGTGCCGCCGCCGATATCGATGGACAGCACGCCGAGTTCCTTTTCATCCGGGGTCAGGACCGCCTCGGCCGAGGCGATGTGCGAAAGCACCGTGCCCAGGACGTTGATCTTGGCCTTTTTCAGGCACAGCAGCAGGTTCTTGGTGGCCGTCAGCGAACCGGTGATGATATGGATATAGACATCGAGGTTGGTGCCGACCATGCCTATCGGGTTCTTGATCCCGTCCTGGGAATCCACGATGTATTCCTGGGGCAGCACATGTAGCACCGAGCGGTCGGCCGGCAGCATGATGGCGCTGGCGTGGGTGATGGCCCGTTCCAGGTCCTCACGCGTGATCTCCTTGCTGCGCCCGGTGATGTTGATGCTGCCCTTGGCGTTGATGCTCTGGATATGCTTGCCGGAAATGTTGACGTAAGCCGACTCGATCATCACCCCGGCCGTCAGTTCGGCATCCTTGATCGATTTCTTGATATCCTCGACCGTGGCTTCCATATTGACGATGTTGCCTTTGCGCAGGCCGTGGGCTTCGGCCACTCCGTAGCCGATGATCTCCACATCCTCTTTTTCCCCGTCCGGCTTGATCTGGGCGATCAGGGTGCAGATCTTCTTGGTGCCGATATCGATGCCGACCAGATAATTGTTCTTCATGTATTCCCCCGTTGTTCCTCACTGAATTCTAAGTAGATCCGCCCGGGAATGCGCAGGTCGACGCTGCGGATGGCGGCGACATCCAACGGCAAGCGGCTTTTGATCTTGAAATAATGGTTGATCTTGCCGACAAAATCGTTTTCCCCCGGGTAGAATATTTCGGGCGCGTCACGCAATTTCACTTCCATGCCGTAGGGTACGCTGCAGGCCACGTATTCGATCTTGTCCCGCAGCGGCTGCAGCTCGCGCGAAAAAACTGCAGCCGCGCTAACAGCCGTGCTGCCGCCGCGCACATCAACAAGGCCATTGGGCATTTCCCGCTGTTCGCCCAGCTCCACGCCATCGGCGTCCAGCAACTGGTAAACCCCGTCCTGGTAATGCTGGTAGAAAGGCCGGCGCAGGACGAAATCGATGGCCACCGTGTCGGGCAGGATTCGACGGATCGAGGCGTCGGCGATCTCCGGGATCTGCAACAACCGGGAATACAGGTTCTCGAGATCCAGGGTCAGGATGTTGCCGCCGCATTGCTGCAATATCCCTGCGACCCTTTGCTTGGCGAAAACCGGCTGGTTGCGCAGACGGAAAGAATGCACTTGCAGGGCATCGCAGGTGAGCAGGAAGTTCGCCGCCTTGTAAACCGTGAACCCGGCGAGCAGTGTCAGCAGCAGCAGCAAAACGAGGTGCACCGTCCGCACCTGGATGGAATGCATCTTTTTTTCGCGCGACACCGTCAGGTTGTTGGTTTTGCGGAAAAATTCGGCTTCGAATTTCAGGGAGCCGCTCATGCTGTCCTTCATTTCTTCAAGGCCTCCATTTCCGCGGCAAAGTCGTGCGCCAGCCGGGTGAGGTTCCCGGCCGAAAGGAAAACCACGCCGTCGCCGTCCTGAAGACGGCCCTTCAGAAATTCGCTGATCTGAGCGAATGTCTCCAGGTAAAAAACATTGTCCTGTCCATTCTTTCTGATGTTTTCGGCCAAGGCCTGGCTGCTCACGCCGACGATCTCATCCTGGTTGGCCGTGTACAGCTTGGCAATGACCAGCAGGTCCACGTGGCGGAAGGCACTGGCGAATTGCTTCATCAGGAGGTGCAGGCGGGTAAAGCGGTGCGGCTGGAACACGGCGATCACCCGGCGGCAACGGTGGGCGCGCAGGGTTCGCAGGGTGGCCTTGATCTCGCTGGGATGGTGGGCATAATCGTCGATGACCAGGAGCGACGGGCTGGAATACAATACTTGGAAGCGCCGCTCGGGCAGGGTGAATTTCTCGAGGCTGGCCTTGATGGTCTCCGGGTCGATGCCCACTTCCAGGGCGGCGCCGATGGCTCCCAGCGAGTTGGCCACGTTGTGCCGGCCGCCGACGTTCAAACGTACGATCCCCCGGCTCTTTCCCTGCACCAGCAGCTCATAGCTGGAAGCGAATCCCGCGGTCTTGACTCGCACCGCCCGCAGGTCGGCCTCCGGCCCGAAGCCGAAAGTAATGATCTTTTTGCGGATCAGGGGCATGATCTTTTTAATATTGCTGCTGTCGCTGTTCAGGATCAACGCCCCGTAAAAGGGCACCTTATCTGCGAATTGGCGGAACGCCTGGACCAGGTTTTTCATGCGCCCGTAATATTCCAGGTGGTCATTTTCAATATTGGTCACCACGGCGATGGTGGGAAAGAGTTTCAGGAAACTGCCGTCCGATTCATCGGCTTCGGCGACCAGGTAGCGTGACGTCCCAAGTTTGGCGCCGCTGCCTTCCACTTTCAGCCTGCCGCCGACCACGTAGGTCGGATCGAGTCCGGCCTGGGTCAGGATGGCGGCGATCATGGACGTGGTCGTGGTTTTGCCATGCGTTCCGGCCACGGCCAGGGAAAATTTCATGCGCATCAGCTCGGCCAGCATCTCCGCCCGCGGGATCACCGGCAGCTTGTTTTTCAGGGCCTCGAGAACTTCCACGTTGTCCTCGGTGATGGCGCTGGAATAGACCAGGGCTTCCGCGCCGCCGATATTGCCGGCGGCGTGGCCGATGGCGACGCGGATGCCGAGCAGGCGCAGGTGGCGCACGCTGTCGTTTTCGGAAATATCGGAGCCGCTGATCTGGAAGCCCATGTTGTGCAGCACTTCGGCGATGCCCGACATGCCCGAGCCGCCGATGCCGGCAAAGTGTATTTTCTTGATCCGGCTGGTTTCAATCATTGACGAACACCACTTTGCGCTGCCGCGATACGTTGAGAATGATGCCGGTGATCATCAGGCTGCTGATCAGGGATGTGCCGCCCGAGGAAATGAACGGCAGGGGAATGCCCTTGGTGGGAAAAAGGCCGATGGCGACCGAGATGTTGATCATGGATTGGAAAATGATGAGAAACACCAGGCCGGTCACCAGCAGGTAGGTATGGGGGTTGTCCGACTGCCTGGCGATGACCATGCCGCGCAGGTAGTAGAAAACGAACAGGGCGATGACCGCCAGGGCGCCGAAAAAGCCCATCTCCTCGGCGATGATGGCGAAAATAAAATCTGAATAGGCATAAGGCAGGTAGAACAATTTCTGGGTGGAATTGCCGATGCCCTGGCCGAAAAGCCCCCCAGAACCGATGGCATACATCGACTGCGCGGCCTGGAATCCCTGGGTGGCGGCATAACTTTCCGGATTTAGAAAGCTCTTGATGCGTTCCTGGCGCATGGGACTGACCTGGACCAGCAGCGCCAGCAGCGGGATCAGCAGCATGAAAAAAATCGCGAAATACTTCAGGTGCAGGCCCGCCACGAACAGCATCACCATGGTGATGGCGCCGATGAGCATGAAATTGCCGAAATCCGGTTCCTTGAGGATCAGGCCTTCCATGAAGACCACCGGCAGCAAGAGCAGGCCCAGTTGCCTCATATTGTTGACGTCGCCTTCCTTGCGGCTCAGCATCATGGCCAGGTAGAGCACAAGGGCGATCTTGGCGAACTCGGACGGCTGGATCGACATGCCGCCGAAGCGGATCCAGCGGCTGGTATTGTTGATCTTCTGGAAAAAAAAGACCAGGGACAGCCCGGTGAAGGCCAGGGCCATGATGGCCATGACCAGACGCGGGTTCAAATAAAACGGCTTTTTGAACAGGATCAGGAACACGAATACCAGCAGCCCCAGGAACAGGAACAACAGCTGCTTGTTGAAGAAATGCAGGCGGTTGCCGAATTTTTCCTGGGCGATGACCGGCGTGGTGCTGAAGATCATCAGGAAGCCGATGGCGATCAGCAGCAGGGAGACGGTCAGCAGGGTCCGGTCGATGCCGCTGGCTTTAACCATTTTCGCCCGCCCGCATCTGAAGCCGCAGCACTTCCTGCTTGAAGACGTCCCCGCGGTGCTCGAAGTTGTTGAACATGTCGAAGCTGGCGCAGGCCGGGGCCAGCAGCACCACGCCGCCGCTGGACGCCAGCAGCTCGTAGCCCTTTGCCACGGCCTCCTCCAGGTCGCGGACATTGGCCAGCAGACTGCCCAGCCCGGACAGCTGGGCGGCGATCAGCGGGGCGGCCTTGCCCATAAGCAGGACCTGGCGCGCCCTTTGCCGCAGCGGCTGCTCGAGCGCGGAAAAATCGGAGCCCTTGTCCTTTCCACCCAGGATCACGACCAGGTTGCCGCCAAAGCTGGTGATGGACTTGAGGGCGGCGTCGATATTGGTCGCCTTGGAATCGTTGATGAACTCGACCCGGCCGACTTTACCGGCCGCTTCCATGCGGTGCGGCAGGCCTTGGAAACCGGCCAGCCCGGCTTCGATCTCCGCAGCGCTCAGCCCGACTTCCCGGCAGGCCAGGGCCGCGGCCATGATATTTTCCAGATTGTGCACGCCGCGCAAAGGATTGTGGCGCAGGGAAACGGTTTCTTCGCCGTTTCCCAGGTTCATCACCAGATCACGGTTGCGGAGATACGCCCCGCGGGCCTTGGCGCGGGCGGCGGAGAACCAGTACGTTTTTCCGCGGCCCGTTTTGCCGCTGTCGCGGAGCAGGGGATCATCGGCGTTCAACACCGCGCAATCGTTGCGCTTCTGGTTTTCAAACAGTTTGAATTTGGCGGCCATGTATTCAGCCATGGAGGGATAACGGTCGAGGTGATCGGGGGTGATATTCAGCAGCACGGCCACGCTGGGCCGGAAGCGGACCGTCTCTTCGAGTTGAAAGCTCGACAGTTCCAGCACCACCAGGGAGTCCGCGGTGAGGCTCGCGACCTCGGCGATAAAAGGCAGACCGATATTGCCGGCCAGGTGGCTTTTGCGCCCAGCGGCCAGCAAAAGGTGCTGGATCAGGCTGACCGTGGTGGATTTGCCGTTGCTGCCGCTGACGGCGATGATGCGGGCCTTGACCTGACGGAAGGCGAACTCGATCTCCGAGATCACTTCGGCGCCGCCCCGGCGCAGGGCGTCGAAGCGGGGATGCTTGCCGTCAAAGCCCGGGCTCATGATGACCAGCCGGCAGGGAGCGAGCTCGGCGAAGCGGTCGCCCCCAATCAGGAAGCGCACGCCGTGCCGTTCAAAATGTTCCTGCCGCTACCTATCGGCGATTTCGCCGTCGTTGAACAGGATCAGGGCCCCCGGGGGTTTCGTGGCCAGCAGGAATTCCAGCACGGCCTGCCCCGTTTTCCCGAAGCCCAGCACGGCGACCGCTTTTTTATTCATGGACGAACTCCGCGATGGACTTTTCCAGGGCCATGCCCCGTGAGCCCTTGAACAAAACCACGGTCTCCACCTTGGGCGCCAGGGCGCCGCGCAAATAGCTCCCGGCCTCTTCCGCCAGGGCGAAACATTTGATGCGGGCCGCGGGATAACCGGATTTCCGGGCCGCGGCGGCGATCTGCTCAGCCCGCCGGCCCACGGTCAACAGCAGGTCGAAATGCAGACCGGAGAAACAGCGCCCGATCTCGCGGTGGAAAACGAGCTCTTTTTCGCCCAGCTCCAGCATGTCGCCCAGGACGGCGGCTTTTTTCTGCCGGTATTCCCGGTCCACCCATTGCAATGTTTTTTTGAGGGCTTGCGGGTTCGAATTGTACGTTTCGTCGATGACCGTGAATTTGCCCCGGCGGCGGATCTGGCCGCGGCCGGAGAGTGGCTGCAGCCGGGATACGGCTTCTTGGATCTCAAAATCCTTCATGCCCAGGCGCTGGGCAACCAGGATGGCGGCAAAGAGATTTTCGATGTGCAGGCGGTTGACCAGCGGCGCCACGAATTCCTCTTCGATGCCGAAAAAATCGATGCGCAGGCGGCTGCAATTATTTTCCCGGCTCACTTTCTTCAGCACCATCTGGTTGCTTCCCGGCCGCTCACCGAAAAAAATCCGCTGGCCTTTGCCGCCGGCCGCGGTCCGACGCAGCAACGGCAAATCCCCATTGACAAAAGCGCAGGAGTCGGCGGCCAGGTGGTTGAGGATCTCGCACTTGGCCCGCACGGCGTTGGCGAGCGTTTTGAGAAATTCCAGGTGGGCGGGGAAAACATTGAGCAGCACGGCAACATCGGGTTTCAGGATCCCGGCCAGCCGGTCGATCTCCCCGATGCCCGGGTCGCTCATGGCCAGTTCAAAAACGGCCGCCTGTTCACTGCCGCTCATCTGCAAAAGCGAAAAAGGCATGCCGATCCAGTTGTTCCAGTTTTGCGGGGAACGGAAACAGCGGTATTTATGGGACAGGATCTGAAAGACGAATTCCTTGGTCGTGGTCTTGCCGGCGCTGCCGGTGATGCCGATGTATTTGAGCGAGCGGTATTTTTGCCGGACATGGGCGGCCAATCTTTGGGCTGCGAGCAGCGGGTCATCCACGCGGATCAGGGGCACAGCCTTGTTCCGGGCGCGGAAATCTTTCCGGACCACGGCCCCGGCGCCGGGAATGCCCGCCAGCTCCGCAACATGATCGTGCCCGTCGGCCGTAGCGGAGCGCATGGCAAAAAAAAGCGAATTCGCCTTCATGACCCGCGTATCGAATTGGAAACTCTTGAAGGAGCGCACTCGGGCGGCCTGGCTTATCGTGCCGGACACGGCAGCGGCGATTTCAGCGATTTCCAGTTCCGGCATGGTTTTTCCCCATTTTTTCCCGCACCACTTCAAAATCATCGAAATGAACGGTGCGGTCCCTGAAGATCTGATAATCTTCGTGCCCCTTGCCCGCGATCAGGACTACGTCTCCTTTGACCGCCATGTCCAGGGCTTTTTCAATGGCCTCCCGGCGGTCCACAATCTTGCTGAAGCCGGTGAAACCGGCGGCGAACCCGGCCACGATGTCCGCGATGATGGCCTGCGGGTCCTCCTGGCGCGGATTGTCGCTGGTCACCACCACCCAATCGGCGTAGCGGCTGGCGGCCTGGGCCATGCGCGGCCGCTTGGTCTTGTCCCGCGAGCCGCCCGCGCCGAAAACCAGGATCAGCCGCCCTTGCGTGATCTCGCGGAAAGCTTTAAGCAGGTTTTCCAAAGCGTCATCGGTATGGGCGTAATCCACCACGACCAGGAAATCGCCGGCATGGGCGATGTTCACCCTGCCCTTGACCGGGGCGAAGTCGGCCAGGGCAGCGCTGACCTTTTCCGCGGCCACGCCCTTGACCAGGGCGGAACTCACGGCCGCCATGATGTTCAGCAGGTTGAAACGGCCCAACAGCCGGCTTTGGATCTCGATCCTGCCCCGCGGCGTCTGCAGTACGGCCTTGACCCCCTCCAGGGAAAAAGCGTACTTCAGCGGCCGGATATCGGCCTGCTCGGAGAAGCCGAAAGTGAGATAGCGGCAGTTCAATTCCTTGATGATGCGCGCCCCCATGACGTCATCGCTGTTGATGATCGCCCAATGCTCACTGCCGAGTTTTTTGAAAAGCGACAGCTTGGCCTCGAAATAGTTCTCCATGGTCTGGTGAAAATCGAGGTGATCGCCGGAAAACGAAATGAACACCGCCTGGGAAAAACAGATATCATCCACGCGGTTCAAACTGAGCGCGGCCGAGGATACCTCCATGACCAGGTTGGTGCAGCCGGCCTTGACCGCCGCGGCCATGAAGGCGAACAGTTCCGGTGCCTCGGGAGTTGTCAATTTCGTCGGTTGGCCATAGCCGGAGAAATCCATGCCCAGGGTGCCGATGGCCGCGCTCTTGGCTTCCCGGTTGAGCAGCGCCTGGATCAGTCCGACCGTGGTGGTTTTGCCGTTGGTGCCGGTGACCCCGATCACCTGCAGGGCCTTGGAGGGATCATCGAAAAAACGATTGGCCATGGAACTCAGAGCCCGGCGATCGTTCTTTACCTGCACCCAGGTGACCTGGCGCAGGTCGGGCGGCGGCGGATTAACCGAGACCACGGCGCTGGCCCCGTTGGTGACCGCTTCGGCAACATAAGCGATCCCGTCCTGCACAAAGCCCTTGATGGCGACGTAACAATAGTTTTTCTTGATTTTCCGCGAATCGAATTCAATGCCGTAGACAGGCACATGGAGCTCCCCGCGCCAGGCCAGGGATTCATGTTTGCCGAGCAATTCTTCCAGGTATTTCATAGGCGGATCTCATTCTGGGCGGGCAGGTCGGGAAACAGCTTCAAATACAGCATGATCTTTTCGGCGATGGCCTTGAAGAGCGGCGCCGCCACGTCGCCGCCGTAGTACAGGCCCAGCGGCTCATCGATGATCACGAACACCGTCACTTGCGGATCGTGGGCCGGGAAGAAACCGCCGAAGGAGGAAACATAGCTCCCGACGTATTTCCCCGCTTCGACCTTGCGGGCCGTGCCGGTCTTGCCGGCGATCTCCAGGCCCGCGATCTCGGCCTTTTTCCCGGTGCCGCGGCTGACCACGGCGGTGAGAATGTCCGCCAGCCGCAGATCGTTGGCCACGGAAAGGACCCGTGTCCCGCCGGCCGAGGCGCCATCGCTGCGGAGGATCTCCGGGCGCACCCGCAGGCCTCCCGAGGCCAGCACATTGAAGGCGACGGCCATTTGCAGCGGGGTCACCGCGATCTCATAGCCGAAGGAAAGGAATGCCAGGGAAACGCCGCTCCATTGCTGGGGGGGATTCAGGATGCCGTTTTCTTCCGCCGGCAGCAGGATGCCGGTGCGGCGGCCGAAACCGAATTTTTCAATGGTCTGGAAATATCTTTCTCCCCCCAGGCGCATGCCGATCTGGGCGGCGCCGATGTTGCTCGAATGGATGATGATGTCGTCAAAGGACAGCCGCGCATAGGGGTGGACATCGGTGATCTGGCGGTCGCGGATGGCGAAGACGCCATTGTGGCAGTCAAACGTTTCCTGGCGGCCGCAAACTTGATTTTCCAGGGCCGAGGCCGCCAGAACTATCTTGAAAGTCGAGCCGGGATCATAAAGAAAGGAGATGGCCTTGTTTTTCAGGACGGGCAGCGGGGTTCCCTGGATGTTTTCCGGAAAGTAATCCTGGTTGCTGGCCATGGCCAGGACCTGGCCGTTGCGGCTGTCCATCACGACGACCGCCCCGCCGGCCGCACGGTATGCGGCGACGGCGGAGGCCAATTCCCTTTCCACGAAAAATTGCAGGGCCGTGTCGATGCTCAGGTGGATATCCTTGCCTGTGACCGGCTGCTCGAGATACTTGAATTGGAAGATCTTCTTGCGGGCGTCGATCAGAACCTTCAGCTTGCCGCCGCGGCCCTTGATCTCGGAATCCAGGCTGGTTTCGATCCCGCCCAGGGCCTGTTCATCAATGCCCACGCCGCCCAGAATGTGGGAAGCGGTCTTCTTTTGCGGATAGACCCGCCGGTACTCATCGACGAAATCCAGGGTCCCGGCCGTTTCCTTGCTCAAGGCCAGCGGCCGGATCTTCAGGTATTCGTCATCGGTCAGCTTGCGCTTGGCCCAGATGAATTTTTCCCCGCGACGGAGGCGTTTGATGATATTTATTTTCTGGGAATTGTTTACGGCGACCAAGGCATAGAATTTTTTAAAGACGGCCAGGGAAAGCGCGTTGTCCTTATTGCTGATGAATGCGGACTTGGACAGCAGCGAGATGGCCAGGATCTCGCCATTGCGGTCGGTGATGGTGCCGCGCTTGGAATGGAGCTCATCGACCCGGTTCGTCTGTGCCCGGACCTTGGCCATGTAGGTGGTGTAGTCGAGCACCTGCATATTGAAGAGTTTGAAAGCGATCAAAAAAATCCAGATGAAAAAAAAGATGGAAAAGAAGAAAAAACGCCTTTTGCCCTGGCGGTTGCTATTCATCGCCGTTCTCAACGACCTTGATGATCTGGCCGGCTTGCGGATACTGGTAGCCCAATTTTTCCACGACGATCTTTTCCATGCGTTCCAGGTTGAGCAGCTGCGCCCTCCGTGCCTGCAGGGAATCGATCTCCAGGCGCAATTTTTTTTCCGCCAGCAGCAACTCGTGCTGTTGGTAGCCCAGGTCCACGTTTTTAAGGTTCAAACCGGAATAGATGAACAGGACAAAAAAAATAAAAAAAGCGAGCACGGCCAGGCGAAAATCAGCCAGCGATCTGCGTTTGCCCTTCATGCAACTTCCAGGGCCCGCAATTTGGCCGAACGCGAAGCCAGGTTTTCGGCCACTTCCTCGCGGCTGGGACTGGCGGGAAACGGCCGGAGCAGCACGACCTGGTCCAGGCGCTGCATTTGCTGAAAAACCCTTTTGACCAGACGGTCCTCCAGGGAATGGTAAGAGATGAAAACCAGGCGGCTGCCCGAGCGGAGCTGCTGCGGGATCTTTTCCAGCCAGGAGCCGATGCCTTCGAGTTCCTGGTTGACAAAAATGCGCAGGGCCTGAAAAACTTTGGCCGCCGGATGACCCAGCCCCGGGCGCGGCCGCCAGTGGGCAAGATCTTCCACCAGCCGCCGCAACTGCACCGTCGAGCGCCATGGGGCGAAAAGCCTTTTTTCAATGATCGCCTTGGCCAGGCGCCGGGCGTTGGCCACTTCGCCGTAGCGGCTGAATATATCGGCCAGTTTTTCTTCGGAAAAGGAGTTGAGTACTTCGGCGGCAGTCAGGCTGGAATTCAGATTTTTGCGCATGTCCAGGGGCCCGTCCAAAGTATGG
>Ga0209746_1000849_pt1 | contig 15169 bp, 13 predicted proteins | sample BarGraNGADG00211_3_FD_184496 | JGI IMG/M metagenome (GOLD analysis project Ga0209746, IMG submission 184496) | Arctic peat soil microbial communities from Barrow, Alaska - Barrow Graham LP Ref core NGADG0011-211 (SPAdes) (version 2) | ecosystem: Environmental > Terrestrial > Soil > Wetlands >... | reverse complement strand
CCCCGCCGCGCGCCCACGAGGGTAGATGCCCGAGGCGCCGTATGCCGGTGCCAGGGGGGCGTCCATTGTGCCGACCGCTCTCCTTGACGCCGCGCCGGGCATTCCCGCCGGGACCTGCCGGCCGGGCCGGGTTTACACCGTGGTCTCCGCAGTCATCTTCTCGGCCTGCCCGGCACCGCCCGCCGTCCGCGGCCTGCCGCCTTCGCCAGCCGCTGCCTCGACAAGCTCAACCCCGCAACGATGGCACACATCGCAGCCGCACTTCTGCTCCCGACCGCATTGCGGGCAGTATGCCATCTGGTAGTTACTCCACTGTCACCGTCTTGGCCAGGTTGCGCGGCTGGTCCACGTTCCTGCCTCTCATCTTGGCTATGTAGTAAGCCAGCAGTTGAAGGTGGATCACGGTCAGGAGCGGGTACAGCATCTCGGCTGTCTCCGGGACCCAGAGCACTTCCTCGCATATCCCCGCGATCTGTTCGTCCCCCTCCGTGGCCACCGCCACGACCGGAGCCCCCCTCGCCTTGACCTCCTCGATGTTGCTGATCATCTTGTCGCGCACCGCGTCGCGTGTCACGATCGCCACCACCGGGACGCCTTCGTCCAGAAGGGCTATCGGGCCGTGCTTCATCTCCCCGGCCGGGTACCCCTCGGCGTGTATGTACGAGATCTCCTTCAGCTTGAGCGCGCCTTCCATCGCTATCGGATAGCCGACGCTCCTCCCGAGGAAGAGGAAGTCGTCTCTGTCGAAGTACCTGGCGGCACAGTCCTTCACCGCGTCCGCGGCTGACAGCACCTTCTCCATCTTCGAAGGCGCGGCCATCAGCTCGTCGACCATCATCCGGTACTTGCCGTCTCCCATCGTCCCCCGGACCCGCCCCAGGTGCATGGCGAGCAGGTACATCGCTGTCATCTGCGCGGTGAAAGTCTTGGTCGCGGCGACGCATATCTCGGGCCCGGCCCGCGTGTAGAAGTTGCCGTTGGACTCGCGGGTCATCTGACTTCCGACCGTGTTCACGACGGCGACGACCGTGGCGCCGCGCTTTCTCGCCTCCCTGACGCCTGCGAGGGTATCCAGCGTCTCCCCGCTCTGGCTGATGGCGACCACCAGGTCTTTGCTGGTGACCAGGAGGTTGCGCGACCTGAACTCCGAGGCTATCTCGATCTCCGCCGGCAGCGCCGCCCAGCGCTCGAACAGGTACTTCGCAAGCAGCCCGGCGTGGAACGCGGTTCCACACGCAACAACCACTATCCGCCTCAGGCCCTCCGCCGCCTCCGGCGTCATGCAAAGCTCACCGAGCTCGACCTCGCCGCGTTGATCGAACTTGTCCCTCATGGTGTCTGAGACCGCCAGCGGCTGCTCGAATATCTCCTTGAGCATGAAGTCCTCGTACCCGCCCTTCTCGGCGGCGTCCAGGTCCCAGTCGACCTCGGCCACTCCGCGCGAGACCTCGGCGCCTTCGAGGTCGGTAATGGTAACGCCGTGGCCGTCCAGGGCGGCGACGTCGTTGTCCTCCAGGAAGATGACCCTCCTGGTGTTCGCCAGGAACGCGGGCACGGCGGACGCGACGTAGTACTCGCCCTCGCCGATTCCAATCACCAGGGGGCTGTCGCGCCTCGCGGCTACGATGACTCCCGGCTCTTCCCGGTGCACGGCGACCACGGCGAAAGCCCCTTCGACCCTCTTCAGGCTGTCGCGCATGGCCTGCGCGAGGTCGCCTTTGTAGCTCTCCTCGAGGAGGTGCGCCAGCGTCTCGGTATCGGTCTCCGAGCGGAAGACGTGGCCCCTTGCCTGCAGGTCCGCCCGCAACTCGGTGAAGTTCTCGATGATCCCGTTGTGGACGACCGCGATGCTGTTCGAGCAGTCCAGGTGCGGGTGAGCGTTCAGCTCGGTCGGAGCCCCGTGCGTGGCCCAGCGCGTGTGCCCTATGCCGGTCGAGCCCGCGAGATCGACCAGTTCGAGGGTCGCCCCGAGCGCGTCGAGGTTTCCCACCACCCGGATGCACTCGAGGTCGCGCTCGGAGGAGACCACGCAGATGCCCGCCGAGTCGTAACCCCTGTACTCTAGCCTCCTGAGGCCCTGGTAGAGTATCGGCTGGGCGTCCCTGTTGCCCAGATAACCGACTATCCCACACATGTTGTCTCCATAAGATAGACCGTTGTCAGGCACCATTCCGTGCATTACGGGGTCGGCTCCTGACAGCCTGACACTAACGTACATAACGTTGCCAGACCCCGGCAGGTCACGCGTAGCCGTCGAGCTCCCGCGTTATAGCGTCGGCGATGCTCTGGGCGACGTCCTCGGCCAGCCGGAGGCTCGTCGCCTCGACCATCACCCGCTCGACCGGCTCGGTGCCAGACGAGCGCACAAGTACGCGCCCGTTGTCGCCCAGTTCCCGCGCGTACTTTCGGACTGTCTCCCAGACGGGCATGCCGGGCTCGAGCCTGCGCCCCGACCGCGGGGTCACGTTCAGGAGGACCTGCGGGTACTTGCGCATGATGCTCGAGAGCTCGGAAAGTGACTCTCGGCTCTCTTTCAGCATCCCCGCCATCAGCAGCGCCGTGAGCGTGCCGTCGCCGGTCGATGCGTGCTCGCGGAAGACAATGTGCCCCGACTGCTCGCCTCCGAGCAGGGACCCTGTCGCGTGCATCTCCTCGAGGACGTACCGGTCGCCCACCGGCGCCTGTATCGACTGGATGCCGTTCTCCTCCAGCGCCTTGTAGAGCCCCATGTTGCTCATGACCGTAGAGACGATCAGCGGAGGATGGAGCAGGTCGTGCTCCTTCAGGTACTTGGCGGCTATCGCCATTATGAAGTCGCCGTCACGGACCTCCCCGGTCTCGTCGACACAGATGCAGCGGTCGGCGTCGCCGTCCAGCGCAAAGCCGGCCTGGGCGCCCCACCGGGTGACCAGGTCCGCGAGACGGCCGGGGTGGGTCGAGCCCGTATCGAGGTTTATGTTCCGCCCGTCCGGCTCGGCGCCGATCGTCTCGACGGTTGCCCCGAGCCTTCCGAAGGCCTCCGGGCACACCCTGTACGCCGCGCCGTTGGCGCAGTCGAGCGCGACCTTGAAGCCCTCGAGGCTGAAGGATGCGCTGGAGCAGAGATGAGCGACGTAGCGCTCCTCCGCGTCGCGCACGATGGTTGCCTCGCCGACCGGGCCGCCAGCGCCCGAGACTGCCAGGGCCTCGAACTCGGCCTCTATCGCCTTCTCGATGTCGTCGGGGAGCTTTATGCCGCCGGGGCCGAAGAACTTGATGCCGTTATCTACGAACGGGTTGTGTGACGCCGAGATGACCACGCCCACGTCCGTGCCCAGGTCCTCGGTGAGGAAGGCGACGGCCGGGCTGGGTATCACTCCGGCGAGCAGCACGTCGGCCTTCTCGGCGAGCATGCCGGCAACCAGGGCCGACTCGAGCATCATCCCCGACACGCGGGTGTCGCGGCCGACTATCACTCGGCAGCCTCCGCCACCCAGCGCCCGGATGCCTGCTCGCCCGAGCTTCAGCGCGAGCTCGGGGGTGAGGTCCCGGTTGGCCTCGCCACGTATCCCGTCTGTCCCGAAATACTTCTTCAAGAACGCCTCCGGAGGGGCTTGTTCCCGGCAATATACCACAAAAGAGAATTCACGAGGTGGATAATCGAATCCTTGTGCGGGACGGTATCGGGTCCGCAGCCGGGGAGGCGGCAGACGGGCCACCCGCGGCGCGGCTTTGAGTGCGGTCAGCGCTTGGAGAACTGCGGCCTCTTGCGGGCTTTCTTCAGTCCATACTTCTTGCGCTCCTTGATGCGGGCGTCCCTGGTCAGGAATCCCGCCCTCTTGAGGTCGCCCCTGAGGTTCTCGTCGGACACGACGAGCGCGCGAGCTATGCCGAGCCTCATGGCGCCGGCCTGCCCGCTCATACCTCCGCCCTCGAGCTTTGCGATAACGTCGTAGCTGCCCTTCAGGTCGAGGTGGACGAGCGGCGCGAGCACTTCGATGCGGTGGCGCCTGTTGGGGAAATACGCGTCGAGTTCTTTGCCGTTCACGGTGACGTTGCCCGACCCGCTGTAGATGCGGACCCTGGCCACAGCTTCTTTTCGCCGACCCGTTCCCCGGATGAACTCTTCAGCCAATTCTACCTGCCTTTGATCTCGAGCGGCTGCGGCTGCTGCGCGATGTGTGGATGCTCGCTCCCCGCGTATACGTGGAGCTTCTTGAGCATCGCGCGGCCGAGCCGGTTGCGGGGCAGCATGCCCCTGACCGCCCTGATTATTATCTGCTCGGGGTGCTGCTTCTTGAGAGTCGCGTACGGCGTCTCCTTGAGACCCCCCGGGTAGCCGCTGTAATGGTAGTACATCTTCTTGTCTTCCTTGCCGCCCTTGAGAACTACCTTCTCAGCGTTTATCACGATGACAAAGTCGCCGGTGTCCATGCTGGGCGTGAAGATCGGTTTTGTCTTGCCCCTGAGTATCTGGGCCACGCCGGTCGCGAGCCTGCCCAGCACCTCTCCTTCCGCGTCGACGACGTACCACTTGCGGTGGATGTCGGCCGGCCTGGCGCTGTAAGTGTTCTTTGTGAGCTTAAGGTTAGCCATTTTATCTGACCGCTACCCCGCGCGGTGTCGTTTCCATCGTAAAAACGACGCCCATCCGGGCGCCGAAAACACCTGTTGATAATAGGTTACCCGTAAGGCGGTGTCAAATTGAGCGCCCGCCGCGCCGCTCTTCTAGCGGCCCTGGAAGTAAGCGCCCACCCCGCGCGCGATCGCGTCCGCCACCTGGTCCTGCCCGGAGGGGTTGCCACTCACCATGGCCGGATCGTTCTCGATCAGGACCACCGGCACCCTCGATAGCACCGAGCCCACATAGGCCGGCCCCGCGTTGTTGGAAGTACCCCCGGCATCGTTCATCAGCCTGGAGACCCCGACCCCCTGCATGTACGGGAAGAGGGCTCCCGCCAGGATGCGGCTCGAGGCGGCCACCGACGGGTCCACCATGACCCTGGTGCCGCCATGCTCCTTGTACTGGCCCTCGCCCGGGAACAGGACCGCGTGGAGCGCGGGATCGAAGTGCAGGCGTATTACTATCGAGCACGAGTTGCCGACGTCGGCCCTTCGCCTCAGGCTGGCGTAGGAGTCGGCGCTTTCCTTGGTCAGGACGACGCGGTTGCCGGCCTGCTCGAGCCTGGCCTTCGTCTTCACGGCCAGGTCCCACATCGCCTGGAGCTCTCCGTCCGCTCCTCCGTTGTCCGCCACGTCGAGCCCACTGGCGGGGTCCATCTCGCTGCCGGGGGAGCCGCCGGAGTGACCCGGGTCCAGACACACGGTATGGGCGGAGCCGGTCTTCGGCGCAGGCTGTGCCGCAGCCGCCTGCGCCGGTTGTCCTGTAGTCTGCGCGGTGGACTGCGCGGTCCCCTCAGGCTGGTGCTGGCCCTCCGGCTGCCCGGTCTGGCCCGCCCCGGGCGAAGAGGCTTCGGAGTCGGCCGATCCCTGCACGGGTTTGCCGGACTCGACCCGTGCGTCGCGCAGGCCTGTCAGCCGCACCGTCACCAGCTCTCCCTTCTCCGCCAGGCTGCCGGGTTTCGGGTCCTGCTCGCGCACCTTCAGCCTGCCTAACTCGTCCTCGGACGAGCTATCCTGGAACGGGTCGACCTCGATCACGAGGCCGGAGCCTTCGACCTTCTTCTGAGCCTGCTCGTAGGTCTTGCCGAGAACGTCGGGCACCTTGAAGCCACCACCGCTCCCGCCCGACACCAGCAGCACCAGCAGGAGGGCCATCAGCCCGCACGCAGCCAGCGTGCCCGCCCATACCGCAAGCACCTGGAGCCGGTGGCGCCTGTCACGCCTCTTCTCGCCGAGGAGCGCCTTTCGGCTTATCTCGACATGCTGGTTTTCGAGTTCGTCGTCTGTCATCTTACAACCCAGAAGTTTCCACTTGTTTACAATTATAACAGCAGGCCCGAACAAATACAGGCCATCTTCCGTTCGGCGTCGGGCGCGAGACTGCCTGATCGCGCACTACCGGTGTCGCGCCCCGGCTCCCATGCTTCCCTCCGGGTAGGTCACACCCCAGAAGAAGAGGCCGTGCGCGGGCAGCGGGTCGACGCATGGTCTCGTCCCGCCGCCGAGATGTCCCTCGAACTCTTCAAGGCTCATCCTTTCCGTCCCGACGGCCATTACGGCCCCGACCAGCAGGCGGACCATCCTGTACAGGAACGAGACTGCCCTGACGCGGACGTACAGCAGTTCCGGGAACATCTCCATGGTCTCGAGATCGCACTCGAAGACCGTCCTGCGGGTCGTACCTTCCTCGGCCTTCACCCGGAACGCCGAGAAGTCGTGCTCGCCGACGATCATCGAGCAGGCCCTCGCTGCACGCTCCGGGTCGAGCGAGCCGTGGAGGTGGTAGGCGTACTCGGCGAGAAGCGCCGAGGGCGCCCGCCGGTTCAGGATGAAGTAGCGGTACTCCCTGGAGAGGGCGTCTCTCCGCGGGTCGAACCGTGGAGGCACCTCGCGCATCCCCGTCACCGCGATGCCGTCGGGCAGCAGAGCGTTGAGGCCTCTCGACGCGCGTCCCGTGTCGACCTCGCCGTCCAGGTCGAACGCGGCGACCTGCCCCAGCGCGTGCACCCCGGCGTCTGTCCTGCCGGCTCCAAGGGTATGCGCTTCCTGACCGGAGAACGTGACGATGGCGCTTTCCAGCGCCCCCTGGACCGTCGGCATGCCCGGCTGCTTCTGAAAGCCGCGGAAATCCGTCCCCTTGTACTCGAGCGTCACCAGGTACCTCGGCATCCATCCTCCAGGAGGGTCAAGCGCCTCCGCTCACGTGCTCTATTATCGACTCGAGCGAAGAGTAGCCCACCACTCCCCTGTCGACGTCGTCCATGGCCTTGCGCAGGTTGCGCTGCAGGACGGGATCGGGGGAGACCTCCTCGAGCTGTCTCAGCAAGTCGATTATCTGTTTCATCTTGCGCACCATGTCGCCCACCGAGCGGCCGGGGAACCGGTCCAGCATGTCCTCGAGTTCGGCGCCGCCGGCCCACATGTGAGCCGCCTCGCCGAAGCCGGTATCGAGGGAGCCCAGAAGGTCCAGCCCCGCGTTGCCCTCCCCGCCTTTGAGCTCGTCCTCTATCGCGTCGAGGCGCACCAACACTTCGCCCAGCGCTCCCTGAAGGTACTCGTCCGGCCCCGCCGTCCCGCGCTCCCTCAGCGTATCTCCCTCCCTGGATTCGTAGATCGCCCACGCGGCTACCGCCGCCAGCTCCCTGGGCTCGAGCGTCGAGAACAGCCCGCCGTACAGGGCCTCGACCAGCAGCAGGTCGCACTCGTTGTATATCCGCCGCAACGTCTCGCCCTTTGGCGTCGGCTTCTCTCCCAACATGAAGCCGAAGCGGTTCAGCACTGACACCACGTCGACCAGCCGCTTGGAGACGACGTCGTACCCGGCGTCCCGCTCCTTGCCCGATGAGGTTATCTGCCGTTCGATGCGCTCGGCGCGCCTCGCCGCCTCGAGGCAGCGGTCCCTGTGCCGGCACCTGGAGCACGGGTGCGAATCGATCCGCGCCTTGAGGCCCGCCGATTCGTTCGCGAGCGCTTTCTCGTCGGGGCTCCGGCCCGCGCCTCCCTTCTCGGAGGACGCCTCGCGAGCCAGCGTCTCCATCTTTGCGCCTACCGTGCGCCGGACCTTTCTCGTAGGCGAGGTGACCTTGGACACCTCAACAGCACCGATCACCTCCGGAGGTCGGTCGAACGAGCCGGTCGACATTCTGCGGTAACGTCCGCCCGAATCGACGACCAGGACGCCCTTCTCGGACTTCCGGTCTTTCGGCTTCCTGACCACCGCGACGACCCTCCTCGATTCCCCCGCTCCAGCGATGAACACGTCGCCCGCCTGGAGGCTGTTGAGCGCCTCCCTGGTCTCCTGCTGCTTCCTGTCGCGACTCATGGTAGCCAGCCGGCGCGAAGCCGAGTCCCTCTCCTTCTGCAACGAGCGCAGCTCCCCGGCGTCACCACCCTCGACGCAGGTGCTGGCCTCTAGCTCTCTGGCCAGGTCTTCCCTCAGAACCTCGAGCCGGGCCTCCAGGTCGACCACCCTGCGGTCCGCGACGAACTGAGCGAAGGAAAGGTTGATGAGCTTCTGTGCCTCGGCAAGGTCGTGGGTCGCCAGGACGTTGACGGCCATGTTGTACGTGACCTGGAAGCTGGAGACCACCGGGCTGGACTCGCGGGTGACCAGCGAGCGGACCTGGTCCGGGCTGAAGTACTTCTGGTAGAGCACCACCGAGTAGCCGACCTCGTCGATGCCCCTTCTGCCCGCGCGGCCGGTGAGCTGCTTGTACTCGCCCGGAGAGAGCGGGCGGTGTTTCTCCCCGGTCCATTTCGACAGCGACTCGATCACCACGGTACGCGCCGGCATGTTGATCCCCAGGGAAAGGGTCTCGGTCGCGAACACCACCTTGACGAGCCCGCGTGCGAACAGCTCCTCGACGACCTCCTTGAAAAGGGGCAGCTCCCCGGCGTGGTGGGCCGCGACCCCGTTCGCCAGGGCCCGCCTGAACCGGGCGTAATCCAGGCACTCGAGGTCGGCCTTCTCAAGCGTTGCGACCCTCTCGTCGAGGTAGGCCTCGACCTCGCGGGCGGCCTCAGGCGGATTCAGCCTGTCGCCTTTCTCGAGCCACCTCGAGACCGAGTCCGCGCACCCCGCCCTCGAGAAAAGGAAGTAGATGGCCGGCAGCATCTCGCGCCGCTCGAGCTCTTTTATGACCTCCTCGCGCCTCGGTGTCAGCTCGGACGCGCCGCGACGCCTCCTCCCGGTGTCGCGAGCGGCCTGGGACTTCTTGGCTATGTCCATCTGCTCGCCGATGACCCGCATCAGGTTTTTCGCGAACAGGGGCACGAGCGATCGCCCAACGAAGTACAGGTTCTTGAGCTTGACCGGACGCTCCGTCGAGACGACCACCCTGACGTCACCCCTCAGCGAGTCCATCCATTCCCCGAGCTCACGGGCGTTCGAGATGGTCGCGCTCAGGCCTACCAGCTTTACGGCGGAAGGCAGCAGGATGACGATCTCCTCCCAGACGGCGCCCCTGAAAGGGTCGTGCATGTAATGGACCTCGTCGAGCACCACCGCACCGAGGTCGTCCAGCAGCGGGCTCCGCTCGTACAGCATGTTGCGGAGGACCTCGGTGGTCATGACGACCAGGGGGGCCTCGCCGTTGATGCTGTTGTCACCGGTCAGCAGCCCGACCTCACCGGGGGCGCCGGCCCTTGAGAGGTCCCTGAACTTCTGGTTGGAGAGAGCTTTCAGCGGCGTGGTGTAGAAGAACCTCTTGCCCGCGGAGCGGGCCATCTCCAGGGCGTACTCCGCGACTATCGTCTTGCCCGAGCCCGTCGGAGCCGCGACCAGCACCGACAGCCCTTTTGACAGGTGGTCGATGGCCTCGACCTGGTAAGGGTCAAGGGCGAACGGGTACCTCTGCTCGAATCGTTGTCTGTCCATGTGCCAATTGTAGCAGTACACGCGGCGGGGCAGGCCGCGCGGGCGCGCAGCGGTATGGCCCCCCCGCTGCCGTAAACCTATAATCTGTTAAAGCGGCGGACCGGGGGGCAGCCATGAGGATTTTCACGCTTGACGCGGAGGGCAGGAGGGGAAGCCCGGGATCTCTGGACGGGGTCGAGCTCGAGGGCCTGAAGGTCATATGGATCGACTTAGAGTCGTCCGACAAAGTGGGACTGGAGAGGGCCTCGGGCCTCCTGGGGGTCGACACCGCGACACACCGCGAGCCCGCGTCGCAACTGCCATCCTCGAACGTCCAGGCTTACGAGGACCGTTACCTGTTCGTCCGGTGGAACGACGCGCGCCTCTCCGATGAAACAGTCACCACCCCGTACGTCAGGATATACATCGGCCAGAAGTTCCTCCTCACCGTCCACTCCAAGAATTTCCCGAGGTTCGAGAAACTGTTCGACGACCTCGTCGACAACGCCGTCCCGGCCGTCGCGGACCCTGCCCGGATCGTTTTCTACATCCTCGACTGCCAGGTCGACGATTACTTCTCGCTCATCGAGACGATCGCGAACCGCATCGAATCGCGGCTGATAACGGAGAAGGGCAAGGATTACCTCGCGACGTTCAAGCTGCTCAAGCAACAGAACAGGACCATGCGCAGGGCGGTGGCGACAAACCGGGACTTGCTCTCGAAGCTGATGCGGCGGGGCGACGTGGAGGCGTTTATCCCGGCCGACGTGTCACGAGACCTCAACTATGTGTACGACCACCTTGTCACCGTCTACTCCGAGGCGGAGAGCAACAGCGAGCTCATCACCGACTCGCTCGACATACACCTTAACGTCACCATGAAGCGCCTGACCACCATCGCGACAATCTTCATGCCGCTGACGTTCCTGGTCGGCCTTTACGGGATGAACTTCAGGCACATGCCAGAGCTGACCTGGAGGTACGGGTACCTGATGGCGTGGATAGCCCTGGTCGTCATAGCGGTGGTCATGATAGTGGTCGCGAGGAAGAAGGACTGGTTCTGAGGAGCTGAAGGAAAGGCAAACCACGCACCGAACAGTTGGTTGACGGTCCGACGCGTCTGGACGGCAAATGGAAAGCGCGTACATACAGCCTGACTTCATCAACCCCCCCGCCGCCGCGGGCGACGCCTCGCGCGTGTGGGTAGAGCAGGCCGGGCCCGTTTCGCGGTTGCGGCGCGAGGGCGCATGGCTGCTCCTGGCGTCGGCGGTCCTGGCGCTGTCCTTCGGGATGCCCGGCCTCAAGTCGAAAGGGCTCTGGCTCGCTCTCCCGTGCGTATTCCACAGCGTCACCCACCTGCCGTGCCTGACTTGCGGGCTGACGCGGAGTTTTGTGAGCACCGCGCACGGTGACCTCGCGGCTGCGCTGGAGTTCCATCTGCTGGGCCCGGCGCTTTTCACGCTCGTGTTCGCCTGCGCGCTGTATCTGGCCGCTTCGCTGGCGACGGGCAGGAGGGTGCGCTTCAGGCTTTCACCGAAATCGAGAAGGCTGACCTTCGCGTGCGCCCTCGGCGTCTTCATCGCGGCGTGGGTGTTGAAGGTGTCTTTCTTGAAGGTTACCTGGTAAGGCACGAGGACCGTCGCCGTCCGGATGGCGGTGGCGGGAAAGGAGGGTATGTTGGACGAACAACAGAGTACGGGCAGCCTCATCCAGAACCTGTACTACTACATCCAGCAGAGGCTGACCACTGATTGGACCACGGACCCCGGCACGGCGATCCTGCTCACCATAGTCACGTGCGGCATATACGGGCTGTACGTCTTCTACAAGCTCTTCGAGCGGCGCGACCAGCACTTCGCGCGGGTGGCCAACATGGTCAACACCTCGATGGCGCTCCTGAAGGAGAAGGCGGCCGCGGCCGGGAAGTCCGAGCTGATAGCCCAGGAAGTCGGCCAGCTCGAGATGGTTCAGCGCGAGATCTACGACCAGAGCCGCGAGAGGGGCGCGGTGCTCTGGCTGTTACTCGCCATATTCACCGGCGGGATAGGCACTTTCATCGGGTACTACCTGCTCATGGACGATTTCGCGAAGCACGACCAGCTCGAGGCACAGTACTTCACACTGATGTCGGCGGCGCTCGCGAAGATCGGCCTGGCCTCGCAGGCCTCGCAGGCCGCCCCTGTGCTGCCCGAGAGGAACTTCGTGACTTTCCTGCTGCTGACCATCGTGACCTGCGGGATATATGGCCTCTACTGGCTTTATATACTGATAAGGGACGGCAACGACCAGTTCGAAAGCCAGGTGCAGTGGGAGGACTTCATCTACAGCGCTCTGGCCGCCCGGTAGGACGCAGCGACGCTCGGAGGGCGATCGACAGGCCGAAGCGGGGCGCGGGGTGGTAGAGTCGGCCCGCGACGGAAAGGTCCGGGTCGGCGGCCGCTAAGACAATGGGAGGTTCGATGGAATTCTGCAGCGAGTGTGGCCAGGGCAACAGGGACGATTCGGCTTTCTGTATCCAGTGCGGGACACCGTTGAAGCAGCAACCCCCCGGTGAGCAGCCCGGTACGACGCCCGAGTCCGGGCAGACCCCGGAGTCGGCGGGCCAGGCGCCGCAGCCCCAGGGCGAGCCCATGCCACAGCCTCCGGGACCGCAAGGGGCCGAACCTGCCGGACCGCCGCCGCAGGCCCCGATGCAGCCCTTCACGCCGGGCGCCCAGGCGCCACCCGGGTACGCGCCTCCGCCCATGATGCGTGTCGTGCCGACCGATGGGCTCGCGATCGCCTCGCTGGTCCTGTCGATCTCGAGCTTCATCTTCTGCCCGTTCTTCGCGGCGATCCTGGGGTTGGTTTTCGGCTACATAAGCCTGAACCACATAGCCGAACAGAAGGGCGCGCTGGGTGGTGAGCCGCTGGCCAGGGCCGGGATAATAATCGGATGGGTACACCTCGGGCTGGTGATACTCGCGGGCATCCTGCTGCTCATACTCGTCGTGGTCGGCGTGGTCAAGACGAGCTAGCGCCCGCGCCCGGGACGCAGACATCGCGGTGATGCGCGGCAGGCGCGTTCAGACGTCCTCGTCCGCGCACCCGGTCGACTCGTCCAGGGGCACGCGCTTGATCTCGCCGTCCAGCGATTCCACCAGCGCCTCCACCTTCGACTGCGCCGAGTCCAGCTTCTCCTGGCAGTGCCTTATGAGCTCGACGCCGCGCTCGAACCTCGCAAGGCTCTGCTCCAGTTCGAGCTCACCGCTCTCCAGCTCGTCGGTTATCTTCTCAAGCTCCTCAATCGCTTCCTTGAAGGTCGGCTTGTCCTCCACCGACATCACCCCTTCCCGTTACCTCTGCGCTAAGGCTCCCGCGCGCCAGCCTGACCGAGATCGGGCCACCGATCTCGACCTCATCGGGCGAACGGACGACGCCTCCCGTGCGCCCGTCGAAAGTTATCGAGTATCCTCTGTCGAGCACCGACAGCGGGCTCAGGGCCGTGATCTTCACGCCTGTCTTCTCGAGCCTGCTGACGCGTCTTTCGATGTCACGGACCGCCGATTGGGCCAGCGTGGCCTCCCGCGAAAAGACGGCCGCCCGCAGTTGCGACAGGAGCGCCCCGGGCCGCCCGTAGACCGGCCGGCCGCTGATGACCGCCAGCCTGTGGAGAGCCCTGGTCACTCCCCGCCTGGGGCTCTCCGGTAACGCCGCTGCCGCCCTCTCCCACCTCTGCTGGGCCTGGCCCAGCAGGAAATCGGGACTTCTGAACAGGGGCCTGCTCCTGATGCTCTTGAGGCCGGCGTCTCCCGATCTGAGCTCGACCACGGCGCGGCGTCTCATGGCGGCCCCGCTCTTGGCCAGGAGCGCGTGCACCTCGCTCCGGTCGGGGACCACCGCCTCGGCCGCACCCGTCGGCGTGCTCGCCCGCCTGTCCGCCACCAGGTCCGCTATGGTCACGTCCGGCTCGTGGCCTATCCCGGTCACGAGAGGTACGCGCATGCGCGCGATCGCCCGCGCAACCTCCTCGCTGTTGAAAGGCTCCAGGTCCTGCAGCGAGCCACCGCCGCGCGCCAGGATGACGACGTCCACCGGCCACTCGGCGTCGAAGAAGTCCAGGCCGGCGCATATCTGCCTGACCGCGGAGGCGCCCTGGACCCTGACCCCTCTCACGGAAACGGACGCCGGGGGGAAGCGCCTGCCCAGCGTCACCACGACGTCACGCACGGCGGCCCCCCGGGGGGACGTCACCACGCCGATCCGCTCGGGAAAGATCGGCAAAGCCTTTTTCCGCGCGTCTTCGAAGAGCCCCTCGGCCTGCAGCTTCTTCTTGAGCTCCTCTATCCGGCGACGGATCTCCCCCTCGCCGAAAGGTCTCACCTCGAGGACCTTTATCTGGTATTTCCCCTGCCTCTCGTACAGCGTGAGGTTACCCCTGACCACGACGGAGGCGCCGTCCTCCATCCTGAAGCCCAGCGACTTGAGTTGCGGCTGCGTCAGTATCGCCGGCAGGGAAGCATCGGCGTCGCGAAGGTCGAAATACACATAGTACGCGTAGCCGGTGGTCAGCTTCGAGATCTCGCCTTGAACGGTGACGGATATCGTCTCCAGCGTCGAGCGAGCCATGCGGTTGACCTCGCTCACCGTCAGTATTGTCTCCGCCCGGGACGCGGCGGTTTCGGCCTGGACCTCTTCTTCGTCGCCTTCCGGGGCCGCTTCATCCCATGGCAGAAGGAGTTCGTCGCCTTCCATAATCGTGCCTCCGGCGTCATTATAGCGCAGTGTTTTCAGCCGGGACGGGCGCGCGACGGGCGCTGTGGCGGTCCCCGGGTGGATCCGCCCCCTCGACGCGACGCGGCGGCGGCCTGGACAGGAGCCGCTGCGCTCGTGCCGCTCGTTGTTAGCGGCCGACGCGAGGTTTATCATCAACTGGTCGGTGGCGGGTGTTCTCTTGAGTCACGAGAGGTAAGCCTTTGCGTTTCCTCGTCATGGGGGCAGGGTCGATCGGTTCGGTGGTAGGCGGCTTCCTTCACATGGGAGGCAACGAGACCTACCTGATCGGGAAGGGTCCCCACATAAGGTCGGTCGCGGAGAAGGGCCTGGACATAACCGGCATCTGGGGAGACCACCGCGTGGAAGGGCTGGCGGTCTCGGAGTCGGTCTCGCGCATGATGGACGAAGGTTTCAAGCCCGAGTGGACCCTCCTCTCCGTCAAGTCTTACGACACGAGTGAGGCAATGCGCGATCTGGCGGATGCGCTCCCGGGACAAAGAGGCGTCGTCTCGCTCCAGAACGGCCTGGGCAACGTCGAGGCCATTGAGGAAGCCGCGCCCGGCATGGCGGTCGGAGGGCGCGTGATATTCGGGGCAACGACTCTCGAGCCGGGAAGGGTCGAGGTGACGGTCTGCGCCGACGACGTCCTGCTGGGCTCCGCGCCGGGAGGGCCCCCGGGCGTCGAAGGGATCGTCGAGGCCTTCAGCGCTTCCAGCATCCCGTGCCGGTACGAGGAGCGCATATTCACCTACATCTGGGACAAGGTGCTTTACAACGTGTGCCTCAACGCGCTCGCCACCCTGCTCAGGACCGATTACGGCAGCCTCGGCGACGACCCGGAGGTGCACTTGGTAATGGAGAGGCTGTGCGAGGAGTTCTACCTGGTCGCAGCGGCCGAGGGAGTCGAGCTCGTATCGCCAAATCCGGCGCGGTACATGGAGAGGTTAATGGGCCAAC
>Ga0209746_1000847_pt1 | contig 15177 bp, 13 predicted proteins | sample BarGraNGADG00211_3_FD_184496 | JGI IMG/M metagenome (GOLD analysis project Ga0209746, IMG submission 184496) | Arctic peat soil microbial communities from Barrow, Alaska - Barrow Graham LP Ref core NGADG0011-211 (SPAdes) (version 2) | ecosystem: Environmental > Terrestrial > Soil > Wetlands >... | reverse complement strand
TTGTGAAGAGACCTACGCCTTTACGGACTTGGCTGCGGCCTTACGCGGGTTCTTCGTGATGAACTCCTCGGTCGCCTCGTAGGCCTCGTCGTCGACGATCTGCTTCGGCGGCGACTTCATCAGATACGAGCTCGGGCCCTCGAGCGCGCCCGAGACACCGTTGTCGAGCGCCAGCTTGGCCAGGCGCACCGCGTCGATGACGACGCCGGCCGAGTTGGGCGAGTCCCAGACCTCGAGCTTGAGCTCGACGTTGAGCGGCACGTCGCCGAAGGTGCGACCCTCCATGCGGATGTAGGCCCACTTGCGGTCGGTCAGCCAGGGCACGTAGTCCGACGGGCCGACGTGGACGTTCTCGGCGCCCATGTCGTAGTCGAGCATCGAGGTGACAGCGTTGGTCTTGGAGATCTTCTTCGACTCCAGTCGCTCACGCTCGAGCATGTTCAGGAAGTCGGCGTTGCCGCCGACGTTCAGCTGCATCGTGCGCTCGAGCTTGACGCCGCGCTCGCGGAAGAGGCTCGTCAGCACGCGGTGGGTGATCGTGGCGCCGACCTGCGACTTGATGTCGTCGCCGATGACCGGAACGCCCGCCTCGACGAAGCGGCCCTGCCAGTACTTCTCCCGGGCGATGAAGACCGGCATGCAGTTCACCATCGCGCAGCCCGCGTTCAGGATCTGCTCGGTGTACCACTTGACCGCCTCTTCCGAGCCGACCGGAAGGTAGTTGATAACCACGTCGACGCCTCTGTCCTTGAGGATGCCGACGACGTCGTCGGTCGGGCCGGGCGCCTTCTCGACGATCTGCGAGAGGTACTTCCCGAGGCCGTCGTGGGTCATGCCGCGCGAGACCTTGATGCCGGTTTTGGCGACGTCGCAGAACTTGATCGTGTTGTTGGGGTGAGCCCACATCGCCTCGGACAGGTCCTTGCCGACCTTGCCCTTGACGACGTCGAAGGCGGCCACGAACTCGATGTCCGAGATGTGGTAGCCGCCGAGATCGACGTGCATCAGACCGGGGACGAATTCGGCCGCGTCGGTGTTCTTGTAGTACTCGACGCCCTGCAACAGCGAGTTCGCGCAGTTACCGACGCCGATGATCGCGACGCGAACCTTGCCGTTCGCGGAGCGTGGAGTAGAAGCCATTACTTACCTCCCTGGAGCAGTTGCGAGCGGATGAAAAGCGCCCGCAAGAGGACTGTGTACCAAGCTAGTGCCGTTAGCACTCCGATCGCCCAGGGGAGCACTCCCCAGGGCGCGAGCACGAGGCCGGCCGCAATCACTACTACGCGGGTAGCACGGTCGCCCAAGCCCACGTCACCGCGCAGCCCGAGCATCTCGGCGCGTGCGCGCGTGTAGCTGACGAGGAACGAGCCGAGGATCGCCGCGATTGTCAGTCCGACCGAGAAGAGCGCGTGACCGCGGGCGAAGACGAGCACGATCGCGCCGAGCATGAAAGCCTCACTGATGCGATCGGTCGTCGAGTCGATGAAGGCGCCGAACGGCGTTACCTTTCCGCTCGCCCGAGCGAGGGCGCCGTCGAGGATGTCGAGCAGCGAGCCGGCCACGAAGAGCGCGGCGGCCACCCAGAAGAATGCGAGCTCGTGGCGGTAACTGAAGTAGACGAAGACAGATCCTCCGATAGAGAGCGAAACGCCGGCGGCGGTAAGGGCATTGGGGGTGACGCGGGTTCGCGCCAGTCCACCCATCGCTCGGGTGGCTAGCCGGCGTACGTAGTTCAAGAAGCCCTGCCTGACCGTCTCTGTCTTCGAGCTTGCCAATCGCATAACTGCTATGAGGATAGCGGATTTGCGATCAGTGTGTTGCGCTTCCCTCGGGGGTGCCTCAACCGAAATGAAGGTCCGTGGGCCGGCCCCATATCGAGGTGGTGTGGCGGCTTAGTCGGGAGTTGCGACTGTTTTTGGTCGTGCCGGTTTATTGCGCCGCCAGAAGCGGAAGCGCGCATCTACGACCGGTGCCGCTACGAGCGTCACCAGCACGCCGGCAAGGCAGTCGAGCCAGAAGTGGTTGCCGGTCGCCATGACCGTGAACCAGACCCACGGGGGCCATAGGCACCAGAGCACCTTGGCCCACAGGCGACGGCAGACGAAGGCCATCGAGACGCCGACGATGAGTGCATCCGCAGCGTGGAGGCTCGGCATCGCCGCATAGGGATTGGCGAAGGCTCCGACACCCTTGCTCGAGGTGGTGAGACCGGAGAAGAGGGCCTCGATATCGAGGAAACCGAGGTTTGGGAACATCCGTGGCGGCGCCGTCGGGATGAGCACGAAACCGACCAGGCCGATGACGTTGGCGAGCATCAACCAGTTGCGGAAACGCGTGAACGACTCCGTCTGCCGGAAGTAGACCCAGAGCAGAGCGAGTCCGAGCACGACGAACTGCGAAAGCCAGTAGGTTGCGGCCGCGAGGTCGACGAGCAGGCGCGAGGAGAGCAGCACCTTCTGCAGGCTCTGCTCGAAGAGCGCGTTCACGTGGCTCTCGAGGGCGATGACGTGGCGCGCGTTCTCCCGCGCCACCGGGGTGACGGCTCCACCGTTATCGGCGATGCCCCAGGCCAGCCGATACACGAGGACGAACCCCAGCCAGAGCGAGACCTGGAAGATCAGATCGCCGAGGCCGCGCGGCAGCAGACGCGAGGGCGTCCGTTGGGGTGCGGTAGGTGTAGGTGTAGGGCTCTCCGTCATGGGCCAAGATTGTAGACGCGGGCGCGGGTGCTCGAACTGGTGGTCTTGGTTCTCGTCGCGGCCCCTCACTTGATAGCCGTTACGCGGCCTTGGAAACCTTTTTTTGATTCGCTCTAAAGGTTTGCAGGTTTAAACCGATCCCGAAGATGAAAACCTCCTTAAAAGATAGAGGTTTGCACATGAAAAGTCTTGTGTGTCACCTCCTTTTGAGAAGGGACAGCGGATCGAGCGGGGCGCCTGTACAGGCGCCCCGGCTGTAATCGGGCAGTGACTATGCTCGCACGGTGCCGCTGGTTGCGCTCGTTCTCGTCACCGTTGTCTGGGGCATCACCTTTGTCCAGGTCAAGGACGCGGTGGCCATCTATCCGCTCTTTGCCTTCCTCGCGCTTCGTTTCGCCATCGGCAGCCTGGCTCTGTTTCCGTTTGCGCTAGCGCGCGGGCGGCGGGGTTCGTGGAAGAAGGGCGCTGTGGTCGGGGTCTTGCTCGGTTTTCTGGTCGCCGGCGCCTATGCCTTTCAGACCGCGGGCCTTGTCCACACGACTGTCTCGGGTAGCGGTGTCCTCACCGGCCTGTACGTGGTGATGACGCCGCTACTGGCCCTCGTTCTGCTGCGCAGGCGGATCGAGCCCGCGACCTGGCTCGCGGTGCTGCTGGCGGGGGTCGGTTTCGCCATGCTCTCGGGCATTCCGCAGGGATCGCGCACGGGCAACGCGCTCGTGGTCGCATCGGCGCTGCTCTGGGCGGTGCAGATCGTGCTGATGGAGCGCTATGCGCCGCGCTTCGATCCGCTCATTCTCGCGCTCGGCGAGATGACCACATGTCTCGTGTGCTTCATGGCGATCGCGCTGCTGCGGGGAGAACTGAGCGTTCCGCACGGCTGGGTCGTCTGGGGCGCGCTGCTCGTGACGGGCCTGCTCGCGAGTGCGTTCGCCTTCCTCGTGCAGAGCTGGGCTCAGCAGCAGATGAGCGCGGTTCGCACGGCCGTCGTGTTCGCGCTCGAGCCCGTTTTCGCGGCCGTCTTCGGGCTGCTTCTGGCCGGCGATCGACTGGGATGGCTCGGTTGGGGCGGCTGCGCCGTGATCATGGCCGGGATCGCCCTTGCCGAGCCGGCGGCTGCGCGTGCGTTGCGCGGACTTCTCATCCGTGTGACGACCGCCGAAGAAAAGAGCAGCTAGACGGGAGTCTTCGGTCCCCGATAACGGCAAGTGGGGGAGGATGACGCTGTGTTGATCCCTCCCCACTTGCTCGAGTGGTGGGCTGTTGCCGACCTCGGCGCTATACCTGCGCCGAGCGGTTCTTTCCTACGTGGTGGTGGTTGTCGTCGGAGCGGGCTTGACGCGCTTGGCTACCACGCGTACTGCCAGCGGTGGCGCCGGCTCGCCGGTGGCCTTCTTGCAGACTCGCGCTTGTACGTCGAGGCGATAGGCGACATCACCGACGGTTAGCGCGCCGAGCAACACCCTCTTGCCGTGGAGCCGGATCTTCGTTTTCGCGTTGACCTGAACGGCAACGGTCTTGCCCTTGTAGGCCCTCGCGTGCCTGTTGGTCCGGTTCACGTCCATCGTGAACGACAGCTGGTCGTCCGCGACCGCGACGAGCTTGCCCTTGAGAATCAACGAGACGTTGGGGCGGCAGGCCTTCTTGGCCTTCTTTGCCGTTGTGGTAGTGGTGGTTTCTGTCTTCCCTTTCGGGCCCTTTGCCGGAGCCGCGACGGCGAGTGATGCCGTCAAACCGAGGGCGAGTACCGCAACTAACGCGATTCTGACCTTCATTTATGTCTCCCTTGTAGCTCGGGACTCCGCCAGTCGAAGGAGTCCAGAAGTGCATTAAGTAGAGCCGATGCCAAGTACTTAGGCTGAAATGTACGCGAGTGTCAATTGAATTGACGTAAAATTCGCGTAAATCAGGTCGTAATTATTTGGGAATGTAAAATCTGAGTAAAATGCTTTCGGTTGAGGCCGATATTCGGCCCTCTTCTCTCAAGCAGTCTCGGCGTTGAGAGTGGGTCGAGATGTGGTGGCCTCTTCATCGAGCGGAAGCCGGACGGTGAAGATCGTGCCGTTCCCGAGCTCGCTCGTAACCGTGACCGTGCCCTTCATGCCGTCGACCAGCTCCTTGACGATGGCGAGACCGAGGCCGGTGCCGACCGAGCGTTCGCTTGCGTGGCGCGAGTAGAGAAAGAAGCGCTCGAAGGCGCGTGAGAGCTCGTCGGGCGCCAGGCCGGGACCGGTGTCTTCGACGGTCAGCGTTCCCGTCTCGGCGATGACCTTTACCGATCCTTTCGAAGGTGTCACTCGGAGGGCGTTCTCGATCAGGTTCGACGCGACCTGTAGCAACCGGTCGTGATCGCCGAGCGCCGGCGCCACTCCGTTCGAGACGAGCTCCAATTTCACTCCGAACGACTTCGCTTGCGCCTGAAAGCGGCCAAGCGCCTCGCGGGCAACGTCAGCTAGATCCACCGGCGTGCAGTGGATGCTGAACTCGCTTCGGCTCACGCGGGCAAGGTCGAGCAGGTCGCGGACGAGCCTCTCCAGCCGCAGCGCTTCGCGCCCAATCGTTTCTGCCGCCTCCTTCGGGGCGATCGCTTCGTCGGCCAGCGCCTCGGAATATCCGCGCACCGAAGCGAGGGGAGTTCTCAACTCATGGCTCACCGACAGCAAGAACGCCTTCTCGGCCTCTCTCGCGGCGGCCAGTTGCTCGGCCATCTCGTTGAAGGAGGTTGCGAGCGAGCGAAGCTCCGTTGCGCCCTCCAGCGCAACCGGCTCTGAGACTCCGTGCACGGCCAGAGCCCGACTGGCTCGTGCGACGCGATCGAGCGGGCGCGTGATCAGGCGGGCGAGGAGAAGTGAGATCAAAGCGGCGAGCAGCATGCCCGCGGCCGCTGCGATCGCCAGGGCGTTCAGGAAGGGGCGCCATTCGGCGGTGGCGTTGCGGTGTGGACGCACCAGCACGAACGCCTTGTGGCCCAGCGGACGAGCGGCGAAGTAGTTTTCTGTTCCCGCGATCGTTATCGAGCCGTTCACGGGATGGTCGGCGCGCAACCTGCGGAGCGTTTCGTCGGAGGCGTATCGCGACCTCGATTGAAGTGAGGATAGGACGACCACCTGCTCGTTCTGACGGGCGAGGAACGAGTTGAGTTCGGGCAGTCGTGCCAGCGGCAAGATGTCTTTCTGCTCGCGGCGCTTGAGCAGATCGGCCTGGTGGGAAAGATCGCGCAGCGTCGCTCGATCGACCGCCTGGAGCGTGAGCAATCCCCCGACGCCGAGCGTTAACACGGCCGAGAGCAACAGAATCACACCGATCGCGGCGAAGAGCTGGGTTCGAAGAGAGTTGAGTCGCGGCCTCATTCGCGAACGGCTTTGTATCCGGCGCCTCGCACGGTGAGGATGAGCTCCTGCAGGCCGAGCTTGCGCCTCAACTGGGCGATGTGCACGTCCACGGTCCGCGTGTCGCCCGGATAGGTCATGCCCCAGACCTCGTCGAGGAGCTTCTCGCGCGAGAGCACGAGTCCGGCGTTCTCGATCAGGACCGTCAGGAGATCGAACTCCTTGTTCGTGAGCTTGACCTCCTGCTCGCCGGCGAGTGCGACCCGCTCGCCGCGCTGGAGCTCGACGTCGCCAAGACGGAGCACGTCCTGATAGGCGGCCTGCCTGCCGCGGCGCAAGATCGCGTGGGCGCGGGCAACCAGCTCGCGCGGAGAGAAGGGCTTGAGGACGTAGTCATCCGCGCCGAGATCGAAGCCGGTGATGCGATCGGGCTCCTCGTCTCGCGCCGTCAACATGAGGATGGGCACCTGCGAGCGAGAGCGGATGCGGCGGCAGACTTCGAAGCCGTCGATTCCCGGCAGGCCGATATCGAGCACCACTAGGTCGATCTTGTGGCTCGCCAGCTCGAGCAAGGCCTCCTCGCCCGATCGCAGCCAGACGACGGCGAACTTGTCGCGCTCGAAGTACGTCCGGACGAGGTTTCCGATGCTCTCCTCGTCCTCGATGAGAAGGACTGTGCGCGGCGCCCGGTTGGTGAGCGCGCCGGATTCTGAGAGCGGGGCGGCTGCCGGCACGCTCTACTTCTTTCCGACGCCCAGCTTCTCGTCGTAGGCCCAGATCTGGCTGACGACTCCGTCGCCCGTACCGATCGTCGTTACCCTCATCCCCGCTGCGAGATCTGTCGTGCTCGACGCCTTGTTGTTGACCCACACTTCCGGAGCGCCATCGAACTGCATCGGCACGCTCGTGCCGTCGCTTTCCTGCAGTGTCAGCGAGGCACCGTCGGCGCTCTCGATGACCCCGGTGTCGGCCCGGCTGTCGAGCACCATGCCGCCGGTCCAGGAAATCACCTCGGTGCGTACGAAGCCTGTTGAAAGAAGCGATCTGATCTTGACTAGCGATCTATCGGGCAACCTCCGCGTGACGTACAGCCACGAGACCGCGCTGTTTCCCATCCTGACCACCGCCGCGCGCATGCCTCGCCGCACGCGCTTCGTCGTGCTCTTGCCACCGTCGATCTTAATTTTTGTGGCCGAAGAGAGCCTGACTCGGACGACGGTTCCGTCGCGTTCGGTCAGAGTCAGAACACGTCCGCGCATCTTCCTTACGACGCCGCGGTCGACTCTGTAGTCGCCAACCTCGCCGTTGCTGAACGTCACGATCTCGGCGCGGATGAGATCCGGGCGAATGAGGGCCTTCAAAGCCTTGTTCGCGTTTTGGTCGGAAACCGCCGGCGCACCGGAAGCAGGCGACGAGAGCGTTACCGCGCCGATCGTCACGACGAGCGCGACGAGCATTAATAGCTGCGCTGGTTGTTTCCGTCTCATAGCTCTCACCGTACTGAATTGTCGTCAGATATAGCTGCTTATTCATACAGCGAAGGTAATAACGACGTAAATACTTTGCCTGTTAGCGCACAGCGATGCGCTCGTGCGTGCAGTCGTGAGCGCGCCTAAGCGGAGTGCCTCGTTCGGAACGAGCTCTTCGTTTGGCTTAGAACCAGGCTTCGCGGAACTTCGCCTCGAGGGCGACATGATTGACGCCGCGCGCCTTGGCGGTGTGTAGGGCGGCGCGCGCGGCGTCAAGCGTTTCGACTGCGGAGAAATCCGGGTCGAGCGCAACCACGCCGCAGGACACCGAGAGGCGAACTTCGCCGTCGGGCATGACCAACGGTTCGTGCGCGATCGACTCGCAAAGCCGGTCGCAGGCGACTACGGAATCCTCGGGGGTGCAGTCGTAAAGAACGATGGTGAACTTGTCGTCGCCGAGCCGGCCGACGGTGTCGGCCTCGCGCGCGGTTGAGCGCAGCGTACGAGCGACGCGTAGAACGGCCAGATCGCCGCCCGCGCGGCCGTAAGCATCGTTTATCTCGCGCATGTGGTCGATGTCGACGAGCGCCAGGCACGAAGGCGGGCTCTCCCGATCCTGCCGCGCGATCTCGGTGCCGAGCATGTCGTAGATCGACTGGCGGTTCGGCAGCCCGGTCAGCGTGTCGGTCATGGCGAGCGTCGAGATGCGGTGATTGGCGAAGTCGAGCTCGTGCTGGAGCGTGACGGTACGCACACCGATGTGAATGCTGGCCAAAAGGTCGGCGATCTCGAACGGCTTGTTCACGCAGTCGTCGGGCCCGACGGGGGCGCCGAGCGGCTGCCTCTCATCGGTGTCGCCGAGTGCGATCAGATATAGGTCGCGGCCGTCCGGCTCGGTGCGCAAGCGATCGAAGATGGACAGCCCGTCGACCTCACCGAGGCCCGTATCGAGAATGGCGAGGTCATAACGACGTGGCTCGAGCGAGGCCATCACAGTCTCGCTGTCCAGAGCCGCCTCGACGCGGTAGCCGGCTTCTTGTAGCGCTCGGCGGACGTCTTTCAGGTAGGTCTCGTCAGAGGTGCCCAGAAGGATGCGGGGTTTCCGCACGCTGGAACCGATGCCGCCATCGCCTGCCACTGCGTTGGGTAATCGGCGGGGCCTACGCGGGTGTTAATCCCTCGTTCTCGCTGTTGACAGCGGCGTTTCTCACCCAAAAGGGTGTTTTCCGCGCGGATGTGGTCGCCCACCTGAGTGAGCGGGCGCTCGCTCGAGCGAGGGATCTTGCTTTTTTTTAGTCGGCAGAAGATCGAGAGATCTCTATCGGCGCCGGCGCGCTCTCAGCCAAACGGGCGGCCGGCGCGACTGGAGGCGAGATGTACCGGCTTAGAATCTTGCAGGCGGGGGAAAGGTTGATACACTGAGACTTAGATTTTCTTAGCAGCTAACAACGTACGAAGGAGATTTTGAAAATGGCAAAGACGATCGGTATCGACCTGGGCACGACCAACAGCTGTATGGCCGTGCTCGAAGGCGGCGAGCCGACGGTCATTCCGAACGCCGAGGGCGGACGGACGACGCCGTCGGTAGTCGCCTTCGCCAAGGACGGCCAGCGCCTGGTTGGCGCTCCGGCCAAGCGCCAGCAGGTCACCAACCCCCAGAACACCATCTTCTCGATCAAGCGCTTCATGGGGCGCAAGTTCGACGAGGTGAACGAGGAGATGAAGATCGTCCCCTACGACGTCGTCAAGGGTCCGAACGCCGATGTGCGCGTGAACGCCGAAGGCAAGCAGTATGCGCCGCCGGAGCTCTCGGCGATGATTTTGCAGAAGCTGAAGACCGACGCCGAGGCTTACTTAGGCGAGCCGGTTGCCGACGCGGTAATCACCGTCCCGGCCTACTTCAACAATGCCCAGCGCGAGGCGACCCGCGACGCCGGCAAGATCGCCGGGCTGAACGTGCTGCGCATCATCAACGAGCCGACCGCGGCCTCGCTCGCCTACGGTCTCGACAAGGAGCACGACCAGACCATCCTCGTCTTCGACCTGGGCGGCGGCACCTTCGACGTCTCGGTGCTCGAGCTGGGCGAGGGCGTCTTCGAGGTCAAGTCCACCTCGGGCGACAACCACCTCGGCGGCGACAACTTCGACAAGGCCGTCGTGGACTGGATGGCGGCCGAGTTCAAGCGCGACAACGGCATCGACTTGAGCCAGGATCCGATGGCGCTGCAGCGACTCTACGAGGCGGGCGAGAAGGCCAAGATAGAGCTCTCCTCGACGATGTCCACTCAGATCAACCTGCCCTTCATCACCGCCACCCCCGAAGGCCCCAAGCACCTCGATCTCCAGCTCACACGCGCCAAGCTGAACGAGCTGACCGCCGCGCTGCTCGAGCGCGTGGTCGAGCCAACCAAGCGGGCGCTCTCGGACGCCGGACTGGGCGCCGAGAAGATCGACCACGTCATCCTCGTCGGCGGCATGACGCGTATGCCGGCGGTGCAGGAGCGGGTCAAGGAGATCGTCGGCAAGGATCCGCACAAGGGCGTCAACCCCGACGAGGTGGTTGCCGTCGGCGCCGCGATCCAGGCCGGTGTGCTCAAGGGCGAGGTCAAGGACATCCTGCTCCTCGACGTGACTCCGCTCTCGCTAGGCATCGAGACCAAGGGCGGCGTCTTCACGCGCCTGATCGAGCGCAACACCACCATTCCGACGCGCAAGTCGGAGATCTTCACCACCGCCTCCGACAACCAGGACTCGGTCGAGGTGCACGTGCTGCAGGGCGAGTCCGAGATGGCGACCTACAACAAGACGCTGGGCAAGTTCCACCTGATGGGCATTCCGCCGGCACCACGCGGCATCCCGCAGATCGAGGTCGCCTTCGACATCGACGCCAACGGCATCATCGCCGTCTCGGCCAAGGATCTCGGCACCGGAAACCTGCAGCAGATCAAGATCGAGGGCGGCTCGGGGCTGAATCCGAACGAAGTTGAGCGCATGGTGCACGAGGCAGAAGCCCACGCCGACGACGCGCACAAGCTGCACGAGCTGGCCGAGGCCAAGAACGCGGGCGAGCAACTGCTCTACGCGAGCGAGCGCACGCTCAAGGAGCATCGCGACAAGCTCTCATCCGACGAGGTCTCGAACATCGAGAGCCGCCTGGAAGAGCTGCGCAAGGCGGTCGAAGGCAGCGACGTGAACGAGATCCGCTCGAAGACCGAAGCGCTGCAGGAGGCCTCGCACAAGCTGGCCGAAGCCGTCTACGCACAGGCGGCGTCGCAGGCGCAGGCGAGTGCCGGCTCGAGCCAGGACGGCCAGGCCGGATCGGACGAGGAGGTCGTCGAAGAGGCCGACTACGAGGTAATCGACGACGACGAGAAGAAGAGCTAGCCGCCGATGCCAGGCAGAGCACATCCACACGAGCCGAACGAGCCCGGCCGTCACAGGCACGAGACGACGGCGGCTGCGAAGGCGCCGGGCGAGGTTACCGCGCCGGCCCTCGATCGCGAGGAGCTGGAGCAGACGCTGGCCGAGGCCGAGGCGCTGCGCGACCAGTACCTGGCCGATCTCAAGCGCGTGGCGGCCGACTTCGACAACTACCGCAAGCGCGTCGCCCGCGAGCGGGAGGCGCTGGTGACGCGTGCCCACGCCGGGCTGGTCGAGGCGATACTGCCCGTGCTGGACGATCTCGGACGAGCGCTGGAGGCGGCCGGACTGCACGAGGAGGCCAAGCTCGAGGACGGCGTCCGCCTCGTTCATCGCCAGTTGAGCGACGTGCTGGCCAGGGAGGGACTGCAGGAGATTCCCACCGACGTCGCCTTCGATCCGCACGTGCACGAGGCGCTGGCGGCGATCCCTTCGAGCGCGGAGGAGGGAACGATCCTGGAAGTCGTTCAGCGCGGCTACTTGCTCGGCGACCGCGTGCTGCGGCCGGCGCGCGTCGTCGTCGCAGCAGCGAGCGCCCCCGAGAGCTGATCGACGATGGCCCGGGAACTACTCTCAGAACGAAGCACTCCGCCGCCTGACCGCGCTCGGCGGCGCGAATATTTCGTCCTCAGTCGCGCCCGTAGCGCTGCTACGAGCGCTCCCTGCGTCCTTGTCTCGCATCCACCGATCGCACCCAGTCGACGGGTGTTCATTCCGAAATGAGCTCTCGCGACCTCTACGAGACGCTCGGAGTTTCGCGCAGCGCCAGCGCGGAGGAGATCAAGAAGGCCTACCGCAAGCTGGCGCGGCGCCACCACCCCGATGCCAACCCCGGCGACAAGGAAGCCGAGGAGCGCTTCAAGGAGGTCCAGAACGCCTATGACGTTCTCTCCGACCCCGAAAAGCGCAAGCAGTACGACACGTTCGGCGCCGGCGGGCCGCAGATGGGCGGAGCGGGACCGGGCGGTGTTCGTTTCGAGCAGTTCGATCTGGGCGACCTGGGTGGCTTCGGTGACGTGTTCTCGAACCTGTTTGGAGGAGGCGGAGGCCGCGCACGCTCTCGCTCGATGAGGGGCGGCGACATCGAGGCCACGCTCAATCTCTCCTTCGAAGATTCCCTGCGCGGGGCCGAGACGCGCGTCCCGGTCGAGGTTGACGCGGCTTGCGCGACCTGCGGCGGCTCGGGGGCGAAGCCGGGCACCTCGCCCAAGACGTGTCCCGAGTGCGGCGGCCGCGGTGTCGTCGCCGAGAGCCAGGGCCCGTTCGCCATCTCGCAGCCCTGCAGGCGTTGCCGCGGCGCCGGAATGATCATCGAGAAGCCCTGCCCGACCTGTCGCGGCTCGGGCCAGGTGCGGCGCACCAAGCAGTACAAGGTCAAGATCCCGGCCGGGGTCAAGGACGGCACTCGCATCCGCCTCAAGGGCAAGGGTGAGCCGGGATTGAACGGAGGGCTGCCGGGCGATCTCTTCGTAGTCACACGCGTTGCGCCCTCGCCTCTGTACGAGCGCCGCGGCGCCGATCTGGTCGTGGAGGTGCCGGTCACCTACCCGGAGGCCGCGCTCGGCGCCACGGTTGAAGTGCCTACTCCCGACGGCACGATCTCGCTCAAGATTCCGCCCGGCTCAGAGTCGGGCAAGCTGCTGCGCGTGCGTGGCCACGGCGCCCCCAAGCTCAAGGGCTCGGGCCGCGGCGACCTGCTCGCGCGCGTGCGCGTGACCGTTCCCAAGAAGCTCTCCAAGGCCGAGAAGGAAGCGCTCGAGCAGCTCAAGTCGGTTTCGAGAGAAAACCCGCGCGAAAGGCTGGTGCGCTGATGACTGACGACCGCCCCCGCTACATGATCTCGATCGCCGCCGAGCTGGTCGGCATGCATCCGCAGACGCTGCGCATCTACGAGGCCAAGGGGCTGGTGCGGCCGCAGCGCACGGGCGGAAACACGCGCCTTTACTCCGAGGCCGATCTCGAGCTGCTGCGCGAGATCCAGCGCCTGACGACCGAGCTGGGCCTCAACCTGGCCGGGGTCGAGCGGGTACTCACGCTCGAGGAAGAGATGCGGCGGATGCACGCGCGGCTCGATCGCATGGAGCGCGAGATGCGCGAGGCTATCGAGCAGGTGCACCGCTCCTACCGGCGCGAGCTCGTGATCTACCGGGCGCCCGAGCCGCCGCTTCCCCAATCGCGTCGGCGTAGGGGCAAGGGAGCATAGGAGGAGAGGTGGACTTCAACAAGCTGACGCTCAAGTCGCAGGAGGCGGTCGCCGGGGCGCAGGAGCTGGCGCGCCGCGGCGGCAACCCCGAGGTCTATCCCGAGCATCTGCTCGTGGCCCTGCTCGACCAGGAGCTGCCGCGCACGCTCGTCGGCGATGGGCAGGAGCTGCGCGCGAAAGCCGAGGCCGACCTGCGCGCCCGCCCCACTGTTTCCGGCACCGCGGTTCAGCCGCAGGCCTCCGCGGCGTTTGCCTCCCTGCTCGACCGCTCACTCGACGAGTCGCGCAAGCTCGGCGACGACTTCGTCTCGGTCGAGCATCTGCTGCTTGCGCTCGACGTCGTTCCGCGCGCCGAGCTGTTGCAGCGGCTCGAGCAGGTGCGCGGCTCACAGAGGGTGACGAGTCAGGATCCCGAGAGCACCTACCAGGCGCTGGAGAAGTTCGGCCGCGACCTGACCGCGCTGGCGGAAGCGGGCAAGCTCGACCCGGTGATCGGGCGCGACGACGAGATCCGCCGCGTCATGCAGGTGCTGTCGCGCCGCACCAAGAACAACCCGGTCTTGATCGGCGAGCCGGGCGTGGGCAAGACGGCGATCGCGGAGGGGCTGGCGCAGCGCATCGTCGCCGGCGACGTCCCCGAAGGGCTGAAGGGCAAGCGGGTCTGGGCGCTCGACATCGGCTCGCTCCTGGCGGGCGCCAAGTACCGCGGCGAGTTCGAAGAACGGCTGAAGGCCGTGCTGAACGAGATCAAGGCGGCCGAGGGCGAGCTGATCCTCTTCATCGACGAGCTACACACGATCGTCGGCGCCGGCGCGGCCGAGGGAGCCGTGGACGCGGCCAACATGCTGAAGCCGATGCTGGCGCGCGGCGAGTTGCGCGCGATCGGCGCGACCACGCTGGACGAGTACCGCAAGTACATCGAGAAGGACGCCGCGCTCGAGCGCCGCTTCCAGCCGATCACCGTCGGCGAGCCGTCGGTGACCGACACGGTGGCGATCCTGCGCGGGCTGAAGGAGCGCTACGAGGCCCACCACGGCGTGCGCATTCGCGACGCGGCGCTGGTGGCCGCCGCCGTCCTCTCCGACCGCTACATCTCCGACCGCTTCCTGCCCGACAAGGCGATCGACCTGGTCGACGAGTCGGCTTCGCGCCTGCGCATGGAGATCGACTCCTCGCCGCTCGAGCTGGACGAGGCCGACCGCCGCGTTCGCCAGCTCGAGATCGAGCTGGCCGCGATGGCCAAGGAGAAGAAGGAAGTGAAGCAGCCGCTGGAGCGCGAGCTGGTCGAGGCCCAGGCAGTTCGAGACGAGCTGGCCGCGCGCTGGGCCAAGGAGAAGGAGGCGCTCGACCGCGTCAAGGAGATCACGCAGAAGATCGACGAGCTATCCGGTGAGGCCGAACGGGCCGAGCGCTCGGGCGAGCTGGAGCGCGTGGCCGAGATCCGTTACGGCGAGCTGCCGGCGCTGGAGAAGGAGCGCGACGAGCGCGCCGAGGCCGAGGTCGGGCACGAGCCGATGGTCAAGGAAGAGGTGGACGAGGACGACATCGCCTCGGTCGTGGCGCGCTGGACGGGCATCCCGGTCAGCCGCCTGCTCGAGGGCGAGACCGAGAAATTGATCCACATGGAAGATCGCCTGCACGAGCGCGTCATCGGCCAGCACGAGGCCGTCGAGGCGGTGGCGAACGCTCTGCGTCGCGCCCGCTCCGGCCTGCAGGATCCCAACCGGCCGATCGGCTCCTTCGTCTTCCTCGGCCCGACCGGCGTTGGCAAGACCGAGCTGGCCCGCGCGCTGGCCGAGTTCATGTTCGACGACGAGCGCGCCATGGTCAGGCTCGACATGACCGAGTACCAGGAGCGCCACACCGTCGCCCGGCTGATCGGGGCGCCGCCGGGCTACGTCGGCTACGAGGAGGGCGGTCAGCTGACCGAGGCCGTCCGCCGCCGGCCGTACTGCGTGATCCTGCTCGACGAGATCGAGAAGGCGCACCAGGAGATCTTCGACGTGCTGCTGCAGATACTGGACGACGGCCGCCTGACCGACGGCCAGGGCCGCACCGTC
>Ga0209746_1000845_pt1 | contig 15190 bp, 9 predicted proteins | sample BarGraNGADG00211_3_FD_184496 | JGI IMG/M metagenome (GOLD analysis project Ga0209746, IMG submission 184496) | Arctic peat soil microbial communities from Barrow, Alaska - Barrow Graham LP Ref core NGADG0011-211 (SPAdes) (version 2) | ecosystem: Environmental > Terrestrial > Soil > Wetlands >... | reverse complement strand
CAAAATCAAGTCTGGCATCGGCCGCCACAACACACGGATTTTTTCCTCCCAGTTCAAGCGACAACGGAGTGAGATTTTCAGCTGCTTTTTGCATCACATGTTTTCCTACGCCGGGGCTACCGGTAAAGAATATATAATCGAACTTCTGGTCTAGAAGATAGTCATTTATTGCATGATCACCATGAATCATACTGACCAGCTCAGCGGGTAACCGGCTCAGGATTTTTTCTATCACCTTTGCGATATTGGGGACCTGACTTGAAACTTTGAGAATCACACAATTGCCAGCTGCAAGGGCGCCCACCAGTGGCATAAAAGCAAGTTGAAACGGGAAGTTCCATGGTGAAAGTACCAGCACCTGACCATAAGGTTGAGGAGAAATATAACTATGTGAAAGGAAATGTACTATAGGAGTCCTCACTCTCCTGACTCTTGCCCATTTTCTCAGATTGCGGATGATCCAGTTCAATTCTTTTTTAACAAATCCCGATTCGGTGGCAATTACTTCAAACTCAGGCTTGTGAAAATCTTTCCACAGAGCATCAATGATATCCTGTTCATGAAGTATGATGAGTGAGCGCAACTTTTTCAGAATATCTAGCCTGTAATCTGCATTTAATGTTTTACCTGTGGCAAAAAATTTTCGTTGAGCCTCAATTATTAAACGGACCTCTTCTTTTTCCATTCGTCTTCGAGAAGAATTAATTGTTTTGAAATTTCTTTTACATCTGCACCTTCTTTTGCAGGAATATTATTCAGGCAATACTCTGCCATTGCAGTAATAGTCAGGCTGGGGTTTACCCCTATATTACCCTGTATTACTGAGCCGTCGGTAATATAGAAGTTGGTATATCCATGTACTTTCAGGTTCTTATCCACAACACCTGTTTCAATAGTTTCTGACATCGGACATCCTCCAAGAATATGAGCAGTAGTGGGACGATTGAAAAACACTTCAAGAAGAATATTCTGCGGTATCCCTGATACCTTTCGTGCATAACGTTCCATTACCTCCTGTCCGACCGGAATAAAAGCAGGTACTTTTTTGTGTCCGCTGTTATCGATCTTCATTTTACCACCAAACAAGTTTTTTTTCCAGATCATCTTCATGGCATTATCTGCTGATTGCATAACCAGGAATATTACTGTTTTGGTCGACCAGCTAAAGTTAAATACCGTTTTCAGGAACAGAAGTGGATGAGTAATGGTTTTCACGAAGAGTTTCCATGTCCTCTTAAGTGATGTATCTGCTCCTCCAACTGAAAGACCAAAAAACCATTTCATTATGTTTGATTTATCAGGATATTTAACGATCTCGACATGAGTGTGTGGATCGGGACTGAATACAGATGTTATAGCAAGACCATTATTAAGTTTTTCAAAACCTCCTGAAACAGCACATAGAGTTTCGGCATTGGTTCTTAATTCAAATCCAAGCTTGTCTGACAAAGATGAAAGTGTATTATATCTGTACTTCTGTTTAAGCAAAAGCTCCAGTGTTCCCAGCGCCCCGGCGGCGACTACTAGACGCAGTCCGGCAACACTACCACCGAATCCTGAACCAATTACTACATAATCATAAATCATTAAAAATGTACTGATTAGGAAGGTAAGACGCAAATATAGAAAGTCTGATGAAAAAACCAGTAAAAAGTGATAAAGAAAATAGAGAGAGAGTTATTGGGTTATTGGGGCAAATAAATTATTTTTTAAAAAAAACTTTCTTAGTTCAACATTTATTCAACAGAATTGTTACTACAGTATTAAATCGTTTAATAATTAAATTTTTTAACATTATGAAAAAGTTTTTGGTTTCATTTTTGGTGTTTTCGGGACTTATTTTCCAGCTACTTGCACAGGTTGATCATGATTATAATGCCAATGACCGGGTGCCGATTGTAAATACTACTATTACTAAGGAACAGGTTCCTGCTTCAGTTCTTAAGGCCGCTCAGACTCAGTTTGACCTGAGTAATTCTGCAACATGGTCCAAGTTTCCTTACGCTCTAAAGGAATATGGATGGGTTTATGACGTTGGGGCATCTGATATTCAGCTCGATCGCTATGAAGTTACTATGAAAAATAAAGAAGGTCATGAGTTATTTGCCGTCTATGATGCAAAGGGAGAACTGGTCGAAAGCAGAGAACTTGCAAACAATGTTGACATGCCTGCCAATGTCCAGACAGAACTTGCTAAAAGCCAATATAAAGACTGGAAAGTAGTCGGTGACAAAGAGATAATTAGATTTTATCATGACCGCGATGCAAAAAGTGTAGAACAGCATATCAGACTTACAGTCGAAAAAGATGGCGTGAAAAGAAGTATATCTTTTAACTTCCAAGGCAAGGATATGAAATAATATCCGTAATGTTTAAAAGAATTTAAAGATCAAAATCTTTTTTTGATCTTTAAGAGTGATATAAGAAATCCCCGGAATATAATCCGGGGATTTTTTTGTATTGATTGAATCGGAATACATCAAGCTTTTCACGGTCAAGGGGGATTATGGCATAACCGGTCTGATTGATATTTTAAAATGGTATGGTTGTGGCATAACCTGATAAGCAGTGAAAACTGACAAGGCCGTACAACCTACTCCACTTGTTGCATAATCGAAGTTAAAAGTTATACCGTCAAAAGGGTGAAGCTGGTAAGTATAGAGCGCTTTTGTCAGGTTTTCAGTCGAATAAGGTTGTGCACTGAAATTAAATAACTTATCTCCCCTGAACTCCAGACCGAAACAACTATCATCAGTCATTCTGACCCACTTGTTATCGGTTCTAAGGCCATAATCCTGAGGCTTAAGGTATGGTTCATACAATATTTGTTACTGTTGATTTATAAATCGCGGTTTTATACCCCGAATTTCTGTCAGGATAATTCTCCTGTGGACCACGGCCGTACCACTGGACATTACCAAGGCTTTTATCAAGTATCCAATCCACTCCTACCCTTGGCAGCCATGCCGGCATATCACCATCTGGAACTACCGAATGTTCCAATGATATTTCCCCATTGCTTTTAATATCATATGTAAAATGATTCATGAAAGCCCCACTTCCGGTTCCAAGTAACATTAGATTTTTAATTTCCACTATGATATTATTGTCATCAACCTTTCTGAAATCAAACATTTCGCTGATAGTTTGCAATTTATCAAGGCCCGATGAATACCACTCGGTAGCAGCCATATGGCCATACCCATCGGCCAGGTGCTTTCTGTTTGAGGACCAGAATCCCCAGTCATCTGTCTCATTAGCCAGTGGAGCACGCCAGACATTCAGCTCAGCTGCTCTCTTTATGAGTTCTTTACCATGAAACTTCATTGATACAAGTTTACCGCTTGGCTTATCAAATTTATATGTAAAATCTTTGCCGGAAATGATTACATTACCTTTATCATCCTTAACAGTCAAAGTTGATGAAATAACTTTATCTTCTTCCTGTACGGATTTGAACCACGGCAGATCGAGCTGGTCCCATGCTATTTCAAATCCCGGATCAGACCAAAGAGTCTTTTCTTTCTGATGGAAGTTGACCATGAGCCGGTACTCAACTCCCTCCCTTATGGCAGGCTTTTTGAACGGCACAGTTACTACTGTTTTTTTCAGTGGCTCAAGTACAACAGGAAGAATTCCCTGATCCAGAGTATCTCCATCCCCCTGCAATACCCATCTGGTTTGTAAATCCTTCAGATTTGTGAAGAGATACCTGTTTGTTATCTCGACTTCTCCTTTATCAGCTGATACAAGCTTTACAGTTACTGGTTGTGCTGATTTTTTTATCTGCCACATTTCAGGCTGAAGACGACGATTGGGCCAGATAGCTCCATATGTTCTTGCACCTATTCCATAACTATAAAAATCACCTCCTTCGGTCATCTCTTCAAAATCGAGCCACAAAGAGGCCTTCTTTTTAATGTCACCTGACGGATTTTTGAGTAATTCTGGTAAAATATCTTCTGAAAAAATGCCAACCTGATCAATTATAGCATCGCAGATGTATACCGATGTCTCCTGCCCTTGGATCTCTGCGTTTCTACCGATATTGACCGGGAATGGCGTATTCATAATATTCCCACTCACAGGAATTGTGTTACTCACCTTTTGATCAATTGATAATGAAATATTCACGCCATTATATCTGGCTATAACCTGATGCCAGCTATTTTCCCAATTCTCCGGAAGCGGTATCTGCACCTTATGTTTTTGTTTTGTAGTAATATAAAACTCAAGAGAGTATTTCCTGAGCTGATGTATGCCAAACTGATAATTACCTTTTGTTATCAGAGTTCCGGATGAACTACTCAGAGAACGCGGATAAACCATGAGGGATAGTATAAGCTTGTTTACACTGATCTCAAGGGCGTCATTTCTGTAAACCTCAACCCACTGATCGTGGCCATTAAGGTCAATCCCTTTCCCATCCGCGCCGGGGACCAGTTTTGCACGTCCCATAACATTCACCTGTACATTATTATTCGAAGCATCCTTAAGAGTTTTTATCTTTTCTGTGATACCTGTGCTGACAAAATCCCATATTGCACCGCCCATACTCCTTGGAAAACTATAGAAAGCTTCCCAGTAATCATCGAGACCACCTCCGCCATTACCCGTAACAGCAAGGTATTCATCAAGAAATGATGGACGGGGATCGACACTGTCGGGTACAAGAAAGACATTCGCTATAAGATTAAATAACTTAGGATAGCGTGGACCAATAATCTCTTCGCATTTATGAGAAAAAGCATTTCCACCGTACATCCAGTAACGTGTTTTATCATATTTTTTTCCTTCATCAATAACAGAACATATGTTATCGCCTTCACCACTCTCATTTCCGGCGCTCCAGAACAGAATGGAAGGATGATTTCTGTCGCGCAATACCATTCTGCTGGCTCTTTCACGATACATTCCCTCCCACTCTTTCCTTTCCGATAAATACTCCGTTGCATGTGATTCATCGCCAGTTTCGTCAACTATGTAGATGCCATATTCATCCGCAAGTTCCAAATATCTTATAACAGGCGGATAATGTGAAGTTCTCACACAGTTAATGTTGAACCGTTTCAGGATACTCATGTCTTTTCTTATCGTCTCTTCATTCATTGTATGGCCAAGGGTCGGATGCTGCATATGACTATTAATCCCGTTTAGCTTAACCGGAACACCATTAAGGTAAAATACCTGATTCCTGATCTCTGTTTTCTTAAAACCAATTTTCCCACTGATTACTTCAACTGTCTTTCCTGAAGCATTTAAAAGTTCGAATGTGAGTATATACAGGTTTGGATATTCAGCAGACCATTTAGCCGGATCTTTTATATTATCAGATATCTTAATGGCACGTTTATCTCTTACCGATACAGAGAATTTTTCAGAAATTAAAGTTTTTACTACCTTCTTATCAGAATTATAAAGGTTTGTCCGAATCATGAAATCATTAATCGCTGCCGGTGAATAATTTTTCACATCTATAGTCAAATCGAGCTGTGCATCTGTATAGGTTTTATCGAGATTGGTTGTAGCATACCAGTCAAAAATATGGGTATCAGGTGTTGCAAATAGCCAGACGTCATCAAAGATTCCTGCCAGCCTCCAGTAATCCTGGTCCTCAAGATAATATCCATCGGAATACTTATAAACATTTAATGCAATAAAGTTTTTTCCGGGTTTAATGTATTTCGTAATGTTGTACTCAGCAGGCTCCTGGGCACCTTCATTGTAACCAACCTCTTTACCATTTATCCAGACGAATGAAGCTGATGCTGTTTTCTCCATTCTCAGAAATATCTCGCGACCTTTCCACGAACCGGGAATGTTGAAAGCCTTCCGGTAAGAACCGGTAGGATTGTATTCTCTTGGAACGTATGGCGGGTTAGGAGGAAAAGGTGTTGACACGTTCCGAAAGAGAGGATCGCCGAAACCCTGCATCTCCCAGTTTGCCGGAACATGAATTGTATCCCAGTATTTATCATTGAAGTTTTCAGCAAAAAAATTATCTGGCGTTCCTTCTGGTGTATCCGCAAAATGGAATTTCCAGGTTCCGTTCAGCGACAAAAAACTGGTTGCCTTGGCGCGGTTATTGTTCAGGGCTTCATCAACAGTCACATATGGAACCAGAGGAACATGACCCTCTTCCTGGTTCAATTCAAACACCTTAGTGTTTTCGAGGTAGTTATAAATATTTGACAGAAAAGGTTTTTCCTGTGCATAAGCAAATGCTGACACCAGACAAAACAAAATTAATATTTGCTTCTTTTTCATTTATAAATAATTGATTATCAGATTTCTGAAGACAGAGCTTTTATAAACCTGTACATAAACTCAACTCCGTCATAAAATTCTTTAACTCCTATTCTTTCATCTTTCCCATGTGCACGGACATCATCCATATCACCAAACATACCTGATACACCGTAAACCGGAATTCCCTGGCGACGCAGAAATTTACCATCTTTAGCACCTGTTGACATAATCGGGGATACATTTACCCCCGGCCACATAGCTGAAGAAATTTTATCCACTGGTCCGGTAACATCATATCGTAAGGGCGACACAGGTGTAGTGAATGAAGAATAAATGCGTGTTACCGATATCTGATTATCTGCCAGGACCGTTTTCAGTACCGATGTAACATTTTCAGGATTATCATCAGGGAGCAATCGACAGTTTATCGTTGCCTGAGCTGTCTGCGGAAGGGCATTCTCTGCATGTCCGGCACTCATCATAGTAGCAACGCAGGTAGTACACATCATTGCATTATAGTAGGCCGATGAAGCACCAACCCGCCGGGCAGCTGCAGTATCGGGAAGATTCTTTAACAGAGCAAGGATATCCGATTTCAACTGACCTGATTCACCGCCGGCGATTTTTTCAAAATAATTGTGAGTTGTTTCGTTGAGCCTGACCAGAAAATCATAGCCGGCCAGACGAATCAGACCGGAAGAGAGTCTGTAAATTGCGTTATCTTTTACTGGCAGGGAGCTATGGCCACCGTTGTTCTTCACTTCGAGCCTGTAAGAAACATAAATCTTTTCACTGGTTTGAATTGCCATTGTAACAGGTTTTCCATTTTTCGAGTCTCCTCCGCCACCATCAGGATTAATACAGAAATCTGCATCAATTAAGTCTCTGTGATTTTGTTACGAGCCAGTTAACCCCATTGGCGTTGCCCATTTCTTCATCTGCAGTAAGCGCTATAATAATATCACGGTTTGGTTAATATCCCTCTTTCTTTAGTCTTATAACATTTGCTATCAGGCTGGCGTCGTCGTTTTTAACATCAGTTGTGCCGCGACCATAGAAGTACCGCCTTTTTCAAGAAAAGTGAAAGGATCAACTGACCAGTCCTCACGAAGAGCTTCAACTACATCCAAATGGCAGATGAATAAAAGAGGCTTTAATTTCCCTTCCCCCCTGAACCGAAATATCAGGTTCTTATGTTGCTGGTCGGGCCCGAGAACCAGAATGTCGCTGTCAGAAAAGCCGGCAGATCTAAGTCTTGCAGCCATGGCTTCTGCTGCTTTGGTACTGCCATACCCGGAAGTTGTATTTATCTCTATCAGCTCTTTGAATACATCTCTGGCAAGTTTTTGATATTCGGTTTTTTTGTCTTGTGATAGCGCAAAATAAGTGATGCTCAAGAAAATAAATAATAACAATACTCTTTTCATATCAAACAAACATTAAATACTCAGGAAATATACACAAAATTGTCACCAAATAGTCCTCCGGCAAATCCTATGGAAACAAAAATTGTTTAATTTTGGATTGCTCCAATCCGGAAATAAAATCAATAATTGACAAAATGTATTCCTGAAAATATTTTTTAAACATTAAACCATTCAATATGAACAAGATCCCTACATTCTTCAGATTCTTTGCTATACTGACCTTAATTGTTGTCGGAACATCATGCTCCAAAGCTCCTCAACCTCATGCAGACAAACTTAAAATCAGCTATGAGAAGTATGTTATGCCAAACGGGCTTCAGGTAATACTTCATACCGATCATTCCGATCCTATGATTTCCTATGCAATAATGTACCATGTGGGCTCCAGCAGGGAAACTCCGGGTAAAACCGGATTTGCCCACCTCTTTGAGCATCTCCTGTTCGGAGGTTCAGAGAATGTTCCGGCCGGAACTTTTGATAAGATCATTGAAGGTGTTGGAGGTAACAATAATGGTTTCACTTCAAATGATGTAACCACTTATTTTGAAATGTTCCCTAAAAACGCTCTGGAAAAAATATTATGGCTCGAATCTGACCGTATGGGTTTTTTCATAAATTCCATAACTCAGCGAACACTGGCCATCCAGCAGAATGTTGTCTCCAACGAAAAAAGACAGGGTGAAGATAATGCACCTTACGGCTTTACTGATTATGTCATAAGCAAAAACCTTTACCCCACAAATCATCCATATAGCTGGGAAGTGATTGGTGAAATGAAAGATCTTAAAAATGCAAGTCTTAATGATGTGAAGTCTTATTATGAACATTTCTACGGACCTAACAATGCCACTTTAGTACTCGCAGGAGATTTTAATCCTGATTCTGTTAAATTATTGATAAATAAATATTTCGGTGAGATAAAATCACATGGTGAAGTTGCACCGCGAACAGCAATGGTTCCTGCACTGGAAAAAACCGTTAAACTGTACCATGAGGACAATTTTGCCAATGTACCCGAACTTACTCTTGTCTGGCCAGTCGTACAGCAATATAATAAAGATGCTTATGCCCTTGATTTTCTGGCAAAAATTCTCGCCGATGGGAAAAAAGCTCCTCTCTATAAAGTACTCATTAAAGAGAAAAAGCTAACGTCGAAAGCAACTGCATTTAATTACCCGAAAGAACTTGCGGGTGAATTTACAATCAGCATCAGGGCAAATGAAGGGAAAACACTCAAAGAGATTGAAGATGGAGTAAATGAGGCTTTTGCCCGTTTTGAAAAAGAGGGCATTACTGATAAAGATATAGAAAGAGTAAAGGCTTCCAGTGAAAAAAACTTCTATTCCGGAATAGAAAGTGTTTTCGGAAAATCTCTGCAGCTTGCTTTCTATAACACTTATCTTAACGATCCGGGATACATTGAAAAAGACATTGAAAACATCAAAGCAGTAACTCTGAATGATGTAAAATTGGTTTATGACAAATACATTAAAGGTAAGCCTCATATTGTCACAAGCTTTGTACCGAAAGGGAAACCCGAGATGGTTGCCGAAAACTCGGTTCCTGCAGGAGTGAAAGAAGAGAACATTAAAGAGGCGAGCCAGGTCGAAATCGCTAAAACAGGTGATGAAAAGATCATAAAGACTTCCTCTCTGATCAACAGGACAGTGGAACCGGCAAACGGTAAAGTTCCGGAAGTAAAGGTTCCGACAGTATGGAAAGCCACATTATCGAACGGGATACAGGTGGTCGGAATTGAGAATAAGGAATTACCTCTTGTAGAGATGAGTCTTGTTATTAACGGAGGAGTACAGCAGGATAACATCCAGCTACCGGGAGTCGCAGGAATGGTAGCAAGTGTTCTTCCCCAGGGGACAAAGAACAAGACACCTGAAGAATTAGAGGAAGAGATAGAGCTCCTTGGATCAAACATAAATATGTATGCCGGCCGTGAGGAGATGTCGGTAAGTACAAGTTCTCTTTCCAGAAACTTTGAGAAAACAACGGCCCTGCTGAAGGAGATCATTTTGGAACCTCGCTGGGACACTGCGGAGTTTTCGATGGCACAGAACCGTACAAAAAACAGTATCATTCAGGCCGAAGCTCAACCAAGAAGTGTAGCTGGCCTTTTATTCTATAAACTGGCATACGGCAAAGATCACATTTTTGGTTATAGTACACGGGGAACAAGAGAATCAATTGGTAAAATAACCATTAATGATTTAAAGAACTTTTATGATAAGAATTTTTCCACTTCTGTCTCAAAAATAGTGGTAGCCGGTAATGTTTCAAAAGAGCAGGCGCTTGCAGCTCTTAAACCATTTGAAACAGAATGGAAAACAAAAGATGTAAAATGGAATACATACCAGATTCCGCAAAACCCTGAAAAATCGCAGATCTATTTTGTTGATATCCCGGGCTCACGGCAGTCAGTGATATATATAGGCTACCTTGCCCTGGCAAGGAACGACCCCGACTATGTGAAGGCAGATTTCGTCAATTACAGGCTCGGAGGCGCATTTACAAGTATTCTGAATCAGATCCTCCGCGAAGAGAAAGGATTTACTTACGGAGCTTCAAGCTATTTTCAGGAAATGAGAACCAAGGCTCCATTTATTGCTGCAACGAGCGTAAGATCGGATGCAACTTTCGAGTCGATAAAAATTTTCAGGGATGAAATGGAAAAGTACCGTAATGGCATCTCTGAAAACGACCTGCAGTTATTAAAAACTGTATGATCCTGTCAAATGCTCTGAGGTTCGAAACAAACGGATCATTGGTCGGGATGCTGTCAACAATGTCTAAATATGGTCTTCCTGATGATTATATAAAAATGGAAGAAAATGTGATCAAAAATATGACCATTGAAGAACATAAGGTTATTACAGACAAGTATATCGTTCCTGATAAAATGTACTATGTGGTTGTGGGTGATGCATCAACCCAGATGAAACCACTCGAAAAGATTGGATTCGGGAAACCGATTCTGGTAAAACCTTAATTATTCCGGTTTCACTTAGTGTTACTTTGTGATTACCTTTGTGTCCCTTGGTGGTTAAATGATTTTTTTACCACTAAGGTACACTAAGGATCACACAAAGGTTCACATTATTTCCCGGTAAGATTAATTGTTGCCATATAGTAACCCGGATCGACTTTAACAACAGCATTTTCAATATCCAGTTTTAAGGTGGTTAAATTCGGAGTTGGCTTTACGATTTGCTCCTTTCCTGATATATATATTTTCAGTTGCATATTAAAGCCTGCAACACAGTTGTTCCACCTGAAGGTCAGATTATTATCTTTTACAAAATACTCAAATACAGGTATTCTTGCATCTCTGAGGTACTGGTCAAAAAATGGTTTCAGGTTAATTCCGGTTTTCTCACTCAAAAAATTCTCAATCTGGGAACCTTTTACGACCTTATGGTAAAATTCAGAATTCAGACCACGCAGGATAGCTCTCCATTTCTCATCATCACTGACGATCTGACGCAGTGCATGAAGCATATTGCCTCCCTTATAATACATATCATGCGAACCTTCATTATTTACATTATAAAATCCTATTATCGGTCTGTCATTCGAAATATTCGCCCGCGTACCCAGTACATATTCGCTTCCGGCTTCTTTGCCATAGTAGTACTCAACATAGAGATTCTCTGCATAATTTCCAAAGCTCTCATGTACCCACATGTCTGCAATATCTTCATAGGTAATACTATTCGCAAACCATTCATGAGCAGATTCGTGAATGATGATAAAATCGAATTTTAAGCCCCATCCGCTATTGCTCAGATCGGTTCCCCTGTAACCATTCTTAAATCCATTACCATAGGTCACCGAACTCTGATGCTCCATTCCAAGATAAGGTGCCTCAACTAGTTTGTATCCGTCTTTGTAGAAGGGATACGGACCGAACCAATGCTCAAAAGCTGCCAGCATCATGGGTACCTGTTTGAATTGCAGTTTGGCCTTCTCAAGATCTTCCTTGAGAACATAATAATCGCAATCAAGAGGTCCCTTTTCACCATTATACGTTTCGGAAAAGTGTACATAATCACCAATGTTGATGTTTACTCCGTAGTTATTAATGGGATTTGCAACAAACCAGTTGTATGTCTTAGTTTTATTTTTCTGCTTTACCACACTTCTGAGTCTTCCGTTTGAAACATCCATAAGGTTTCCCGGTACATTCACACTTATCAGCATGCTATCGGGTTCATCATACATGTGATCTTTGCACGGCCACCACAGACTTGCACCATCGCCCTGGCAGGTAGAGGCAACAAAAGGCAAACCGTTTTTGTCCTTCTTCCATGTAATACCTCCGACCCAGGGTGGTCTTGTCGATACCTTGGGTTTCCCTCCGTAGGTCAGAACAACGGAACAGATCTTCCCCTGCTCCTGCTTCTCAGACAGTTCGATCCAGTATACATTACCTTCTCTTTTGAAGTTAAGAGGTTTATTGTTCTGTTCTGCCTTTGTAAGTATCAATGGCTCCTGCAGGTCTATCTGCATCAGAACAGCCGGCTTGAGAACCATATAAGTTATTGTGTTAGTTCCACAAATTGAACTATCAAGAGGATTGACCGTAATATCAAGATGATAGTACTTGAGGTCCCACCAGGCTCTCTCAGGTGTTATAGATCCCCGCAATGTATCCTGCCGGGTAAATTCAATTTTTTGAGATGATAATGATAACGGAAAAACCAGTAAAAAACCGGACAGTAAGAATGAGTATAGAATAGCTTTTTTCCCCATCAACAAGCGTATTAAAGATAAAAGACAAAAGTAAAAAGATAAAAGTAATAGTCTGTACGTTCTTTTGCCTTAAGTAACGGCAAGGTTGTAGTAACAAGAGTATTGAAAAGATAGTACAATTAACTAATTTAGAGAAAAATTCTTAAAAGCTTTTATATGAAAAAAATATCAGTTTTAACATTCCTTACGATTGTGATAACAATCTGTATCAGTGATGCTTTACTGGCACAGGATTCACCTCGTACCCGTGAATCATTCAACCTTGGATGGAAATTCGTTAAGTATTTCAATGCTTCCAACGAGGCAGTTGCTACTGACAAAGAACCCGAAAACCTTCAGCTCCCTTCAGTCAATGACAATACATGGAGATCACTGGATCTGCCACACGACTGGGCAATTGAGGGTCCCTTCAGTGACACTCTTGAGAACAATACCGGTCTGTTGCCATGGAAAGGGATCGGATGGTACAGGAAACATTTCAGCATCAGCGACAATAATAAAGGGAAACGTATCTATATAGATTTCGATGGTGCCATGGCCAATGCTAAAGTATGGCTAAACGGGAAATATATTGGTGAATGGCCTTATGGATATACATCTTTCCGTCTCGACCTGACACCTTATATTATTTCAGGAAAGGAGAATATTATCGCTGTAAGACTCGATACAAAAAACTGGGACTCGAGGTGGTACCCCGGAGCAGGTATCTATCGTAATATATGGCTGGTCAAAACATCACAGTTACATATTGCAAACAATGGAGTATTCTGTACTACTCCTGAGATCAGAAAAGACAGAGGCATGCTGAGTGTACAGGCTGAGGTTGAAAGTCACATAGCTGATCCTTTACCCGTGAGCGTTAAAGCTGTTGTATATAAACTTAATGATAAATTTGAACCGGCAGGTACTCCGGTTGCTGAATCGATCCTGAACTTTACCGCGTTGCTGTGAGTGTGATGCAGGGAACAACTGTTACTAACATATATGAAACCAATTTTGGATTCAGAACTTTGAATTTTACGGCGCGCGATGGTTTTCTTCTTAACGGGAAAAGAGTTGAAGTAAGGGGTGTCTGCAATCATCATGATCTTGGAGCGCTTGGAGCCGCATTCAATACGCGTGCCGCTGCACGGCAACTTGAAATTCTGAAGGAGATGGGCTGCAATGCTATAAGGACAAGTCACAATCCTCCTGCCCCGGAACTGGTTGACCTTTGTGATAAAATGGGATTTCTGATACAGGTAGAAGCTTTTGATGCGTGGAAAACCCCAAAGAAAAGTAAAGATTATAATCTGCTTTTTTATGCCTGGCATGATGAGGATCTCAGGGCAATGGTCCGTCGCGACCGTAACCACCCTTCTGTATTTATGTATAGTACAGGCAATGAGGTGAACGATCAGAACAATCCTGCCCTCTCAGAAAGTCTAAGAACCATTGTTAAATCGGAAGATAATACCAGACCGGTAACGGTAGGATGCAACCAGGATGGATCAGGCACAAACGGTTTCCAGAAAACAATTGATGTTTTCGGGATAAACTATCGTCTTTATAAATATGATGCATTCTTTGCATTGAAAGACAATGCTAATCTTGGATTTATCTCAACCGAATCAGCTTCGACTGTAAGTTCCAGAGGTGAATATTTTTTCCCGGTTGTACAGGGTGACCTCAACAATAACCTGCCCGGCAAGGATATCTTTCAGATTACATCTTATGATGTTGCTTATCCATCATGGGCATGCACTCCTGATCAGCAATGGACGCTTCTGGATAAATTCCCGGCTGCAATGGGTGAGTTTGTCTGGACAGGTTTCGACTATCTCGGTGAACCCACACCTTATTCGGGAGATCTTACCAATCTCAAACCAGGTTCCAGATGGTACGATCAGACAAAAAAGATGCTCGATAAAATGGGTGCCACCGAGGTGCCTTCACGCAGCAGTTATTTTGGAATACTCGATCTTGCCGGGTTTAAGAAAGACCGCTTCTATCTGTATCAGTCAAGATGGAGAGCCGAGTTACCTATGGCTCATATTCTCCCTCACTGGAACTGGCCGGAAAGAAAAGGACTGGTTACGCCTGTTCATGTATATACTTCAGGCGATGAAGCTGAACTTTTCCTCAATGGTAAATCCCTTGGGAAAAAGAAAAAGGGTGAATTTGAATACCGTTTTAAATGGGATAGTGTGCTTTACCAACCCGGTGAACTTAAAGTAACTGCCTACAAAAATGGTGTCAAATGGGCAGAGGATGTTATGCGTACGACAGAAAAAGCATCCCAGCTCTCTGCATCTGCAGACAGACCTGCCGTTCATTCTGATGGAACTGACCTCATCTTTATAACTGTGAGGATTGAAGATAAAAACAAACTTTTCGTTCCAAGAAGCGATAACCAGCTTAACTTCAGTGTTGAAGGTCCGGGAAGGATCGTTGCAACTGATAACGGTGATGCTGCCAGTCATGAGCTGTTCCAGGCAAAATCAAAGAAAGCCTATAATGGTTTGTGTCTTGTGATTGTCGCTGCAGAAAAAGGAGCTACTGGTTCATTTACGGTTAAAGCTGAATCGAAAGGATTGAAAGCTGCAGCTGTAAAAGTGGATATAGACAATTAACTAATAAATGTTGCTGGTTGCTGGTTGCTGGTTGCTGGTTTGTCAATGCCTAAATAACGTTGACCTTTTTTATACTTAATTTAACTCTTTTATTATGTATATAATTTACTGTTGATAACGGGAGACAACTTGCAGAGT
>Ga0209746_1000840_pt1 | contig 15222 bp, 10 predicted proteins | sample BarGraNGADG00211_3_FD_184496 | JGI IMG/M metagenome (GOLD analysis project Ga0209746, IMG submission 184496) | Arctic peat soil microbial communities from Barrow, Alaska - Barrow Graham LP Ref core NGADG0011-211 (SPAdes) (version 2) | ecosystem: Environmental > Terrestrial > Soil > Wetlands >... | reverse complement strand
AAGAAATATCTGGCATATTCACCCGTTAATCGTTTTTTTTTGCTCTTTTCGCTCAAAAGACTTTCATTGTTAATTACGTTTAATCCAATTTCATTAAACAAATGTGATACATCAAATGGCATTGTCTCAGTATACAAAAAGTTTTTATATACAACTACACTATTCTCTCTTTCAACAATAGTTCGTTTGCAACCAGTACAAATAAAGAAAATAATTAATACTACTACAACTGTTTTTTTTACCATGGTCTTATCTGTCTAATAGTTCGAGAATAATCAACATGTAATTCAAGACTTCCATATCCTAGTTGGTTTTGATAAAATGTGAGTTTATTTGAGAAACTTTCAGGTACTTTTAAACCCCATTTGATCATTTGTTCTTGATTAGTTTTATAACATGCTACTTCCTGATTTACTTCATAAGCTGAGAATCCATTATAATTAAATGCCACATGAAGATACTCGTGTTGCATCGCTAAAAACTGTGTAACTACTCCACTCTTCCGCCACGTTCAGCACGTTGCTCTGTTTTAAGGGGATTGGCACTGATTTCTTTGTTCCTCATTCTATTTTGATAAATATCATACGCCAGATACAAAGCCTGACGGAATGATTCTTCGGATGCAATATTCTGTCCTGCAATATCATAAGCAGTTCCATGATCAGGCGAAGTGCGAATAATCGATAATCCGGCTGTAAAATTAACTCCGGTATCCATCGAAACGGTTTTGAAGGGAATTAATCCCTGATCGTGATACATTGCCAGTACGGCATCAAACTTATTGAAGTTTCCTGAACCGAAAAAACCATCTGCCGAATAAGGTCCAACACAAATAATTCCAAGCGTTTCAGCCTGTTTCAATGCAGGAATAATTACTCGTTGTTCTTCATCACCAAGTAAGCCTTCGTCACCGGCGTGTGGATTTAGTCCAAGCACTGCTATTCGTGGACGAATGATGGAAAAGTCATTCTTCAACGAATTATTCAAAACAATCAGTTTTTCAAGTATCAGTTTTTCAGTCAGTTCAGTTGATACACTTTTCACCGGTACATGACCTGTAACTACTGCCACACGCATGACATCGTTTATCAACATCATTAAAGCCGGTGTATTATCCCCAAACTTTTTCTCCAGGTATTCAGTATGTCCCGGAAAATGAAAAGATTGCGATTGGATATTCTTTTTGTTAATAGGAGCAGTTACCAACGCGTGTAAAGCTCCTTTTTTCAAGTCTTCGCTGGCACATTCCAATGCTTCAAAAGCAGCTTTTCCGGCTTCTTCGGTTGAAGTTCCTAATTCTACTTTTATTTCATCGTCAACACAATTTATTATATTGACGCGCTTTACATTTATCTCCTCAATTGAATTTACAATATTCAAATTTAGTCCCTGAATATCAAGTGTTTTCCGATAAAATGCGGCTACTTTCGGTGATCCGTAAATAACCGGAATAAAAGTTTCCAACATTCGATTGTCAGCCATAGTTTTTAGTATAACTTCATAACCAATGCCGTTAATATCACCGTGTGTAATGCCGATAATTATTTTGTCTGCTTCCATAAATTTAGGTAAATTAGATTGTCTTTATTCAAACTGTTTATTATTTAGAAGCAAAAAATGAAAGTACAGATTCCATTAAATTACTTCTGTCTTTTTCCGATTGAATTGTTTCAAAAGGAAATCCAAATGTACATATTTTATACGAACCTGAAAATGCCACCGCTGCACTCAGATTATTTTCTGCATACCTGCATATTGTAAAACCACCTTCCCCTGCTGGTTCAATCGCATCAGGCGATTCAACATAATAGGAAGTCGAATTCGGTTGATCAAAATAGCTGAAATCAAATTTTCTGAAAGTTCTAAAAGGCGAACTCACTATTTTTACATCTCCGCCAACACTTGCATGTGACGTCCGAAATTTTAATTTCAATGTATTTTCAAGAAATTGTTGGTCTTCACGAACAAAATTTGCTGTTTCACTTACATCGGAACCAATATAAGCTCCACTAACCATCAGATTACCACCCGTTTGACAATATGACTGAATTGATTGCTGCAAAGCTAATGGAAAAGTTTTAAATTCAGGTGCTTTTTTAGCATTTCCTACGAAAGTTTGCTTTTGTTTACCCAAAATCAAATCTACTGTTTTGTATTGATTCAAATCAATATCACCTTTTAATACTGCTTTTTCACTTGAAGATACAAATGAATATCCGGCTGATTTTATTGCTTTGCCGTGAATAAAAGGATAATCAAAAGTATTTCCAACAATCACTGTTGTTTCGAAGTTAGCATTACTGGCTCCAAAACCGGGAGAATCGTCATTAATCCAGGGTGAGTTACGTTTAAATTCATATTGTTTGCCAACAAATGAAATATCAGTCATATAGGGCACACCGGCATCTATATCATTTAAAAATCCGGCATAAGTACTATCGATCACAAAATTAGCAGGAGCGCTTAAGCGATCAAATCCATTGACAATCAGCACTTCTCCTTTTTCGTTGGGTGAGCGATAAGCCGAAAGAATCTCAGAAGGAAAACTTTCACCACCTCTATTTACGGCCGTAATTTTAAAACTGTAAATCTTACCGGGTTGAACTGAAAAAATTGTACTATTTGAATTTATCAATACTCCATTATCAAAATCGTCCTCATTAATTCGGGTGTAAAGCACGTATTGTTCAGCCTTTGCTGTTGGTTCTAAACTATCATTTACAGCCATCCAATGCAGCTCCAACTTCGTTTTATCTACAAAATGACAACTAAATTGTTCCACCGGAAGCGGCTGAACAACATAATCCACTTTATCAGCCGAAGAAATATATTTCAGCATTCCTTTGTAAATAGAGCGACTAACCGTAAAACGGAAACGAGGATCGAGGCCATAACGCATATCTGCAAAATTCTGATGCGAAAGTATTTCCAGCAACATTGTGGGGACTTCCGGCACACGCGATTCACTGTAAGATTTGTTCCACAAACCGCGACGCGTCCATTCAGGAGCAAATTGCTTCCGAATATCTTTTACAATCTGTGTTTGAATAATATCGGTTAAATCACGCGAAGCCCAACGTGAAACCCCATTTTGAAAAATTGTTTTTCCATCCGAATTATGAATAGTACAGATTCCTAAGGTTCCTATTATGGAATCATTGATGGTGGTTCCGGCATCGCTGTGAAAAGCCAAAGCCAAATCGACAGGAACTTTCAACCCTTTGGTGTAGGGAGAAACAGAAGATCCGCCTATTAGATAATTTACCCAAAAACCACGCGATTGAAAATCATCGGAATAATCATTTTGTCCTTTGGTTCGACTGTAAATACTGTCCGGCACACCCGCCCACTGTAACCAATATCGTGCTCCTTCGGTATAGCGCGGATAATGACTTATTTCAGGTTCATAAGCAATAACAGGATTTGTTAGAATTTGTTGCACGGTGATACTATCCGAGCTTTTCTGGTTCATGGTAAAACCGGTTTCATTTGGACTTCGGGCTATATTTCCCATGCCACCACCAAATTTTACGGCATCGGCTGTAATCATTTTATCTTCTTCGGAACTTAAATTAGTCAAAACCACTTTGTTTTGATTATTCCTGCCTTTATCAAAATAAAAATGACCGAGATACAACCAGGTTCCGCCATTCATAGTTTGGTTTACCGAAAATTCAGTTTTTCCACCTTTATGATACACCGTATAATGAGCATCGGAAACACTGTTTTCGAGCGTTTTGTAGGAAATATAAACGGCATAACGACCGGATTCCGGAAAATTCGGAATCCATTCTGCACGGCTTGATTCATCCGAGTTATTAATTGATTGTATTTCCCTGTAAGTTCCAAAAGTAAAAGGATTTTCGCCTTGCAAATATGATTTCTTTGTATTTGCAAAACCTGTATCATCTCCTTTCTTCCATTTTTTTTGGTCATTTTGTTCACGATAACGCGAAGCCTTATCATTGGAATCATTATCTACGATTACTTCATTGATTTGGGTATCACGTTCGCGGGGAAGTAACACATTGGCACCAGCTTTTTCAAGCATAGGAACCAAATAGGGCAATACATACGATTGAGTATATAAATCCTCCACTATCTGAAAAACACGGGCTCGCTGCCATACCCACCGTGCTTGTTTCTGATCATAATATTTTCCATGACTTTGCCACAAAGCAATATGTCTGTTTTCCAAACCATTTTGAATTTCAAACGGACGAGAAGTGTTTTTTACGAGTGGTTGTGAAAGAACCGGAACATAAAATTGTCGAGTAGTATCAAGATTTCCGGTGCGATAAAAATTCGGAATTAAATCCTCAATTTTCTGATTATCAACCTGACAAACAATGCTATACCCCGAATATTTTCGAGCCGTAACAGTTGAAATTGCTTTGTAGATTCGTTTTACACTTTCGGGTCGGAATGGGATATTTTCAAATTTGTCGCCAACTGAAATATGCAAAGTATTGGTTTTTTCATTTGCACTAATACCTACCACATTAATTCTCCCCAGATTCGTGAAGCTGTTTGCAATCACAGTCAAAGAATCGGAAATCTGAATCTCAAGATTTTTCTGTGCATAGATGTTTTTGTTTGTTCCAATGGTTAACAAACAGAAAATTAAAATTATAGGCAGAAAACGTCTCATTTTTTTGTTTCAAGAAAAATTTTTGTTTACCTAAATGAGTTCTGGAGCTTGATCTTTCTCTTTTTCCAAAGTCGACAACATACCGCAAGCAGCAAAAATATCTTCTCCCCGAGATCGTCGAATGGTAGAAGTTACGCCGTTATTTGTCAGATAATCACGGAAGAAAGTCATCTTTTCAGCACTTGAACTTTTCAAATCCACTTCAGGAATAGCATGAAAACGAATCAAATTGACACGACAATCAATCCCTCTGAGAATCTTGACCAATTCAACAGCATGTCGCATGGTATCGTTTACGCCATCAAACAAAATATATTCAAACGAAACGCGCCGTTGTTTGCTGAAATCGTGTTTTCGCAGTTCATCAAGGACTTTACTCAATGGATAAGTCTTTTCGATAGGCATTAATTGCAAACGTTCCTGTGAAAACGGTGAGTGTAAACTAATAGCCAAATGACAATTTGATTTTTCCAGAAAAACTTTCATTCCCGGAATCAAACCAATTGACGAAACTGTTATTCTTCGAGGACTCCATGCATAACCATAATCGGCAGTCAGAATTTCCAACGTTCGAAGCATGGCAAGTGTATTGTCAAAAGGCTCACCCATTCCCATAAAAACCAGATTTGTCAACTTTTCAGCTTCAGGAACAGACATAATCTGGTTCATGATTTCATTTGCAGTGAGTTGAGCAATAAAGCCTTGCTTGCCGGTCATGCAGAATAAACAACCCATTTTACAACCAACTTGCGACGAAACACAAAGCGTAGCCCGATCTTCTTCAGGTATATAAACCGTTTCAATAAAATGTCCACTTTCGGTTTTAAACAAATATTTTTTTGTTCCATCTTCCGATTCATTAGTTTGAACTGGTAATGTTCGTCCTATTTCGTAATTTTCGTTGAGTAAAGCCCTGTTTTTTACCGAAATATTAGTCATTTCATCAATACTGAATGCACGTTTCTTGTACACCCATTCCGAAATTTGTTTCGCTGTAAATGACGGCATCCCCAATTCAGAGACAATCGTTTTTAATTCTTCCAACGTTTTACCTGCGAGTGGTATTTTGTTCATTAGTTATTTAGTTAATTGGTTAATTAGTTGATCGGTTTATTGACAAGGCATTGGATTCCTAATTTTGTGTTTCAGGTTCTGCGATTCTTAATTCTTTTTCTTTGTTCTTTGTTCTTTGTTCTTTCAGTCTCCCGCAAAGTTACACAAACTTACCGAAAAAAAGAAAACGGAATGAAATTACTCATCCCGTTTTCAATATTTTAAATTTTGTTTTTATTTATCAGAAGAAATTCAAGCGATTGTCAGTAATATCGGCTTTGTCTTTCAAGTCTTGAATAATCATGTAAGGCAACGAATAACTCATGCGACTATTCAATTGCATTTTTTCCATTTTTACATCAAAAGGTTGTGGATTTTCTTTTTTGTTCGAAGTACGAACCACATAAACTCCTGCATTTCCTTTGATCGGAGCAGAAACTTTACCTAATGTTAAAGCGGTTGCTTTACCAATAACAGATGGTTCAAAACCTGCAGAACCAAATTGATACGTTGCAAAATTTATAGAAGCAGCAGTTTTAACCGAGTCTTTCATAAACGCCGCCAAACCTTCGAGAGTAGGAGTTTTTGTTAATTGACCAGCGAGATTTTTAATCATCAATTCCGCTTTTTTATCTTTTATAATTTCCGCTTTCAACTGATCTTTTACTTTTTCAACCGAGCGATAGCCTTTTTTATTTATTTCGGTGGTCATTGCCACAACAAATTTAGTTCCACATTCGAACACATCAGAAACATCGTTTTTGCTGCTTTTAAATCCCCAACGGATAATTTGTCTGGACTGAGGTATGTCGGCAATTTTATCGGTACTTTGCAAAATATCGGTTACTGGATGAACCACATACCCTTTTTCTTTGGCTTTTTTCTCAAAATTATCTGCTTTCAAATCTATTGCAAATTCTTTTGCGTCATTAAAAATTTTGCTCACCGACTTGCTGCTAGGAACTATTTTACGTTCCAGAATTGCCAGTTTTACTTTGTTTCGAGGTACTGTTTTATCCATCACTTGCATAATTTGAGTACCTTGTGCATTCTTTATAGTAAACACTTCATCTTTAGACTTATTGAAAGCCTGAACTGTAATTTCTTTTTCAACACCCTGCATTCCTTCTTGCAACCAACCAATTTCACCTCCGTTAGCAGCAGTTTGTTTTACAGCTGAATACTTCTTGGCTAAAGCACCAAAATCAGCACCACCATGAATGGCAGCAATCAAACTGTCGGTTTTTGACTCATCTTTTGTTAGCAAGAAAATGTGACGCAGTTTTACTGAATCAGATTGCATAATGCCCGATTGCATAATGCGAGCCATTGTATATGTATCATTTACGAAAGTTGGACCATAAACATCTCCGGTTTTTCCACCAAATGCAAAGTCTTTTAATGTTACGGGAACTGTTTTTTCAGAATAATTATGTCCATCATACATTATATCTGAATTTGAATTCACCAAACCAACAACATCGTCGGTTGTTTTAAATTCAGGAACCAGCTTATTAATCCAGCTTTCAGCTTCTTTGTAATCTTCTTTCAATGGTTTGATGTCAAAAGTCACAAAACTTAGGGCACAATTAGCTTCTTGCTTGTATTGTTCTTTTTGTTTGTTGTAACGGTCATTAATTTCACTATCGCTTATTTTTACCAACGAATCGGGAATTAAAAAATAAGGTTGAGCGATATAAGCCACGTCAACACTGGTTTTCTTATCCTGATAACTTGATTTTGCATCTAAACTGTTGGCAGTTATCGTTTTTGAAATTAATGCATTGTATTTTTCCTGTAAAATGCTGTTTTTCACTGTTTTTTCCCAAAATTTCCAATAGCTTTTTGCTTTGTCAATTTGTTGTTTCATTTCCTGATTAGTCGGATTTTCTTCTAAACTATTCAAAAACTGAACTAAAAGCGGACGGCTGAATTGACCGTTTTCGCCGGCAAACGAACGGCGTTGAAGAATCAAGGGGTGAATATTATTTCCAATTAATCGGTCTGAAAGTTCATCCTGACTAACTGCCAACCCTAATTTCTTGGCTTCGGCATCCAGAATTTTCTCATTTACCATACTTTCCCACACCGATTGACGAAGTTGAGTCATCATTTCATCGTTTAATTCGGTTTTTCCGGTCTCAATTTTATACACTTCGGTCATTTGATCAATGGCAGCGGAATATTCCTTGATATTGATATCTTCACCAACAATTTTTGCAACCGTTTCTTTTGACTTGTTAAAATAAGTTGACCCTTCTTTCAGGAAGTCACCTACAATAAAGGATAATAATGCAAGTCCCACTACTACCACAAGTAAAACTCCTTTGCTTCTAATCTTTTCTAATGTTGCCATTTTTTGAAATAAATTTATATTTTTAGTTACTATTTTTTTCAACAAATTTGAGGGCACGAATATACAAAAAAAAAGTTTATGCCCGTATAATTTCTAAATTTTTCTGTGTTTTTTTAAGCTTCTCAGACAAGACATGTCTTGTCTCTACTTCAATTTATTATCATTTTCACTAATTCAATCCGGTTATTCGTGACTTTCATACATTTTATTGTAAATTGCTCAATACGAATCACTTCATTCAGTTTAGGAAAATGTTGATGATTGTGCAAAATAAATCCTGCAATGGTTTCGTAGGCATCCGATTCGGGTATATTCAGATTAAATTGACTGTTAATAGTTTCTATTTCTAATCGTCCGGAGAATAAAAACTCATTTTCATTTGTTTTTTCGGCAATATAATCGTGACTATCGTGTTCATCTTCAATTTCTCCAAAAATTTCTTCCATAATATCCTCAAGTGTCACTATTCCGGCGGTTCCGCCAAATTCATCTACCACCACGGCAATACTCTTTTTTTGTAACATGAAGAGTTTCATAAGCTTTTGAGCGGCCATATTTTCGGGAACAATGGGTATCTGATTGATTTGCTTCTTCCAATCTTTCTGGTGTTCAAACATTTCGGAAGAATGTATATAACCAATAATATTATCAATATCACCTCTGTAAATAGGGATTTTAGAAAATCCGGTTTCAATAAATGTTTGCTTCAAGGTTTCAACATCGGCTTCGTAATCAAGCGCAATAATTTCAGTACGCGGCACAAAACAGTCGCGCAATTTCACTTTAGAGAAATCCAGTGCATTCTGAAAAATTTTCACTTCATTTTCCATTTCTTTTTCACTTTCAGGATTTTCAATACTTTCCTGAATTAAAAAATTCAAATCGATTCTCGAAAAAACATTTTCCTGAGTTTTCCGACTTACTTTTAATCCAAAAGTTTTCAAAATTCCCATCGAAACCCATGTACTAAAACGCGAAACCGGATATAAAAAGACATAAAAGAAAAACAATAACCACGAAAAAATACGTAACCAAAGATTCGGATTTAACCTGAAAATTGTTTTAGGTAAAAATTCACCGGTAATAAGTACAATGGCTGTTGCCAGAATGGTTTGAATGAAGGTAATCAGAAATTGATTTTCAAGGGGTCTTAACCAGGGAGTCATCACAGTGGCCATAAGTAAACCGTATATTACAAGACAAATATTATTTCCGACCAACATGGTAGAGATAAATTGCTGTGGATGACGATAAAAAATGGACAAAATAGACGATGTGAGATTAGGCTGCTTCTTGTCCAACTCAAAACGTAGCTTGTTTGAAGTGACAAAAGCAATTTCTAACCCCGAGAAAAAAGCGGAGAAAAGTAACGTCAAAAGAATGAATGTAAAATTATCCAAGTTTTAGTTTGTTGAAAATTAGATTGATTCGAGAGTGCAAAGATACAATATTTTGCATAGTTTCGCGTGATTTTAGTTGAATTTACAAAGATAATCGAAATTGAATTATTTATTTGAAAGTAAAATATGATTTCATTGTATTTGATTCACACGATGATTTTGTTTTCCATAATCTTTTGTAATTATGTGACTTACAACCTATAAAGCAAATAATCCCGTTTTTATTTGAAACAGGATTTGTAGTTTTGAAAAAAAGCAGTATCTTTGCAACCGCTTTTGAAAAACGATTTAGTAGCTCAGCTGGTAGAGCACATCCCTTTTAAGGATGGGGTCCTGGGTTCGAGCCCCAGCTAGATCACTTGTTATCAAAAAGCAGTTTACAAAGTTTGATGATTTAGTAGCTCAGCTGGTAGAGCACATCCCTTTTAAGGATGGGGTCCTGGGTTCGAGCCCCAGCTAGATCACATTAATTAAAAGCCTTCCAACTGATTTTTGGGAGGCTTATTTGTTTTAAAAACATGAATCATCACAAAACAAACAGTTGGAAATTTTCAATAAACTCTTATCAAATTATTCAAAACTAAAATTCCTTGCCCGCTCGTTTTCTAATTCGTATCTTTGCAGGTTCTAAAATAAATCCGTTTTGATAACAAATTCCGACATACAACCCCTTGATGCTACAGAGCAAATTGAAGTAATAGGCGCCATGGTTCACAATTTAAAAAACATAGATGTTTCCATTCCCCGCGATGCACTGACCGTGATTACCGGACTCAGTGGCAGTGGTAAATCATCTCTTGCTTTCGATACCATTTTTGCTGAAGGACAACGCCGTTATTTCGAGACTTTCTCGGCTTATGCCCGTAGTTTTTTAGGGAATATGGAACGCCCTGATGTTGATAAAATTACTGGTTTGAGTCCTGTAATTTCTATCGAGCAAAAAACCACCAATAAAAATCCCCGTTCCACAGTAGGAACCACCACCGAAATTTACGATTTCCTGCGTTTGCTATTTGCCCGTGCCGGTGAAGCTTTTTCGTATGTTACAGGCGAGAAAATGGTAAAATATTCCGAAGAACAAATTGTGGATTTGATTTTGAAAGAGTATGAAGGAAAGAAAACTTTTCTGTTGGCTCCTTTGGTTCGTGGACGTAAAGGACATTACAAAGAATTATTTGAACAGGTTCGCAGAAAAGGTTATTTGCATGTTCGGATTGATGGTGAAATTCGCGAAGCAACACATGGATTAAAAGTTGATCGGTACAAAAACCACGACATTGAAGTAGTAATTGACAAGTTATTGGTTTCTGAAAAAGACCGTATCCGATTGAAACAATCGATGCAAAAGGCTATGCAACAAGGCAATGGCATCGTGATGATTCTTGAAAAAGACAAAGTGGAAGCACGTTATTTCAGTAAAATGTTAATGTGTCCAACGAGTGGTATTTCGTACGACGAACCGGCTCCGCACAATTTTTCATTCAATTCGCCACACGGTGCTTGTCCCCGGTGTAAAGGACTTGGCTATGTGAACCAGATTGACATGGATAAAATTGTACCGGATAAAAACTTAAGCATTTATAATGGAGCCATTTCGCCGCTTGGTAAGCACAAAAGCAGCACCATTTTCTGGCAAATCGAAGCTATACTCGAAAAATACGATTGCACGATTAAAACGCCTGTTGCCGAAATTCCTGAAGAGGCAATGGACGAAATAATGAATGGAACTGAAGAAAGGTTACATATTAAAAATCAATCTATTGGCACCAATTATTTTCTGAGTTACGAAGGTATTTTGAAATACATCGAAATGCAAGCAGAAACAGGAGCTTCCGCTACCGAACAAAAATGGGCAAATCAATATTCCAAGTCGATTGTTTGTCCCGAATGTAACGGTGCCAAGCTGCGCAAAGAATCGTTGCATTTCCGCATGCATGATAAGAATATTGCCGAACTATCCGCAATGGACATTGCTGAATTATCAAAATGGTTAGAAAAGGTTGAATCATTTCTATCTGAGAAACAAAAAGCCATTGCAGTTGAAATTCTAAAAGAAATTCGTACGCGCCTGCAATTTTTGTTAGATGTCGGTTTGACTTATCTTTCGTTGAATCGCAGTTCTCAATCGCTCTCGGGTGGTGAAAGTCAGCGCATCCGGTTGGCGACACAAATCGGATCTCAGTTGGTGAACGTACTTTATATTTTGGATGAACCAAGTATCGGGTTGCATCAACGAGATAATCAACGACTTATTCGTTCGTTGAAACAACTCCGCGACACAGGAAACTCTGTTATTGTAGTGGAACACGATAAAGAAATGATGTTAGCTGCAGATTATGTGGTCGATTTGGGTCCGCACGCCGGACAATTGGGTGGTGAAGTGGTTTTTGCCGGTACACCTGCCGAAATGCTTCAGGCCGACACACTGACTTCGGCTTATCTAAACGGGAAAAAACGCATTGAAATACCTGAGAAACTACATCCCGGAAACGGAAATACCATAATCCTCCGTGGAGCTCGAGGCAATAACCTGAAAAAAATTAATGTCTCGTTTCCGTTGGGGAAAATGATTTGTGTGACCGGAGTTTCAGGCAGCGGAAAATCGACATTGATAACTGAAACACTGCAACCAATTCTGAGTCAGAGTTTTTACCGTTCGCTGCAGGATCCATTGCCTTACGACAGTATTGATGGACTGGAAAATATAGACAAGGTAGTGGAAGTGGATCAATCGCCTATTGGACGGACTCCACGTTCGAATCCTGCAACATATACCGGTGTTTTTTCAGATATCCGAAACGTTTTTGTGACATTGCCTGAAGCCAAAATACGTGGATACAAACCCGGACGTTTTTCGTTTAATACAGCCGGAGGCCGGTGCGAAGTATGTGGTGGAAACGGATATAAAACCATTGAAATGAATTTCTTGCCGGATGTGTATGTTCCCTGCGAAAGTTGCGATGGCAAACGTTACAACAAAGAAACCCTGGAGGTGCGATTCAAAGGGAAATCCATTGCCGATGTGCTGAACATGACCATCGATCAGGCTGTTGAATTTTTTGAAAATCAACCATCAATTTTGAACAGAATAAAAACTATGCAGGATGTAGGTTTGGGATATATCAAACTCGGACAATCGAGTACCACGCTTTCGGGCGGTGAAAGTCAGCGTGTAAAGTTAGCCACTGAATTATCAAAACGCGATACAGGAAAAACGCTTTATATTCTGGACGAACCAACAACCGGATTACATTTCGAAGACATTCGTGTACTTCTTGGCGTGTTAAATCGACTTGTGAACAAAGGAAATACGGTGATTATCATCGAACACAATATGGACGTAATCAAAGTAGCTGATTATATTATCGATATTGGTCCTGAAGGCGGTGCTGCCGGCGGAAAAATCATTTGCTTCGGAACACCTCAGGAAGTAGCCAATCATCCGACAAGTGAAACAGGACGGTTTTTGAAGAAGGAAATTACCCCTAACCCCTAAAGGGGGATTGTATTTGTTCCGTCTTTATTATTCAGAAAAATATATTATTTTTACATGTTCATTTTCAAATATAAAATTTTAAGAACACACATACTTAATCCCCCTTTAGGGGTTAGGGGTAATATTAAATAATTATGGCTGATAAAATCAAGAAAAAAGTACTTTTCATCGACCGCGATGGAACAATCATCGTTGAACCACCAGTGACTTTTCAAATTGACACGTTGGAACAAATGGAATTCTTACCCGGCGTGCTGCGGAATCTGCATTTTATCCGCCAGAAACTTGATTTTGAGTGGGCAATGGTTACTAATCAGGATGGATTGGGGACCGAAGTTCATCCTCAGGAAAATTTCGATATTATACAGGCTAAATTTATCCAAACCATTGAAAATGAAGGTATTCAATTCGATAAAATCTTTATTGATAAATCGTTTCCCGAAGATAATCTGTCTACACGCAAACCGGGAATAGACATGTTGACCGAATATTTCTCGGACGATTATGATTTAGCAGGTTCATTTGTAATCGGCGACCGGATTACTGATATAAAATTGGCTAAAAATCTTGGTTGCAAAGCTATTTTTTTCAATGACGACACAGAAATTCTGAAAGAAAAAGGATTAAGTGAATTCTGTGCTTTTCAAACTACAAGTTGGGACTGCGTTACTGAATTTTTATTTGCCGGAGAACGCACTGCAACGGTGAAAAGAACCACCAAAGAAACAGACATTCTGATTGAACTGAATCTTGATGGTTCGGGAAAATGTTCCATTGATACAGGTTTAAAATTTTTCGATCACATGTTGGAACAAATAGGAAAACACTCGGGTTCTGATTTGACCATCAGGGTAAAAGGTGATTTGGAAGTGGACGAACATCATACTATTGAAGATACTGCCATTGCGTTGGGTGAAGCTTTCGGTAAAGCATTAGGTGATAAACGCGGCATCGAACGGTACGGCTTTTACTTACCAATGGACGATTGTTTGTGTTCGGTGGCTTTGGATTTTGGCGGAAGAGCGTGGCTGGTTTACAATGTGGAATTCAAGCGCGAATATGTGGGCGATTTACCGACTGAAATGATTCAACATTTCTTCAAATCGTTCAGTGATTCGGCTAAAATGAACCTGAACATCAAAGCCGAAGGCGAAAATGAACATCACAAAATCGAAGGAATTTTCAAAGCACTGGCAAAATCCATTAAAATGGCGATAAAACGCGATATTTACCGATACGAATTGCCAAGCACAAAAGGAGTTCTTTAGTTAGTGTAAAAAAAACAGTATATTTGCAATCGTAACAATAAACTGATTTAACGTGAATTACTCAGAAAAAGTAGCATATTGGATTGATATATCAGATTACGATATGGAAACTGCAAAAACAATGCTTAAAGGCAAACGTTATTTGTATGTTGGTTTTATGTGTCATCAGGCAGTTGAGAAGATTTTAAAGGCTTATTTCACTGAAAAAAAAGATGAGACACCGCCTTATGTTCATAATTTGAAAAGATTAGCCGAGCAATGCGATTTGTTGTCGGAATTTACTGAAAACCAGTTAGATTTAATTGAAGCATTGGTGCCAATGAATATTGAAGCCCAATATCCAACTTATAAAGATTTATTGCTGAAATCTTTAACCAAAACAAAGTGTGAAGAATTAATCGCTAAAACAGAAGAATTATGTCAGTGGATCAAAAAACAGCTTTAGAAAATGCCAAAAGATATGCTCAATTGGTTGGTGAACAAATAAATCCAACTAAAATTGTGCTATTTGGTTCGTTTGCAAAAGGAAATTGGAACGAAAACAGCGACATAGATATTGCGGTAATAATGGCAACGATAGATCAGGATTTTCTTGAGATATCAAAGAAAATAAATCGACTTACCCGCAATATTGACACCCGAATTGAACCGGTTTTACTTCAAAGTAACGACGATAGAAGTGGCTTTTTATCTACTATTCTGAAAACAGGTATAACACTTTATCCGAATTAAAAAATAATCCTAACAAAATAAATAACCGGCTAAAATTCAATATAGAACCAACGGTCAGCGAAGTTAAATTCAGCCGGTTGTTTTTGAAAAAGCAAAGCGGAGCTTTGCTTTTAGCTTTGACGTAGGCAAAGCCAACGCCAAACCACAGATGCCGAACAATATTCTACTAATAACAGAGTTGCTTTAATTCATAATTCAAAATGCATAATTCATAATTATATAATGACATTTTTTCTTCGCAATATTTTCATTACACTTTTATTCTT
>Ga0209746_1000839_pt1 | contig 15235 bp, 13 predicted proteins | sample BarGraNGADG00211_3_FD_184496 | JGI IMG/M metagenome (GOLD analysis project Ga0209746, IMG submission 184496) | Arctic peat soil microbial communities from Barrow, Alaska - Barrow Graham LP Ref core NGADG0011-211 (SPAdes) (version 2) | ecosystem: Environmental > Terrestrial > Soil > Wetlands >... | reverse complement strand
GGGAGCAGTTGACCTGCCGGCGGAAGGGACCGGCAAGGAGTGTTAGCCCGAGGTCGCGTCCTCGCCGGAGCGTCTAATATGACGGCCGTTCGTGACAAACCACAAGTTCCCGTCCGCAGTGCGCGCCCACAAGCCGGGATGCTGCAAGGCCACGATCTTGGCCGGCCGCCACTCCTCGCCGGTCTTGTCCGAGAAAAAGATCTCTACCTGGTCTCCGGGCTGGTAAATCTCGGCAAGACGTCGGGGCAAGGCGGATACCTCTCTTGGGCGCCGGCGCTCAGTAGGCGCGAGCGAAGATTGCGACCCGATCCGTGCGCCGCCCGGTATAGAAGCAAACGCCTTCCCCCTCGGGCTTGTCGACGGGGAAACAGCGGACGGTTGCCTTGGTTTCCTCTTTGATACGGTCCTCATCCTCACCTGTGCCGGCCCAGTGCACGCGGACGAATCCGCCCTTGCTCTCCAGGACTTGCTTGAACTCGTCGTAACTGCTCACCGTGCGTGTGTTGGCATCCCGGAATTCGGTGGCCTGGCGCAGCATGGCCGCCTGGATGGTGGTCAGCATCTCCGGCACAGCAGTCGCCAACCCGGCCGCGGGCACACCGAAGGTCTTGCCTTCCTTGCCCGGCATGTCACGGCGCGCAAGCACAACCGCATGCTTCTCCACATCGCGCGGGCCGATCTCCATGCGCAGCGGCACACCCCGCATCTCCCAATCGTTGAACTTGAAGCCCGCGCTCACTTCGGCGCGATCATCCAGCTTGACGCGTACGCCGGCACCTTTAAGAGTCTGCAGGGCTTGTTGGGCGAAGGCGAGCACGCTGCTACGCTCGGCGTCCGTTTTCCAGATCGGGACGATCACCACCTGCGTGGGTGCGAGACGCGGCGGCAGCATCAGGCCGTGGTCGTCACCGTGCGCCATGATGATTGCGCCGACCATGCGCGTGCTCAGTCCCCAACTGGTCGTCCAGGCGAAGCGCGTTTCGTTGCTCTGGTCGAGGAACTTGATGTCGAAGGCTTTGGCAAAGTTCTGGCCCAGGAAGTGGCTTGTGCCGGACTGGAGCGCCCAGCCGTTGCCCATCATCGCCTCGATGGTGTAACTGGCCACCGCACCAGCGAATTTCTCACGGTCGCTCTTCTTACCCTGAATAACGGGGATAGCAGCTTCGTTGATGGCAAAATCGGCATAGACGCCAAGCATGCGCTGCGTTTCCTCTTGCGCCTCGGCCTCCGTCGCGTGGGCCGTGTGGCCTTCCTGCCACAGAAACTCGGTCGTGCGCAAGAACAGGCGCGTGCGCAGTTCCCAGCGTACTACGTTAGCCCACTGGTTGATCAGGATCGGGAGATCCCGGTACGAACGGACCCACTGGCTATACATGTGCCCGATGATGGTCTCGGAAGTGGGCCGCACTACGAGTGGTTCCTCCAGCGTCTCGCCTCCACCGATGGTTACCACGGCCAGTTCCGGCGAGAAGCCCTGGACGTGCTCGCCTTCCTTTTGCAGGAAGCTCATCGGGATTAACAGCGGGAAATAGGCGTTGACGTGGCCCGTCTCCTTAAAACGGCGATCCAGGGCCGCCTGGATGTTCTCCCAGAGCGCATAGCCGTAGGGACGGATGACCATGCACCCACGGACCGGGGAATAGTCGGCCAACTCGGTCTTTTGTACTACATCGGTATACCAGCGCGAATAATCTTCACTGCGCGGCGTAACGCCCTTCTCGGCCATGGTGGTAACTCCTGAATCCTAAAACAAAACACGTGAGACGTAACAGCCATCGACTTCGCGCCGGGACTGCCATCGGGGCAGAGGTCTCTGTTTTTGCGCCCTCCTCACCCTGGGGCCGGCTACCCCAAAGGCGGAGGGCCAAGAGGTGTAGGGGGAGGCGCAGCCAGCGCCGTCAGCGCTTCGGTCGGGGTAGAAACGACACGCGCCAGCGATGCAATAGAAAGTCCCAAGTCGGTGTGCGTGCGCAAGGCATCGACGAGCGCCTGCCAGTCCTGGCCGAGCAACACGAGGGGCTTACACTTCAAGCTGCCGGTCTGCAGCAGGCTCCAGGCCAACATGACCTCGCTGAGTGTGCCGATGCCGCCGCGCACTGCCACAAAGCCATCGGCGCGCTCCATCATACAGCCCAAACGCCCCAGCATGTCGGGCGGCTTAGACTCTTCACTCAACCACTGATTCGGAGCCAAAGGATCGAAAACAGCGCAGGTGATGCCAATCACCCGGCCTCCCGCCTCGGCGGCGCCGCGGCTGACTGCGGCCATGCTCCCCGCATAGCCGCCTGACAGCACCGCGTAACCGGCCTGCGCCAGCAAACGCCCCAATTCATAGGCCTCGTAGTACAAGGGGCTGTTCTCCTCGCGCCGGGAGCTGCCAAAAACTGCCACTGTCTTGATATCATCTCGCAAAATGTCTGCCTTTTTCACATGGATACCGGGTACGCCGTCACCGGCTGCTGCTGATCAGTTCCCATGCCCGCCTGGCAGGCGAAGGGCTCAGTTCCAGAACCCGGTAACCGTAAGTGTTAATGATACGGGTCGAGTAATAGTCAGTTTCGCTAGCATCGTTGCGATTGTAGACGTGCTGATGCCCGTGAATCATCAGCAGCGGCCGATAGCGGCGCAGCAACGTCAGGTAAGGTGTAAAGCCCTGGTGCGGTATATCCTGCGCATCATGGATCCCGCGCGGAGGCGCATGCGTGATGAAAACGTCCAGGTAGCGCCCATAACGCAGGCGATTAAGGAGCAGGTATCTGCCCAGCATAAGCGTCTGCCAGCGAACGTCGGATTCTTCATATTGGAAAGGCGCGCCCGGATTGTAGAGCCGGCAACCCTCAAGACCGGCTATCAGCAGACCCTTGTGGCAGCGTACCCGCCCGTGCATACTCACAGCCCAGCTAAGCCCTGTTGGGCTGGCGCAAGCCTGGATTGAATTGGGCTGGGGCGCCACCTTATCGTGATTACCGTGGACAAAGAACAGCGGTGCGTCCAGAACGCCGACGATGTATTCCAGGTAGTAATCAGGCAAATCCCCGCAAGCCAGAATCAGGTCTATCTCGCCCACTCGCTCCCGAATGTAAGGGCTGTAGAGCACCGGCTCGACTTTGTCGCTAACGGTCAAGATGCGCATACGTTGACTGAGGCCGCACTGCCAGAAAAGCTACAAACATCGCCGCCAGTATAACATGTGGGCTAAAAGCCTGTCAACGCGACGCGTTAGCCCGCTCTGCACCGGCCACGGCAGGGGAGATGTGGTCGTTGGAGAAGGGCTCGGAGGAAAAAGCGGGCGGCCCGTTGAGAAGCGGGCGGGCTCAAGGGGTTGCCTTGACCACCCGGTACACTACGAAGATCGGCCGGCCGCTGCGTTCGTGAATATTGGCCTCCTCACGCAAGGCCATGCCATGAGCCGCCGCCAGCGCCGATAGGGCCTCGACGCGCCCGCCGAAAACCGTGTCCTCGCGTGAATGAGCCAGGTACACATTATCAGGGTTATCCAGAAAAGGGGCGACGCGGCCGGCGAAACCGTCGTCAGGTTGGTCAAGGCGCGCGTAGCCGAAAACCTCGATAGGATTGACGCGGCCGAGCGTCAGATAACGCACGGGCGCGTCCAGGCCCCAATCCAGTGCCAGTGGCGCGCTGGGCGCGCTCTGTACCAGGTATTTGGCCAGGGTCTCGATGGCATCCGAGTGCCCCCCTGCGCCCCCCGAGGTCCCCAGCACCCAATGATAGGAGAGAGTTGTCTGCAGATCCGTGCGAGCCCACAGCAACAGCGCCGCCAGCACCGGGATCAACAGAAGACTGGAGGCCAGGCGAGCGGGGCTGGGGCGCGATAATAGCCCTTGACCGCCGCGCGCGCTGCCGGCAGAACCAAAATCCAGGGGCGTCGACAAAACCGCGTGCCCGACCGCCGCCACGGCAAGGCCAGCGGCCAGCGGAATCAGCGGCAAGAGCAATACGAAATGCGTGATGAAAAGGTCGCTGACCGTAAACGCGCTTTGGGCCAGGATCAACGCCAGCAGAGCAACAGGGATCAAAAAGGCGCCGCTTGCCTTCCTGCGCCGCGGTACCAGCGAGAATAACCAGGCCAGCGCCGCCGCTCCCAGCAACCCGCCAAACACGCCGGGAGCGTAGCGATCGGCAAAGGCTTCGCCCAGATACCAGAAGAAATCCCCCCGCAAGAGCGCGCCGAACTGCTCCCAGCGAGAGTGCAGGTTGGACAGGTAGGCGCGGTTGTTGACCCCGTAGTACGAATGGCCCAGGTTGCCGAAGATCGCGGTAAACGTGCCATTAGTGCGCAGATTAAAGATAATCAACGGCACCAGGGGGAGCAGGAAACAGAAGGCGGCTATCAACCACGGACGCAGCGTGCCGAGCGTCATCCGAACCCTGGCCCGTCGCGGCTTGCGCCCGATGCCTTGAATGGCCCAGGCTGTGCCGGCGACCACCAGCATGGCCCCGATGGCCCAAACGAATAGTAACTTGGCGTATAGCCCCAGCCCCCAGAAAAGCGCCGTCAGCCAGAGCGCACGCGGTTGCCGATGGTTCCACCAGTGAAGCCCGGACAGCAGACTGGCCATAAAGAAAAGCGCCGTCAGGTTGGTGACGAAGATGCCCTGGCGGCTCCAAAATATAAACGCCGGGCTGAGAGCCAGGAGTAAGGCGCTAACGGCTGCGGCCAGCGGCCCGCCCAGATACCGCGCCACGCGCCAGGTGAGCCAGAGCGTCAAGGCGCCGACGAGGAGCGGCATCCAGCGTAAGGCGATCACTGCGCCTTCGGGGTCCGCTGGGTTCAGCCCGCTCGCTGCCAGAAACGGGACGGCCAGCAAAGGATTCAGCGCCCCGATATAGTCCTGCACCATCAGCGGCAGTGCCCACGGCCCGACTTGTACCGTCGCATCGCGGAAAGCCGTCACAGGCTGCCCCAGGACCAACTGCATGGCATTCAGCCCGCCCTCTTTGGACTCGTCATAGTGCAGACCGGGCAATTGTAGCTGGCGAGAACCCAGGACAAGGAATACAACCAGTGCAAGGACCAGTGGTAAAGTGCTCAGAAGCGGAGACACAAGATCGCGCGCTGTCTCGGTGGGACGCCAGAAAGGCCACTGCCGCTGGGAGAGACTGCTCTTCGTATCGCTGATAGCCGGCGCCTGATCACGCATCACCGTGGACTCTCGGCATCGATCATTTGGCAACCAGCGCCACGTCCGACACCATGCTCTCGTAATCGTGGCCTCTGGCCGAAATCGTGATGGAATTGAGGCGCGCAGGGCGGGTATCGCGGAGTTCCTCGATCAAGTTCTTTGACTCAAACGTGTACCAGACGCCTAGAGGGATCTTCTCGCTGTCGGTGGTTGGGCGATCCCAAGTGCTGCCCGGCGGCAGATCATACCAGTAGAAGTTGTGGCGCCAGTGCAGGCTCTTACCATAAATGTCAGTATAGGACAGGTCAACCATTACCGGGTACTCAGAGGCCCGCCAGCCCCCGGCTGGCACACTCTGATTCAGGATTTGCACGTCTAGCTGCAGCACCAGAGAATCCAGCCCCTGCACATCCTGGTTCAGAACCTGCAGCACGCCAATCATATTCGGGGCGCTATCCTCAGCCCGCCGCCAGAAACGGGCGGCAGGCCGCTCGCCCACCGTGGTCAGACTGACCTCGCCCGGTTGATGATCGGAGTCAATCTCCACCACCTTCTCCCAACTGGGCGTCAGGTCAGTGGAGAACGCACCATTGCGGACAAGGTTCTGTTCGGCGGGAACCGGCAAGCCGGGCGCACGGCCTGCGCTGACGACAACCCGCTGCCCCGCGCCGGCCGTCACTTCCGTTCCGGCAGCAAGCACCTGGGCCGAGCCGGAGAGCGTGGTGATCTGCGATTCACTGTCCCTGACGACGATATCCATCGTACCATCGCCGAAATATGTAGTTCCTTGGGGAGTTTCCAGGGAGACCTGAACGGCCCGGTCGCCGTCTGTTGCGGCCACGCGCACTCGCCCCTTCTCGAGCACCAGGTCGAGGTCATAGAGGTCCCGGCTAAAGGAGAAACGGGGCGATCGAAATTGCGTAATGCGCAGCGACGAGTTGGGGAATAGCTGCAACTGGGTCAACACGCGCTGGCCCGCTTTGTCCGAAGAGATCACCAACAGCGCCTGGGCCGTATTATCCGTCGCAATCTGGCTTCCTTCCAGCACCTCCCGGCGCTCTACACCATCCGGCACTGCGTTCGGATCGCTGGCGCCGGGCGTCCGCAACTGTACGGTGCCCTGCGTGGTTGTCAGATAGGCTGCCAGTGGGCGTGTCGCGTGTAACACAAAACTACGGGCGGCCACGGGGACGGCCACAGTCAGGAAGCAACAGGCAGTGAAGTTCGCAATCAGGATGATCCAGGCGACTCTCTGCGGATTCTGGCGCCAACGCATCAAAAGGAACTCCGGCGTTCAAAGAATGGTGCTCGCATACATGCGCGCATGCTGCGCGCAAAACATGCCCGTAAGGGTGCGCACCGGCATCCCAGCGCGCCAATTCCCACGACGGCGACTACGGTCAGGCCGGCTTTTGTGCCTGCGAACCGCCGTCCTCGCTGCCCCGCAATTTATCCAGGTAGTAACGAGCGTCGCGGTCGCCGGGATCGACCTCAAGAGCAGCTAGAAACTGGGCCCTGGCCCGCTCGATGTCGTCACGTTGCAAATAAACCAGCGCGAGATTGTAATTGGCGTGCGGCGTAGTCCTATCGAGCGCCAGGGCTTGCTCGTACGCCTGAATCGCCTTGTCCTGGCGCTCAGGGGAGGCAAGGTGCAGCACGCCGAGATAAGCGGCCGCCAGGTTCGTCCAGACCATCACGTTGCCCGGTTCTATCTGCACCGCCGCCTCTAAGACAGGCACGGCAGAATCAGGTTTGCCCTGCATGATGTAAGCTCCGCCGAGGTTGATCAGAGCTGCCGCATCGTTCGGGTCGAGTGCGCTGGCTTCAATGAGCCTGGCGACCGCCTCGCCTGGCCGTTTGTCCGCTAGCAGTTGTGCCCCCTCGCTGACAAGGCGACGAGCACGTTCCGTTTTGTTTGGCCGCTTGCTCATCGACTAGAATTCCTCTCGATCACGACGTCAGTTCCAGTCTTCGGCTTCGTCGACCTCACCCTCGTCTTCATCGTCATCGTCCCAGTTTTCGTGCTCGCCGCCATCGTCGAGATCGTCCTCATCGCCGTCTCCATCGTCGTCATCGCCGTACAAATCCTCGCCATCGAAGCCCTCATCGAGCAGCAAATCTTCATCGACTGCGAAGCCGTCCGCATAGGCGCGGAAAAGACCGGAACCGTCTATAGCTTCTTCGCCACCCGCTTCGTCATCGTCGGCGTCGTCCAAGGCTGCGCCGGCCTTCGGCGCTAGGGCGCCGCTGAAATCAAGCAGCGGCTGATCCGCAGTTTCGCTGTTGAAGCTGAGCTCTTGCAGCGCGTCCTCGGCGGCCTGGGCAAGGCGCTCATCCTCACCCGCGGCAACAGCTTGCAGCGCACGCCGCGCTTGGGGTCCGCCGATTTGACCCAGCGCCAGCGCCGCGGCCTCGCGCACGCTGCTATCGGGGTCATCCAACAGGCGGACCAGAGGGCGCACGGCGCCGCTCAGCGCCAGCTCGCCGGCGGCTGAAGCGGCCTCAAAGCGCATGGCCGCATCCGGGCTGCCAAGCTCAGTCAACACCGACTTGCTCCAGCGGCGATCGCCACTGCTCCCCATCGCGAACACGGCACTCTGCCGCATCTGTTCGTCCTCGTCATAGTACGCGTTGCGAATGAACTCCTGCACATCCGGTTCGTCGGTATAGGCCATGCCCTCCAGGGCACGCCGCCGCACTTCGTTGACCTCCTGAGGGCGGAACCAGGCCGCGCGCAGCGCCGCGGCAGCCTGCGAACCGGCCGACTCGGAAATCTCACCCAGTTCGCCCATCAGGACGAACCGGCCCAACGAAATCGCTGCCGCGGCCCGCACCTCGGTCGAAGGATCACCCTCGAGCAAGCTCACCAGCGGGCTGACCAGGTCAGGCTTACAGTCTTCCCACAAGCCCTCAACGGCGAGCTTGCGTACGCGAGCGTCGGCGTCGTGCAGACAGTTTCGCAGAACGGTACAGAAATTCAGATGAACGTTGGCCTCGGCTTGTTCGACCAACTCGGCTATCACTTCGAAGCGCCGCTCGGCCTTCAGGTCGACCCACACGGAGCGGAACAAGCTCATTTGATCGCGCGTCAGACCGGAAAGGGGCGCCAGGCTGATGTTACGCACCGGCCTGTCCTCGTCGCCTAAGCGCTGCAAGACAAAATCAAGCTCCTCACTCATACTGTCTCAATTCCAATAAAAAGTTCGAATCTGACTTGGCGGGCTCAATTCGATGGTTCTCTCGCCACCCTTGCCATCTGTTGTCACACGCACGGCATGTACCCACCAAGCGTATTTGCGCGCGGGCTGGTCGGCTCTCAAATAGATCCAACCCGGCACCGCGGTTCCGGTGTTATTGGCCGGCACGCGCGTGAATGTCCCATCTGGGACGCCTCCGCTGGTCCAGCGGAACTCGACGTGGTATTGCGCATCCGGCGGCAAGCCGGGAACCGCTTGCCACCAAAAAACGATCTGCACCCGATCACCCGAGTATGGGGTGTTGTCGCGCGGCATCGTCAGGGCAGGCGCCGGGTAGCCCGGCGCCGACGCAGTCGGCGCGGGTGGCGGCGCCTGGGTCGGGAGCGACCGTGGCGTGTTCACGGGCGCCGGGTTGCACTGGCGCCCGTGATGATCAACTGCTGCCCGACTTGCAGCACCGATCCCGCGCTTAAGCCGTTGGCGGCTGCAATCGTCTGCCACGGGATGCCAAAGCGTGTGCCGATGCCCAGCAAAGTGTCCCCTGGCTGTACGCGATACGTAAACGTAGTCCCGGCCCTGGCTATGGTAGCGGTGGGCTCGGGAGTCGCTGTCGGCGCCGGCGTCATTGTCGCGGTAGCCGTCGGGGTCGGCGCAACAGTCGTGGTGGACTGAGCCGTCGGCGTAGAACTGCCGATAGCCAAAGCAGGCGTGTCGGTAGGCGCCGGCGTGGGTGTCGGCAGAACAAGCTTTTGTCCTACGTGCAGCAACGAAGATGCGTTAAGGCTGTTAAGCCGGGTTATCACTTCCCACGGAATACCGGTAGTAGCGCCGATACCACTCAGGGTGTCTCCGGCGCGGACAGTGTACGACAGGTCCGGCGTCACCGTCGCGGTCACAACCGCAGTCGCTTCCACGGTCGGAGTCAGCGCCACCGTATTGGTGATCTCTGCCATCTGCACGGTCGTCGTGGCCATGATCACCGTCGGTGTTAGACTGGGCAGGGCTGCTACCGGCAGGCTCGTCTGGGTCTCGATTGACGCGTTCTGCGGCAGTTCAGGGATCTGCACCAGGGCCGTCAGCCGGCTCCATGTCCCGCTGATCTGCCCCCGCAGCCGCTGCGCCGGCAGGCGGCCGGCGCCCCAGAAACCGATCAGAACTACCAGGGCGAGCCCACCTGCCCAAATTCCCCACCGTGGCCCAGCCGGCTTGACGTCTCGCCCGCAGTGCGGGCACACGCTCAAGTCAACCGATACACGACCGTAACAACGCGCGCAGCGCAAAGAGCTCGCCCGGCGACGCTGCCGCGTTCCGCACTCAGGGCAAATGACCATGCCCTGTTGCAGGCGTACGCCACAGTGCCTACAGTACATTTGGATTCTTCCTCAATCGCTCGACGATTCAACTGCTTGCCAATCGAATCTCGCCTCAGTGAATACCTATCGACGGGAAAGTCCCGCTCACCAGAGAGCTGATCTCGCGGATCGTCATCAGGCCGATCAGCGCGAGCAAAAGGCCGAAGCCGACGAGGTGAACGATGCCTTCCTGCGCCGGTTCAACCCGCTTGCGACGGATGATCTCGACGAGGATGAACAGCAAACGGCCGCCGTCCAGCGCGGGGATCGGCAGCAACTGCGTGATCCCCAGCGCCGCGCTGAGAAAAGCCATGAAGCGCAGGATCGGCGCAAGAGCCGAGACACTGGCCGCAGAGCGCACGAACTCGCCGGCAACCACGGTGATACCCACCGGTCCCATGAACCCAGCGTCTGCGAGCGGCTTGCCATGGCGGATCAACATGGCGGGAACCTCAAACGTCATGTAGACCACGCTACCCGTCTGCTGTAGCCCGCTCCAAACGGCCGTCCAGGCGGCCATCGGGCGCATCGCCGTTCCGATGGCGATGCCCAGCGCGCCCTGGTTGGCGGGCGGGTTCACACGCGGCACCAGGGTTACTTCGAGGGTCTGGCTCGCGCCAGTCTTCGGGTCGGTGCGCACCATCTGATAAGTCACCGGTTGCCCCGCGTGCGAGGGCGTATCCTTCTGCAGGTCCTCCGGCGTCATGATTGGGACGCCATGGGCAGCGATGATCCGGTCGCCGGGCCGAAGACCGGCCTGTTCGGCAGGCGAGCCCGGCGCCACAGCCTCGATCAGCGTGCCCGGATGGGTGGGATCGGGCTCACCCAACATGAACGATACGACGGTGAACAGGACGATAGCCAGCAGAAAGTTCATCCCAGCGCCGGCGAACAAGGTGGCCGCGCGGGCGCCACGGGAAGCCGAGGCAAAGCTGCCGGGCAGCGAGGGGTCGTCCTCGCCACGCATACGGCAAAAACCACCGAAGGGGATGGCGTTGAGCGTGTATTCCGTGCCGTCGCGCTCACCCAACTTTACCAACCGGGGCGGAAAGCCAAACCCGAACTCCTCGACGACAATATGGTTACGCTTCGCAACGATGAAATGGCCGAGTTCATGAGCAAACACCAGGATGCCAAGGACAAGGACACCCAGGACAATTGTTAAGAACATTCAAGACACCTCTCACTAACATTATACCCCACGCGACACCCAGACGCAATACATTTGACCGGCGCCGCAGCCGGCGACCTCGCTCTCAGCCCTCTATCGCACGCTGGATGGTTGTTCCGGCGCGCAAGCTTGCATCTAAGAGCACCGAGCGTACCAGGCCCGGCGTGAGGCCGGAGACAAGTTGCACGCAGCGCAGCGTAGGTGTGTTCTGTAGCAGGGCGACCATGTCTTGCACTTTGCTCAGCATGCCGCCCGTAACGTCCACGCCACGCGAGTCGCCCAGGATACGGGCCAGTTCGCCCAGCCCCGGTGGGGCGATCTGCGGAATCACAGCTTCCGCCAATTGCGGAGCACCCGCCGGTGTGTCGCGCGGATCGAAACGCAAGACGCCGGGCATCTCGCCGGCCAGGACCACCCTCGCCGGACGCAGGCGGGCAGCCAGCCAGGCGAATATCTCTTCCGTCGAAATGATCGTCCCGCCCCGCACCTCGTCCAGGGCAACGTCACCGTAGACAACGGGAACGAGACCGTGCTCGAGGGCGACACGTACAGGACGCTCGTCGAGCGACTGCAGTTCCCCATCGCGACAGCAGGCAGACGCCGATGGCTGCACAGGCAACACCGGCACTCCTGCGCCGCGCAGAGCGTCGAGAACCAGTCGATTCAGTTGCCCGGCAACCAATGCCGTATCTGCGTAACCACGCCACGCTTCCGGCGAACGGACTCCCGCCCGGGTATGGTAACGACTGGCCGTGACGTGGCCGTATGAACCACTGCCATGGCCGATCAGCAAGCGCAGGTCGGGTTGCTCGGCCAACGCGGCGGCCACCTCGGCGGCCAAACGTTCGAGTACGGGCGCTCGTAGAGCTTTCAACCGGGTCTTATCGGTCAGCAGCGAGCCGCCGAGCTTCAGGAAAACTAGTTCTTGCATCCACTTTCTCAGTATGTGCTGCGGCAGCTAGCCACGCGCTGGCCGGCATCATTTGTCAGCCCTGCCGCCTCACGACAAGCGTGCCGTCATTGACCACCACCCAGTCCCCGTCTTGGATTGCGGCGATATCCACCCGGTCGACCATCGGAATATCCGCGATGATCGCGCCGACGGCAACGATCGCCTCGCTCTCAATATTCACGATGGCCGCCGGGGCATGTCCGCTGCGCTGCAGGCGCAGGAGGGTGTACGAGCCAACCGTGCTGCCTCGACCAGTGGGAAAAACAAGCACGCTCCCGGCCACCGTTCGGCCGTGAAGCGGATGGCCTGGCTCAAGGACGACGCCGCTATCGGGATCCACTCCCCCAAAAAAGCCGATCGGCGCCGTGGAAACCAGCGCCGGCCCCTCGGCTACGCCGGCGCGGATCACTCGACCCTGCAAGGTGATGGTATCGGACACCCTAAAATCTACTCCTGGTCTGGCGCACGGCATGGCAGCCAGCTTACCTACTTAGATGCCGCTCACACCCGCCGGGTTGCGCCCGACATATCAACCGGACCCGTTCTAGCCAGTCGCTCGCCAGGCAGCCGTCACCGCGTCAATCAGCGTGGCGTCCGCCTCCGGGGGAACGGTGCGCGGGTCCAGGATCACTTGGTCCGCCAGGATACGCGCCACTACCGGCGGCAGACCGGTACGCAGCGCTGCAGTCAGCGCGTCGGGAGAAGGATGGGCCAGGGCGAGAGCGCAGGTGGGCAGAACTTCGCCGGGCAGCGAGCCGCCGCCAATCGTCGAATGCGCCTGCACGACGCTCGCCGGAATATCGCGGTCGCGCAGAGCGTTGGCCCAGGCAGTCGCGCGTGTGGACAGGCTCTCTAGCGGCAGGCTGATCATACGCCAAACGGGCACCTCCTGTTCTGCTTCACCGTGCAGGTAGTGAAGCAGCGTTGCCTGAAGGGCCGCCAGGGCGTCCTTGCCAACCCGCAGGGCACGCGCTAGTGGATGGTGGCGCAACTGGGCCACCAACTCCTCCCGGCCCACGATGAGCCCTGCCTGCGGGCCGCCCAGAAGCTTGTCACCGCTGAAGGTGACAAGGTCTGCCCCGGCCGCGACACTCTGCTGAACCATCGGCTCGGGCGCAAGGCCGTAGAGCGTGGTATCCAGCAGACTGCCACTGCCCAGGTCATCCAGCACAGGGACGCCCAGTGAATGGCCCAGGGCGACCATCTCGGCCAGAGGCACATCCGCTGTGAAACCCAGCTGGCGAAAGTTGGAGTAGTGCACGCGCAACAGCAGCGCCGTCTGCGAATTGGCCGCTGCCCGGTAATCGGCAATATGCGTGCGGTTGGTTGTGCCTACCTCCACCAGGCGGGCGCCGCTCTGGCGCAGCACGTCCGGAATGCGGAAACCACCGCCTATCTCAACCAGCTGGCCACGGGAAATAACGACCTCGCGCCCCTGGGCCAGTGCGGAGAGCGCAAGGAAGAGCGCGCCGGCATTGTTGTTTACGACCAGGGCCCCCTCAGAGCCGGTCAGGCGACAGAGCAAGCGTTCGGCATGGATGTAGCGGGAGCCTCGCTCGCCGGCGGTCAGGTCGTACTCGAGATTGCTATAGCCGGCGGCGACGGATTCGATGGCTCTACGCGCGGCAGCGCTGAGCGGGGCTCGACCCAGGTTCGTGTGGATGATGACGCCAGTGGCATTGATCACCGGATAGAGCGTGCCGCGGCCCAGGGCGGCCAGCCGGCGGGCCGCCTCGCAAGCCAGTTCGCCAGCTTCCGGCAGACGTCCGCCTGCCACGATGCCGGCCCGGGCATCCGCCAACACTTCGCGCGCCACCTCGGTCGCCAGGGCGCGGCCGTGATCGGCCACCGCCTCCTGGAGACGGGGACTGGCCAGCAAACGCTCTACGCTGGGCAAACCGCGGCGTAGATCTTGGGCGGGCGCAGGGTCATTCGGCATACGCTCTCCATTTGGGCTGCTCTGTGGCCCGAAATAACAAAAAGCCCCCCCGGGCGACATTGGATTCTAGACCGGTGATTTCGGATCGTGGGCCGGCAACGCGCAAATGGCGGTTCAAGATCTGAAATCCAAGAATCTAAAATTCTCTGGGCGGGAGGCTTCTGACCAGGATGGATTGGTGGGCGAAAAGGGACTCGAACCCCTGACCTCCTCGGTGTAAGCGAGGCGCTCTAACCAACTGAGCTATTCGCCCGAGCACGCGGCATTATACTTTGGGTCCCGAGCAGAGTCAAAAAGGTTGCAGGTAAGCCGTCAAACGGCCAGGCGCCTTACTCGTTGGACGGCGCCCGGCTGCCGTCCTCCGGTTGGAGCAGCACCTCGCGGCTACGCCCGCCGCCTTCGTCCGGGCCAACGGCGCCCATCTCCTCGAGTTGCTCCATCAGGCGCGCGGCACGCGGGTAGCCGATGCGTAAGGTGCGCTGCAGCAGCGACGTGGAAGCTGTCTTCTTGGTGCGTAACACCTTCAAAGCTTTCTCCAAGAGATCATCGCGCTCCTCCATCCGATCCAGGATGCCATTCCAGGGCGGGACCGAGCGCGTCGCTTCGACCCTCTCTTCTTCCGAGCGGCTGTTTCGCCAAAACTCAACCACCCGATCAATCTCCTGGTCGGACACGAAGCAACCCTGGATTCGCGCCAACTTGGCCGACTCGGGCACCATGAGCAACATGTCCCCGCGGCCGAGCAGCTTTTCCGCGCCGGGCGTATCCAGGATAACCCGGCTGTCAATCTGAGAAGTAACGGCAAAGGCGACGCGCGCCGGGAAATTGGCCTTGATCAGCCCGGTGACGACGTCGACGCTGGGTCGCTGCGTGGCCAGGATCAAGTGAATACCGGTGGCACGCGACATCTGGGCAAGGCGGCAAATCTGGCGCTCGACGTCGTACGCGGCGGTCATCATCAGGTCGGCCAGTTCGTCGATGACCAGGACGATGTAAGGCATGACTTCCTTGCGAGCAGCCTTGCCGCGCTTGCCTGCCGTCACCGAGCGGTTGTATTCGAGAATATTGCGCACTCCCGCCGCCGCAAAGGTCCGGTAGCGTTCGTCCATCTGCAAAGCCAGCCACGCCAGCGCGCCGGTCGCCTGCGCGGCTTCCGTGATAACGGGGCCGAGAAGGTGTGGAATACCGTTATAGCCCGGCAGCTCAACCATTTTCGGGTCCACCATCAGGAAGCGCACCGTGTCGGGACCGTTATTCATCAGCAGGGCCGTCACGATCGCGTTGATGCACACGGACTTGCCCGAGCCGGTTGCACCGGCAATAAGCAAATGGGGCATACGCGCCAGGTCGGCGACAACAGGGTCGCCGGAGACGTCGCGCCAGAGGGCAATGGCGAGCCGCGAAACGCTGCTGGCGCGTGTAAAATCGCGCGCTTCAAGGATAGAGCGCAGCGATACCATGGTTTTGGCCGTGTTAGGCA
>Ga0209746_1000837_pt1 | contig 15251 bp, 11 predicted proteins | sample BarGraNGADG00211_3_FD_184496 | JGI IMG/M metagenome (GOLD analysis project Ga0209746, IMG submission 184496) | Arctic peat soil microbial communities from Barrow, Alaska - Barrow Graham LP Ref core NGADG0011-211 (SPAdes) (version 2) | ecosystem: Environmental > Terrestrial > Soil > Wetlands >... | reverse complement strand
AGGAAACTGCCTGCAAAACAGAAATAAGCGATTCCCGCAGACTTTCCCGGCCGCGAATACGTAGTCGAGCGTCTAGGAACCCGTGGAAAACGATTGTGGAAACGTTTTCAAGCGATCTCAGCGGTTTTTCTCGTCGCCGCGGAGATGACCGGCAAGATCGGAACGCGACCCGATCCCGAGCTTGCGGAAGATCTTGGACAGGTTCGCCTCGACCGTGCGCACGCTCACAAAGAGAGCGGCCGCGGCCTCTTTGTTCGATTGGCCGCCCGCAACCAGCTCGGCGACGCGGCGCTCGGTCGCTGTGAGCTCGCTACCGCCGGCGCGGCGACCGCCGCCGGTTCGAGCGAGCTCGCCCTGCGCTCTCCTCGCCCACTCGGCGGCCCCCAGCTTCTCGAAGCGCTCGAGCGATCGCGCGATCACGCGCCGTGCTTCGCCACGGTGTTTCGCTCGGCGCAGCGTCGTTCCGTAAAACAACTCGGTGCGCGCAAGCTCGAAGGGGTCGGATGTACCGGCATGGGCCTCGAGCGCCTGCTCGAAGGCTTTGCTCGCGACCTCGAGGTCGCCGCGCAACGCGGCGAGCAGGGCGCGCGAGCGGGCTGCCATGACCAGAGCCAGTGGCTGCCCGGTGCGCTCGGAGATCTGCGTCAGCTCGTCGACGTAGCGCTTGGCTTGCTCGCTTTCGCCCAGCGCGAGTAGCAGCTCGGCCGCGAGTGCGCGGTGCAGGAGGATGCGAGGATGGTCAAGGTTCGGGTCTTTACTCGAGACCGTGTTCTTGTCATCAAGCTCGAGCACAGATGAGATCCAGCGCCAGGCCTGGGCGGCGTCGCCCTTTGCCTGGTCGAACAAGGCCAGGTAGACGCTCGCCGTGTAGACCGCCTGTATATGAGAGCTTCGTAACCCTCGTTCGACCGCCTCGATCAGGCCCGAGCGTGCCTCTTCCTCTCCCCGCATCGACCTCAAGCCGAGATAGAGGGTCTCGAGATTCTGAGTCAGGTAGGAGATGTCGACGTCCCTGACCTCCGCGAGAGCTTGCTCGCAGTACTTCTCGGCGAGATCCCAATTTCCGGCGCGAAGCTCGAGGTTGATCAGCATCGGGATGAGGTGAAGCCATTCGGTCAGCTGACCTTCGGTCAGCGCTCGTTCGACCTCGCCCTGCACTATGGGCCCGGCGGCGGCGACATCGTCCAGCCAGAAACGCTGCCATCCCAGCCACAAGCGCGGACTTCGCCTTCCCGGCAGGCCGCCAATCTCCCGCTCGAGCTCGAGCGCGCGCCGCATCGAGGCCTCGTCGGTTGGCTCACCGAGGAGAACGGTGGCGTTGGCCACACCCTGTAGGGCCTCGACCAGGAGCTCTTTGTCGCCGGAGAGCTCCGCGTGCTCGAGGGCGACTCGGGCCGCCTCCAGCTGCTCGGCATTTCGGTTCTCTCGTCCGAAGGAGGCTCCAAGCACTATCGCGGCGTTCGCGGCGCGCGCACTGTCGCCGGCCGCCTCCTCGAGAGCCTGGCGGCAGAGGCTCACCGCTTGATCAAGGTCGGGAACCGCCTCGGAGAGAAGCACGAGAGCATCCGCCCGCTCGGGGCAGGGGCCGAGCTCGGCGATGAGTGCTTCGAGTAGCGCTCGGCAACGCTCGGCCTCGCCGGTGACGAAGAGCTGCTTGGCGGTCGTCAGGCGCCGGCGCGCAAGCGCTTTGCGGTCTGCGGGCGGTGTGAGCTTGGCCGCGAGCTCGCTTAGCTCGGCGGCAGAATCGGGCGCCGCTCGCGCGGCCGCGGCGGCCGCGGCTTGCTCCAGTTCCTGCGCCACTTTTTCGTCTGGCCCGGCACAAGCCAGAGCGAGGTGGTGCGCACGCTCGCCCTGATTCTTCGTCAGAGCGGCGGCTCGGGCGTGCGCGGCGCGCCGCTCTTCGGCCGAGGCCGCCGCGTGACCACCGAGGCGGGAAGCGGGTGGGTATAGAGGATGCTGCCGCGCTCGATCTCGACGATACCCGCTTCGACGGCTTCGGCCAGGCTTGCGCCGTCGGCTTCGCCAAGCACGGCAACGGTGGGCTGCGAGAGCGTGGCCGAGATCAGCAGCGCTTTTCGGGTTGAGGGCTTCAGGGCCGCGAGTCGCTCCTCGATGAGCCCGCCCAGCGACTCGGGCACCCGTAACGGCCTACCGGGCTCGAGCGCTGTCCGCTTCAATTGAGCCCGCGCCAACTCGAGCGCGTAGAACGGATTGCCGCCCGACGCGACGCAGATCGAGATGGCGACGTGACGCGGCAGGCGAGCGGAGAGGCGGGTGCGAATGAGATTCTGGAGCGCGCCGAGACTGAGCGGGCCGATCGCGCGGCGCTCGAACGTTCCCAGGGAGCGTGATGCGAGCTCCAGGTCCAGTGGCAGGACGGGCCCGCTCTCCTGCTCGATCCGCCGGGCCAGGAGTACTCGGCAGCGGTCGAGCTCGATGCGGCGAAAGACGAAGGCCAGCACACGGGCCGACGAGGCGTCGAGCCACTGAATGTCGTCGATCGCGATCAAGAGCGGCGTCTCGTTCGCAGTGGTTCGAAGCAGGGTCAGAGTGGCGAGCGAGACGGCTCTCTGATCGGGCGCTCCGCCGTCGGCCTCGCGTAGAAGCAGGCCGATCTCCAGCGCGCGCCGCTGAGGAGGCGGAAGCCGCCGCAACATCTCCTCGCCCAGTTCTGCCGAGCAAGTCGCCGAGCGCCGAGAAGGCGAGCGGCGTCTCGGCGGGCGAGGGCCTGCAGGACAGAACGCGGAAACCGTGCTCGCGCGCGAGCTCCAGTCCCCTGAGCCAGAGAGTCGTCTTCCCGATACCGGCGATGCCCTCGAGCATGAGAATGCCGGGCCCTGTTGGGGCCTGGGTAAGTAAACGCTCAACCGCAACCAGCTCGTCGGTGCGACCGAGCGGTTCCGCGCTCGACATGGGCGGAGCCTATTCGATTGCCACGGCGCCGCAAAGACCGTCTCTGCCGGACACGTCCCGGTGCCAGGCACGGAGACGTGTCCGAAGCGCCCAAACGTAGCCCTGAGCTGGCGCGTTTAAACGTCACCGTCTCGCCGGGGCATGGCTCGGTTTCGGTCGCTACGGCGCGCGCCGGCGGCGCCCGGAAAGGGCGCTAGTCGGCCTCCGGCGCCGACAGCCGCGCGGCCAACTCGGCGCGCGACTCGAGCCCGAGCTGGCGGTAGATATTGGAGAGAGTCGCTTCGACCGTGCGCACGCTCACGAACAGAGCGCCCGCTACCTCCTTGTTCGAGCGGCCCTTGGCCACGAGCTCGGCGATCCGCTGCTCGGTGGGTGTCAGGCCGAGCTCGCCGCCTCGCTGCCCACCGGCCCGTTCGAGCGCCGCCCGTGCCTTCTGCGACCACAAGCGCGCGCCCAGCCGATCGAAGATGCCGGCCGCCTGCTCGAGCGCCTCACGGGCCGTCCGCTTCTGCTTCGCCCTCTGCCTTACTGCTCCGGCAACGAGCATCGTGCGACCGCGCTCGAAGGGGTCGGGCAGCACCTCGTGCCCGGCGATAGCGCGCTCGATCGCAGCCGCCGCGCTGTCGAGATTGCCTCGGCCGGCTTCCACGAGCGCCCGGCAGCGAGCCGAGCTGACGATTCCGTTCGGGCGCTTCGTCGCGGCCACGTGCTGCTCGAAGCTCTCCAGTATGTACTCGGCGCGATCGAGCTCGTCGAGAGCGATCAGCGTCTCGATCGCATTCGGGCGGATGGTGAAGAGGGGCATCGCGATCGAGATGTCGCGGCCTAGCTTGTCCTGTAGCGCGAGCGCCGGCTCCAGCCAGTCCCAGGCTTTCCGCGTGTCGCCGAGCGAAAGCTGAAAGAAGCCCGCGAGCGATGTGAGAGCGAGCGTCTGCCAGTGAGCTTTGGCTCGCTCGGCCTCGGCCATCTGCTCCGCCAGCCCCAGCAGCGACTCTTCGATCTCTCCTCGTAACACCGCCAGCTGGAGTTGCTGGTAGCCGAGCCCGCGGATGGTGTACTCGTAGCCGATGTCGAGCGCTTGCTCCAAACCCTCGTCGGCCATCTGCTCGGCGAGATCCCAGTTGCCGCTGCGCACTTCGAGCTCGATCAGCGGCGAGAGGATCTGGAGGCTGTCGATCAGCTCGCCTTCGTGCTGGGCTCGCTCGAGCTCGGCGTTGAGAATCGGCCGGGCGCGCTCGAGCTCGTCTAGCCAAAACAGCTGCGTGCCGTACCAGAGCGAGGGGCCGTGGAAGGCAGGCAGAGTCACCTCTTCGCGGTCGATGGCGATTGCCTGCTGCATGATCTTCTCGTCGATCGCGCCGCCGCTCAGGACGGTCACGACCCCAACGCCCTGCAGCGCCTCGACGAGTAGGCGCTTGTCGCTGCCACGCTTGGCGTGGACGAGCGCGGCGTGCTGAGCATCGACCTGGCCGGAGAAGTCGCCCAGTATCGCGCAGGCTCGAGCGAGAGCGACGTAGGCCATCGTCAGGCGATCCTCGTCGCCCTCGGCTTCCTTCACCGCCTGCCGGCAGAGATTGGTTGCCTCCTGCTCGTCCTCGACGATATTCGCGAGCAGGACCAGCATGTCGGCTCGCCAGGGTCCGCTGTCAAGCTCGCCCAGCATCTCCTCCGCGATAACCCGGGCGCGCTCTATGTCGCCCGCCGCGAAGTGGAGCGAAGCGGCTTCGTGGCGACGACGGTAGATCTCGTCGAGCTGCTCGGGCGGCGTCAGGCGAGCAGCGTGCTCGTACAGCTCGGCGGCGGCTTCGGGAGCTCCACGCGAGGCCCCATGCGCGGCAGCCGCGTCGAGCTCCAAGGCGACTTTCGCGTCGGGCGTGTCGTTCCCGAGCGCCAGATGCCATGCGCGCTCCTCGACGCCCAGGGCGACGGTGGCCAGGCGTTTGTGGAGATCGCGCCGGCGATCCGGGGTCGCCTCGGCGTAGATGACCGAGGCGAGCAGTGAATGGGTGAAGCGGATGCGTTCTCCGTCGAGCTCGACGGTGCCGTTCTCGATCGCCTCGCTCAGGCTTCCGCCGCCGGCCGCACGCACCAGCTCGGCGGTCGGCTCGGCGAGCGCCGCTGCGATCAAGAGCGTCTCCTGAGTCGCCCCGGGTAGCGCAACCAAGCGCTCTGCGACGAGTGCGCGCAGGGGTTCTGGTACGGCGATCGGCTGGACCGGCGCGGCCGACGAGTCGTCGAGCCCAAAGCGGGCAAGCTCCAGCGCGTAGAGCGGATTGCCGCCCGTCGCCCGGTAGAGCTGATTGAGCACGGCGCGTGGAACGCGGTGCCCGGTGCGCCCGGTGAGCAGGCGTCGGATGGCACCGAGGCTCAAGGGGCCGAGAGTGAGATTCTCGGTGGCGCGCCCCAGCTCGTCGCTACCGTCGAGCTCGAGCGGCAATTTCCCGCCGGTGCCCTCGTCGCTTCGGCGCGTCATGAGAAGACCGATCGGGCCTTCACGTAGGCGTCGCAGCACGAAGGCAAGCACGCGGGCCGAAGAGGCATCGAGCCATTGCACGTCGTCGACGGCGATCAGGATCGGCTTTTTCGTCGCGAGCGAGCGGATGAGCGTCAGCACGGCGACCGAGACGGCTCGCTGATCGGCCTTGCCGTCGCCGGGCTCGATCAAGAGCAGGCTGGTCTCGAGCGCCTTGCGCTGCGGCGGCGGAAGGCGCTTGTGACTCGAGAGAGGGACCTCGTCCAGTAGGTCTCCGAGCGCGGCGAAGGCAAGCGGAGTCTCGGTCGGAGCGGCTTCGCAGGCCAGCACACGGAAGCCGCGTTCGCTTGCCAGCGCGATTCCCTCGCGCCAAAGCACCGTCTTGCCTATGCCGGCCTCGCCGTCGAGGAGGAGACCGGCCGGACCGTTTTCCGCACGGTCCAGTAAACGCCGAAGCACAGCTCGCTCGTTGTCCCGGCCGAGCAACTCCGGCGTCCCCATGCATCCGAGCTTATCTCAGCGGTTTCTAGAAATCGATGCTCCGTTTGTCAACTACGCTGCGGCTCTGACCGCAGGGGGCATTACCCGAGCATCGCGCAGATACACTTGCGTGCTCGCTTTATGCGTCGTCTCGCCTTTCGAAAATGAGTTCCTCTCAGCACATCTCCCGACCTACCAGCCACCCGCGCAGCCGGCATCGAAAACGCAAGTCACGGCGCTCGCTGGTTTTACTCGCGCCCGCGATCGTCGCGGTCTCTTTGCTCGTTCTCGTCGGCTATGCCTTCGCGGGATCGTCCGATCGCATTGCGGCCGGAGTTGAGATCGCGGGCGTGAACGTGGGTGGCTTGACCTCGGCTGAAGCGCACCAGAAGCTTGAGAAGGCGTCGAGGAAGCTCACCTGGGCGCCGGTCGAGTTCGTCGCCAAGAGCAAGCGTTTCGAGGTTGCGCCGGCGCAGCTTGGGATCATCATCAACTGGGACGCGGCCATAGCCAGAGCGCGTCGCGACGGCGATGGCGTCGGCCCACTGCGCGGCTTCAAGCGCCTGGAGATGCGTCTCCTCGGCAGCCACATCAAGCCGTCCGTCAAGCTCTCCTCGCCGTCCCTGAAGGCGCTTCTGTCGGCGATCGCGAAGAGCGTGGACAGGCCTGCGCTCGAACCGGCGCTCGTCCTCGACGGCTCGCAGCCCAGGGTCGTTCCGGGGCACAAGGGCACGGCGCTGGACAAGAAGCGGGCGGCCGACATCGTCGTCACGACGCTCGGGTCGCTCACTCGCGGCACGGTCGTGTTACCAGTGCAGGTCGTTTCTCCGAGCGTTCGCCGCAGCGATCTCGTGCGCGTCGCGGGCCAGGTTCGCACCGTGGCCTCGGCGCCGGTACTGCTCAAGCTGGGGGCGGTTCGCTGGACGATTCCCCCGGCGCAGATAAGGAAGATGCTCGTGTTCCCGCACGACGGGGAGCGGAATCTGAGCATCGGAGGACGTGAGGCCAGCGTGTTTCTCGCCTCCCTTGCCAAGCAGCTCGATCGGCCTGCCAAGAACGCCACCTTTGCGATCGCCGGCCGAAGCATTCGTGTCGTTCCGGCGCGTATCGGCCGTGTGCTCGATCGAGAGAGGACGGCGCGCGCGATCATGGGCGTCGCGCTTCATTCCACCGGCCGGAGCGCGCCCCTTGTGATGAAGACCGCTCAGCCGAGACGGACGACCGAGCGGGCCAAGGCGATGGGCATAACCGGGCTCGTCGGCTCCTACGAGACTTCGTTCAGCGGGACGGCGAACCGCATTCACAACGTCGAGCTGGTGGCCAAGCTGATCGACAACAAGTTCATCGCCCCGGGCGCTGTCTTCTCGTTCAACAAGACCACGGGCCAGCGCGATTCGAAGAAGGGCTTCCTCACCGCGCCCGTGATCATGAACGGCGAGGTCACCGAAGGGCTTGGCGGCGGCGTTTGCCAGGTCTCGACCACGGTGTTCAACGCCGCTTTCGAATCGGGCCTCGACATCCTCGAGCGAACGAATCACGCTCTCTACATCAGCCACTACCCGCTCGGACGAGACGCCACGGTGAACTGGCCCAGTCCCGATCTCAAGTTCCGTAACGACACTGACCACTGGCTTTTCGTTCGCACTTTCTCGGGCGCGGGCGCGCTGCTCGTGGCGTTTTACGGAGAGCCCCAGCACCGCAGGGTCGAGTCCGCGGCGACCCCGCTTCGCATCACGGGCGGGCCGCCCTTGAAGAGGATCCTCGACCCGAACCTGGCCGTGGGAACAAAGGTGGTGGACGATCCGGGGGAGTCCTCCAGCTCGACGAGCGTTCACAGGCGCGTCTACTCCGCCGGCGGCAAGCTGCTGCACAACGACACCTGGTACTCGACCTATCGGTCATCGCCCAAGATCGTGCGCGTCGGAACCAAGGCTCCCAAGAAGGACAAGGGGAAGGGCACGACCACGACCACGACCACGACCGGCACGACCACGACCGGCACGACCACGACCGGTACGACCACGACCGGTACGACCACGACCGGTACGACCACGACCGGTACTGGCTAGCGGCTAGCGGTACCGAGCGTCTTCCCCGTTAGGGAGAGGCTAGAAGGCTCCTCCGTCCTGCTTGCCGGGCAGGTACGTCGAGGGGCAGATGAAGCGCAGCGCGCGGGCGACCTTCTGCGCTCGCACGAGCTCGGCTTCGGTCTTTGCATGCTCTGCGGCGAGCTGTTTGTCGAACATCTCCGAGAACATCTTCCTGGCCGCGTCGTGGCGAGCTTCCGAGCTTGGGAACTCGCCTCTGATCACGTTCAGCTCGCCCGCGTCCAACCAGATACCGCCACAGTTCGGACACTCGTCTACGGCGACCTTGCGGGCGACGCTCTCGAAATGACGCATCATCACCATCTCCGGCCCGCAACTGGGGCAGCTCCGCTGCCGGCCGAGATCGACCGAGAGCGCCGGGTCGCCGGGTATCTCGAGCAAGGCAGCACCTGCCGCCTCGCTCTGCTCGTCGACCTTCTCGAGCTCGTAGTGATCGAGCCATATCCCGGCGCAGCCATTCGTACAAACGTCGACTGCGATCGGGCCGGCGGTCATCGTCGTCAGCTCACGGCCACAAGCAGGACAAGTCATCTCATCAGTCCTTTCTGACTCAACAGGGCCTCGTCGCTCGAGGGGTTGTTGGGCTCGGCTTCTTTGATCGCCTCTCTCAACCATGCCGGCATACGGGTGGGTCGAAACGTGCTCGAGTCGACGAGTGCATGCAGGCTCGAGCCTTCGGCCAGGCGCTCGCCGTCTCGTTCGACGGCGTACTGGCAGCGGAAGCGGGCGCCTCGGAGATCGAAGATGCGCGCGTAGACCCGCAGCCTGTCGTCGAAGCGGGCCGGAGAGAAGTAGCGAACGTTTATCTCCACTACCGGCGACTCGATTCCCTTGTCGCGGAGTGCCTGGTAGCCGCCGGCATGCTCGGAGAGATATGCGACGCGGGCGGCCTCGAACCAAACGAGGTAGGCGGAGTGATGGGCGACCCCGGCCGCGTCGGTCTCGGCGAAGCGAACGGTCACCTCGGTGAAGAAATGGAAGGGCAAGATGGAGGAACTCTAGAGCCAGGCGAGGAAGGTGGTATCGACTTACGGTAATCCGGGTTGACTATTCATCTCAAACTTGCTATATAGCAGACATGCGATCAGATGATGCCGACCTCGCGAAGCAGGTCGAAACGCTTGAGCGATCCCTTCGTGCACTAGAGCGTCGCATCAACAAGCTGGAGACGGAAGAGGCGCCTCGACCGGCGCCCGAGCCGGAAGTGAGCGCCAAGCCCGTCGTCGCGGAAAGACGCTTCGAATGGGAAGCGAAAGACTCATCCACGGCGAAACCCGCGCCGCCGCCGCCGGCTCCGCGAGAGCACGAGCTCGATCTCGAGCAACTCCTCGGCGGCAGGCTTCTCGCCTGGGTTGGAGGCATCGCGGTCGTGCTTGGAGCCGTTTTCTTCGTGACGATGGCGATCCACCGCGGTTGGATCGGCGAAGGAATGCGCGTCTTGCTCGCCTTCTTCTGCTCGACGGCGCTACTGGGCGCCGGGGTTTGGCTGCATGAGCGGCAGGGACGAACGCAGACCGCGAAGATCATGGTTGCGGCGGCGATCGCCGCCCAGTACGCGAGCCTGACTGCGGCGACAGCGCTCTACCATCTCGTCACGCCGGTCGAAGGCTTTCTCATCGCCGGGCTCGTCGGCGCCGCGGCGAGCGCGATTGCGATTCGCTGGAAATCCGTCCAGATCGCCGGGATCGGCATCGTGGGCGCGCTCGTGGCACCGGTTCTCGTCGATGCCGGAACGTCCCTCGCGGCGCTCGTGTTCATGGCGCTGGCGTTGGCAAGCGCGATCGCGGTCGTGATCTGGGAGCGCTGGCCCTGGCTGGCGACTCTCGCCTACGTCGTCAGCCTGCCGCAGCTACTGCTCTGGGTCGACGACACGTACGAGTACCACCTCTATCGCGTCCTCGGCGTCCTGCTTGGGTTCTGGCTGCTTTACATGCTGGCGGCGATCGGTTACGACCTGCGCGTCTCGAGCGAGCGCCTGTGCGTGCCGAGCGCGATGCTCGCTTTCTCGAACGTCGTCGTAACCTCCGGCGTCGGCTACGCGCTGCTGAAATCCGAGGTCTCCGGTAACGCCGCGACAACCTGGGTGATCGCGATGGCCGCACTGCATGTGGCGCTCGGGTTTTTCATCGCCTGGCGCAGATCCGCGGCGAAAGAGATTGCCCTGCTGGCGGCGGCGATCGGGATCGGGCTTTCGGCCATCGGCCTTGCCCTCGCGCTCGACGGGCCCGCGCTCGTCAGCTGCTGGGCCGTCGAGGCGGCGCTTCTCGCCTGGCTCGCCAGACGAACAGAAAGCAAGCGAGCGGTTGCCGGGGCGATCGGCTTTCTGGCGCTCGCCGGCGCCCGCGCGCTCAACTACGAGCGAATCCGGATCGATCACCAGATCACCGGGACGAAAGCCGATGCGACGGCCGTTGTTGCGCTCCTGGCGGTTGCGGTCTCGGCCGTCGTTGTGGCGCGGCTGTTCCCCCGACAGCTGCGCGGAGACATTCCAGCGCGGTTCGGCGCCTTCTCTTCCCTGCCCACTGACCAACTGCGAGAGACTGCCGAGCCGGTACTCGACGCGGTCGCCATCGCCTTTGTCGCGATCGCGCTTGACGTCGTAATCAGCGGTTGGAAGCTTCCCGTTGCCTGGGTCGTGCTCGCGTCTGCGCTCGCGCTGATCTCCAGGAAGCTCGACTCGCCGACCTACTCGCCGGCCTCCGCGCTACTTCTCATTCCTGCGAGCCTCCACATCCTCTTCTTCGATGTCCCGCCACGAGTCGCTCTCTATCGCGGGCTTGACCACCACGTCGGCCTTCAGTTTGTTGCCCTGCTCTTCGTCGCGGCGGGCTGGGTCGTCGTCGCGCGTTCGCTTCGTGTGCCCGGCCTCGAGGGGGAGGAAGAGACGCGAGCCGTCCGCGCCCAGGTCACCGTCGCCGCGGCGGTCGCCGCCCTCTACCTCGGCTCGGCGCTGATCGTTACTCTCGCACCTGCCGGAGAGACCGGAGGAACGCAGATCGGCCAGATGCTCTTGAGCCTCTTCTGGGCTCTGTGCGGCTTCGGCTCTCTGGCCTATGGACTGGTACGGAGCGACGCGTGGATTCGTCGCGGCGGCTTTTTCCTGCTCGTTCTCGCGGCGGGGAAGGTCTTCATCTACGACCTTGCCTCTTTGGATCAGATGGCCCGCGTTCTATCGCTGATCGGGCTCGGCCTTCTGCTGCTCGCGGCGACCTTCCTCTACCAGCGGCTGGCCGCAGCGGGCAGCAAGAAGGATGTGAGCAGCACGTGAGGCGTGTTGTCGCTGCTGCGATCTCGCTTGCGCTTCTAGCACTCGTCGCATCCACCGCGGCCGGGGCGGCGCAGACGATCGATCCGCAGGGTTTTCGCTACGAGCGGACGCTTTCGGGCGCGGCTGGTCATCCGCTACTGGTCAAGCTCGATACGCCTCTGCTCGGGCACGCTCGACCAGATCTGAGCGACATCCGCGTTCTAGACGCGAAAGGCGCCCAGGTTCCCTGGCGCACCATGCCGGAGATCGCCACACCTCGGCCCGTGTCGATTCCGCTGCTTGACGTGGGGCGGGAGAACGGCGTGCTGGTCGCTCTGCTCGACCTTGGAACCAGCCGCCGGGTCGTCAATCGAATCAGCTTGCAGATACCGGGCTCGAACTTCGTAGGCAAGGTGGAGGTATTCGGGAGTGACGACCGGGCCAACTTCCGGACGCTCGGAAAGACGCTCGTCTACGACCTGAGCGGAGCCACGCACTCGCGCTCGACCACGGTCGCCTTCAGGCCGAGCGATCTCCGCTACCTGGAGCTGCGCGCGAGTGGGTTACCCGGAATCACCTCCGCGACCGTGAGCCGAGGATCTACCAGGCCGCAATACCGTGTCTGGACGGCAAGCTCGACGACTCGTAAAGAGCGGCAGGGGACGACGGTCGTGACGCTTGACCTCGGATATCGCCTGCCGGTGAAGCTGCTAGATGTACGGGCCGCGACACCCGTTTACGACAGACCACTCGAGATCCTGGGCTCGCTCGACGGCTCATCCTGGCTCCCTCTCGCGGAAGGACGCCTGTTCCGCTTCAACGGTGCCGCGCAGGAGCCGATCTCGATCGCCGCTCAGACACGATTCCTGCGCCTGCGCATCTCCAACGGCGACGACAAGCCGCTGGGGCCTATCGCAGTACGCGCGCTGGCTCAGCCGCGAACGCTGTACGTGAAAGGCGGATCGTCCGGTCCCTACCGGATTCTCTACGGCTCGCGCTCCCGATCGCTCCGGGCGCCCGACTACGACCTGGCCAGATTGCCGCGCTCGGCGCTGGGCCTTGGTAGCGCGGTGCCGGGCCGTCTGGGAGCCGAACGAATGCTCCAGGCCCCCAAAGCCTCGGTGCCCGCGAAGTCGTTGCTCGATCGCTATCCCTGGCTGATCGAAGCGGCGCTCGCACTCGTTGCGATCGCCTTCGGAGCCACAGGCTTCTTCGTGTTCCGCAGCAAAGCTTAGGGCCCGTTTAAAAATTGAGTCGAGCCCCTAGAGCCGGTACGTCACGCGGCCGCGCGTCGAAGCGGCCGCTCCGAGAGGATCTCGTGGCATTCGCCGCAGAGCGTGCGCTCGACCTCGTAAGGCACTCCGCCCTGCTGACCGAGCACGCGAACCGTGACCTGCCTGTGGGTGTGTCCTTTTTTCTTTGCCGGAGCTTTCATGACTTGATCCAGATTACTGTGAGTATCGGCGGGACAGGTTCCACATTTGAGCCTCCCGTCCTTACTTCATAAGACGGTTCGCTGTGGTGAGGGTTTGCACCGCGAAACGGGGATCGAGAAGGGAGCGTCACCATCGATCACCTGAGTAGCGATCGAAATGAAGAGACCGTGACCACATCCCGCTTGCTTTCGTCTGATGTAACAGCGGACTTGGTGCGACTTGACGAGTCGCGCCTGGAGAGCGACGAGCTGGCCGCCACGAAGGCCGAGTTGGAGCAGGTACGGGCGCAACTCTACGGCGTGCTCGAGGGAGCACGGGCGGCCTTCTCGGCCGAGGACGGCATCGTGCGGGCGCTTTCCGAGGCCGAGCAGATCGACGAAGTTGCCGAGACCGTGCTCGATGTCCTCTGTGAGTCCTTCGAGTTCGACACGGCGACCTTCTGGCTGCTCGACCCCGAGGACGGCAAGCTCTGCGCCGTCGCCCATCGCGCGGCCCCGACTCGGAGGGCGCGCTTTCTGGAGGCCAGGATTCGCTCGACGCAGCTGGCGGTGAACGAGGGAATCGCGGGTCGCGTATTCGTGGAGAGGAACGTCTTCCTGAGTGACGACGCGCCGTCGGTCTCGGAGAAAGAGCTGGGCGTGTTGCTCGAGGACGACGAACTGCGCTCCGTCTGCGCCTTCCCGATCGCAGGCACGCGCGCACCGCTCGGCGTGATCGAGATGGAGAGGCGATTGCCGCTCGCCTCCAATCAAGCGATCGAGTCGACAGCGCGCGTCATCGGCGATCGTGTTGGCGCCTTCATCGAGTTCAGCCAGCTTCGCTGGCGCTACTTCTCGCTGGTCGCCGATATCAATCGCGGCGCTCGCAAGAGCTCGAAGCCGGCGGTAGGCGCCGAGCCGGTCGCGGACGTGATCCCGCTCAGGCACGTCGCCTAGTTCCCAGCGACGCCTCGTAACTAGAATCATCGCTCTGCGCAGGTTGTTGCTCCTCTGTCTCGCTGGGCTCACCGTGCTGGCGGTCGGCCTGTCGTTTCATGCGTTGTCGGGCGGCGGCGGCGCGGACTCGGCGGCGAGCGATGGAGCGACGGGTGCGACCGCTACGACTCGGCATTGTCGAGCCGAGGAGGTTGATCTCGGCTCACGCCGCGTCTCCTTCGTGGCCTTCGTGCGCACGCGCACGGACGTCTACCGGCGCTCGGGCGGCGCTCGGCTGAGCACCCTGCCCAGCCTGAGCAAGAGCTTCGTCAGCACGAGTCGCCGCGGTGTGCCCACGGTCGTCGCGGCACTGACCGAGCTGAGCGCTAGCGATTGCCGGGCACGCTGGTACCGGGTTCGGCTCTCCGGCAGGCCGGGAGTCTCGGGCGCGCGGGAAGGCTTTGTCTCGGCGGACGCCGTGGCGCTGGCGAAGGTGCGCACCAGGGTGCTGATCGATCTGTCTCGCCGTCGCTTGACGCTGTACAAGAACGGCGTTCCCGTGCTGCGCGCCGCGGTCGCCGTCGGGGCTCCCTCGACGCCCACTCCACGCGGCCACTTCATCGTGCGGGAGCGCATCCGAATCAGCGATTCGAGCGGCGCTTACGGGGCCGCCGCCATCGCTCTCTCAGGCTTTTCCGAGAAGCTGATCTACTGGCCCCAGGGCGGGCCCATCGCCATTCACGGCACGAACGATCCCGGCTCGATCGGCACGGCCGCGTCGCACGGTTGCGTGCGCCTCGGCGCCGGCGACCTGAAAAGGCTGTTCGAAAGGGTGCGAATCGGCACCCCGGTCGAGATCGTTTCGTAGGGATCGTTCCGAGGACGCGCCTCGCCGACGGAGCAACGACCACCACCAACACCGAGTACCAGGGCGACTCGACAGCGATCACAAAAGAGAGCCTGATCACAGAGGGCTACTCGGGCCAACTCAACTCGAACGAGAAGACCTACGCCTACGAGGCAGGCGGCCAGGCGATCACGATGACCGAGTGGCCGGCGGGACAGTCTCTAAGCCGCTACTCCTACCTCTACGACCCGGGAAGCTCGGTCTCGCTGCTACTGGATGCAAGCGGTAACGCGAAGGAGTCCTACGGCTACTCGGCCTACGGCTCGAAGAACGCCGCGATCTCGAAGACCGCCTCGGGCTTTTCCACCGGCACGGTACGGCGCCTAGCTCACTAGAAGCGCTTCTCGCTCTCTCGGGGCGCCGCTCGGCGTGCGAGCCCGGAGAGGACAGTGTCAACCCACACGGCCTCGGAGAGGATCGTGCGCCGAGCGGCGCCAGGCGGCTCCCCGGAGACCGGTCGCGTCCGGGCGCCAGGAGCCGCTGGCCGAGTAAGCGAGACCCGATCCGCTTCCAGGGCAAGCGTTGGGACTCCGGCTCTTCTACCTACGACATGGGAGCGAGGCGCTACTCGCCGAGCGTGGGCTATCCGAGCTCCAGCGCCCCAACCAGCCCGACGAAGCGACCCATGTCCTGGAGCATCATCATGTGCGCCGCGCCGCGCCGCGCCGCGCCGCGGAAGATCACCAACCGGGCGTGGGGAATACGCCTCGCGATCAGGCGCGCGTTCCCGGGCGGAACCATCCCGTCGAGAGCGCCGCCCGTGATGAGCGCCG
>Ga0209746_1000834_pt1 | contig 15298 bp, 17 predicted proteins | sample BarGraNGADG00211_3_FD_184496 | JGI IMG/M metagenome (GOLD analysis project Ga0209746, IMG submission 184496) | Arctic peat soil microbial communities from Barrow, Alaska - Barrow Graham LP Ref core NGADG0011-211 (SPAdes) (version 2) | ecosystem: Environmental > Terrestrial > Soil > Wetlands >... | reverse complement strand
GTAACCGCTGCCGTAAGTGCTAGTGACATAAGGCACCGTTTCACCAACAAAGAACTGTGCCGCCTTGGCCTGCGAGGTCTGGATGCGCGGACGTTGGATGATACTCGCGTGATCATCTGTTTCCGCCGCCTTTACCGCAACGTCCCAAGTCGGTCCGATGTTGCCAAAATAGCTGAAGCCGCCGGGCAAAGGATTGCCAAAAGAGTTGGTGCCGGAGGATGCTCCTTTTGTAACGGTTTGCACAATCGTTTGGAGAAAGTTAGAAGGCCCTGTTTGAACTGCGGGGTTGGTGGCGAAAGTAGTGGCATTTTGTAAAAAATTAAAAAGCGACTGGCCATTATTCATGCCACCGGCACCATAGACATTTGATTTGTTAAACTGCTGCGGATTCTGTTGCGCCGAGACGCCAAAATTGAATGTGCTGCCCAACGTCACGTCCATGATGATGGCCTCGATGAGCACCTGCGCGAGCGGCACGTCCAGCTTGGCGATGATGTTCGTGATCATGGCCATGTCCTGCCGCGTGGCGAACACGAGCAGCGAACTGCTGCTCTCGTTGGGAATGATTTTCGTCTGGCCGAACAGTTGAATCTGATCCTGACCACCGCCGCCGCCGGTCGGACTGGAGGCGCGGTTGACGATGTTGTTCAGCCGTTTGGCGAAAGTGGAGCCGCCGGTGGGGGTGCCGTTGGGGTTGGCCGCCGTGCCGCCAATGCCGCCCATGCCCGTGCGGTTGCCGCCAAACGCGCTGGTGCCGCCGCCCATGCCGCCGGACTGGTAATTGTTGCCGCCAATGCCGCCCATTCCACCCATGCCGCCGCCCATGGCGCTCGTGCGGCCGCCGGAAAACCCGCTGATCTGCCCGCCACTGGTCGAACCGCCGATGCTCACGGTCGCGCCGCCGCCACTGCCGCCAAGACTGTTCAATGCGGAGGCAATTTCCTCCACCTTCGCATAACGGATCGGGATGACTTCGGAGATGTATTCCGTCGGCACGCTGACATCAACCTGCTCGATCATCTCCAGCATGCGCTTGACGTTTTCAGCGTAGTCGCGGATGACCAGGATGCCGTTGTCGTCAATCGGGAAGATGGAATTTGGCAGTTTTGAGAACGGCGTGATGAGCGGCATCATGAGGCTCGGCTTCACATATTTCAACTGCGTGATATGCGTGATGTAGGAACCCATGTTCGGCAGGTTCGTCGCGCCGGAACGATCCAGCTCGGCCCCGGCGGCATTCGCCTGGTCGGACGACAGCACCTTTACAAATTTTTCGCCGATGGTGATCACGGAAATGTTGTTGAGCGCGAGCACGGCCTGGATGGCCTGGATGGTTTCCGTCCGGGTCAGCGGCGTCTCGGTCTTCAAAATAATTTTTGCCTCCGGCAACTGGGCGCGGATGAGCGTCCGCCCGACATATTTCGCGTAGATCTCCAGAACCTGGTTCAAGTCCACGCCCTGCCAGTTGATCATGGGCTGAAGCTCATTCGCCTGCGGATCTGCGGGGGCCTTGCCGGTGGCAGCCGCCGGCGTGGCCGGTGAAGATGATCCCGGCGTGCCGGGCGTGGGATAGAGTGGCGGGGTCAGGCCGGTGGTGCCGCCGATTCGTGGCGACCGGCGCGTTGCGGGCGGTGTTGTCAGGCCGGGCGTTTGCGCCCAAAGTTCGAGGCTGGTCAAAACCAGAACCAATGCGGTAAGGAGTGTTTTCATTTTGCCTTTGCGGTTGAATTTTTCGCGGTCGTCGCGGGCTTCGGATTTTTCTGGTAGCTCGCCACGAGCCGGATGTTGGCGGAAAGTCGTTGATGCGGTTGATCAGGTTGCAGTTCCAGGTCGCGCACGCGGATGGTCGAGGCGCCGGAGCCGAGTTTGTAGAGAAAATCCACGAGCTGGTCATCCGTGGCGAGGACGTTGATGTTCTGCCACTGCTCGATGAAAAACGCGTCGTTCGTGTGCGTGATCTGCCGCGAGGTGTTCACGATGGCCACACCGCTGGCGGAGGATTGCGACTGGATCGTGCGCGTGAAATTGATGCTCTGATCCTCCTGCGCGACAAATTCGCCTTCGCTCGCAAAATTTTTCACCTGCGCTTCCAGCCCTGGCATCTGCGCCACCGCCATCTGGTAAAGTTTCAATTTTCGCTCCGCATCATCCAACCGGCTACGGTATTTGCCCCAGTCCGAAAAGTGCGGCCAGATGAACACCGCGTTCAGCACGAGAAATAAAATCACCGCCACCCCGACCACGAGGCGGCGCTCCAGCGGACGCAGTTGCGCGAAATACTTTTTCATGGCGTCTCCGCCTCCGTGTGCAGCAGTTCGAGGCCGAAATTCCAGGCCACCGTGCTGCCTTGCTGACGATAGACCACTGGTTCGCCGCTGCCCGGATTCTGATTGAACACCGGCTGGCCGTTCAGCTTCGCCTTGCGGACGCCGTCATAAAACTGATCCTTCTCCGTGATCAGATTGATCTGCCCCGGCGTGCAATTTCCGCTGAGCGAAAGTTTTTTTCCGTCCACGAAGCTGAACCGCTGGATGTTGATTCCCGATGGCAGCGCCTGTGCCACCGTCTGCCAGCAGTCCAGCGCCGCAAATTTCAACTGCTGCCGTTCCTTCAGCACGCCGTAACGCGCCTGTAGTTGCAAGGCGTTCGTATAGCTGCCGCTGATCGCCGCCACCTGCGTTTCCACGCCGTGCGTGCGGTAGCCGAGAATGCCGACCGCGCAAAAATAAATCACCACCAGCACCGCGTAAAAAATTCCCGCCGCCGCCAGCCCGCGCAGCCAGAGGCGGTCCACGAACTGCTGGTGATGACGCACCGTGAATTCCGCCGGCAAAAGATTCGACGGTAACGCCAGCGCCGCGCGGTTGGCCGTGCGCGCCGCGAGCTCCACCGTGGCTGGAGGCACGATGATTTGCACCGGTTCGCCGAGGCCCGTGCGCAAAACATTTTCCCACTCCGCCGCGTCCGCCGCGTCCGCGACAAGATGCCATTTTGGCTGCGCCGGAAACCAGCCTTCGAGTTCGCCCGACCAGGCGATGTGCGTAAGCTGGTTTTTTAATTCCACCGCCCGGTCGCCGGTCGTCGGCAGCGTGACAAAACTTAAATTCCGCAGTATGCCGCCGTTCCACCACGCCACCAGCGCGGCGTTTTGTCCGCCGAGCATCAGCGGAAACAGCCATGCGCCATCTTCGGTTGCCGACACAGTTTCAAGCAGGTCGAGCATCGGCACTTCCAGCCGGTCGGGCAGAAAACCGTCGCGTTCCAGCTTGCCGAGAAATTCCTCCACCACCGACCGCGCGGCGATGATGACGACGACGGTCTGTAAATTTTCCGCCTCGCCTTCCGTTTTTATTTCCGAACGGCGCGGAAAAACCTGCATCGTCCAGACGATCTGCGTGACGGGCAGCGGCGAAAGTTTTTCCAACTGCAATTCCACCATCGCGAGCGTTTCATCGGCGTTGCTGGCGGGCAGTTCGATGATGCGGAGAAAAACATTTTCCGGCGGCAGCCACGCGACGTTCAGTTTCGGCTGCCAGAGCGAAGTCCAGTTTTTGGCGACAAATTTTGCGGGCAGTGGCTCGGCGTGCGGCACGCGCTGCTCGCGGCCCAGCACGAAGCCGCCGCCCTTGGCGTCGAATTGCCAGAGGCGCTTCGCGTCGGGCGCGAGGTGCAGGATGTTGCAGTTATGCCAGCGGGCCATTTAGAAAACGGGTTGATGGATGGTTGGATTGATGGATGGTTGCAACAATCCATCCATCCAGTAATCCAATGCGTGTTTGATTTTTCATTGGCGCGGAATGAACTGGGTGCGCTCGCCTTCGATCAGCGATTCAACGTGTTCCTCGATCTGCGTGACGCGCAACACTTCTTCGATGGTCGTCTCGCCGGCTTTCACCTTGTTCCAGCCGTCGATGCGGAGTGTCCGCATGCCGGCTTCCATGGCGCGGTGCGCGATGGTCGTGGCCGGGGCGCGGTTCATGATGAGCGGGCGCAACGCTTCCGTGACGAGGAGCAGTTCGTAAATGCCTTTGCGCCCTTGATAGCCGAACTGGCGGCATTGTTCGCAGCCGAGGCCGTGCCAGACTTTCGCCGTCGCGATGTCCGCTTCGGGAAAACCGATTTTGTGCAGGTAATCGCGGTCAACTTTCTGCTCCGTCTTGCAGTGCGGACAAATCGTGCGGATCAGGCGTTGCGCCATGACGGCCTCGACGGAGGAGGCGACGAGAAACGGCTCGATGCCCATGTCAATCAAGCGCGTGAACGCGCTCGGCGCATCGTTCGTGTGCAGCGTGGAAAAAACCAGGTGGCCGGTCAGCGACGCGCGGATGGCGATCTCCGCCGTCTCCGTGTCGCGGATTTCGCCGACCATCACCACGTTCGGGTCTTGCCGCAAGATGTGGCGCAAGCCCATTGCAAACGTCAGCCCGATGTCCGAACGCACGGCGATCTGGTTGACGCCTTTCAGTTCGTATTCCACCGGCTCTTCAATGGTGATGATGCGCTTGTGGACGGAATTGATCGCGCTCAAAAACGCGTAGAGCGACGTGGATTTGCCGGAGCCGGTCGGGCCGGTGACGAGAAAAATGCCGTGCGGCTTGATGATGATGTCGCGGATGGCATCTTCTTCCAGCTTGGAAAAACCCAGCTTGTCCAAACTCAAAAAGATTTTTCCGCGCGTGAGCAGACGCAGCGAAACGCTTTCGCCATAAACCGTCGGCACGGTGGAAACGCGGATGTCAATTTCCTCGCCCTTGATGCGGACGTTGATGCGTCCGTCCTGCGGCAGGCGTTTTTCGGAGATGTTCATCCCGCTCATCACCTTGATGCGCGAAATGAGCGCGGCTTGAAACCGTTTCAACTGCGCCGGCAGCGGAATCTGGTGCAGGATGCCGTCAATGCGGTTGCGGATGCGCAGTTCGTCTTCCTGCGGCTCGAAATGAATGTCCGTAGCGCGATCTTTGTAGGCTTCCCAGATGATCTGGTTCACGAACTTGATGACACTCGCCTCCTGATCGCCCTCGGTGATTTCCTTGTCGTTGGCGATTTCGAGATCCATCGGTTCGTCGCCGCTCATTTCATCGAGCGTTTCGGCGCCGACACCGTAAAATTTCTTCAACGCCTTCTCGATTTCCGGGCGCGTCGCCAGCGCGAACGAAACCGGCATATGCGCGTCAAAACGAACCGCATTCATCATCGCCGCGTCAAACGGATCGCTGACGGCGATTTGCAAAACTCCGTCGTTCACCGCGATCGGCAGGATGAAGTATTGAAAGGCAATCTTCGTGGAAATTTTATTTCGCGCCTCGGTCGGCACCACGAGCTTGGGCAGGTCGAGATACGGCCAGCCAAGCGCGGTCGCGAGCCGCTGGATGAAAACGTCCTCGGCCACGCCGCGTTCGCGCGCGACGAACGTCAGCAACGGCTCGGCGGAACCGGCGTCCGCCGCCGTTCCCCAAGCCTTGCGCCAGTCCTCAAACTGCGCCGGAGACGCTTCCGCGACCGTCGCAACGAGATGTTTGACCGAGCCAATAGCCATTTTAGTTCTGATTTAACAGTTGGAGCCGCGAAAAGTTGCAGAAATTCGGAAGATTTACAAACCTTGATTGCGGTTTGCCGGAGGATTGTCCACAAACGCAAATTTGCCAAACGCCCGCTTTTTGGTAATCCTTTTGTGTGGATTTTTTCATTCAACGCAGCGAACTCTGCGACATCTACGACAAAGTCGTCGCGGGCGAACGCATTTCCGAAGCCGATGCGATGCGGCTGTTTGAATCGAAGGACCTGAACGCCCTCGGTGCCATCGCCGATTTCGTGCGGCAGCGCAAAGTCGGCAACCGCGCCAGCTACATCGTCAACCGCTACGTCAACTACTCGAACTACTGCATTCTGTCGTGCCAGTTCTGTTCGTTTGCGCGCAAGAAACGCGACGCCGACGGCTTCCAGTTTTCCGTCGAGGAAATCGTCGGGAAAGCGCGCGAAGCGTTGAAGCTTGGCATCACGGAACTGCACATCGTCGGCGGACTGCATCCGTCGCTGCCGTTCAGTTATTACACGGATATGTTGCGCGCGTTGAAAAATCTGGATGCGCGGCTGCAATTGAAATGTTTCACCGCGATTGAAATTTTACATCTCGCCTGGCTCGCGAAGAAATCCGTAGAACAGACGTTGATTGAATTGAAAGCCGCCGGCCTCGATTCGCTCACCGGCGGCGGCGCGGAAATTTTCCGCAAAGAAGTCCGTTCGCAGATCGCCAAGGGCAAGGAATCCGCCGAGGAATATCTGGACGTGCATCGCACCTGGCACAAGCTCGGCGGGCGCAGCACCTGCACGATGCTTTACGGCCACGTCGAGAGCCTGACCGACCGCGTGGATCATTTGCGGCAATTGCGCGCGTTGCAGGACGAGACGCATGGCTTCACCGGCTTCGTGCCGCTCGCGTATCAGCCGGAGGACAACGACATTCCCGTCGCGCATCCGCCGACCGGCTTCGATTCGTTGCGCACCATCGCCGTCAGCCGCATCTACCTCGACAATTTTCCGCATATCACCGCGTATTGGGTCGGCCTCGGCCTGAAACTCGCGCAAGTCGCGTTGAGCTACGGCGCGGACGACCTCCACGGCACGATCATCGAGGAACACATCTTCCACATGGCCGGCGCGACCTCGCCGCAATTGCAGACCGAGGCGGAAATGATCAAAGCCATCCGCGAAGCCGGCCGGACGCCGGTGCAACGCAATACATTTTACGAGCCGATCAAAGTCCTTGCGGACGGCCACCAAGCCGATGGCAATGCGAATGAAAACTCTGCGCGCTCGAAAGTGTTGGAAGAAAATCTGGCGACGGCGTAAGCGGCCTTGCTTAAAATGGATTTTACTCTTAAATTGCCGGCGTTCTATGAGCGCATTGGAAGCAGCCGAAGAAATTCTCGCCAAGCTGTCGCACGCGGAAAAGGCGCAGTTGCTGCGCTGGACGGCCAGCGATTTGAGCGACGCCTTTCCCGGCATTGAAAGCCGTCCCGGCGTGTGCGGCGGCGAGCCGTGCATTGTCCGCACGCGGATTCCAGTCTGGGTTTTGGAACAAGCCCGGCGGCTCGGCGTTTCCGAAGCCGACCTTTTGCGCTCTTATCCGACCATGCGCGCTGAAGATTTGGCCAACACCTGGGCTTATGTGCGCTCGCACCGCAACGAAATCAGCCTCCAGATTGAGGAAAACGAGGCCGGGTGATGGCGCGGCTTTATTCCAACGAAAACTTTCCGCTTCCCGCCGTTGAAAAACTCCGCGCGCCCGGCCACGACGTGCTGACCATTCAGGAAACCGGCAAAGCCGACCAGGCCATGCCGGACGCGGAAGTGTTGAAGTTTGCAGCCAAAGAGAACCGCGCGGTGCTTACGTTGAATCGCCGCCACTTCATCCGCCTGCACCGGGAAAATCCGCAGCATGCCGGCATCATCGTTTGCACCGTTGACGCGGATTTTGCGGGACAGGCGGACCGGATTCACCAAGCAGTCGGCAGTCAAGCCTCGCTCGCCGGACAACTGATTCGGGTGAACCGGCCATGAACACCGGCGCGACCTCGCCGCAATTGCAGACCGAGGCGGACATGCTCAGCCGCGCTAACTTTCCGCAGAATGAATTCTTCCGACGAGACTAAAAAATTCCGCATCGGCTCGGTGCCTTACCTGAACGCCGTGCCGCTCACGCGCGGCATCGAAAGTGAAATCATTTTCGCCACGCCTGCCAAGCTCGCCGAAATGCTCCGGCGCGATGAACTCGACGCCGCGCTCGTCAGCATCACCGAGGTTTTGCTCAACGACCGCTACGACATCCTCGACGGCATCGCCATCGCATCGCTCGGCGAAGTTTATAGCGTCCTGCTCGCGCACAAAAAACCACTGGAAGAAGTGACGGAAATTTTCTGTGACACCGCCTCGCTCACGAGCGTGAATTTATTAAGAGTTTTACTGGCCGAACGCGGACTGAGGCCGGAGTTCAAGCCGCTGGAAAATTACGCCGCCGCGAGCGAAAAAGATTTCGTCCTGCTCATCGGCGACCGGGCGATTGATTTTCAACGCGCGCCGCACGCGCACGAGATTTTCGATCTTGGTGTGGCGTGGATGGAAATGACAAATCTGCCCTTTGTTTATGCGGTCTGGGCATTACGGCGCGGCGTGGAGAATTCAGAATTGCGTGCCGAACTGCGCAGCGCGAAGCGTTCCGGGATGGAGACGCTCGACCAAATCATCGCCACGCGCGAGGAGTTCGACGAGGATTTTCGCCGCGATTATCTTGGCTGGCACGTCCACTATCATCTGGCTTCGGATGAAAAGCGCGGCATCGCAAAATTTTGTGAACTGCTCCGCAAGCACGGCCTCGGCCCGGTGTTTGAACCGAAGTTTGTCTTGTGAATTTACGATTTACGAATGACAATTTACGCGCCATTTGGCAAAGAGCCGCGTAAATCGTAAATCGAATATCGTAAATCCGGCGGTCAGAACTTCGTCATTTTTCCCAACTCCCTCACGCGCCGGTCAATGTCGGCGCGCTTGGTTTTGGTGATGCGTGTCAGGCCGAAGCCTTCGCAGCAGAACGACGCGGTGACGCTGCCGTAAATCATCGCGCGCCGGATGTTCGCATCAATCGAGCCGTGTGCGGTGGCGAGATAACCCATCATGCCGCCAACGAACGAATCGCCCGCGCCGGTCGGGTCTTCAATCGTGTGCAGCGGATACGCGGGACAGATGAAAAATCCTTTCGGGCTGGAGAGAATCGAGCCGTGCGAACCTTTTTTGATGATGACGTATTTCGGGCCGAGCGCGTGGATTTTTTTCAGCGCGGCGAAGGCATTGTCTTCTTTCGTCAACTGATGCGCCTCGCTGTCGTTCAGCACGAAGCCGTCAATGCGCGGCAGCAGTTTTAATAAATCGGCGAGCGCGATGTTCAGCCATAAATCCATCGTGTCGGCCACGACGAATTTTGGTCGGCGCATCTGGTCGAGCACGCGGTGCTGGAGCGCGGGCGCGATGTTGCCGAGCAGCACAAACGGCGTGGATTGATAGGCTTTCGGCAGTGTCGGCGAAAAAGTTTCGATCACGCCCAGTTCCGTCGCGAGCGTGCGGCGGTTGTTCATGTTCAATTCGTATTCGCCCGACCAGTGAAAAGTTTTGCCGGGCAGAATTTGCAGGCCGGCGAGATCAATTTTGTGACGGCGATACAGCTCGATGTATTTTTTCGGAAAATCTTCGCCCACGCCGCCGACCAATTTCACCGGGCTGAAAAAGCTCGCGGCCACCGCCGCATGGCTGGCCGAGCCGCCGAGCAGACGCGGGTTTTCCGCGTTCGGAGTTTTGATGGAATCAAGTGCGGTGGTGCCGACAATGAGAACGCTCATTTTTTTAGGAGTTGGGAGTTAGGAGATAGAAGTTAGAAAAATTCAGCAGCCGCCTTTGCCTTTTTGGATGAGTTCAATTTCGTAGCCTTCGGGCGCGTCAACAAAGGCGAACGTCGGGCCGCTCGAACTGGTCGTCGGGCCGTCGGAAAATTTCAGGCCGTGTTTCGCAAGATGCTTGGCAAACTCGTCGAGGCTGTCCACCTCGAACGCGAGATGCGTGAGGTCGGGCTGCACTTGCACGGATTCGCTGCCGGGAAAAAAGCAGATTTCAATCTCCTCCTTGCTTTCAGACGCTTTGAGAAAGACCAGTTCCGAGCCGCGCGGCGATTTGTGCCGCTTGATTTCTTCGAGGCCGAGAACGTCGCGGTAAAATTTCACCGTGCGTTCGAGATCGTTCACGCGGTAGCGCGTGTGCAGGAGTTTTGTGACTTTGCTCATGCACGGAGGATAGCGCAGTGGAAGCCGCGTGCAATTTTTTTGCGGCGCTGGAGTTCAAGCTTTAGCTTGCCAATCGGGAAACAAGCTTGAACTCCAGCGCAGTTTTTAATTTCCCGTCGTGGTTTTTTGAGGCATCATCTGGTTTATGGGAAAACGACGAGAAGCGCGTGAGCGCGCGGTGCAATTTTTATTTCAATACGACCTGAACCCGCCGGAAAACCTGGAGCTGGAACTGGCGACGTTCTGGAATTCCCAGTGCGCCGCCGCGATTGAAGATGAAAAAGGCCCGGCGAAATGGGGCGAAGTCACGGAACTGCCGCCGCCCACCGTCGAGGAGGCCGAGATGCGGCTGTTTTCCGAACCGCTCATTCGCGGCGTGCTCCAGCATCGCGACGCGATTGACGAACACATCAAGAAGCATGCGAAAAACTGGGATTTTCACCGCATCGCCGTGGTGGACCGCAACGTCATGCGCCTCGCGATTTATGAAATGTTGCATCGCGAAGACATCCCGCCGGTCGTCAGCATCAACGAGGCGGTGGACATTGCCAAAAAATTTTCCACCGAGGACAGCGGCAAATTCGTGAATGGCATTCTGGATAAGATTCGCGGCGAGATTCTGCGCCCGGCAAGAACCGTTAAATGAAATTTGCCGACCTCCATCTGCATACGTTTTTTTCCGACGGCACGTTCACGCCGGAGGAACTGGTGGAACGCGCGAGCAAACTCGGTTTTGCCGCCATCGCCTTGACCGACCACGATACGGTCGAAGGTTGCGAGCGGGCGGCGGCGGCGTGCGCGGCGGCACAGATGGAATTTATTTCCGGCACCGAACTCACGGCGGAACACGCGGACACCGAGGTTCACATTCTTGCTTATTTCGTGGACACGCAGAACCAGACTTTGCTCACGCGCATCGCGGGGTTCCAATCCGTCCGGCAAAACCGCATTCGCGAAATGGTGGCGGCGCTGAACAAGCTCGGCATTCCGCTCAAGGCGGAATCGGTTTTTGCGCTGGCGAATTGCAAATCACCCGGACGCCCGCACGTCGCCCGCGCGCTCGTGAAGGAAAAACTCATCGGCAATCTCGACGAGGCGTTCGAGCGTTATCTTAAAAAAGGCCGGCCCGCATGGGTTCCCAAAACAAAAATGTCCGCGCTCGAAAGCATTGAACTCATCCACCAAGCCGGCGGTCTCGCGGTCATGGCGCATCCCGGTTTGAACCGCACGGACGAAATCATCCCCGACCTTGTGGCCGCCGGTCTCGACGGCATCGAATGTTTTCACACGAAACATTCCACCACGATGGCCGAGCGTTATCTGGAGATCGCCGACAAGTTTCATCTGCTCGTCACCGGCGGCAGCGACTGCCACGGCTTCAGCAAAAACCGCCCGATCATCGGCACGGTGAAACTGCCTTACGAACACGTCGAGAAACTCAAAGCCAAAGTCGCGGAACGAAAAGCTAAAACCACGAATGGACACCAATAAAACAAGGGATAGTTGGATTATTGGATTGCTGGATTATTGGTGCGCGCGTCTTTATCCATCCAATTATCCATCCATCCAATTATCCAGTTCAGCTTCCATCCGTGGTTAAAATCTCATGGGCTTATTTTCCAAATTCAAAGCCGGTCTGGCCAAGACGCATAGCAAGCTCGTCCACGAAATCAAACGCATCGTCACGCGCTCGCCCAAGCTCACCGGCGAATCCATCGAGGAACTCGAAGCCGCGCTCATCGCCGCCGATCTCGGCATGGCGATGACGGAGCAAATCATCACCGCCGTCAAAAAAGCCTACGAAACACAAGGCGGCGCGGGACTCGATTACCTCGCCATTGCCAGCGCGGAAATCGAGAAAAGCCTTTCCGCGAACAACCCAAAGCTCCGCGAAATTCCCGGCGGCATCTGCGTCGTCTCCATCGTTGGCGTCAACGGCACGGGCAAGACCACGACCAGCGCCAAGCTCGCGCATTATTTTCAGGCGCAGAAAAAATCCGTGCTGCTCGCCGCGTGCGACACGTTTCGCGCGGCGGCGATTGAGCAGATCAAATTGTGGGGACAACGCCTCAAAGTCGAAGTCATCGCCGGCAGTTACGGCGCGGACGCGGCTTCCGTGGCGCACGACGCCGTCACCGCCGCACAGGCGCGCAAGGCGGATTTTCTGTTCATTGACACGGCGGGCCGCTTGCACACGAAGCACAATTTGATGCAGGAATTGCAGAAGCTGCACCGCGTCATCGGCAAGCAGCTCGCGGGCGCGCCGCACGAAGTGTTGCTGGTGCTGGACGCGACGACCGGCATGAACGCGCTGAACCAGGCGCGCGAATTCAACAAAGCCGTCCCGCTCACCGGCATCATCGTGACCAAGCTCGACGGCACGAGCAAGGGCGGCATGGTCGTGGCGATCCAGAAGGAACTCGGCATGCCCATCAAATTCATCGGCCTCGGCGAGCAGCCGGACGACTTGCAGCCGTTCGACGCCAAACAATTCGCGCAGGCGTTGTTTGAGGAATAGAAACTTCTCTTTTCCCACCACGACCGAAGCGAGTTGACTAAAATTGCTTTTGACCATCCGTTGCGGTAATTTGTTTCGCATGAAACAGGCGGAAATCAAAGCGGACACAGCCTGGCGCAAGTCGCGTCTGGCCGCGCGTCTGCTTATCCGCAAGGAATCCCGCCCGCTCCGCCCCCGCGAGCAGACGCTGGCCCGCCGGTTGAGCCAGGATTCCGAAGTGACCAACCGGCTCATTCAGCAGGCGCTTTACTTCCTCGGCGTCGGTTCGCGCAAACATGCCTTCGACCAAAAATTGGTGGACGGGAGAAATTGACTGGTCCACGGCGGCGGGGCAGTTGCTTCAGAAATTTCTGGCGACGCTGCCCAAGGAACGTCCGTTTCATTTGACCCTCTACGGCTCGGCGCCGCTCCAGCTCACGGTGGACCGACAGTTGATGAGCGGGGACGTGGATTTGTTTTCCGACGATGACGAGGATTTATCGGCGCTGGTCGCTGCGGCCAAACTGGACAAGACGCACGGTGGATTTTATCTCGAACCCGGATTTGAATTGAGCTTCCGCACCAGCCCGCGCTGGCGGCAACGCGCAAAGACCGTCCAGCGCGGCAACGTGACTCTGACCATTCCGCATCCCTTGGACATTCTGATTGGCAAGCTGGATTGGTTGGACGCCAAAGACTTGAAAGCCTTCGAGCACACCATCGAACTCACGGGCCATCCCACGGCGGACGAATTGAAACGTGAGTTGCAAAACGCCGTGGATTTGTTTCGCCCGGCTTTCGATGTGGACTCGCCGAATCGCTACCTGGAAAACACCCGGAAACTCTGGCGCAAACTTTTTCAGGGAGAGATAGACATTCGTCGGGAAATCATCGAGCCGGCGATTGCCAGCAGGAAACAAGGCTACGGCGAGGTGCCGCCGGACTACAAAAAGGCGCTTGGCCAATGACACCGCATCACCAGCCTCGGCGAGCAGCCGGACGATTTGCAGCCCTTCGACGCGAAACAGTTTGCGCAGGCGTTGTTTGAGGAATAAGTTTGAGGAATAAAAATGAAACAACCGAGCAATCAAACATCGCATCCCATGAAATTTTGGAAAATAACTCCGGGTCAAGGTGGATACCTTTGGCGCGAACAGAAACTGAACGAGTGTATTGCAATTGGATGGTCAGAAACTAAAAGCCTGAAAGGTCTGAACCACGATAAAATTCGCAGCGTATGTTCGCAAAAACATTTTTCAAAATCTGCCGCCAAACAGTTGAACGACTTCGCTAATTTAGTCCAAGTTGGGGACAAGGTGATTGCCTCTACGAGTGGCAAAGGAGTTTACGCAGTTGGAACAATTATTGGAGGCTACGAGTTCAACGAAAAACTCGAATACCAACACAGTAGAAAAGTGCGTTGGGAAACTACTTTTTGGCATCCGGTTGATATCGAGTTGCTCAAATTGTCCAAAAAACTCTACAACAAATTTCACGGGTTAAGTTCGTTCACAATTCGTGAATTGGAACAACGTGAATGGAACGAATTTAGTGAGCAATTGAATAGTGTCAGCACCCCATTCAGGAATTTAGGAATGTGGGCGGGACTTATGCAGTCTCCAGAATATGAGAATGAAGTGATGATTCTTTTCAGTCATATGCTTCAGCATTTCAATATGCGAATTATCCAGTTTGGCGTCCGTTTTCCAGATGCAATTGTTGAGCGAAAAAAAGCGGGGAAGTGGCAAAAGCAATATATTGAGTTCGAATTGCGTTCAAGCGGATTTCAAACCCACTTGCCCGATTGTAAGGACAATGAGCATTATGTGATAGTCTGCTGGAAAGATAATTGGGTTCATCCACAAAAACGCCGCTTTGAAATAATTGAACTGAAGGCGGAATTGGAAAAGATTCTGTAATGTGAAAAGAAAACTCCAAGCGATGGAAGCGTCTCGAAGTTGATGGCTATCGAGTATTGAAATTATGGCGCTCATGACATGCCCGAAATGTGGCAAGCAGTTCTACGGGGTTGGTTGCCCTATGTGCGATTACCCCCATTACGTCACTTGCCGTTGTGAGTATTGCGACGGACATATTGAATTTAACGCGAATGAATTCGCGGAAGAAAATAGCATTGTGCCTTGTCCGCACTGTGGCGCAAAAACAAAACTATACCTGCCAGCACCCGAAGAAGGGATTAAATGGATCGAAAGGGGCGTAAAATATGGCGATGTCGAATCAATGGCTAATCTGGGCGTGGCATACCTTAAAGGAATAGGTGTGCCAAAAAATTATACCGAAGCGGTGAAATGGTTCCGCCTAGCTGCTGACCAAGGAAATGCAACCGCTCAAAATAATTTTGGATTTTGTTATTATCAAGGTTACGGAGTTACACAAGATTTCACCGAGGCTGAAAACTGGATTAGAAAAGCTGCCGAACAGGAGGACTTTATTGCTCAATACGAGTTGGGTTGTTTGTATCATTTTGGTCAAGGATTGCCCCAAAACTCTTTTGAGGCGTTCACTTGGTGGCTTAAAGCTGCCGAACAAGGTTATGTCCTCGCGCAAAACAATGTAGGTTTTCTTTACGAAGAGGGTAAAGTAATTGATCAAGACTATGTTGAAGCTCACAAGTGGATGAGTCTTGCCGCAGCACAAGGATATAAAGGAGCGGATGAACATTCCAACACCATGGCCTCGAAAATGAGCGCGGCACAGCTTGAAGAAAGCCGCCGCCGGATTGAAACATTCAGATTGGAAAACACAAAAAATGAGCAATCGCGGGACTATGGAATAATTGGACGACTGGCAAAGATGGGGGATCCCGAAGCTCAAGAAATTATGCGGCGAGTTAAATCCTGAAGTATCCACAAAAATGTCTGACGCCCAATTCATGCGCCTCGCCCTCCGATTCGCCCGGCGCGGTTACGGCGCGACTTCGCGAAATCCCAACGCGGTTGCATCGCCGTTTCGC